>Ga0181522_10000068_pt1 | contig 80442 bp, 72 predicted proteins | sample PEATcosm2014_Bin_27_FD_121103 | JGI IMG/M metagenome (GOLD analysis project Ga0181522, IMG submission 121103) | Peatland microbial communities from MTU Mesocosm Facility, Houghton, MI, USA - PEATcosm2014_Bin05_10_metaG | ecosystem: Environmental > Terrestrial > Soil > Wetlands > Peat | place...
CGGCTTCCAGGCGCGAAACAAAGAGAGGAAACCGCGGCAAAACCGGCCAAGAACGGCGAAAAATCCGCTCCAAGGGCAAAACAAAGTTGGAATCAGGGGTTTTTCCGCGGCCTGTTTAGCCCCCGAGGGAGCACTTTCTACTTCAAAATTAGCGTGCCGTAGAGATACGACATTAGAATTGGCGTTTTGGCTACGAAGTTGGCTACGAAGAAGGAGATACCGCGATGACCATTCAGAAGAATTATGGTAAACCCTACCGAGCGCGGGAAGATTTGCAGGAACGCATAAGCGCAGTGCAGGAGGTCATCGCATTTCTTCGTGATTCTCATTTGCCATTGGACAGGAAGAAGCGGATGCTGCACCACGCTGTTTGGGAGGTTTCAATTGCACTCGGGGATTCCCGCCCAGAGTTTCGAAGTGCAGGCTTTTTGAAGCAGACAGAGGGCACAAAGACCCAGCGAGAGCATGTGTATAAGCGACAACGGATCGTTGAAGACATACTGAGAAACGAAGAACCCTTAGACGCAATTGTGAAGCGAATTGTTCATTGCATGGTTACTAAAGACGAACACGAAAAACTAGACGATATCCCAGACAAGAACTTGGACGGTTGGGCGCGTTACCGCGCAGCCGGAATCGAGGTGTTTAGTTGCGCTGGGGACGAACCGATGAATGTTGACTTCTAATGGCTTCACTGTCTTGTAATGGGAAGATGGCAACCCATCACCAAACCCGCGCTTATTGTGAACCGCTGTGCGAACACCTTCATGCCCGATCCAGCTCCGCAAACAGTTCGCTCAGCGCCACTCGAATCGGCGTCTCCGGCACAGTCAATTCGCCGGTCCGCACTTCTTCGAGTCCGGCGGAGGCGTATCGATAAGCGATGCGCGACTCCGGATCGATGATCCAGATATTCTGGACTCCGAAGCTCCGATACTCCGCAGCCTTCCCTTGCATGGCGCTGATCGAATCTTCCGGTGAGAGAATCTCGATGGCGATCAGTGGCGGCTGCGTTACATAGCGTTCAAATTTGTCATCCGCCCGCACTACCAGCACATCCGGAACCCGGAAATTCCTGGCCTTGGTCTGGGTGCGCAGCTCGGGAAAAACCTCGACTCCCCACTCTGCGCGCTTGATCGCAAAAAGAACCGTAAGATACCGCTGGATGATGGAGTGCTCTTTCTCGCCCAAGTTCCGCTCCTCGATCCGCCCATCCACGTACTCGCGGTCCGGGCTCCAACTCGTCCGCAGGTATTCCCGCACGGTCCAGAGTTCTTCCGAATTGGGCAAAGTCGCCACGCTCTGATTATCGCCTCAAAACAACCGCCCCGCCAACAGAACTTCGAGCAGGGCGACCAAACCCATCCCTTAAGCCCTCTATACTGGTCGAGACTGTTCGAGGCGGAAACCTATCGATGGATCATCTCTGGACCCCTTGGCGCTATGCCTACGTCACCTCGGCGGATACCACGGCGCGCCCCGGCGTTCCCGCGAAGCTAGCCGCCTGGGCTGGAGACCTGGGCTGCGTCTTCTGCAACCTCATCGCGTCCATCGACTTCGCCATCGCCAACGGCATGAGCGCGGACGAAGCGGAGGCCGCAGGCGGACTCATCCATCGCGGTAAGCAATGCTTTATCTGCCTGAATGCCTTCCCTTACACGTCCGGCCACGTGATGGCGATGCCCTATGCCCACCTCGACCGCCTCGCCGCGCTGCCCACTGAAGCAGCCCACGAGCTCATCGATCTGGCCCAGCGCACCGAGCAGGTTCTCCAGAGCCTCTACCGCCCCCACGGCTTCAACTTTGGGATGAACATCGGCAAGGCGGGCGGAGCCGGCGTCGCCGGGCATATCCACCTGCACGCCATGCCGCGCTGGCTCGGCGACACAAACTTCATGACCACCGTAGGCGAAACCCGCGTGCTGCCGGAAGATTTGGAAACGACCTGGAAGCGGATGAGGGCGGCGATTGCAGAGTTAGCGAGTTAGCAAATCAGCCGCTCTCAATGGTGCCAGATCAATCGTTCTCTGTACGATCCGGCCGCTCTTCGAATGAAACATCCTGATACGAGTAATGCGGCACCTCTGGCTGCCCGGAGTTCATTTTGTCCGGATAGATGACTGTTCCCTTGTTATCTACGACAATCCCTTCGGCACTCTTGCTTGGTTTGGAGGCAAATACCGTTCCTAAAACAAACAATACAATTATGATCACCCCGACACCAATCGACAGCTTTGCTCTCTGATATTCACTCTCACTTTTCGCGCCGTAATCTGTATAGCTTCTTGTTGATGGATCGGCCGGATTTAAATACATTGTTGCGGTAAAGTCTTCCGGAAGGTCAGCAACATCCACCAGTGCTCCTTTGACCGAATCCGTAGAAATCTGGTCCGGACATTTCCCCTCCACAAAGGTTGTGTATCCATTCTCCCCGTAACTATATCCGCATAAGATAAGACCAAGGGATCCTGACTTGTGAACATGGACGGAAATGCTGGTCTCGTTTTGCGCAAGAGCGGCATCCTGCATTCCATCGTGGATGCAATAACCTCCATAGGCGAAGGCAATTAACGTGCCCAGGATTACATTACCGGCAATGGATTTCCAGCTTGAGTTCATTGGCTCACCAATTTCTCTTCTGATGGGTGTTGGAGCGCAGTGTACGCCGCTGTGCCTCACGTTGACAAAGAATTCTTCGGATGGGGCGTAACCACTAACCCCTTAACCAATCCCCTGCTCCGCCTCGCTGCTCTCCTCAGCCTCCGCCGCCAGCGCCAGGCCCGTCTGCGACCACTCCAACGACTCCATCTCGCGCACATCGGGCTGCAACCTCACAATCTCGGCCAACTCGCCGTCAGAGTGGGCCAGCTCGCCTAACTTCCGTCCGTGAGAAAAGACCCCGCCCTTGCCTTCGATCGTTCCGAGAAACTTGTTGTAGTAATCGACGCTGTTACCGAGCGCATTGCCAAGCCTTGTAACATACCCCTGCGCGACAACCAGCTTGTCGTAGATTTTCTGGCCCGTTTCCTGGATAGCCTTGGCATTCTCCGTAACCTTCGTTTGCTGCCATCCAAACTCGACGGCGCGCAACAGGGCAATCAAAGTCGTCGGCGTGGCCATCACAACATGGTTCTTCGCGCTGAATTCAATCAGTGAAGGATCGGCTTCGAGGGCCGCGCTGAACAGCGCCTCACTGGGCAAAAAGCAGACCACAAAGTCTGGAGCCTTCTCAAATTGTCTCCAATAGGCCTTGCCCGATAACTCTTTTAAGTGCGCCTTCACGCGCAGAGCATGTGCCTCAAATCGAACCTTCTGAGTGGCCGGATCGGCATTGCCACCGGCATCGAGGAAGGCATCCAGAGGAGTTTTGGCATCGACCACGATTTCGCGACCATTGGGCAATTGAATGTTCATATCCGGACGCAGCATCCTGTCTTCCTCGTCGCGAGCGGTCACTTGCTCCGAGAAAGAACAGTACTGCACCATTCCGGCGTACTCCACACATCGCTTCAGTTGCAGTTCGCCCCAGTTACCTCGGGTCTTCGGAGCACGCAGCGCCGTGATCAACTGTGCGGTCTCGTTTTTCAATGCGTCGAGTGAAGCCGGAATCGACTGCTGCATTTTCTCGACGAGGGTTTCCACCTTAGAGTATGCCCCAGAACGCTGCACCTCCATGGCGCGGGACTGCTCATCGAGACTCTTCAGCGCCGCCCCTAGCGGATCCAGCAGGCCTTTGATTGCAAGTTCCTTGGCTTCGAGGGTTTGCTTTGCCGCAGCACTTTGACCGCCAAGTTCCTGCTTAGCCAGGGTCAGGAAGCTCTGATTGTTTGCGCTCAATGCCTTTGCTGCCAGATCTCCAAACGCCTTCTCGAGATCACCTTGCATTTGAGCAAATTTACTCTTCTCCGCGATTACGTTTGCCACCGCGGCCCCGAGTTCGCCCGTCAGACGTGTGATGTCGTTCTGCAAGGTCTTCGCTTCCATGGCCTGTTCAGCTTGATCCTTCTCCAGACCGGCTACGCGCTCACGCAGCAATCGGCTCTCGGCTTGTGCTGCGGATTTTCCCAACCAGTAGCCGAGCAATACACCGGCAAAGACCGCAATGGCCGCAACAATCAAAGACTGCATCGTTTGTTCCTTTCCCCGCTTCGCCTAATGTACGCCTTCCGCCTGTGTATTTCCCGTCAAAATCAGCTCGGATTCTGCTTCCTGTTCCTTATTCCCTAACCTATAGTCCCGAGTCCCTGCTCCCTCGCCTTTACACACCCCCAGCCGCCCGGTAGACTTGAAGTTTCGGGGCGACGCGCACTTTTTTTGGCGTAGCGGTTGTGTTCCTGTGCCGTCAGCCGGTATCGTAGGCTGGCGGAGCGGGATTGAACTTTTGCCCCGGACAGACTCTCAAGTTTCAAAAATACGAGGAGAACCACGCATGGCAGTTGAAGAGAAAGTCAAGCAGATCATCGTCGAGCAGCTACAGGTAGACGAAGCCGAAGTGACCCCCGGCGCAAGCTTCCAGGAAGATCTGGGCGCAGATTCGCTCGACGTGGTCGAGCTGGTAATGCAGTTTGAAGAGGCCTTCGATCTGGAGATTCCGGACGAAGACGCCGAGAAGATCAAGACCGTCAAGGACGCGATCGACTACATCGAGAAGAACGAGAAGAGCGCGAAAGGCAGCAAGTAGCCCTTGTCCAATCCGTCCCGCAGAGTCGTAATCACCGGACTCGGTCTGGTGTGCGGTGTGGGAAACACCGCTCCCGAAGTATGGCGGCAACTCCTGGCCGGCGCCAGTGGCATGGGGCCCATTCAGGGCTTCGATACCACCGGTTTTCCGGTCACGTTTGCCGCCGAGGTCAAAAACTTTGACCCGCTCGACTTCGTGGACAAAAAAGAAGCGCGCAAGATGGGGCGCTTCATCCATTTCGCCTTCGCCGCCACTCAGGAAGCAATAGCACAGTCGGGCCTTCAGATCACTCCGGAGATTGCCGACCGGGTGGGCATCTTCATCGGCTCCGGCATCGGCGGATTCGAGATCATCGAGCGCGAGCACTCCAACCTGCTTGCAGGCGGCCCGCGCAAGATTTCTCCCTTCTTCATCCCCGCAGTCATCGTGAACATGGCTGCCGGCCAGATCAGCATCCGCTACGGAGCCAAGGGGCCCATCTCGGCCACGGCCACGGCCTGCGCCACCTCTGCCAACTCCATCGGCGACTCGGTGCGCATGATCATGCACGGCGACGCCGACGTGATGATTGCCGGTGGCGCGGAGGCCTCTGTTACACCCCTGTCGGTGGGCGGATTTGCCGCGATGCGCGCGCTTTCAACCCGCAACGACGAACCCACACGCGCCAGCCGGCCCTTTGACAAGGACCGCGACGGCTTCGTCATCGGCGAGGGCGCCGGCATCCTCATTCTCGAGGAACTGGAGTTCGCCAAAGCCCGCGGCGCAAAGATTCTGGCCGAAGCCATCGGCTACGGCATGAGCGCCGACGCCTATCACATGACGGGCATTGCCCCTGAGGGCCAAGGCGCTCAGCGGGCGATGAGGGCAGCTCTGAAGGATGCCGGTATCCAGCCTGAACAAGTCGGCTACGTGAACGCTCACGCCACGTCCACGCCGGCCGGGGATGGCAATGAATCTCGCGCCATTGAGCTGGTCTTTGGCGAACACGCCCTCAGCCACAAGCTTAAGATCAGCGGCACCAAGTCCATGACCGGCCACTTGCTAGGCGGCGCGGGCGGCCTCGAAGCAGGCATCTCCGTGCTGGCTCTGGTCAACCAGGAGCTTCCGCCCACCATCAATCTCGAAAACGTCGACCCAGCGTGCCTGCTGGACTATGTGCCCAACAAGCCTGTCGCCCACAGCTTCGACATCGCGCTCTCCAACTCCTTCGGCTTTGGCGGCATCAACGCTACCCTCATCATGCGCCGCTGGACCGAATAGCTCCGCCAGGTCTCACAGAAACGAAACAGCGCGAATCCTGATGGATTCACGCTGTTTCTCTTACTTCCTCGACATAGCAAACTTCAGCTGAAGGCCGCGGTAATCCCCACGCCAAACAGCACAAAGATGGCCCACCATCCGAAGACCGCGATGTAGCCCGAGGTTCGCTTCACCCCCGCCACGATCGCCGTCCCCATCCCCAGCAAAACGAGTGTCCAGATGGTAACTACGTCCAGCGAACTCAACAACACATAGAGCGCCTTGTTGGTCTCCAACGGATTCAGAAAGGCCGCGGCGTTCGTGGGCGCATAGTTCTTGATGTTGAACGACTCCGGAGCAGCCCCTGCAAAGATCACAACCATACCAAGCAGCGGTTTGATAATCCCCGGCAATCCCGCAAAGAACCATACGGCAAAGATGCTTCCGTACTTGGCCCTGCCGCCAAAGACAAAGTTGATGGTACCCCACAGGCCGAGAGACAGGAGGGCAATGCCCGCGAGCACCAGAACCGGGTTGGCGATGAATATGCCCTCGGTAAAGTACAGCCAAAACTGGTTGATCTTCTCGCGCTGCTCCGGCGGGGCCTGGGCCATCCTCTCCTCCCCCTTCGGGTCCATACGAATCTGGTTGTCCACAACTTGCGCCATTCCGATCTTGAACGCGACGGCAGCAAAAAGCATGTAGCCGACAAGGGTAAAGATCAGAAACGGCATCCACCAGCTTCTGTTGCCGCGCTTGATATCTTCAAATGTCTTCGACGGCGCGGTGAATGTGTTCGATACGCGCTGCCACTGACTGAGACCAGCGCCCGCCGGGGCTGACTCGGCCACAGGTTGAATTCCCAGATCGCTCATGATTCCGCCTCTCAAAAGCCGCGTGGGGCTGGGTATGCATCTCCCTCACACGTCGACCGCGCTCCGCCGCGAACGGTTGCACTTTGTGGAGAATACGCAAACAACCGCGGGGATTGTTCCCGATAACTCCGGAAAGAAATCCGCTCGCCCGCGATTGTACCCTTGAAGGGCGCAGGAGAGTAAATCAATTTCCATTCGCGTGCGTTCGCGAGTCAGAAGCGTCTGAAAACAGCCTCGCTAGACTCCTTGCGAAGCCATCGCGGCAGCTGGCGGAGTTGAGGGCGGGTCGGGCTCTTGGGTTGGCTTGCGGGTCTTCGTTCTGGCCGCTGCATTTTGCCTCGTCTTCCGCGGCGCGGCGTTCGGCGCCGGTGCGGGCGGCACATAGCTCTTGTAGACCGTGATGTGGAAGCAGGCCTGCTGAAACTCCTCCTCCACGTCGATCTTGCCCGCCTCTTGCAGCGGCAGCAGCCAGGTTCGCATCCAGCCCATCTCCTGCCGGCTCATCCCCTGCTTGGCAATGTCGATGGTCGCGCCGGTCAGATGCGGGCTGGCAATGTCTCCCTCGGCCGGCGCAGCGTTCCCATTCGTCTCCATCAGTTGCTTCTGGTACTCGACCGTCCGCACCGCCGAGCTCACCTCAAGCGGCCGGTGAAACTGAGCCCCATGGACGCGCGCCAGTTCGACTAGGAATTCGGCTGTCCACGGCCGGCAGTAGCGGTGGTTCTCGGGCAGATTCACATTCACTGTCAGCGTGGCGGAGGCAGGCACCGGAACCAGCATCTTGCGGGCAATGCGATCGGCCAGATCGTCCTCGTCCTCGATTCGCTCGAGATTGTCGGCCTCTGTCTTATCGTTTTGCCGTGCTAAGGATTCGAACGAACCGCGCAGCGGTGGGGGAATGACCGGTTGCTTCACGCGCAGCGACACAGGCTGGGCCACCGCCTGCCGTTTGCGCGCTCCCCGGCGCCCACTCGCACGCCGTCCCGAGGTCCTGGCATTCTGTCTGCCCCCGCGTCGAGCCTCGGCAGCCGTCGTGCGGCGCGCTTTTTTTCGAGAGGTATGGGAGGCGGGCAGGACGCTCCTATGCGTCTTCACCGGGGGAACCGGAGAGCCGTTGGCTGAAATCACGGTAAGTGCAGCCAGCACAAGAACGATGGTTGCGATCCGCCACATAGGGAGTGTGCGGAGAACTCAGAGCAATTCCAGTGTAGATCTATTCGGTCTTCGAACCCAGTACCGAGCCGGATGCGGGTTCGTCCGATAACTGGCGCACTGCCGCCGACAGAGAACTTACGTCGACCGGCGTGGAAGTCGCAGTCGCAAATCGGCGTGTGAGCCGAATCTGCGGCATTCCGGGGAACTCTGCGCTACGATAGAAATCTCCGCTATGGAACTGATCGAGCGACAGGCCGCGGAAGGAGATCTCCATGACCCGCTTCAAACACATCCTCACCGAATCCGCCAACGGGGTAAAAACCATTACCCTCAACCGCCCGGACAAGCGCAACGCGCTCTGTCCGCTGCTGATTGAGGAGCTCACTCAGGCCCTGCGCGAAGCGAAGACCTGCGGTTGCGGCGTGGTGATCCTGACCGGGGCCGGTTCGGCCTTCTGCGCCGGCCTGGACATGGAGCACCTGGAGACCATCAACGCCAGAACGCCGGAAGATCATCGCCGCGACTCGGAAAATATGGCCATGGCGCTGCGCACCCTCTATGAATTCCCCAAGCCGGTAATCGCCGCCGTCAACGGCCCTGCCATCGCCGGGGGCATGGGCCTGGCCACGCTGGCGGATTTCACCCTTGCCGTACCCGAAGCCAAGTTCGGCTACAACGAAGTGCGAGTGGGCTTTGTCCCGGCCATTGCCTCTTCGTTCCTGCTGCGCCAGGTAGGCGAAAAGCGCACGCGCGAGCTGCTGTTGACCGGCAGGCTGATGAAGGCGCACGAAGCTTTGCAAATGGGCCTGGTGACGCAGATTGTGGCCACAGAAGAGCTGATGCAGTCGGCACATGCCCTGGCCCAGACGCTGCTGTTGAACAGCCCCCACGCCATGCATGCGGTCAAGCGGCTGCTGGCCAAGCACTCCAGCCGTCGGCTGGACGAGGAGCTGGAAGACGCCATCGAAGCAAACGCCCAGGAACGCTCCAGCGAGGACTTCAGAGAAGGCGTCAGTGCCTTCCTCCAGCGCCGCCGCGCCGAATGGCCAAGCTTGAGAGTGAAGGCATAGCAATGACAGGCGCAAAAGCCGCCAATCCGAAGGTCGCCTCACTTAGAACCTAAAAGCAACGCCAACATGGACCCCGTGCGGCGTGAGGTAATGCACAGGCTGGTTGGCGATGTGGGACGAACCCGGCCAAAGCTGGTATTCGTAGTACCCGCGCACGATCCACCTGTCGCGGACGCGAAGGTTGGCGCCCGCGCCCGGCGCAAGAACAAAATAGATTCCGCTGTCTGTTTGGAGCGGATATGTCAGCCTGCCAAGTCCCACAAGGAGCTGAGCAAAGGGCTGAAGCCTTTCAGATCTTCCCACGATGCCTTGCGGCCCCACCAGATAATCTTCCTGTTTCTCGCTGTAAAAGCCGTTGGTGCTCAAATAGCGCCCGTCCGCTTCGATTCCTAGATATCGAGCCAGACTGTAGTCGGCAAAGCCGCCAATTCCCCAAAGATCCTGGCGGCTGCCATACGGAAAAGTCGCACGAGTATTGGCGTATTCCCCGCCCACCCAAAGGGTATGACGCGGGCCCATGGCGGACGGGACCACCTGCCCCCGGGCCGTGCTGGCAAAGATAGCGGCAAAAAGGAAAAGGGCCGTCATCCAGCAGATGGGCCCCACCCTCGTCGATTGGTTTGGAGTGAGCATTCGCTTGCCTCCCGGAGTCAGAATTCTAGCAGTTGGAATAGCAACTTGAAGTGAGGATTCGCCGCTGGTGCAGGCTCAACCGTCATGGAGTCGCTCGGCTGCTACCCCAGCCAGGCCGTTTGCAAGGCCGGTTCTTAAACAGTTTTCGCTGAGGCTGTTTGCTGGAAAGCGAGCTTTTTACACAAAATGTGATTCAAATCACCGTCAAGAGCAGCAAGATACTGCGATCCTGAAATTGATCGCCCAAAAGGACAATTTTCATGATGAATCTTGCAGTCTTGACCAGTGGCGGAGACGCTCCCGGTATGAATGCCGCGATCCGCGCGGTGGTTAGAACGGGACAGGCCCGCGGAATCAACGCCTGGGGCGTCTACCAGGGATATTCGGGCTTGATTGAAGGAAACTTCAAGCGGCTGGGCGCACGGGATGTGGGCAGCATCATCCAGCGCGGCGGCACAGTGCTGGGCTCGGCCCGCTGTCCGGCGTTTCAGACTGAAGAAGGCGTCGAACTGGCCATCCGCAGGCTGCGCGGCGCGGGCATCGACGGTTTGGTCGTTATCGGCGGCAACGGCTCGCAGACCGGGGCCAATGCCCTTCGCCAGATGGGCTTTCCGGTAGTCGGCGTCGCCTCCACCATCGACAACGACCTTTTTGGATCGGATATCACCATCGGCGTGGACACGGCGCTCAACGTAGCCTTGAACGCCATCGACAACCTCAAAGTAACCGCTTCGTCGCACTGCCGCGCGCTGCTGGTTGAAGTCATGGGGAGAAAATGCGGCTACCTCGCCCTGATGGCGGGCATTGCCGGCGGGGCCGAGGCTATCGTGCTGCCGGAGGTGGAAGTCGTGCCCGAGCAGTTGGCCGAACGCATCCGGGAAGTGTATGAGCGCGGCAAGCCTCACGCCATTATCGTGGTGGCAGAGGGAGCCAAGTACAACGCCGAGGGTTTGTGCCAGTACTTCAAGGAGCATGACCTGCTGCGGGGCTATGAATTCCGCTCCACGGTGCTGGGTTACGTGCAGCGCGGCGCCGCGCCTACCTGCGCGGACCGCTTGCTGGGCACCAGGCTGGGTTCTGAGGCCGCGGAGCAGATCATCGCCGGCAACACCGGCGTGCTGGTAGGCGTCTGCAAAGGCGAGCTAACGACGACTCCGCTCGACGAAGTCGTCGTCGGCCACAAGCCGCTCGACCCCTGGTTTCTGAAGGCCGCGGATATGCTGGCGCGGTAGGCGGCTCCCGATTGCAAGATGCCGGGAATATCTATCCCCGCACGGCTGGAATTACCGATTCGCCAGTCGGGCTCTAAGCCATCGGGTTTTTCGCCCGCAGCTCCGCAACAATCTCCGCCGCCGCCGCACGCGCTTTGTCCGCCTGATCGGGCGGGAAGCTGATGGCGCCTACGCGCGCATGGCCGCCGCCGCCGTAGCGCTCGCACACCTGCGCCAGATTCACCATCGTCGCAGGGTCGGCCTTGGTCCAGGGGTTCGAGCCGACGGAGACCTTGGTCCGGAAGCTGGACTTCGACAGGCCGATCGAGTAAGTGGCCTGAGGGTGCAAGTAGTAAGGGATGAATTTGTTATATCCCTCCAGCGGCTGGTCGGTAATGTCGAAGAAGATGGTTCCGTCGCGCTCTTCGCTGCGGTCGCGGATCAGTTCGATGGCCTGCTTGTGGCGTTCCAACAGAGGCGCCAACAAATTCGCTACAAAGGGCTGGCTAAGCACCTCAGAAAGCGGCATCTCAGTCAATAGCGGGATGAGCCGCGGAATAAACTCTGAATCCTGAGTAGACTCGATAATCAGCGTCAGCTTCATCGCTGGAGCGGCCATCTCTACGGCCGACTCGGGGCTCTCATACTGCGCGCCATCCACTATGTTGGCCCAATGGATCAGATCCGCCACCGGCGCTGTGTCGAAGCCAAAGCGCGTCGACGCAATGTGGGCCAGAAATCCGGTGCAGGAGGTGTAATCGGGGTCGAAAAACTTGTGCGAGCCACAGACCGGATCCTTCTGGCAGTCGAGAAAGCTCTGCTGATCCTTGGGAGTGAGAAATGCCGAAAGATGGTGATCGAACCACCACGTAATCCTGGGAGAGGCCGAATACTTGAAGTCCACGATGGCATTCTCGTCGCCGGTAAACTCGCTCTCATCGAAGAGCGCGCCGGCGCGGTGCACCAGGCCGTGATACTCATAGCTTGCCCCGGCGGCAACTCGCTCACGGTGAAATCGCGTGAACAACGAGGCTGAGCAAGCTCCGTCAAAGCATTTGTCGTGATAGAAGACGCGAACCCGCAAAACCACTGCTCCCTGCAACCGAAAATGGAATGGCTTGAACTGTTAAGCATCAATGGCTTGGCTCATTGTGTCAAGGCGGAGGCGGTTTTTCACTGACTTTCAGGGGTCGCAACTGTTCGATTGCGGACGGCCCGTGTCAATTCCGAGCATCCCAGGAATCTCCGAACCTGATTCTGGCCGGACGGTGTGGCTGACCGGAGCGGGCGTGGGCGCCGGTCTGCTGCTGGCCTTCGTCCTGGCGCATGGGGTAGCCAATCTGATCTATGGCGTTCGTCCGGATGACCCAACGATCTTTGCGGCAATCACGGCCGCAATTGCCGCCGTCGCATTGCTCGCAAGCTGGTTTCCAGCGCGCCAGACGGCTCGCATCGACCCAATGGCCGCGCTGCGCGACCAGTAGGAGCCGCGTCAGGCCGCATAGGCCATCGGGGTCGCCGAACAATCCTCCGCACCGCCGGCATGTCCTGTGCGGGCGGGATTGGCCTGAGTCTTTCCAGCCGAGGAACTGCCCAAACGGCGATTGCGTAGAGTATCTTTCCATCAGAACAACTCTGGACAAGAGTGGCCGTTTCTACTTCAATGAGGCTTCATGAATCCAATTGAGAATCCCGTTGACACGGAGATTCAACCCGCGCTCAGGGGAGCGCCTCCTGCCGCGCCCACGCCAGCCGCCGAGGAATATCGCGGCCTGCGCTGGGTTTTCATCGGCAGCCAGGGCCTGCGCGCCGGCTGGTCGGTGCTGGTTGCTTATGTCCTGTACAAGCTTTTTACAGCGATCCTGGGAACCATAGCGGTTACTATCGATCCCGCGATCGCAAGATCTGCCTTTTCGCCAATCGTGGTGATCGTCGCAGAGCTGATTCCGCTGCTGTCAATCCTGGCTGCGGGCAGCATCATAGCCCTCATCGAACACCGGAGGCTTCTGGATTACAACCTTACTGGACCCCGACGCCCGCTCCACTTCCTTGGCGGCCTGGCGGCTGGGTTCGCGGCTCTCTCAGCGCTGATTGGCGGTCTCGCCTGGGGCGGCTGGCTGCATTTTGGACCCATCGCGCTTACCGGACCTGAAATCATCAAGTTTGGCGCGCTCTGGTCATGCGCTTTCCTGCTCGTTGGCTTCTTTGAGGAGGGTTCCTTTCGCTGCTACCTCCAATTCACCTTCACCCGCGGCATCAACTTCTGGTGGGCGCTGGGCATCATTGGCGCCGTGTGCGCATACCTGGCGGTCACGTCCAAAGGCAACGGCGTCTGGGGGGTCTATGGCATTGCCATGCTGGGGCTTGTTCCGTGTCTGCTGCTGCATGTGAAACAGGTTGAAGGCTCCGAGTTCTGGCAGGCGTCCTGGGTCACCTCGACGCTGTTTGGCTTCATCCACACCGGCAACAACGGCGAAAACTGGATCGGCATCTTTGCCGTGGCATTGATTGGATTCGTCTTTTGCGTCAGCGTGCGGCTGACCGGGTCGGCGTGGTGGGCCATCGGCTGTCATACCGCCTGGGACTGGGCGGAGACCTACTTCTACGGCGCCGCCGACAGCGGATTGCAGGCGGAGGGCCACTACATGACCACCAGTCCGGCCGGCAACGCACTTTGGAGCGGCGGGACGGACGGCCCCGAGGGTAGCCTGCTGGTGTTGGGAGCCGTTCTTCTGCTGCTCGTGGCGCTGGTTGCGATTTATGGCCGCCGCAAGGCCGCGGCGCCAGGCACAGCGCTGGATGAAACTGCCCGGCAAATACACGCAGGATGATTCCCTGCCCGACACGTCGAGACTCGCTTTGCACGATCCTGCCGTTTGCCCAGAGTTATCCTGTAGTTGACAGATGCCCAACCCCGACTCTCAGGACTCTCTCGATCAAAAGCCTGTAACCTCTGCCGCGGCTCGACCACGAACCCGCAAACGGCGCTGGTCGCGAATTCTGCTTTGGTCCATATGCAGCCTGCTGACTCTCGCATTGCTGGCTGCGGCCGTTGGCGTATTCTGGCTTCGTTCGGCAGAGAAGGCAGCGCTGCCCGTGCTGGATGGCGACCTGCATCTGGCTGGCGTGGCCGAGGCTGGCCTCTCGGCACCGGTGACCGTTCGCCGCGACGCCCACGGCGTGCCCCACATCGAAGCGGCCACCCAGGACGACCTCTTTGTTGCGCAAGGCTACGTGACCGCGCAGGACCGGCTCTGGCAGATGGATACCTTCCGCCGCAACGCCAACGGCGAGCTGGCGGAGATCCTGGGCCCTTCGCTCGTGAAGCACGACAAGGCGCAGCGCGTGCTTCAGATTCGCAATACGGCCCGGCGCATCTACGCCAACCTGCCCTGGGCCGACCGCGCCCGCCTGGACGACTACGCACGCGGGGTGAACCTCTTCATCGAGCAGCACCAGGAGTCGCTGCCAGCCGAGTTTGGGCTGCTGCACTATCGGCCCCAACCCTGGAGCGGCGTGGACTCGGTCTCAGTGGGCCTGATGATGGTGCAGACGCTCGATACGCACTGGGATGTGAAGCTGGCGCGGGAGCGGATCGCCGCCAAATTGAATAACGAGAAGCTCGAACACGATCTTTACCCGGTGGGCTCGTGGCGTGATCATCCGCCGACAGGCGTGTTGCTGGACTTAAGCCAGCCTCATCCCGAGCCGCCTGCCGAGAAAGACGCCGATGAGGACGATGAGAACTCGCAGGCCAGCGCTGCGCCGTCTGCCCGCGAGGATACGGCTGCCCTCCGCGTCTTGCTTGGCCTGCCCGCGTGCGCCGGCTGTGCGCCGGGCTCGAATAACTGGGTGATCGCCGGCGGCCACACCGCGAGCGGAAAGCCGCTGCTCTCGAACGATATGCATCTCGGACTCACCGAGCCGAACATCTGGTTCATGGCCGACCTCAGCGCTCCGGGTTTCCACGCAGCCGGGGTCACGCTGCCGGGAATGCCGTTTGTGATAGCCGGCCACAACGAGCATGTGGCCTGGGGCTTTACGGCGCTTTACGCCGATGTGCAAGATCTCTACGTGGAAAAGCTGGACGGCAAGGGCAACTTTGAGGGCAACGACGGAGCCTGGAAGCCGCTGGCCGTGGACCACGAGGTCATCAAGGTGCGCGGAGCTAAGGACGTGACGTTGGACGTGCAACTCACCCCGCACGGACCGCTGCTGAATCCCATCCTCACGAAAGAGACTCGCCCCATCGCTCTGAAGTGGACGCTCTACGACCCAGCGCTGAACACGCTGCCGGTTTATCAGCTCAACGTTGCCTCCAACTGGACAGAGTTTTCGGCGGCGCTGGGGGGGTGGTGCTGGCCCACGCAGAATGTGGTCTACAGCGACGACCAAGGGCACATCGCCTACCAGGCAGTGGGGCGGGTGCCGATCCGCGGGGGTGGAGTCGGCTTATCCGATGTGCCTCTGCCGCACGACACAAAGGACACGCGCTCTGTATGGGGCTACTCAGCCTGCTCCGGGATCTGCCCGACCTACATCCCCTTCGACAAGATGCCCGGCGCGGTCGATCCGCCTTCCGGCTTTCTGGCCACCGCCAACTCCCGCGTCACCACTGCCGATGCACCCTACCCGCTGTCTCTGGAGTGGTCCGATCCTTACCGCGCCGAACGCATATACAAAATGCTGCAAGGCCGCGACCAGCTCAAGCCCGCCGATATGCTGGCCGTCCAGACCGACGTGTACAGCGAGGTGGACCAGGAGCTAGGTCATCGTTTTGCCTACGCCATCGACCACGCCGATGGCACAGATGCCCGCCTGCGGAAGGCCGCCGACCTGATGCGTGTTTGGGACGGTCGCCTGACCACAGACTCCGCCGCCGCCTCGATTGTGACCCAGACCCGCAAAGCCCTATGGCCGCTGATTCTCGAGCCCAAACTGGGCAAGGATGCCGCGGACTATCACTGGTCCGAATCCAACTTCGCCGAGGAAGAGATCGTCATGCACGCCAGCCCCGACTGGCTTCCGCCGGCTTACAAGAACTGGGACGCACTGCTGACCGACGCCGTCCGCAAGGGCATGGAAGACGGCAAAGCTCCTGGCGATGTGGCCCGGTGGACTTACGGAAGCTGGCATGTGGTCGATATCGAGCATCCGCTGGCCGCGTTTCTGCCCCTGGTTGGCCGAATTGCCGGAACCGGTCCGCAGCCCCTCAGCGGCGACACCTTAACCGTCAAGCAGGTGGGCCGCGAGTTCGGCCCCTCGCAGCGCTTCACCATGGACTGGAGCAACATCGACGGCTCGACGGAGGACATTGTTCTGGGCGAGAGCAGCAACCCGCTTAGCCCTTACTTCCGCGACCAGTGGAACGACTATTACGGTGGTACGACCTTCGCGCTCCCTTTCACCGCGGCCGCCGTTGCCGCCCAGACCCGGCACACGCTGCGTCTGCTGCCATGAACCTGGTTTCCATGGTTCTCCATAACTCGTTCTGTCGCCGGTTCATCTCGCAACGTGGGAAATCGCGGAAGACGGGTGCCCACCTTTGGCGCAGTTCCGTCGCACCTAAAGTGGGATTCTCATGTAGAAGGGTTAAGTGGCATCTTATTCACATAGAGCAGGGTTTCGGGTGTTCCAGGTCCCGGCTATGAGACCTGGGGCACCTGCCCTCCGGAACAGCTTCTCCGGTCTAGCGCTCATTCTTCTCGCAGCGGTACTGGCCACCGCTCCACAATTCTTCCGCGGCAACTCCTGCGGTCACGACTTCGACTTTCATCTTGTCTCCTGGCTCGACGCCCAAAGCAGTTGGCGGCAAGGCATCCCCTATCCGCACTGGACGCCCAGCGCAAACTTCGGCGCCGGCGAGCCGCGCTTCGTCTTCTATCCCCCGCTGACCTGGATGCTGGGCGCCGCACTGGGGCTGGTCTTGCCTTGGCAGCTCGTGCCGGTTGCCCTGACCTTTCTGCTGCTGGCAGCCACAGGCATGGCCACCCGCGCACTGGCCCGCCAAGCTTTCTCCGATGGAGCGGCAACCCTGGCCGGCTGTGCGGCAATCTTCTCAGGCTATACGTTGTTTTGCGCTTACGAGCGAAGCGCCTTTGGCGAGCTGGCTGGCGGCTTCTGGATTCCGCTGGTGCTGCTTTTCGTCCTACGCGACCGAAATCCGGGCTCATTGGTGTGGAAGCGCGCCCTGGACAGCTCTAACGCGCCCTTGGCCCTGGTCGTGGCCGGCGCATGGCTCTCGAATGTCCCTCTGGGTGTCATGGCCAGCTATCTGCTGGCAGCCGTAGCGCTAGCCGCCGCCCTGCTGGCGAAATCTTGGGCTCCCGTCGTGCGCGCCTCCATCGGCGCCGTTCTTGGAATCGGGCTGGCCTCTGTCTTTCTCGTTCCCGCAGCCTGGGAACAGCCCTGGGCCGATCTCAGACAGGCAGCCGCCGATCCCGGCGAGATGATCGAGAACAGTTGGATCTTCGCCCGCCATGCCAACCCAGCGCTTGATTTTCACGACTCGGTGCTGCACACGGCCTCCCTCATCGCTGTAGCTATGGCCGCTGTGGCTCTGGGCGGCCTGCTCGTGAGTTGGCTGCGAAAAGGCCTGCAAGGAGAGCGCCGCTGGTGGATACCCCTTGCGCTCATCCCGTTCGCGGTTCTGTTTCTCCAGCTCCCCATCTCGCTTCCAGTGTGGAATCTGCTGCCTAAGCTGCGCTTCTTGCAGTTTCCCTGGCGCTGGCTGCTGGTGCTGGAGGCGCCAATGGCCATCTTCTTCGCTGCCGCGGTCTGGCCAGCCGCTTCGGCTCGCCGCTGGAGGCGGGTAGTCGTTGCTGCCGTTTGCGCCGCCGTGTTTTTGGCGGTTACGGCCACCGCGGGATCGGTCTTCTTTCAGCCATGCGACGACGAGGACGCCGTGACTGGCATGTTGGCCACGTACCGCTCCGGCGTGGGAGTAGGCGGGACCGACGAGTACCAGCCGCCCGGCGCTGACAATTCTGCGCTCGCCGTCGGCCTGCCTGCCGCCTGTCTCGTCACCGACCCGTCTACAGTTCTGGGCAAAGGCACGGGCGAACCCGACGCCGTTGCGGTCTGGCAGCCCACGCAGGGCAGTTGCGAGGCCACCTTTGACGCATCGCCGGTCCGCGTAATGAATCATACCGAGCATTTTGAAGTCAGGGCAGACACAGCGCAAGTCGGCTTCATGATTCTTCGCCTGCGCCGCTATCCCGCCTGGCGTGTTCTGGTCAACGGACGGCCCGCCGGCGCACTGCCCCGGCGCGACGACGGCCTGATCGCCGTACCAGTTCCAAAGGGGCCAGTGGACGTAACCGCGGACTGGACGGCCACGTCCGACGCGATCGCAGGACGCTGGCTCAGCGGGCTGTCTCTCGTCTTGCTCACAGCCCTTTGGTCACTGGAACGACGGTTCCAATTCGCCAAGCAATCTCGTTTATCATGAGTTCAATGCCACCCGACGTAAAATTGCTGAGGAACGAGGCCACGGAGCTGACCGACCGGGCGCTTGCGGAGCTGCTTCCCGGAGTCGAGACGGTCCCCGCCTCGATTCATGGAGCCATGCGCCACTCCGTCTTTGCGGGCGGCAAGCGCCTGAGGCCGTTGCTGGCGTATCAGGCCGCAGTCACCGTCGCCGGCGTACTCCCTGAAGGCATCGAGCACCTTGGCGCGGCGATCGAGATGCTCCACACCTACTCGCTCATTCACGACGACCTCCCCGCTCTGGACAACGACGACCTGCGCCGGGGCAAGCCCACGTGCCATGTGGCATTTGGCGAAGCCATCGCCATTCTGGCCGGCGACGCCCTTCAGACACGCGCCTTTGAAGTGCTGGCCGGGCTCGATTCGCCGCCCGCAGCCACCGTACAGATCATCGGCCTTATCTCCAACGCCATCGGCACTGTCGAAGGCATGATCGGCGGCCAGGTGCTGGACATCGAAAGCGAGCACATCAAGCCCACTGCCGAACTGGTCAACGCCATCCACCGGGCCAAGACCGGCGCTCTGATTCGGGTGAGCGTGGTGGCCGGAGGCATCTACGCCGGAGCCACAGCCAACGACGTGGCCCGCCTTGACCTCTTCGGCCGCAAGGCTGGGCTTGCCTTTCAGATTGTGGACGATGTGCTGGACATGACGGTCGACTCCGCGCACCTGGGCAAGACAGCCGGGAAGGACCAAGCCACCGAAAAAGCCACATGGCCGGCCGTCTTCGGCATCGAGCAGAGCCAGCGCGACGCCGCGACGCTCATCGATGAAGCCTTTGCTGCCCTCGAACCTTACGGCGGCCGCGCCGATAATTTGAAAGCCGTGGCCCGCTACCTGGTGGAGCGGAAGAGCTGAACCATGCTCTCAGAAGCCGACATTTTCACTGCCCTGCGCGACTGCTTCGACCCGGAAGTGAAGCTGAATCTCGTGGATTTGGGGTTGATTTACTCGGTCGCGACCGGTCCCGACCCGGATTCCACGCCGGCCTGGCCGCGCCAGTGGGTCAAGGTGACGATGACGCTGACCACTCCCCAGTGCCCAGCCAGCGGGCTTATCTTCGAGCAGGTTCACAATCGTCTCGCCAGCATTCCCGAGATCGGAAAGGTCGAGGTTGATCTTGTTTGGGAGCCCAAGTGGACGCCTCACCGCATCAGCGAGGCTGGCCGCCGGCAGTTGGGAATATAGGGTCTATCGGTTTAAAACATGCCGCAGCCGATCGCGCTGGGCGGCAAGTTCTTCAACGGTGCCCTCCACCTGGCTGAGCAACCCCTGCACATCGTCGATATAGCCGGGCAGCAGATTCCACCAAGTGCGCACGGTCTCCTGCTCGTCGAGCAGCGCCAGCGTTGCGCCTGAGACTGCCGCAACCAGGCCGGCCCGGCGCTGGCCCATCAGCAGCAGCAACCCGCCCGCAACCAGGGTTCCGCCCGCGGCAAGCCCGACCCAATTCGTACTTTGGCTTTCAGAGGCGCTCGGTTCCGCCTCAAATTCGTTCTCTGACATACTAAGCGGCACAACCACCATAGTCTCTCCTTCCGCCCGGGACCGCGGCCGCGGGAACGGTGCATCAAGTATCGCCCCAATTCGCGGCCTTGGGAAGCAAACAACGCGCAGCCGGGCTCTCGAATTCCTATTTCAGTCGCGCGCCCAGCGGAACCTCTTCCAGGAATCCAGCCAGTACCGGCGCTCCGCCCTCGAGCGAGGCGGCCAGCAACATGCCGTTCGACTCCAGGCCGCGCATCTTGCGGGGAGCAAGGTTAGCCACGATCACGATCTTGCGGCCAACGAGCTTTTCCGGCTCGTAGTATTGGGCGATGCCGGCCAGAATCTGCCGCTTCTCATAGCCCAGATCGACCTCCAGGCGGAGCAGCTTGTCGGCCTTGGGCACGCGCTCGGCAACGAGAATCTGTGCCACGCGCAAATCGACCTTGACGACGTCGTCGATGCTGATTTTCTCCGGCTCCTGCGCTGGGGCCGGCGGTTGAACCTCGGCAGCAACAAGTGCCGGAGCCGATGCATTGGCAGCCTTTGCCACTGTGTCATAGGCCAGGGCTTCTTCAGCGGAATCAATGCCAACAGAATCAACTGGGGCGCTGTCCCAGAATGTTTGCTTTTCGGATTTCTCGCTCACAATTGCCCCTTTTTTCTCGGTCTTTGCGGCCGGAGCCGGCGTTGCTGTCTCAGATATCGCGGCGAATCCGCTGCTGACCACACCGTGGGAGGCGGCCTCAATCACAGTCTTGCTGTTCTGATCTTCAATGTTTTGCATGCGCTCGACTGCGTCCTTTTCCGCGCGGGGAAAGAGCGGCGCGGGCTCTCCGAATTGCGTCCCGGCCTTCAATCCGCCCCAGTGGAGCTCTGTCAAAAACGAGTTCTTTGCCGCGTCGGCGATCTCGCCCAGCCCAAGCTGCCGCCAGACCTTGGCGGCCGAGTCGGGCAGGATGGGGTAGACCAGCGCGGTGACGATGCGAATCGCCTCGGCGGCCGTGGCCAGCACGCGCGCCTGATGCGCAACGTGCTCCGCCTCCGGGCGGTCTGGCGGGCGCTTCCAAGGCGCGTTGGCGGTCAGGTAGCCGTCGGTCTCCGCTACCAGGAGCCACAGGCTCTTCAAGCTTTCGGAGAAGTTCAATTCATCAAAGGCCGGGCCGAATGCGGCGATGGTCTTTACAGCGCTCTCCCGGAGTGCGGCTTCGGCAGCGGTCTCGCTGCCTGCCTCGGGCAAAACCCCGCCAAAGTATTTATGCACCATGTTGACCACGCGGCTGACCAGGTTGCCGTAGCCGTTGGCCAGGTCGCTGTTGTAGCGCTGGACTAATGCGTCGAAGGTAAAGCTGCCATCCTGCCCAAAGGGGATCTCCCTGAGCAGGAAGTAGCGCAACGCATCGGCGCCCAGCACTGCGTCCACCGTCTCCGGGCGAACCACGTTGCCGCGCGATTTGGCCATTCTGCTCTCACCGAAGATCAGCCAGCCGTTGGCCCGCACCGAACGCGGCGGCGCGATCCCCGCCGCCATCAAGAATGCCGGCCAGTAGACGCAGTGGAAGCGGCTGATCTCTTTGCCGATCAGGTGCAGATCCGCAGGCCAGAACTTCGCAAACCGAGCCTGGTCCGCCGGATCGCTGGACCCATAGCCGAGCGCGGTGATGTAGTTGGCAAGGGCATCGAGCCAAACGTAAATCACATGCTTTTCGTCGCCGGGAACGGGAATGCCCCAGGAAAAGCTGGTCCGGCTCACCGACAGATCCTTCAGCCCGCCGCGGACAAAGGAAATGATTTCGCGCCGCGTGGACTCGGGCCCCATGAAGCCGGGGTTTGCCTCGTAGAATTCCAGCAGCTTGCGCTCGAAGGCCGAGAGCTTGAAGAAGTAGTTCTCCTCGCTCACCGTCTCCGTCATGCGGCCGCAGTCGGGGCACACCGTGCCGGGAGGGCCGTCCACATAGGCTTCGTCGGAGACGCAGTACTGGCCGGTATACGAACCCTTGTAGATGAAGCCCTTGTCGCGCAGGGTGGCAAAGAGGTGTTGCACACCGCGGATGTGACGCTCTTCCGTGGTCCGAATAAAATCGTCGTAGCTTAGGCCCAGCCGGTCCCACAGGCCGCGAAACTCCCCCGAGATGGCAGTGGCAAACTCGGCGGGCGTGCGCCCAGCCAGTTCAGCCGACCGCTCGATCTTTTGCCCGTGCTCGTCCGTGCCGGTGAGGAACCAGGTCTCGATGCCCAACGCCCGCTTGCGCCGCGCAATGGCGTCGCAGACGATGGTCGAGTAGGCATGACCCAGGTGCGGCCGCGCATTCACGTAGTAGATGGGCGTGGTCAGGTAAAAACGAGCTGAGGTGGCAGCAGGATTTGTCATAGGCGGGGCGTTGCAGTCCATTCTCCCCAGCCAGAAGGCGGGAATCCAGAAGCAATCTTTCGTTCATTTTACGGCATTCAATGGGACGATCGATGCAGGGTGCACCCGGTCTCGAATTTGAGGACTGGGAATCCACCAACCTCGACTGCCCTCTTCCGCCAGCCCAAAGGCCGCCCACCGCAGATGGCTGTTAGAATTACCCTTGAAAATCAAGGATTTCTGAGGCATATCGACGTGTATCTGGAATTGCAGAAAAGGCTCGGAAGCCGCCTGCGCGGTCTGTTAGAGGAAAAGTACAGCCTTCAGGTTGAGAACATTCCGCTGGAGACTCCGCCAGACCTCAAGTTCGGCGAGCTAGCCACGCCCATCGCCTTCGAGCTGGCCCGCAAGCTGCGCAAGGCTCCGAAGATTATTGCGCAGGAGATCGTGGCCGCACTGAGCGGGCTTGAGGGGTTCGCAGGTTTCGAGGTTGCTGGAGCCGGCTACATCAATGCGCATCTTGATCGTGCCGCCGCCGTGCACATGATGGTCGGCACTGAGGACTCCCAGGTCCCCAGAAGCGAGGGACCTGGGGCACCCATTCATTCGCTGGTGGAGCACAGCAGCATCAATCCCAACAAGGAAGCGCACATCGGACACCTGCGCAACGCAATTCTGGGAGACACATTCGTACGCTTGCTCCGCGCCGCCGGGCAAAAGGTTGATGTGCAAAACTACATCGACAACACAGGCGTGCAGGTGGCCGATGTTGTGGTGGGATTCATCCATCTCCTGGGCAAATCCGCGGTGGAAGTCAGACAACTGTTCGAGGAGCTGAAGAACAAAGGCGAGCGCATCGACTTCTACTGCGGTGAAGTCTATGTGCGCACTTCGCAGTGGTACGAGCAGGGGAGTGAAGAGAAGAACGCTGCGCGCAAAAAGTTGCGCTACGCTACGCTTCACGAGCTGGAACAAGGCAACAATGAGACCGCCGAGATCGCCGAGCTGATCTCGACCGCGGTTTTGCGCCGCCATCTCGAAACCATGCTGCGCCTGGACATCGAGTACGACTTTTTGCCCCGCGAAAGCGAGATTCTGCACCTCAAATTCTGGGACGCGGCCTTCGAACAGTTGAAGCAGACCGGAGTGCTTTACTTCGAGACTGAGGGTAAGAACAAAGGCTGCTGGGTGATGCGGCGGCCCGACGCCGAAGTGAGCGAGGGAGCGGTCGACGAGGATGCGAAGGTCATCGTCCGCTCCAACGGTACCGTTGGATATGTGGGCAAAGACATTGCGTATCATCTATGGAAGTTTGGTTTGCTGGGGAAGGACTTTGGCTACAAGCCGTTCTTCACGTACCCGGATCATGAGTGCTGGATCTCCGCGGAGAAGGGCGTCGAGCCCCATCCGCACTTTGGCGTGGCTCAGGCTATCTACAATGTGATCGACGCGCGGCAATCGGACCCCCAGGCAAACGTGATTCAGGCGCTGCGCGGCATGGGACACACCGATCAAGCCGATCGTTATACGCACTTGAGCTATGAGATGGTGGCGCTGACGCCGCGCTGCGCGGTCGAACTTGGCTACGACGTTTCCCCGGAAGACCAGGCCCGCCCCTACATCGAAGTCAGCGGACGCAAGGGTTTCGGCGTAAAGGCCGACGACCTGATCGACAAGCTGATCGCCGCCACCCGCGCCGAGGTGGACGCGCGCCAGACCGGCGGCGCAGACGCGGAGGCGGGGCGGCAGCGGATCGCGGAGCAGATTGCGATTGGCGCGCTGCGCTACTTCATGCTCAAGTTCACGCGCAACTCGGTGATCGCCTTCGACTTCAAGGATGCGCTGAGCTTTGAAGGCGAGACCGGGCCGTACATTCAATACGCCGTGGTGAGGGCGCGTAATATCTTCCGCAAGGCTGGGGTGACGCCGGAGGCTGTGTTGGCGGAGTTTGCGGCGTTGCCTGGAGTAGCGACGTTCCTCGAAGGAGAAGCTGGCGAAGACATCTGGGCGCTGTGGTTGCGCGCGGCGCGCCGCACGCTGGTGCTGGAGCAGTGCATCGCCACATCCGAGCCGGCCTATCTGGCCAAGCACGCCTTCCAGTTAGCCCAAGAGTTCAATAACTTTTACCACAAGCATCACATCCTCACCGAAGAAGACCCGGCGCGGAAGACCTTCCTGCTGGCCACGGCTGCCGTTGCGCTGCGGGAGTTGGTTCTGGTGCTGAGCTGGCTGGGGATCGAAAGCCCGGAGGCGATGTAAGGCTCCGCGCAATTGGGATGCGGGCGGACTCTTCAGGTGCTAGTGGGGCAGTGGATTTCATCTTCCCCTGCCGCGCTTTCCGTCTTACACTGGCCCCATGGACAACGAGCGCATCCGCGACCTCTGCATGGCGCTTCCCCATGTTGCGGAGACTCTCAACTGGGGCCACGTTCTCGTCTATTGGGTCGGCGACCGCGAGATCGGCGGCAAGATGTTTGCCCTGACCAACGCCGACGGCGTGGAGAGCCCGGTGCTCAGTTTTCACTGCGGGGCCGAGCGCTACCACGAGCTGCTCGAGAACGAAGGCATGTGTCCCGCGCCGCACCTGGCCAGGGCGCACTGGGTGGCCATGGAGCGCTGGGACGCGTTACGCCCGCGCGAGATTGAGGAGGAACTCAGCCGCGCCCATGCGCTGATTTACGAAAAGCTGCCGAAGCGCACCAAAGCCGCTCTGGCCCTGCCGGACAAGGAGCGAACCAAGCTCATCCGCGAACGCAAAAAGCTGCTTGCCGCGAGCGCCAAGGCCCAGGGGATTTGAGGGGGCAGATATCCCAAACTCGATGGGTGCAGCGCTGGGCGGGAACTGCTCTTGGTCCGCTTTCGTATCATGGGATGAACCGCTCAGGGCGCACGCCCGTGTGCGTTGAGGCGCTATAGCCATGATGAAATTTCTCCTGTGGTGCATTCTCTTTGTGCTGTGCTGGCCGCTGGCGCTGGCCGCGCTGGTCCTGTATCCGCTGGTGTGGCTGGTGCTGCTGCCGTTTCGCGTGGTTGGAATCGCGGTGGGCGGCGCGCTGGAGCTGGTAAGCGCCATCATCTTTCTCCCGGTGCGGCTCATTCGCGCCATTTGATCCGCGGCGCGCCTAGCGGCCAATTCCATCCTTGCGGCTTGCAGCCGCCCGGCCCCCTGCGATAGCGTCAGCCGTAGGAACGCGGCGTCGGCCGCCCGAAAACGTCCAAACTGTTGGAGAAGAAGCTCAATGCGCAGAATTCTACAGATGGCTATGATCGCGCTGATGCTGGCAGCGACCCCTGCAACCCAGACACAGACCTCGGACGACGCCGCGGCCAAGAACGCACAGAAGGCGCGCGCGGCCCTGGACGCCATGGTGCAGGCCATGGGCGGCCAGGTCTGGCTCAACATGAAGAATCAGATGCGGCAGGGACATGTAGCGGGGTTCGACCACGGCAATCCGGGCGACGGCACCACCGATTATTGGGATTTCCACGCATGGCCGGATCAGGACCGGATCGAGTACACCAAGCACCGCGATGTGGTTCAGTTCTATGAGGGCCGCGAAGGCTGGGAAGTAACCTATCGCGGCAAGAAAGCGCTGCCCCAGGAGCAGGTGGACGACTGGCTGCGGCGCCGCGACCACTCCATCGAAACCGTGGTGAAGACCTGGCTCAACGATCCGAAGACCATTCTCGTGTACGAGGGCCAGCGTCTGGCCGAGCGGCATCTGGCCGATCAGGTGACCCTGATCTCTGCCCAGAACGAGGCGGTCACTATCCAGATGGACACGCAGACCCACCTGCCTCTGCGCCGCACCTTCGAGTGGCGCGATCCGGAATTCAAAGACAAGAACCTCGACGTCGAGGAGTACGACGACTACCACACGTTTGACGGCATCCCCACCCCGTTTACCATTACCCGCTTCAAGAACGAGGACATCATCCGCCAGTACTTCCTGGTCCACGTGACCTATAACCAGCAGTTGCCGCCCGACTTCTGGAGCGTGGACGCAGCCGACCGCCGCATCAAGAAATAAAGCAGAAGTTATCACAGAATGGCTTGCACGTAAGTTGTTGCAACCCAGGCATGTTAGCGGCGACGGAGGTGGTTTTCCGCCTGCTATGGCCTCGGGCTTGCGAAGCCGAATACGCCCAGATACCTGCCTCAATCGCACGCAAGTTGTACCCTGACGCGAAGTATTCACTTGCGTAGTCTGCTTTTAATCGAGTAGAAAGAAGTTAATATCCTTTGGCGTTCGCGAAGAAACCCGTTGGGGGTCATCCGGTACCTTCGGTCCAAAGTCGTGTTCTTCTGAGGGGGATATCGTGGCGGCTCAGGTATCGGATTTCAATTACGATTCAAATGAGAGAAAGAGGCTGCGGTGCCTCTTGGATTCCTACGCAGGCGATAATCTGAACCGCGATATCTTGTCGTACAGTCAGCGCTACGACCCTCAAACCCGCCTTTTGAACCATCATTCCTTTCAGGAGGCTCTTTCGGCGCGCCTGGGCAGTCTTCCGGCAGGCCAAGAGCTCGCGCTGATTTGGATCGACTTGGTAAGCCTGCGCAGGGAATCTTCGTTGTGGGGTTGGAAGCGGGCGGAGGAGTTGGCGCGCCGCATTGCGGGGAATCTGCGCTTCGTCGCCGATGACAATGCGCTTTTGGGCCGTGCCGGTGACAGCAGCTTCGTGGTAGCCATGGAAGCCTCCAAACGCAACAAAGCTAACTGGCGCCGCATACAAGCAGTGGTTGACGCGCTGATGCCGCAGGGACAGAGCCTTTCCGAGACTAGACTGGCGGTGTCGGCAGGCGTTGCATTCTTTCCCTCCGATACCGATTCGGTCGAGGATTTGACGCGGTTTGCCATCCTGGCAGCGGATCGCGCCAGTTGCGCCAAGAGCCGGAACCTGATCGCTTTCCGGCCCAGGATGAACACCACGATCTTGCGCGACCACCTGCTGGAAGTTGAGATGCGTAAAGGATTGAACCAGAGCCAATTCCGGATTTACTACCAGCCGAAGGTGGATCTGATAACCGGAAAAGTGCTGGCGGTGGAATCGCTGATGCGCTGGAACCACCCCGAGCTTGGCGAGATCGCTCCCAGCGAGTTTATTCCAGTAGCTGAACGCACCGATCTGATTCATCGCGTCTTTGAATTCAATTTGCGCAAAGCGCTGGAGGATGCAAGGCGCTGGCGCAATCTCGGGCTCCCCTTGCCGGTTATTGCGGTGAATGCATCTGTGGCCAGCGTTCGCGAGGACGACTTTGCCCGCACCGTGCGCACGATCATGGCGGAGATACCGATCGCGCCCACGCGGCTAGAGTTGGAAGTAACAGAATCGCTGGCCTTCGACAACGAAGAACTGTTCAGGGCGCGTGTGCGGCAATTGAAGGCCATCGGCGTGCGCGTCGCCATCGACGATTTTGGCACGCGCTACACCGGATTCAACGTGCTCAAAAAGCTGCGCCTTGACACCATCAAGATCGACCAATGCTTCATCCACGGCGTCGGACGTTGCCAGGACATGCTTTCGCTGTGCCGGACGATCGTTGCCATGGGCCGGCAGTTGAAGATGCGCACCGTTGCCGAAGGCATCGAGGAACGCGGCGAGCTTGAGGCGATGCGCCAGATCGGTTGCGAGGCCGGCCAGGGATTCTTGTTTCAGCGCCCGGTTGAGGCAGAAGACTTCACGTCCTTCCTCCGCGATTGGCCCGAGTTGAAACGCGCCTTCGCGTTCGTGGATGAGCGCAGCCTGTTCGAGGCCGATGCGCTGTGCGCAGCGGGATAGAAGCGGCCTCAAAACATTGCAGGCATAGGCTTGTTTATAATCCAAACGAGCGCCAAGCGGCTCCGCCCGCCCGCTCTCTGGAGCCCGAGAATGAAGTTTGACATCCAGGAGATCCTGGGTTTTCTTCCCCACCGCTACCCGTTTCTGCTGATCGACAGGATTGTCGAGTTCGAGCCTGCCAAGCGGCTGGTGGCTCTCAAGAATGTGACCATCAACGAGCAGTTTTTCCAGGGTCATTTTCCCGGCTATCCCATCATGCCCGGCGTTCTTGTGGTGGAGGCGATGGCCCAGGCCGGCGCCATCATCATGATGGCCGAAATCCTCGACCGCGACAACAAGCTGGTGGTCTTCACAGGCATCGAGCGGGCCAAGTTTCGCCGCCCGGTTACGCCCGGCGACCAGTTGCGCATCGAAGTGGACGTGCTTTCGATGAAGACCCGCGTCGGCCGCATCGAGGGCAACGCCTATGTAGACGGCAAGCTGGCCTGCCAGGCCACGCTCACCTGCCAGGTGGTGCCAAGGGTGCGCGAACCTCGTCCAACCTCTCCTGAGCCCCACCAAGCGCCAGCAGAGGCAAGCGCTGAGACTATATCGGCCCAAGAAGCAGCAAGGACCTTCGAGTGAGCGTTCATCCCAGCGCCGTCATTGCTGCCGGAGCTGTGGTCCCGGCTTCTTGCACCGTCGGCCCTTTTTGCACCATCGGCCCAGATGTAGTGCTGGGCGAGGATTGCACCCTCATCTCTCACGTCGTGCTGGATGGCCGCACCCGCATCGGCGCGCGCAACACGTTTCATCCCTTCTGTGCCGTCGGCGTGGCGCCGCAGGATCTGAAATATTGCGGCGAACCCACTGAAACGATTCTCGGCGACGACAACACAATCCGCGAGAGCGTGACCGTTAGCCGCGGCACGGCGGGAGGCGGCGGCGTAACGCGGATCGGCTCCAATTGCCTGCTGATGGCGTGCGTGCATATCGGACACGACAGCCAGGTGGGCAGCCACTGCATTCTGGCCAACGCGGCGACGCTGGCGGGTCACGTCGTCATCGAGGACTACGCCACCGTGGGCGCCTTCAGCCCGGTTCATCAGCACTGCACGGTCGGCACCTACGCCTTCATCGGCGGCGGGACGATTGTGACCCAGGACGTGCTGCCGTTCTCGCTTACGTCATCGCGCCGGGAGAACAAGGCATTCGGGATTAATAAAATCGGGCTGGCGCGGCGCGGCTTCTCGCCCGAGCGGCTGCAAACGCTGCAAAAGGCCTTTCGTCTGTTGCTTGCGGCCAAGATGAATACCTCGCAGGCCCTGGAAAAGATCAAGGAGCTTGAGGGTGAGGACGCGGCGCTGCTGGCGGCCTTCGTCGAACGCAGCCAGCGCGGGGTCATCAAGTAGAGGGGATATGCGGGTTCAAGTTGCTTCACTGCGATCTCTCCCGGAGGGAGAAGGCGAGAATAGCCCAGGGTGGAGTCCGCCTTGGCGGATGGAACCCTGGGAAGGCGCTGCCCCGTCCCGTAGGGACGGTCGAACCTCACCCCCAAACATATCGAGGATCATATTCAATGCGGTGCTTTTTGAGAAAGGCGATATACTCGGCCTGAAAATCGCCCTTCCGGTGATGCTCTTTCTGGCGCGCGATATACGCCAGCGTTGTGCTCACCTGAGCCCATCCGATGGAGAACGCACCGTACCCTTCCTGCCATTCAAAGTGATCGATTGCGCAGGTTTCATGCATCCAGCGCGAGGATGCGCTCTTGATTTCCCTTATCGCCGCGGTGATCGACGCGGACGAGGACAGAGAGAGCAGAATATGAACGTGGTCCTCCATGCCGCCGATGCTAAGCGCCTTCATTTGGTGTTCACGCGCGATGCCGCCCATGTAGGCCCACAGCCGTGGCTGGATTTCAGGGAGGATGATCTTGTGCCGCTCCTTGGTGGAGAAGACACAGTGAAAGAGCGAGCAGCAATAGGTGTGTGACATGGCAAAATCGTATTGCATCGCAACGAACGCACAGCGGTTCGACCGCCCCTCCGGGGCGGATGGGGCTATTGGGATGCCTGGTTCCCAGGGTTTCGTCCGCTGTTGCGAACTTCACCCTGGGCTATTCTCGACGCTCCCTCCGGGAGCAAAGGCACGGCATTCCGATTGGGCGCGGCATTCCGATCAGGCATGGCGTTCTGATCGGGGATGGATAGTGCGCAACGGACGGGCGATCCTTGTAGATGGTGCGTTTGAAGCTCCACCTTTGCAGAGCGGGCAGGCGTCATGAAACTCGGCCTCATTGCCGGCAACGGCCGTTTTCCTTTTTTGCTGCTGGATGCGGCGCGGGCGCAGGGTCTGGCCGTGGTGGTCGCCGCGATTCGCGAAGAGACCGACCCGGAGATCGATCGCCGCGCGGCCTCTGATGAGCACATCACCGTCGAATGGCTCTCGCTGGGAGAACTTTCGCGGCTGATCGAGCACTTCCACAAGGAAGGCGTCTCGAAGGCCGTGATGGCGGGCCAGGTAAAGCACAAGCAGATTTTTTCCAGCATCCGGCCCGACTGGCGGCTGGCCAAGCTGCTGCTCAACCTGCGCACGCGGAATACAGATATGCTGCTGGGCGCGGTGGCCAAGGTTCTGGGCGACGAGGGCATCGAGCTGATCGGTTCCACCGCCTTCCTTGAGCCGCTGCTGGCTCAGGAGGGCGTGCTGACCGCGCGCGCGCCCGACGACGAGGAGCGCAAGAATATCAAGTATGGCCTGGGTGTGGCGCGCGCCGTGGCTGGGTTCGATATCGGCCAGACAGTAGTGGTGGCCGCACAGGCCTGCGTGGCCGTCGAGGCCATGGAGGGCACGGATGCTGCCATTGAGCGCGCCGGCCAACTTATGCTCTCGCTTGACGACGACGCTTCCACTCTCGAACGCCAGCTTACCGTCGTGAAGGTGGCTAAGCCCCAGCAGGATATGCGCTTCGACGTGCCCGTCATCGGCATCGCCACCGTGGAGACCATGATCCGCGCAGGCGCCGGTTGCCTCTCCGTCGAAGCCGGCCGCACGCTTCTCTTCGATCGCGACGCTCTGCTCGAACGCGCCAACCTGGCCGGCATTGCCATTGTGGCTACCCCGCGCGGATACTGATTGACGCCAGGGGTCAGAAGCCCAGCGGCTATACTGATTGCCAGCAGGATTTCCCCATCACTGTTCCTGCCGATCCACGTACAGTGTTCCCTGATCTCTGATCTCTGAACCCTGATCCCCGTTTTTTAGGAGGTCCCTCATGAGAAAACCCCTTCTCTTCGCTTTGGCCGCGGCCGTTGCACTCGCAGTCACGTTCGCCACGGTCCGCGCGGCAGATCAAACCATGCCAACCGTCGGGCAAGCCGCTCCCACATTCACCCTCCCATCCCAGGATGGCTCGCAAATATCGCTCGACAGCTTCCACGGCAAATGGGTTGTGCTCTACTTCTACCCCAAGGACATGACCCCGGGCTGCACCGTCGAAGCCCACAACTTCCAGCGCGACCAGGCCAAGTTCGAAGCCGACAATGCCGTGATTCTCGGCGTGAGCGTTGACACTCCCGACAGCCATAAGCAGTTCTGCACCAAGGAAGGCCTGACCTTCCGCCTGCTTGCCGACCCGGAGCACAAGGTCGTGGATGCCTACGGCTCACTGGGGCACTTTGGCCCCATGGCCATCGCCAGCCGCAACACCTTCCTCATCGATCCGCAAGGCAAGATCGTGAAGGTGTGGACCAAAGTCGAGGTGCAGCACCACTCCGAGGACGTGCTTGCGGCGATTGCTGAACTGAAGCAATAGGACGCTTCCGCGGTTCCAACCATGCGGCCCCGGTTTCGGGGCCGTTCTTTTCAGGATGAAAAGGAATTCAATCGGCAGTTCAGCACTGGAGGAGCTTATGGCAACACACCTTGCCCACCAATTCAGCGCAGATCTCGACGGCCTGCGCGCCGCGCTCAATGGCGTTCCGGCAGAGCTTGCCGACACGCCCTGGCGCGAGGGCGGCTGGACCCGCAAGCAAATCGTGGGGCACCTGCTCGATTCGGCAACCAACAATCGCCAGCGCTTTGTGCGCGCCTCCGCCGGCGGCCACTATGAAGGGCCGCAATACGAGCAGGACGCATGGTTGGCTGCTCATGGATATGCCAGCCAACCCTGGCCCACTCTGTTGCGCTGGTGGGCGGTGGAGCACGAGATTCTTGCTGCGGTTGTCGATCGCATCCCCGAAGATCGGCTCGTCACAAGCTGCATCGTGGGAGACGACGCGCCCGTCTCGCTTCGTTTTCTTATCGAGGATTACATCGCGCATCAGCGTTGGCATTTTGACCAGCTCACCTCCGGGATCAAAACCTCCTGAACGACGCGGATAAGTCCAGACGCAAAAAAGCCCGGCGCTAAGCCGGGCTCTTTTGCTTGCCTTGCGTTGCCTGTTGCGGTTCCTACTTGGTTGCCTTCTTAGCAGGAGCCTTTTTTGCTGCTGCCTTCTTTGCAGGGGCCTTCTTCGCCGCTGCCTTCTTTGCAGGAGCCTTCTTCGCGGGAGTCTTCTTCGCCGGAGCCTTCTTGGCAACTGCCTTCTTCACTGCTGCCTTCTTGGCTGGCGCCTTCTTTGCTGCTTTCTTGACTGCCAATGGTTTACCTCGTTTGGTGGGTTTGCTGACGCGCTTACTGGCCGCGGCCTTCTTCGCCGTGGTCTTTCCGCCCGTTGCGCCAGTGCTTTTCTTCTTTACGGCGGATTTCTTGGCGGCCTTCTTGGCCACAATTTTTTTCGCGGCTGCTTTCTTGGCCGGAGCCTTCGCTGTGGTCTTTCCCCCGGTTGCGCCAGCGTCTACCTTCTTCAAGACTGGTGTCTTGGCCGGAGCTTTCTTCGCAGCCTTCTTCGCTGCCGACTTCTTTTTCGCGGCCTTCTTCCCGGCCGGCTTCTTTGCGGGTTCTTCCACGACTACGATTACGACGTCTTCAACTGCTCCCTCATCGTCATCCGAGGAGGTGAGCACGCTGGAAGTCTCGACCTCTTCGTCTTCATCGTCGTCAAAGTCTTGGTCGGGATCGGAGTCCAATTCCTTCGGCTCCGCACCGGGGTCGCCATCGCTCATTGCGTACATCTTGAACACTTCTTCCATCCGTTTGCCTCCAGCGGCTCGCCGCTGCCGTTGATTTCTTTTCCCTCTTCGCACAGCGGACGCATGTATTCCGCTTGCGGAAGCCATTGTAGCAATAGCATGAACGCAAACGCTATCAAAACACAAGTACGTAATGAGTTACCTGGTCGATTTTTGTTTCCGTGCGGAAGGTTTTCCACGCGTGGTGCGCGTCTGTGTGCTGCGGTTCTTCGCGCTTGATGCCCCGCGTCTCTTCGTGCCGCCAGCGGCTCTGGCAGTCGTTCGTGCCTTATGAGCGGGTTCATTCTTACCTGTGGGCGCGGCATTCTTTCTTGTGGCTGAACCCGGTGCCGAGGCCGTTTCATGCGCCTTTGCGCTGCTCTCGCCGCCGGTCCCGCGATGGCCGCGAGATGCGCGCGCCGCATGTGCAGGCTCGGCAACATGCAGCCGCCTGCCAGGCTCAACCCTGACGCCGGCGATGTTGTTCCATCGCCGCAACTGGTTCAGCGAGACGCCGAAACGATCCGCAATGGTCACCAGCGTATCGCCCCTGCGAGCGGTGTAGAGCGCCATGCGCGCCGACGGAACTGCTACAGGCGCCAACGGAATTGCCAGCGCCTCGATGCCCTGGATGCTCTCGTTTCCGTGCAGTTGATTGGCCTCGGCCAACTCCGATTCGGAAACGCGATACTCGCGCGCCACCGAAGCCAGCGTGTCTTCGGCAGCAACCCGATGGTAGCGCCATGCGTTGCGCCTGGCCGCTGGAATCGTTTCGATGCGCTGGGCAAACAGCGTAGCCGTGCCTGCGGGCAGATGCAGATCAAACGGTGAGTCGGGCGGCGTTGTCATGCGCAACACGCTGGGGTTCAGCGCCATCAACTCATCTACCGGCGCGCCAACAATGTCCGAAACCAGCTTGAGATCCACCGAATAATTGAGGGTCACCGTATCGGTGAGCACTGGCGGGTCGAGGGTGACATCGTCGAACCCATACTGCGCGGGATGATTGGCGATGATGATGGCCGCAAGGATCTCCGGCACGTAGTTCTTCGTCTCGGCGGGCAGGTTGTTGCGCTTGTAGAGCTCCCAGAAGTCGGCGTAACCCGTCTTCTGCACGGCGCGCTGCACATTGCCGGCGCCCCAGTCGTAGCCGGCCATCGATAAATACCAATCGCCCAGCTGGTCATAGATGAACTTCATGTAGCGGGCATAGGCGCGCGTGGATTTTTCCGGATCGAAGCGCTCGTCAACATACGCATTGCGGGCCAGCCCATAGTTGCCGTGCGGCATGAACTGCCACATCCCGCCGGCGCCGGAGCGCCCATTGAGAGCGCGGGGCTGAAATCCCGACTCGGCCACAGCAAGATAAATCAGATCCTGCGGCACGCCTTCTTCGGCCATTACCCGCTGGATCATCGCCTTGTAGCGTCCAGCGCGCTGGAACGAGTGCAAAAGCGTGTTGTGGCCTCGCTGCGTGTTGGCGAAAAAATTGATGTATGCGGCCACATAGTCGTTGACCACCAGCGGCAAATCGGACTTGGTGGTAGCCAGCTCGGTCTTGGCCTTGGCCACGATATTGGGATCCACTTCAAAGGTCACGTCGCTCGCCACTTCGGCCGGCGATGGCTCAGCCTTGGGCACAAACCCGTCGCCCTGCTTGAGCGCCTCCATCTCCAGCCCGTTCACACCGTCCACAATGCGGTCGAACTCTTCCTGCAACCGGGCATCCGCTTTGATGTCGATGCCGCTGGAGAGCATCAGATCCACGGCACGATCGAACTCCACCTTTGCCTCGGCGAGATTCCCCTTGCGATAGGCAGCTTCGCCAGAGGCATAGGCCTGCTCCACATGGTCAATCAGCAGCCGAACCCTCTGCTGCTCGGGCGTGAGCACCGGCGCCGGTGCGGCGACTTGTTCAGTTTGCGGAGCGGGCGCTGGCAGTGCCGGCGCAGTAGCCTGCGCAGGCTGGCTCTTGGGAGCGCCGGCGGGCTGTGAGGGATCGCACCCTGCGAGCGACAACGCCAGCACGGCCGAAGCGAGCAATCGATATCGATTCCAACAAATGTGCATGAGAGGCTGCGGCCGCCACGGTCAGGTACAGCCCACGGAAGGCGCTATGCCGATGATAAGCTATGGCATAGAGGCAATGCGCGCGGAATCGGCGTTTTTGCTGTCTTTCGCCAATCCCCTCATGGACGTTCGCTTCCTTCGCAACTTCGCGATCATCGCCCACATCGACCACGGCAAGTCGACGCTGAGCGACCGTCTGCTGGAGTTTACCGGCTCCGTGACTGGCCGCGAGATGCAGGCACAGATCCTGGACGACATGGACCTGGAGCGAGAGCGCGGCATCACTATCAAGGCCCATGCCGTCCGCATGATGTACAAAGCGCACGACGGAAACACTTACCAGCTCAACCTCATCGACACACCCGGACACGTGGACTTCAGCTACGAGGTCTCGCGGTCGCTGGCGTCTTGCGAGGGTGCGCTGCTGGTGGTGGACGCAAGCCAGGGCGTCGAGGCGCAGACCCTGGCCAACGCTTACCTGGCCATCAACCACGGCCTCGAAATCATCCCAGTCATCAACAAGATCGACCTTCCCTCGGCAGACATCGTCCGCACGCAGGAAGCCATCGAGAAAGCGGTGGGCCTGGACGCAACCGATGCCATACCGGTCAGCGCCAAAACCGGCCAGGGCGTGGACGAAGTGCTTGAAGCCATTGTTCACCGCCTGCCTCCGCCCACGGGCGACCCAGATGCGCCACTCCAGGCGCTCATCTTCGACTCCTGGTTCGATGCCTATCGCGGCGTCATCGTGCTGGTGCGGGTTATGCAGGGCATCCTGCGCAAAGGACAACGCATCCGCTTCATGTCCAACTCGAAGTCGTTCGAGGTTGAGTCCATGGGCGTGCTGATGCCCAAGCCGGTCGAGATCGGCGAACTCCGCGCGGGAGAGGTGGGATTCTTCGCGGCCACCATCAAGACTGTCGGAGACACAAAGATCGGCGACACCGTAACCGACGACGCGCGCCCCGCTGCCGCGCAGTTGCCGGGTTTTGAAGATATCAAGCCGATGGTCTTTGCCGGCCTCTACACCGTGGACTCGCACGAGCACACGCTCTTGCGCGACGCCCTGGAGAAGCTCCGACTCAACGATTCTTCCTTTTTCTTTGAACCGGAAAGCTCCGCCGCGCTCGGCTTCGGATTTCGCTGCGGCTTTCTCGGCCTGCTCCACATGGAGATCATTCAGGAAAGGCTCGAGCGCGAATACGAACTCGATCTGATCACAACCGCTCCTGGCGTGCGCTACCACATCGCGCTCACCGACGGCAGCGTCGTCGAGGTCGACAATCCCTCCCGCTGGCCGGAGCCCACGAACATCGAGTCTATCCGCGAGCCGGTCATCACCGCCAAGATTCTCACCAACGAAGAGTATGTGGGCGGCATCTTCAAACTCGTAGAAGAAAAGCGCGGCAGGCAGTTGAACTTCGAGTACGTCACATCCAGCCGCGTCCTGCTCACCTACGAGTTGCCGCTGAACGAAATCGTCCTCGATTTCTACGATCGCCTCAAGTCCATCTCCCGCGGCTATGCGTCGCTGGACTACCAGCTTGCCGGCGAGTGGGAGTCGCCAATGGTTAAGCTCGATATTCTGGTTTCCGGCGAGCCCGTCGATGCGCTTTCCATCATCGTGCATCGCGACTTTGCCTACGAGCGCGGCAGGGCGCTGGTCTCCAAGATGCGCGAACTCATCCCTCGCCAGCAGTTCGAGGTCGCCATCCAGGCTGCCATCGGCGCCAAGGTCATCTCTCGCGAAACGGTTGCCGCCTTGCGCAAAAACGTATTGGCCAAATGCTACGGTGGCGACATCTCACGCAAGCGCAAGTTGTTGGAGAAACAAAAGGAAGGCAAGAAGCGCATGAAGCGGATCGGCAAGGTCGATATCCCCCAGGAAGCCTTCCTGGCCGTTTTGCGGGTGGGCGAGGACCAGCAAAAATAACGGGTACCGTAACTAGCCAGATACTTTGGTCACGTGACGTTCACGTGCGGCTGTGGAAACCTTGCCAAACCAGCGTCTGATATTGCGCACAGTCAAGTTCGCCGAGAGAGCGCAAAGTTTTCAATATCTATGATGATAAATAAGGAGTTAACTTTCCTATCAGAATCGTGCAAGGGTTGACAAGAGGAAAAACAGAGGTTTTTTCGCAGGGTGGACTAAAGTAATCCACAATTTTTTCCACAGAATGACGCCTGACTCTGGGAATTTTTCGCTTATCGGGCGATTCGCCTTTTCCTGGGTTTTGACAATCTCCAAGACGCGCGCAGAGGCCCCGTTCCCGGAGCCTCTCAATACGACGGTATTGCCTTGCTCTAGTGCGAAGCGGAAGGTTTGGGCGCCGCACCGGCTGGTGGTCCCGCCGGAGCAGGTACGCCCGACTTCACATTGTAGGCTTCGATGACTGGCTTGGTGATATCGGTCGCCGGGTTCGCGAAGAGCACGGGATTCTGCTGCTGCCCCATATCCAGAACCAGCGAGTAGCCCTGCTGCTGGGCGTAGGTTGCCAAAACGTCATAAACCTTGGAGGCCAGGCCGGTATACAGTTCCTGGATCTCTCCCTGAAAGTCGTTTTTGGCATCCTCGGCGGAGCGGTCCAGTTGCTTCTTCTTGTCGTCGATGGTTTTGGCGCGGCTGGCGCGTTCAGTATCGCTCAGCGCGTCGCCTTGCGTCTGCAACTGCTTGGTCAGGCTGTCGATCTCGTCGCTGAGGGCCTTGAGCTGCTGGCGCTTGGGATCGTACTTCTTCTGAAGGTCGGCAAAGTTCCGCTGGCCCTCGTTGGTTTGGCCCACGGCCGCCTGAAAGGCAATGACCGCAATCTTGGTTGGCTCGGCCGGCTTGTTGGGTGCTGTCTGCGTTTGTGCGGCAGCGCCGAGAACAAAACCCGAGGACAGCAGGAAAGCAAATGCAAGTGAACGCTTCATAGTAATGAAAACTCCTTCGGTTCAACGAACGGCGAGCCTCGTCTAAGAGGACGGCCTTGCCTTTAAAACAGACCCCTGGGCCTCTTGGAACCTGGCTAGCAATCGAACACGCTGAAGGGTACGGGCTCTAGCCCGCCCCTTCAACGCTTGCCCGGTTCCCGAACAGCCTCTAGTGCGCGGCGGGCGCCTTGGGAGCCACCTTGGCCGGCGCCGCGGCGGCTGGCTGCGGCGGAGGAGCCGGTACGCCCGACTTTACGTTGTACGCGTCGATGATCGCCTTTGTGATGTCGGTGGAAGGACTCGCATAGAGCACGACAGGCGCTTGCTGTTGATTCGTGCTCCCGTCCACCACCAGCGTATAGCCCTGCTGCTGCGCATAAGTTGCCAGCACGTCATAGACTTTGGACGCCACACCGTTGTAAACCTCCTGCATCTCCCCCTGGAGGTCGTTCTGCGCGTCCTCGGCAAAGCGCTGCGCCTGCTTCTTCTTGTCGTCGATGGTCTTGGCTCGGCTCGCGCGCTCGGCATCGCTCAGCTTGTCGCCCTGCGCCTGCAACTGCTTTTCCAGTGTGTCGATCTCATCGGCCTGAGTCTTCAGTTGGGCACGCTTGGGTTCGTACTTCTTCTGGAGGTCGGCGAAGTTGCGCTGGAATTCGTTGGTTTGGCCTACGGCTGCCTGGAATGCGATGACGGCAACCTTGGCAGGGCCGGCCGGCGCGGCGGGTGCGGGCGAAGTTTGAGCGGCTGCGCCCAGGACCATGCCCGAGGCCAGCATAACAATTAACGCAATCGAACGCTTCATTTGAGGTTAAAACTCCTTCGGAATTCCTGTGTGGCCGTTCGCGTTTCAGCGCAAGAACGAGCCTGTGCCTCCTGTGAAACCATACCGTCATTCTTGCCACCCCAGCGACGAAGACCTGTCTCTGGGGACCCCGGTTTGAAAGGGTCCGCGCCTGGAGGGGCGCAGAAACCGCAAAAAACGCGAGCGGAGACATCAGCAGGAACTCCCTGGATTATAGGAGGGCTGGGTAGGAGCGTCAAACCGGCAAGCCGTGAATTTCCTCGCACTCGCCGTCCTTATCCAGCTTCTGACGCCGACATCAAGGCTGCGCCTGACCTGCATGTGGCTAGATGCCGTACCGATGCAGCAGAACAATGCACAAACCGGCAAGACTTAGAAGCAGGATGAGCGCGGCGATCACGAAAAACGGGATTTGCAGCACGGGCCACGCCTTCGCCGGCAGTTGGTCTGCCAGCTTGTCGCCCAAGGTCTCGTTGAAGCGCATGGGCTTGTCCTCCTCTTCGCCTGCGGGCTTCCACTCCGAGGCCAGAAAGGCCGCGCGGACGTTGGAGAGCAGGATGCCAGCGGCTAGAATCGCCAGAATGCCTGGGAACTGGCCGTTAGCCATGGTGTAGAGCAGACCGGCAAAAAAGACGCCGAAGACCAGCGCCGCAGCCGGCCAACTGCCCTCTCGCACCCCCATGCCGCCAATCAGAAACACCAGCGCCGCAGCCGCGCCGCTAGCGATCATGATTGGGTTTCCAGTGGCCAACGCAACAACAAGCTGAAAGACCGCTATGATCTGGCATATCCAGAATCCCTGACGGCCCAGTGAATCCACGTCCCAGGCATTCTCCACAGTAGGCCAGAAGATGCTCTTCAGCCTGCCGTCGGAGCGCTTACTCTCACCGGACAATCCAAGTGTTTGCATGGCATCCATGCTTGCCCGCCGGCCGGCTCCGCGTCAAGACGCATCGTGACAATTCACCAGGCATTCAACAGCGCGCTGCCTGCTCGCGGCAAAGACAAAAGGGCCACTCGCGATGAGAGGCCCTTTCATCTTCCTGCGGAGAGCTGTCACCTAGAAAGTGGTTGAAACGGTCAAGCGGAAGGTCTTGCGCGGCTCGCGGAACAGATACCGCGCGCCGTAGCCTGCCAGCGCCTCTCCATACGTATAGTCGCCCGCGCCGCCGGGCGGAAACAGATCGCGCGTAATCAGCTGAGCTGTGCAACTCTGCTTGTTGCCCCCAAGAGTGACGCTGTTGCAGTAAGGTTGCTCATACAGCCGCAATGGGTTATACGCATAGTACAGCCGGAAGGGCGCGTTGATGATCGGCATAATAACCGAAATCTCGGCGCCGGTGGACATGCGCGGAACGAAGTTGGTGCCAGTGATCGGACGGATGTCCGGCCTGAAACCGACCAGCGAGCCCGGAATGCCGCCCTGGCAAGAGCCGTTGTTGTAGACCGGGCAGCCATAGAGCGGCGCCGTGAGCGAAGCAAATCCCTCGGGACTCTGCTTCAACTGTCCCTTGTTGAGGGCCACGTCAAGGCCAAAGTCGTCGAAGAATGCGAAGGTCACCGGACCGGCAATCGGTATGCGGTACTCCGCATTGGTCGTCAGGTTGGTATCGCCGCCGATCGAGGCGATGCCGTACACAGGCAGCGGCACCTGGATGCATTGTCCGAGTTCTGGCTGGGTCGGGTCGCGCGGAACGCAACTGCCGTCCGGGTTGGTCAACTGGACATTGACGCGATTGGGCACATATCCATACGGGGTTGCACCGCGGATATCGAAGCCTCTCAACTCACCCTCGCCGCCGGAGAAGAAACGGTTGTTGGGCGGGGCAACGTCGCCGCCAAAGCCCTGCACATAACCCAATTGCGCGCGCAAGCCCAGCACGTTGCGGCCACCGGGCGAAGGCCGCAGAAGGTGCATCGGCAGGAACTCCTTGAAGGCCACCGCCGGTTGAATATAGCGCACGTTGCCGCCGAGGCCTGCCACCTGGAAGGCCACCGTGTATTCCTTGCCGCTGCGCGGGCGCAACGGATTATTGACCGTGTTGTAGATATAGCTGAAAGAAGCCGAGCTGTTCACGATGCCCGCCAGCGCATTCGACCCCTGAATCCCCGACCGGAAGCTGATGGTCTGGAAAAAGGTCTGCGAGGCGGTGCTGAACGCGGTGATCGTCGACTTGTTCAACGAATAGGTCATGCCCACGCGCTGGAAGGCGTGCCGCTTCAGCGGATAGCTCAACGAGAATGTGAGGCCGTCCGATGCCTGGTTGTAGTTCTGCGTGAGCGACTGCTGCGCCGACGACAGGTTGATCGATTGACCTGTGGTCGTCTGGTAGTTCTTGGCCGCGTTGAAATCCTGCTTCGTGTTGAAGAGCTGGAAGCCAAGATTGAGCGGGCGATTGCGCAAGTACGGCTGCGAAAAACCGAACATGAACTGGCGGCTCACGTTGCCCAGATTGCCCTGCAAACTCAGCGTTTCACCCAAACCCAGGAAGTTGTTGGTCTGGTAGTTGACGCCCAGGAACGCGCCCGACAGGCCACTGACTCCGCCGTTCACGCCGATCGAGTTCTTGCCCTTCTCCTTGACCTTGAGCAACAGGTCCACGGTGCCCGCCTCGGCATCCTGGTGGGCCTCGGAATCCTGCTCGACCTTGAGGGGCTCGAAGTACTCCAACTGATTCAGGCGCAGCAGGCTGTACTCCCAAAGCTGAGAGTTGTATACCGAACCTTCATCCAGCATCAGCTCGCGCCGGATGACCCGGTCGCGCGTAATGGTGTTGCCCTGGAACTCAATGCGCGAGACATAGAAAGGCTTGCCTTCGTCGATGTCGATATCCAGCGAGACGGTTTTCTTCTGGTCGTCGAAGCTTGGCTTGGGAATGGCGCCGAAGTTGATGTAACCCAACTGCCCGTAAGCCTTCTTCAGATTCTCCAGGCCCTTGCCTATCAGCGTGGCGTTGAACCATTCACCGTCCTTTACGGCAAAAGTGGCGCGCAGTGCCTTCACGTTGCTCACAGCCTTGTTCCCGGTGAAGGTGATCGCCCCCAGCCGGTAGCGGTCGCCTTCTTCGACAGGCATCTGAATGTCGATGCGCTTGCCTTTGTTGGGCCGGAAGGTGAACATGTTCAGTCCGCCCTCGTCGCGAATCTGCGTCTTTGGCTCCTCGATTGCGGCGTTGTAGTAGCCTTTGTCGCGGTAGGCCTGGCGCACCCTCTCCGTGTCCTCCTCGAGCTTCGAGGAATCGAATGTCTGCGGAAACAGATTCTCGAAAATGAGCGAGCGCGGGATGCCGATCGGCCTCAGGTTTTTCATTGCGCGGCGCAGCACGAGTCCGCTCAGGTGCTCGTTGCCAGTGAACTTGATCTGGCCCACCTTCACCGTGGGGCCTTCCTTGATGTTGAAGTTCACCTGAACAGAGGCCGGCGGAATGTCTTTGATGTCCAGCTTGACGGTCGCGAACTGGTGCCCATGCTCCGACAGAATGTCCTTCAGCACGGTTGTCGCATGCAAAATCTTGGCCGCGTCGTACTGGCTCTCAACCGTAAGCCCGACCTTCTCCTTCTTGAACCGGTCCAGCACGTCCGACTGAGAGACTACATTCAGGCCCTTGTAGTTGATTTCGCGGATCGTGGGCTTCTCCTTGACGAAGATGTCCAGAATGATGCCCTTCTCAGAGTCCTCGCGCTCGATGCGAAGATTCTCGAAGTACCCGGTGTTCCAAAGCGAGTTGAAGTCTCGCTCGATCGAAATCGAGTCGTAGGTGTCGCCGGTATGGGTAAACAGGCGCGCCAAGATCGTCTCTTTGGGAATGCGCCGGTTGCCGATCACACGAATCTGATCGATCATCTGCGGCTGCTGTGCGAAGGCTGTGCCGGCGGCGAGCGCCATGACCAGCAGCAACGTCATCCCCACCAGACAGTTCAAGCTTGCCAGTCGACCCGCGGTCCGCAGAGCGCGAGCGATGCAAAGATGCTTTGCCTTCACCGGGCTGGAGCCATGCGGCGAGCCAACGTACTGGTGCGGTCCATAGTTCGCCATCAAGTTCGGCTTCACGGGAAGAATATCGACACCCTCACTGCTGAAAATCTGATCCTGACTCTAGGAAAGACTGATTTTACCACCCCAGGGACGATGTACAGTCGTTACCGCCCCAAGGAGCAAAGACCGCTTCCCGGGGTCCCCGGCCACATCGTGCCCGGTCATTTCCACCCCAGTTATTTTGGGACCCAGTCCACAGTCTACCGGACCCAAATGGGTTGATGCGACTTTGCATCCCCGCTCTGCTTCGCTGCATCCCTCTTAGACGCAGATCGCACTCACATGACATCCGCTCTGCGGGAGGTTTTATGGTGGTCGAAGAGTCGGAAGAGTCGATTTATCGGTTTTCCGCCCCGCTGCTGGATGGCCGCACAAAGAGTCTGGCCGACTTCGAGGGCCGGGTTCTGCTCATTGTGAATACCGCCAGTAAATGTGGCTACACGCCACAATTGGTCGGCCTCGAGCAGCTCTACCGCTCCTTGAAGAACCGCGGCTTCGAGGTGCTGGGCTTCCCCTCGAACCAATTCGGCGCCCAGGAACCCGGCACGGAAGCCGAGATCGGCGCGTTCTGTGAGAAGAATTATGGCGTCAGCTTCCCCCTGTTCGCCAAAATCGACGTCAACGGCCCTCACGCACACCCACTTTACGGCTTGCTCAAACGCAGCAAACCAGGAATCTTCGGCTTTCTGGGGGCGGGCAGCATCAAGTGGAACTTTACAAAATTCCTCATCGATCGAAAAGGAAACGTCGTCCAGCGTTATGCCCCATCGACCAAGCCTCAAGCCTTGGCGGGGGCGATTGAAAAACTGCTTCACTGAAAGTGACCAGGCACGCCGCTTGCTGCTGGGACGCGCATTTCCCTGGAGACATACGGGAATTTGCGCTCAACTTGTCCAACGGGCCGCAAACCGGTCCGCCCCTGAGGTATTCTTGCTGAACATCTGGCTCGAAGGCCGGCCTTCATCCGCAAGCAGGACAGGCATCCCCAAAGAGCCCGCCGCCGGGAGGCAACGATGCGCCGCGACATTCCCATGATCCTGATTCGAGCGATTGTGGGCTTGGTGTTCCTGACTGAAGGAATCCTCAAGTTCGCGCACCCCGATGAGTTGGGCGCGGGGCGGTTTGCAGGGATCGGCTTGCCCCTTCCTCATCTTCTTGGCCCGCTGGTCGGCGTCTGCGAAGTCGCTGGCGGCGTCGCTGTGCTCTTGAATTTCTATGCCGGCGATGCCGCACTGCTTTTGCTCGTGGTCATCGTTACCGCGCTGATCACCACCAAACTGCCCATTCTGCTGGGGCGTCCCCTGGGTCCATTTGCGCTTGCGAAAGCGCCGCATTATGGGTTGATGGGATTTCTGCACGAAGCGCGAGTCGACCTGTGCATGATCTTTGGAACAGTTGCCGTGCTGATCGACTCCGGCCTGCGGGTCGGGCGCAAAAGGCACTGGTATCAGTCTTCCAAGGAACTCTAGCGCATGGCTGCCTCCAAAAGCAGTTCCACGCTAGGCGAGATTGTCGTGCTTTTTCTTCGCCTGGGCCTGACAGCCTTTGGCGGTCCGGCCGCGCACATCGGGCTCATGGAGCGCGAAGCCGTCGAACGCCGCGGGTGGATGAGCCGGCCGGAATTCCTCGATCTGGTAGGCGCCTGCAACCTGCTGCCGGGCCCCGGATCGACCCAGGTGGCCATGGCGCTTGGTTACCGCCGCGCAGGCTGGATCGGCCTGGCCGCCGCCGGCGCGTGCTTCATTCTGCCTTCCACCCTGTCTACGCTGGCGCTGGCCTGGGCCTATGTACGCTATGGGAGTTTGCCCCAGGCACAGGGCATCCTTTACGGAGCCAAACCCGTGATGCTGGCGATCATCGTCCAAGCCGTTTGGAATCTGGGCCGAATGGCCTTTCGCCGCTGGCAGCTTGCGCTGGCTGGGCTGGCTTGTTTCGCCGCGGTGCTTGCCGGCGCGCCGCCGATTGCGGTATTGCTGGTCTCGGGCGGCACTATGCTGCTGGCAGCCTGGATGCGTTCCCGTCCGGCTGGGGCCTTTAGCCTCGCCGCTTTGCCCTCTGCTCTTGGCGCTCCTCCAGCCATTGCAACTGGAGCTGCCGCAGTTGGACTGCTCCCCATCCTTCTCATCTTCCTCAAGCTGGGTGTGGTGGTCTTTGGCTCAGGATATGTGCTGCTGGCCTTTTTCAAGGCCGATCTGGTGGACCGCCTGCACTGGATCACCGGCCCGCAGTTGCTCGACGCCGTCACCGCGGGCCAGGTTACGCCCGGCCCGGTCTTTGCCACAGCCACGTTCCTGGGCTACCTGATCCACGGGTGGGCCGGAGCCGCCGTCGCTACCGCAGCCATCTTTCTGCCGTCTTTTCTGATGGCGGGCCTGGTCGGCGCGTTTGTTGACCGCATCCGCAAGTCGGCCCTGGCAGCTGCTTTCCTCGACGGTGTGAACGCCGCTGCCGTGGCGCTCATGGCCTCTGTGGCCCTGTCCCTTGGCCGCGCAACGCTTGTGGATCCATGGACCTGGGCGCTCGGTCTGGTGAGCGTAGCTCTGCTTATCCGCTTTCGCATCAACGCCACCTGGCTCCTCCTCGCCGGAGCCGCCATCGGCATTCTCGTCCACGCAAGCGCTTAGACTTTGTTCCAATTCCGCCTGCTGCAATGGACACAATCATTGCGAATCTCGGATTTGACCGCTTCCATCCCCGAGTTTGAGCCGATAGATAAGGGTTACAACAAGCCTAAAGACCGTTTCCGCCCGACCTCTCACTCATGAGGGGTCCCGCTGCGGCTGTCCTGGCCGAGTCAGGAGAAACCCATGTCTTCCATCGCCTTCTCAAACTTCACCCCGTCAAACGTCACACAAATAGCCGCAACCGCCAGAACCGGCCCCGCGCACGCCGACCCGATTCCCGCCCCGGAGGAAGATACGGTAAAACTGTCAGCCGCGGCCCAGGCCGAATCCATGCATCAAGCCGGCCAGAGCATATCGTCGATTGCCTCTTCGCTGGGGGCCAGCGTCTCTACCGTAGATAGCTACCTCGGCATCGCGGTCACAATCGCGGTTCCTCTCACTGCGGCGCCCGCGGCCCATGCCGCGCCGGTCGCGAAAGCCGAGCCCGCCGCGGCAGCTTTGCCACCTGTGACTATCGCAAAGAGCTGATGCATCGAGTGCGGCGCAAAATTGCATAGGGCGTTACCGGTTTCGCCGTATGCCTGTCAGGATCCCGCATCAATCAAACCTGTAAGCGCTGATCGCCGCCCCCATCGGCTCGTCGCCAAAGATGCGCGAGCCCGGCCCCTCTCCGCCCGCTCCCGCAACCACCATCAGCGGAATCAGATGCTCCTCGCGCGGATGCGCATAGGCGGCAAACGGAGCTTCGCGCCAGCCGGTCAAGAGGGCTGTGCGTTCCACCGCTGGGGACTCAGCCGCGCGGGTGAGCCACGCATCGAAGCCGCGAGCGCGCTCCGGCGTCTCGGGCCGGAAGTAGCCGCGCAAGTTGTGAAAACTCATCCCGCCGCCCACAATGAGCACCCCCTCGTCGCGAAGCGGAGCCAGCGCGCGGCCCGCCGCCAGATGCGCTTCCGGATTCAGGGAATCCGCCAACGACAGCGTGACCACCGGGATCTGCGTCTGTGGAAACGCCACCTTCAGCGGCACAAATACGACGTGATCGAAGCCGCGGCTCGCGCTAAGTCCCGCCGGCAACCCCGCCTTCCGCAGCAAGTCAACCACGCGTTCCGCCAGCACAGGATCGCCCGGCGCAGGCCATGTCAGCTTGTAGGTATGTTCGGGAAAGCCGGAATAGTCGAAGATCAGCTCAGGCTTTGCAGCCGCGCTGGCCATGAAAACCGGCTCTTCCCAATGCCCGCTGACGATGAGGAGTGCTTTGGGCGGAGCCGGCAGTGTCGCAGCCAACCCCTCCAGAAAGCGCCGTGTCGGGTCCCACGTATCGGCAGGCCCCCAGGTCCAATCCATAAAGAAGCAGGGCCCTCCGCCATGGGGCAGAAAGATTGTCGGCTGGCGTTGTGTAGGCATTGGGTTGTCCTCCCGAGCATCCCAGCCAAATCTCGGGCTGGGGAAATAGTTGTTTAACCAACTATCTAACAGATGCTCCCCGCTCAGCCGGTGATTCAACCCTTTCGCCCCTACTCCACCGGCGCAGCCAGGAAATAGACGTAGACCAGCAGTGCGACTCCGACAGAGCCCGGGATCAGGCCGACTAAAAAGCCCTTGTCGTGCTGAGACCATATGAGAAGGCTCAACGCCGCGCCGACCGCTATGCAGATCAGACCGCCAATCTTCATCCCTTCGCGAGCCTTGGTCTGTTTGAGCCGGTCATCTTCCCGCAACAGCTCGATCACTGCCTTGGCGCTCTCGTTCGAGGCCTCGGCCACGCGCCGGAAGGTCTCTGCCCGATAGAACGCTTCGCGTTCTTTGCTTTGCTTGTCGATCCACGTCACGACTGGAATAAAGACCACAAAGAGCGACACCGCGCCGATGGAGAGGAATATCCAAAAGAACGGGGGCGGTCCTTGAGCGTAGGAATTGTCGAGCAGCATGAGCGCCAGAGATGCCATAGAATCCTCCTGATTCAGTTGTTGCGAATTTGTTGCTTGCATCCGGTGGGACAGGACACCTTGCAATGAGGTTGCATTTTTCTCGGGGATCTTTCATCGCAACAAAATGCAACCCGGCGGATGGCCTTCTTGTCCTACTACTCGGAGAGTGCCGGATTTGATAGCTGCCCTTAGGAACGAGCGAGAAGGCCTGGCCGACCCCGATCTTGCGGACATCGACCGCGTGCTGGCGGGGGATGTGCAGGCCTTCGAGGGCATCGTCCGCCGCTGGCAGGGGCCGCTCATCAATATGGCCTGGCGCTACTGCCGCGACCGCGACCGCGCCGAAGAGCTGGCTCAGGATGCCTTTGTCCGCGCCTGGCGCGGCCTTGGCCAATGGCGGCGCGAGAGCAGCTTTTCCACATGGCTCTTCGCGCTGGCCGCCAACGTCTTCCGCTCCGACCTCAAGCGCTTTCCCGCCGTCACCGTGCCCCTCGACGACTCTCCGGAACCTTCCGGCCAAGCGAGTCAGCACAACACTTTGCAAAAAGAGTTAAGCCACGGAGTGGTTCGCAGCGCCGTGCTCGCCCTGCCACTGCGCTACCGCGAGCCGGTGGTTCTGTTCTATTTTCATGAGATGGACGTAGCCGCGGCGGCGCGTACCATGGGCCTGCCCGAGGGAACCATGAAAGCACGGCTCTCCCGTGCGCGGGCGCTGCTGCGTCGGCGATTTCCGCAACTGGAAACTCAACACGCCGAAACAGAGTTTTCCGCAACGCACAAAGGAAAGGAGGCCTGAGGATGAATCGGACCAAAACAGACCGTCACGACATGGCATCGAGCCAGATCGACCAGATTCTGACTACGGAAGTGCCGTTGGTCCCCTCGTCGGGCTTCCTGGCCTCGGTCATGGAGAGGGTCCGCGAAGAGGCAGCGGCCCCGCCGCCGATCCCCTTCCCCTGGAAGCGCGCCGTCCCCGGCATGGTGGTCATCGCCGGCGTCTTCGGCTGGGGAGCGGTCGAGCTTGTCCGTTACGGCCTGCCGTCCCTGGATTCCAGCGCGCTGGTCCCGCCGCATCTCTCCGCCGCCGTTGTGCGGTCACTCGAACAGGCCGGCTGGGTAGGTCTCGCCCTCGGAGTTACTCTGCTCTCCTGGCTCCTGTCCCGCCGCCTCGCGGATCGCTCAGGGCTGCTCTAGCAGCTCGCTCCCAATGCTGCTGCTCGATTGCGAAATGGCGTTAGGGGCGATCTGCTCCAGAACAAGGTAACTTACCCAGCCTCTTCCTTGAGGTAAATCTCCACGTAATCCAGGTAATTCTTGGCATATTCGAGGATGAGCGCCCGGTCCTGGTCGTCCAATTCCCGGCGGAGCTTGGCAGGAACGCCGGCCCATAACGTTCGCGGCGGGACAACGGTATGCTCCGGAACCACGGCGCCTGCCGCGATGATAGAGCCGGAGCCGATGCGGGCGTTGTTGAGGATGGTGGCGCCCATGCCGATGACGACCTCGTCCTCGACCACGCAGCCATGGACGGTGGCGTTGTGGCCGATGGTGACCCAGTCGCCGACGATCACTGGATAGCGGTTGCGCTGGCCATGGAGCACGGCACAATCCTGCACGTTGGAGTTGGAGCCGACGCGGATGGAGTGGACGTCGCCGCGCAGAACAGCGTTCATCCAGACCGAGGAGCGTTCGCCGAGGACGACGTCGCCGATGAGCTGGGCGGAGAGGTCGATGTAGCAACTGGCGGGGATTTGGGGCAGCCGCCCCTGGTAGCTGCGGATCATGGGATCAAGACCTCTGGGGCAAGTTTATTGCATTTTGCCTTTGAAGTCGGGCAGGGAACACCGCTGTCCTGTCGAAACCGGCGGCCGGAGGCTGCTGAGCAAAAGGGTCCGAAATCGGGCCGGAAGCCGGTTTTCGGGGGCGAATCGTCCCAAATTCCATTGAATCAAAAGGATTTTGTCCAGGAAAGGGGTTTTGGCTTGACCGCAACTCCAAGATTGCCGGTATCATAGAAGAAGCCCCTTTGGCAGGTTTGGAGGTGGGATTTTTTGGCAGAGGTTCGCGTACAAGAAGGCGAGCCGCTCGAAAATGCGCTGCGCCGGTTCAAGAGGAAAGTACAGCAGGAGGACATCATCAAGGAAGTCAAGCGTCACTCCTACTACCTCAAACCCGGCGAGAAGAAACGCGTAAAGGCGGCTTTGGCGCGCAAGCGGAATCGCAAGAAGGCTCGTAAAGAGGCCGACTAGCTCCAACCCATTCGTAACTCGCGCCGCCCCGGTTCCTCCCGCTCAAAGTTAGGCGGGAGATTCAGGCTGCCCAGGCAGTCTCGGGGTGGCGGGTTACGGTCTTTTCTTTTGGCTAAATCGTTTTTTACACGCATGTCGTGTTAATGTTAGCCAGGTCTTCCGCTTCATCGGGTAGACATTGAATTAGCCGCTTATGTTTTAGCGGCCCGGGCCCTTGTTGTTGAAAGACGTACGAAGACAGGGAAACGGGACCGGCAAGTTTTGTTGAGTCATGGCCGATTTCGGGGTGTTTCCCTGTTACGGGGAAGCCGGTCATGGAGTTTACCGACAGAGTATTGAAGTGCATCGATTGCGGCGCCGAGTTCGTGTTCACGGCCGGCGAACAGTTATTCTTCCACGACAAGCAATTCACCAACGACCCCAAGCACTGCAAACAGTGCAAGGCTAAGCGCGCCCGCGGCGGCCAGAGAGTTCGTTCGGAGACCCGGACCACCTGTTCGGAGTGCGGAACGGAGACCACGGTTCCTTTCAAGCCAACTCAGGGCAGGCCTGTCCTGTGCCGGTCCTGCTTCCAGAAACTGAAACCCGCTTCGGAGGCCGAGACTACTGTAGAGCGGAGCTAAGCAGCAGATCGCCCGCAAAGCCCGTTGGGAAGCCGGCGGCTCGGGTGAGCGCCGAGAGTTGCGCCCAGTGGCGTACTGCGTGCAGAAGCGTGTGAGCCAGTAGTTTCCTGCGCGACGAGCGCAGCGTGCCCGCAGTCAATGTCACGAATTCCATCGCCGCTGCCCAATTCTGCGTGGGATCTGCAAGCAATTTGCGGAATCGCGCAACCGCCTCGGTATGCAGCGCCGCCAGCACGTCGAGCGGCCCGTCCGGAAACTGCTCGTAGCTAGAAACCGTCTCGCCCGAGAGACGTTGCCCGTGGCGCATTTCAACCACGACAATGTGCCTTACCAATCCAAGCACATTGCTTGTACCATAAATGCCGCAAGGCAGATCGAGAGCAGCCGGATTTTCGGCCAGAAACTGAAACCATCGTTGGGTCGATTCGTCGCTCCAGGCAAGCAGTTCTTCAAAAGATAGAGCCGGTGTCATGGTGTCCTCCTCAAGGCGCGATGGCCGATGTCGCGGCGATAGTACATTCCGTCGAAATGAATCTCATCCATGGCTTGGTAGGCGCGGGCTAAGGCCTCTTCGAGCGATGGCGCGGCGGCGGTGACTCCCAGCACGCGCCCCCCGCCAGTCAGAATTTGTCCGTTAGCCTGCGACGAGCCGGAGTGGAAGACCACCACCCCTTCAAACTTGGCCGCAGCATCGAGTCCGGCGATGGGCAAGCCAGTCTTGTAGCTGCCCGGATACCCTGCCGAGCTGGCCACTACGCAGGCGGATGCGCCGGGTGTCCAGCTCAGTTCGGCTTCCGCAAGACGGCCGTCAATGCAAGCTTCGAGCGCATCCACAAGGTCACTTTCCAGGCGCAGCAGAATGGCCTGGGTCTCGGGATCGCCAAATCGGGCATTGAACTCCAGCACCTGGGGACCGCGAGCGGTCATCATCAGGCCGATGTAGAGAACCCCGGTATAAGGCGTGTCTTCTTCGGCCATGCCTCTCACGGTGGGCTCGGCGATGTGGCGCAGAACCCACTCCTTCATGCCCGGATCGAGCAGCATGTCGGTCGAATAGACGCCCATGCCGCCCGTGTTGGGGCCGGTGTCGCCCTCGCCGATGCGCTTGTGATCCTGGGCAAGCGCCAGCGGGGCCACATGTTTGCCGTCGGAGAGGCACAGGAAACTCACCTCTTCTCCCTCCAGGAACTCCTCAATGACCACCTGCTGCACGGCCTCGCCCAACAGCTTGCCGCTGAACAAGCCATGGGCGGCTTCGACGGCGACCTGTCGCGACGGACAGATGATGACCCCCTTGCCAGCGGCCAGGCCGTCGGCCTTGACCACGATGGGCGCGTGAAAAATTTCGACTGCTTTGTCGAATTCGGCAGCGGTGGTGCAGACAGCGTATTTAGCCGTGGGAATATTGTGCCGCTGCAAGAATCGCTTGGCGAAGGCCTTGCTGCTCTCCAGCATAGCCGCGGCGCGAGTGGGGCCAAAGACGCGCAGGCCGCGCCCCTGCAACGCATCCACAATGCCCAGGGAGAGCGGCAGCTCGGGGCCCACAATGGTCAGGCCGGGCTGTTCGTCCACGGCCAGGCGGATCATCGCGTCCAGGTCCTTGAGTTCCACCGGAACGCAGCGGGCGATCTGCGCCATACCGCCATTGCCGGGGGCGCACACCACCTCTGTGACCCGCTCACTCCGCTTTACCGACCAGGCCAGCGCATGTTCGCGGCCTCCCGAACCCAGAATCAAGACTTTCATTGTTACCGTTCCTTCTTTTCCAATTGTCGCCGATTCCCGAAAGGTTATCTGAGCAAACCAAGGTTGGGAAGTCAAACCGGCAAGACGGGAACGAACAGAACCGCTGGTCCCCTATACTGTTGCGAGGTGACCCGGCGAATTTTCACGCTGGTCAACTGGAAGAGCCCCCATAGTGCAAACCCGCATCAAGCCGTATGACCAGCAAGTGGCCGAGCAAGCGCGCCGGGCAGAGCAGACGCGCCTCTACCGGCGCAACCAGGCGCTTGGGCTGGTGCTGCTGGCGGCAGCGATCTGCCTGTGGTGGTTGTTTCACACCAATCCCAAGTGGATCTTTCCACCAGGCTGGTGGCGGCCGTGAGCGGTTCGCCAGGAGTGTCAGGGCACGACTTCAGTCGTGCCAAAGAGCCGCAATTATCGACCGGGGCTTTAGCCGCTGAGGGAAACTTCTCAAACAACGAACCTCTCGCCGTCCTCCTGCTCGGCCCAACAGGCAGCGGCAAGACGGCTCTCTCACTGGCGCTGGGTGAGCGCTTCGGCGGCGAAATCGTCAGTTGCGACTCGGTGGCCGTTTATCGCGGCATGGACCTTGGCACAGCCAAGCCCACTCCCGAAGAACAAGCGCGCCAGCCGCACCACTTGATCGACGTAGCTGAGCCGGACAAGCCCTTTACTGCGGGCGAGTACAGCCGTCAGGCCAGGGCGGCGCTCAACGACATTGCCAAGCGCGGCCGGCTGCCCATCGTGACCGGTGGAACGGGCCTGTACCTGCGCGCCCTGACAGAGGGCCTCTTTGCCGGACCAGAGCGCCAGACGGAGCTGCGAATGCGACTAGAGCGCAGCCGCCAGAGACACGCGGAAGCCTGGCTGCACCGGCTTCTGAGCCGCCTCGATCCGGCCTCGGCCAAGCGCATTCACGCAAACGACACACCCAAGCTGATTCGAGCCATTGAGGTTTGCCTGGCAGCGCGCAAGCCGCTTTCTACAGTGCTGGGCAACAAGGTGTTGGCGAGAGACCCGCTGACCGGCTTCCGGCTGCTGCGCATCGGGCTCAACCCGCCCCGCAAGGCGCTGTATGACCGCCTCAACCAGCGCGCGGCGGCCATGTTTGCTGCTGGCCTGATCGAAGAGACGCGGGACCTGCTGGCGCGCTACGGACCGGTCAAGGCGCTGGACTCGTTAGGCTACCGTCAGGCGCTGGCTGTGCTGGCAGGGACTTTGAGTGAAGAGGCCGGCATCGCCGCCGCCCAGCAAGGCCATCGCAATTATGCCAAGCGCCAGTTGACCTGGTTCCGGCGCGAGCCCGACGTGCACTGGATCGAAGGCTTCGGGGATGATGCAGCAACGCAGTCGAAAGCAATGCAGTTGGTTCAGGCCCAACTGCCATGAGGCGTCATGGTAATTCGTCCGCCATGGGATCCTTCGCCGGCGCCGGGGTACTTACCGCTGCGGGAGCGGCAGACGGAATCACGTCCACGATCTTGTAGCCCTGGGGAAGCTCGAACATCGCGGCCGGGGGTTCCTCGCGCTTGATGCCAGAGACGCCAGTCGTCTGTTCGCTGCCGCGCGGATCGATATGATGCACGAGCAGGGTAAGGTGCAGTTCCGCAGAATTCCAGAATTCATCCACTACCTCGACAGGGTTGCCGGCGCTGCTACCAGCGGCCGACACGGCAAACGTGCGGCGCGTGCCCTTGGCTTCAAGACCGTTCAGGGTGGATGAGCCCAGGTCTTCTTGAGAGACCCAGCGGTTGGGAGATCCAGCCACTTTGGGCTGGGCCGGCAAAACCACCTGATGCGCCAGGTGGGTGGCCGGAAAGTAGATAGTTCTCAGTCGCGTTTCCGGATCGAAAAGCCGAACCTCCATCAGCTCGGGCGAGCCGTGGAATGACTCCGGCATCAGGCGGCGCACTTCGTTGTGGGTGCGGCCCTTGGAGTCGCGGGCAATCAGGTTTACGGTCCGCCTTGTGAACACGGAGCCGTCGTCAAGAACGCGATCTGTCTCGATGACCACCGTGGCTGAAAAAGGCACGCCAGGGACCGTGGGGATGCCGATGCCGTTGACCGTGGCGGGGCGGTTGGCGGGAGCTGGACTGGCGACCGGTTGCTGCGCATCGATAAGTGCTCGTCCCGCAGTAAGGCTCACTGTAACGAGAGCGGCATACACAAGAAACATTCTCTGCATGAGAGCGTCCGGGCTTGGTAAGAACTCGCGGAGCCAGAGTACCACAAACCGAGGCTCCTGGCCGCAATCGCTGGTGCCGTCTACCGAGACTGGCAGAGATGGCGAGTCTGTTTGGCTTTCCACAGCAGCCAATTGACACGAGAGACCGGCAATGAGAACATCATCGCAAATCCAATCAGTACAAACTGGAATGGGGTGGGCAGTTATGGCGCTCTTGAGCAAGAACGGCCTTGTACTCTTAGTCTGCAACCTTCTTGGATATTTGGTTGGACGCCTTTTGCCTCCGGGCATGTGGGCCATCGGCGTTTCCATTCTCGTCTCCTATCACCTCTTCCTCGCATGGCGTGTGGTTACCGCCGAGCACGAAGTGGGCTTTTCCCTGCCCATTCTTTCCACGATCGTGACCCACCTGGCCTGTGTCTCACTCGTCGTTGTCCTCGCATTCGGAAGAGGTGTGATCCCGTTTTTCTGGATAGTTCGCTACGCCATTCCTGCTCTGGCCCCATTTGAGCGTGACTGGCTTTTCAAAGCGAATAAGAAGAAGAAGGAAGAGGAAGTTCCGTCCTTCGCACCCAGCGCCGCCGTTGCCGCTGCCACGGGCGACGACCACGAGGCGTGGAACCACCATCTAGCCCATCGAAATCCCTTGTCGAGAAAACCGGGAACCACCCTCAAAGACGAATACGAGCAATTCATGGCTGCGCGCGTGGCAAGCCGGGCCGCGGCTCCTTCGGACAGCACTCCGGCCTGACCTACCCCGCCAGCTCCTTCTTTACTATCTCGCTGACCACGCGGCCTTCGGCCCGAAGGCTGGCGGTTTGCAGCTTGGCCTGAACGGCCTTGATGACCTGGCCCATCTCCTTGGGCGTGGGCGTCTTGCCCAATGCCGCGGCGACCTCGGCGATGGCTTCGGTTACAAGCGTACGGAGGCCGGCTTCGTCGAGAGCTTTGGGCAGAAACTCCTCGATCACCACGATCTCGGCGGCCTCAATTGCGGCCAGTTCGGGGCGGTTGCCCTTGGTGAACTGGTCGATCGAGTCGCGGCGCTGCTTGACCATGGTGGCCAGCGCCTGCTCGGACTCGGCGGGAGTGAGCGGGGCGCGCTTCTCGATGGCCTTGTTCTTGAGGGCATTCTTGATGAGGCGCAGCGTTCCGGTGCGCACGGCATCGTGTGCCTTCATAGCGGTCGTGATCTGTTCGGTGATGAGAGCTTCGAGTGCGCCTGCGTCCATGCTGTTCTGCCTCTTGCCGCTGGAGTGCGAGCCGGAAGTGTTACGGCTCAAACCAGAATTGTACGGCTTGCGGCCCGGCGCGGGCTCTCACAGTTTCAGAGCTACGTCCGATAACCCGATGAGGAGGGGGGTATTTTCGCCTTGCGGTCCACTCGGATTCGCACCCTTGTCTTCTATCCACCAGTTTGCGCCAATCGGGTTTAATTTTCGGCAAGCACCTGCTATCCCCGCCGTTGGGCGAACGGCTCCACGCAGGTTGTGGGTTCCCAGATTCCGTGTTCAAGGCGCCCAGTGCCCGGCTAATACAATCGAAAGTTCACTTCAACGAGGATCATCGCCGCAACCGGTTTGCCGTCCTTCATGGCGGGTTTGAATCGGTACCTCTGAACAGCTTCGAGCGCCTTTTCATCCAGGCCCATACCCAGCGAACGAGCCACTCGTGGATTCTGCGGGTAGCCCCGCGCATCCACAATGACCGAAATCATGCAGACTCCCTGATACTTGTTGCGGCGCGCCTCATCGGAGAACTCTGCTTCCGGAGTCACGATCGGAATCGGATTGGAGACTCCGCCCGTCCCGGGCCTATAAATCCAGTTACCAAAGCCACGATCCGAGCCGGGGCCATAGCCGACACCCTTGCCCGGCCCGTCGCCCCCATCCGAGCCTGTACCGATGCCCGCTCTCGCGCCCGGACCGCCGGATGCCAGCGTGACGTTTGGCGATTTGTTTACACCGATGTTGGGGAGCAGCGGGTTATCGGGAAGCTTGATCTCCAGCGGAACGGCGATCACGGGGTCGAAGGCCAGGGTTGGGTTCACGAGTAGGGGAACCTGCGGGGGCGTGATGGGCATGTTTTCCTGTTTAGGCGGTCTGCCCACAATGGGGTCCGTCAGCTCATTGGACCCGCCGCCATCGCTGCCTCCAGCCGGTGCCTTCGAGGGCGCAAAGAGCGTGAAGTCCTTGAGATGGACGTGGTCGCCCAGAGGCGACGTCGGAAAATGGTGAATCGTCGAACTCAATCCCATTAGGATGAGCATCGCCAATACGCCGCCATTCGCGATGGTTGCCGTGCCAATGGCCCACGGATTCGTCTTCACGGCCATGCGGTCGGGTGTCGGAATCGGCGTCGAGGTCAATTCCAAAGGCGGAAGTTTGGGCGGGAATACGGCATCGTGGACGCTCTCGTAAAGGCCGGCCCAGATGGGCTTTTGTTCAAAGCTCTTTCCAAAAAGATCGTTGAACGGACCGTCGCCATCGCGACCCAGCTTATCGGCGGATAACCTGCCTGACAGGCGAACACGCTCCCGTTTCACAAGACCTCATTCCCAGCCCAGTTAGCACGGCTGCACGGTAGGAATTGATGGTAGGAATTGCCATAGCCTGGCCCAGGCTTCGATACAAGATAGACGAGCCGCGCGCGGAGTCGTTACCTTCAGCACCAGATTTCCGCAACGTGAAGTAATCTTCGTCAACCATCCGCGCCAACCGCGGCGGGCAGACGACACCGATCAGCTTGTGTATTCCCAGGTCTCGAGATCGTGGCCCTCGGACACTCGGCAAAGCCAGACACTTGACGGACAGACGCCATCAACCCCGCGCCCAGTGCACGGCTTCAATGGCACGTTGGACCGAACACCGAATGCGCGGTTTAGGGACAGTGTTCCATTATGGCGTCGTATTTCCAAACCCATCTGAGGCATTGGCAAATGAATGACGAAACTGTGGTACGTTTTTGAATTGAGCAATTACTACCGGCTGTGAAGTGCTGTAAGATGACTTTACGTATCTTCCGAGGTGAGTCGTGCGATTCTCGGTTCCCCACCCTATTCCGTATCAGGGAAGCAAACGGCGGCTTGCCGCTGCGATTCTGAGCCATGTGGAAGCGGGGCGATATGAGAGGCTGATCGAACCATTCGCGGGTTCGGCGGCGGTGACACTCGCCGCAGCGAGTTCGATGAAGTTCAGACGTTTTGAAATCGGTGATCTACTTGAACCTCTGGTGATGCTTTGGCAGGCGATCATCGACGACCCGGAAGGCATTGCGAACGAATACGAGAGCCTTTGGATGCGAGAACGCAAAAGGCCGATAGATGAGTTCTATGACATTCGCTCGCAATTCAATGAAGACCATGATCCTGCGAAACTTCTCTACTTGCTCGCACGCTGCGTGAAAAACGCGGTACGCTTCAACCCGTCGGGAGAATTCAATCAGTCCCCGGATAAGCGGAGAACAGGAACGAAACCGGACGCAATGCGGAAGGAACTGCTCGCGGCAAATCGGCTGCTTCATGGGAAAGCCCGTACCGTCTGCGCTGACTTTCTTGAAGTATTTGAAACCGCCGAACCTGGAGACTTCTTCTATTTAGACCCTCCTTACCAAGGCACAAGCGAAGGACGCGATTCACGGTATATCGGCGGGGTTACCCGCAAGCGAATGATTGAAGGATTGAATGTCCTAAATGGGCGGGGAATCCCCTTCATATTGAGCTACGACGGTTCTTGCGGGGACCGGACCTACGGTGAACGGTTACCAAGAGAACTCGCATCTCGCATTCTTCTGGATGTTGGGCGTTCGAGCCAAGCGACCTTGAATGGGCAGGATCACGTGACCATTGAATCGCTATACGTTTCGCATAACGTGATACCCGCCACGCCAGACGACCGTACAATGGGTCTGCGTGAGTTCGATGAGCAACTTTCTATGACGCAATTATTGTTTTAATTTCGTCTGCGACCGATCTCTTATTTCTGTTCGCGGTGCCCTTCAATCGTTCAAAGACATTTACTTCTTCGCCCTTAAAAACAAGATCCACTCGTCTTTCCGGTTGCATTGCAACATGGGTATACGTGTCGGGATTCGCCCAATAGCACGAGAGGCACTTCTCAAAATCCTTGAGCTTGAGCCAATTCTCGCAATGTTCACAGGCCCACGATTTCTTCCGGTTGCAGGCACCGTCGAGCAATTGGTACGGGTCTGCTTCATCGCGCTGGGATTCGCCAGCGACCTGAAACGGGATTCGATGGTCAACTTGGATGTTGTGTACGGCTCCGCATAGATTGCATTTGGCACCCTTGCGCTTGATGATGGCATCGCGCTCTTTCTTCGCAAGGACAACGCGCCCGGTCAGATTGGGATCAAGTTCGCGCTCGTCGAACACGTATGCAGCTATCGTTTGGCCGTCGGCTCGCTTTGCCTTTATCCGCGTAAGGGCGAAGCCGAGTTCAACCGCGTCGCGCGCCGCACGGGGAGGATGGTCATACCCAGCTTCCTTGAGTTGAGTGGTCGAGATGCTCCCATTTTTGACAATTGCATCGAGGACGTGGCGTGCGCGTTTATTTGTGACTTCTTTGACGCGCTGAAGCAGTTTCGCGGGCATTGGTTTCCGCTCAGTCATTAAAGAATTCCTTCGGTGAAACCCCCAATGCCGCCGCGATCAAATGAATGTTGACAAGGCTGATATTGCGCTCGCCCCGTTCCACGCTGCCGATGTAGGTCCGGTCCAGATCGCAGTTGTATGCCAATTCCTCCTGCGAAAGGCCCTTCTTTTGGCGAAGCGCCCGCATCCGCGATCCGAATTGCTTTTGAACTACCTCAGCTCGATTGGAAGGCATTGCTGTAATCGAAACAGCCGTGGCGACAATGAGTCTACGGACTTTACGTCTCATACGGTCGGAAGTAGCGAGAGCGTTAAGAGCAGATAGTTAGCGGACACCCAGCCATAACACTATAGGTTTCAACTATTTATTGCGGCACGTTGAGTCTGTGATCGAATGCGCCGCCGCATTTGCCAATTTTGCCGGGCGCCCCAGGTCTCGATCTTATGATCTCCAACTCAAGTCCATCATCCCACCTTAGGCGCAAAAACAAAGACGCGCCGAAGGTGAGGTACCCGCTCATGTGGGCGTTGCCAAACGCGCCAAGGGCGCAGCCGTTTGGCTGCGCCCTTGGCGTTGTCGCGGTTATGGAAGGCTAGCTGGTGGTGTGAATCTGGCCGACCAGTTTCTCTTCGAGAGCGGCCTGCGCGGCTGCGAGCCTTGCCGTCAGCAAACGGAAGGGCGAGCAGGAGACGTAGTTGAGGCCGATCTTGTGGCAGAACTTGACGGACTCGGGATCGCCGCCATGCTCGCCGCAGATGCCCACCTTGAGGGTGGGGCGGGTGTTGCGTCCCTTGGCCGTGGCCATCTTCACCAGCAAGCCAACGCCGGCCTGGTCAAGGGTGGCGAAGGGATCCTGCTTGAAGATGCCCTGCTTGAGATAGGACGGCAGGAAGTGGTTGATGTCGTCGCGGCTGATGCCGAACGTGGTCTGCGTGAGGTCGTTGGTTCCGAAACTGAAGAACTCGGCCTCTTCGGCGATCTGGTCGGCGGTGAGGGCGGCGCGCGGCAACTCGATCATGGTTCCCACCATGTAGTCGACGGTTTCACCCTTCTCCTTGAAGACCTCCGCGGCGACGCGGCGGACGATGTTGGCCTGATTGCGCATCTCTTCAATGGAGCCGATGAGCGGAACCATGATTTCGAGGTGCGGATCGCCGCCCTTGCTCTTGACGGCGACGGCGGCCTCGAAGATGGCGCGCGATTGCATCTCGGTGATCTCGGGGAACGCGATGCCGAGGCGGCAGCCGCGCAGGCCGAGCATGGGGTTGGTCTCGTGCAGCTCCTGGACCCGCGCCAGCAGCGGACGCAGTTCCTTGAGCTTGGGCGAGCGGGGCTTGGTGTCCTCGAGGTGAGAGATCTCGACGAGCAGATCTTCGCGCTGGGGCAGGAACTCGTGCAGCGGAGGATCGAGCAGGCGAATGGTCACCGGCAGCGATTCCATGGTCTTGAACAGCCCGGCGAAATCGGCGCGCTGCATGGGCAGCAGCTTCTTGAGGGCTTCGCGGCGATCCGCTTCGTTGTCGGAGAGGATCATGTCGCGCACGTGTCCAATGCGGTCTTCCGCAAAGAACATGTGCTCGGTGCGGCAGAGGCCGATGCCTTCGGCGCCGAACAGGCGAGCCTGCTTGGCGTCGCGGGGCACGTCGGCGTTGGCGCGAATGCGCAGCCGGCGGACCGGGTCGACCCAGCTCATGAACTTGACCAGATCGGGATCGTCGGGCTGCGCTGGAAGGGTCTTGAGCTGACCTGCGATGACGCGGCCGGTGGTGCCGTCCAGCGAGATCCAGTCGCCCTGATGGAAGGTGTGACCCTTGACGCGCAGTTCCTTCTTGGCTTCGTCCACGGTGCAATCGCCGGCGCCGGCCACGCAGCACTTGCCCATGCCGCGGGTGACGACAGCGGCGTGAGAGGTCATGCCGCCGCGCGAGGTGAGAATGCCGGTTGCAACTTCCATGCCGGCGATGTCTTCAGGTGTGGTTTCGCCGCGAACCAGGATGATGACCCGGTACGCGCCGCTGGCGTGAAACTTGACGGCATCTTCAGCAGTGAAGACGATCTGGCCCACAGCCGCGCCAGGCGACGCAGGCAGGCCGGTGGCCAGGACTTCAATCTTCTCGCCCTTTTCAACCAGGCGGGGAACAAGGAAGTCGTACAGCTGATTCGGCTCGACGCGGAAGATCGCTTCTTCCTGGGTGATGAGCCCTTCGCGAACCATATCGATCGCAATGCGCACGGCGGCCAGGCCGGTGCGCTTGCCGTTGCGGGTCTGCAGCATATAGAGCTTGCCATCTTGAATGGTGAACTCAAAGTCCTGCATATCGCGATAGTGCTTTTCCATCTTCCAGGTGATCGCGCGCAGATGGTCGTAGACCTTGGGCATGGCGCGTTCAAGCTCACTAATCGACAGCGGCGTGCGGACGCCCGAGACCACGTCTTCGCCCTGTGCGTTCATCAGGTACTCGCCAAAGAAGACGTGCTCGCCTGTTGCCGGGTTGCGCGTGAAGCCTACGCCGGTGCCTGAGTTATCGCCCAAGTTGCCGAAGACCATGGCTTGCACGTTGACCGCTGTGCCCAGCCAGTCGTCGATGTGGTTGATGCGACGATAGGTCTTGGCGCGATCGTTCTGCCAGCTCCTGAAAACGGCGTCGCGGGCCTGGACCAGTTGATCCAGCGGTCCCTGCGGAAAGTCCTTGCCGGTCTCTTCGCGAACCAGTTTCTTGTACGCAACGATGATTTCCTTCAGCGCCTCGGGCTGAAGTTCGTAGTCGAACTTGACCTTCTCCCGCTCCTTGATTGCGTCGAAGATGTGCTCGAACTTCTTCTTGGGCACATCGAGAACCACGTCGCCGAACATCTGAATCAGGCGGCGATACGAGTCATACGCAAAGCGGGGATTGTTGCTCAGCTTGGCCAGCGCTTCTACGGCCTGGTCGTTGAGTCCCAGGTTGAGGATGGTGTCCATCATGCCGGGCATGGAAAACTTTGCGCCGGAGCGGACGCTGACGAGCAGGGGATTCTCGCCCGTGCCCAGTTTCTGCCCCTGGAGCTTCTCCAGGTGCTCAAGCGCAGCGTGCATCTCGACGTCGACTTCCGGGCTGACCGCGCCGCGCATGTACTCGCGACAAGCCTCGGTCTGAATCGTGAATCCGGGAGGAACGGGCAAACCCGCGTTGGTCATCTCCGCCAGGCCGGCTCCTTTGCCGCCCAGCACATCCTTCATGCGGCCATTGCCATCTGCCGAACCGCCGCCGAAGAAGTAAACGTACCTGATTGGGGTTGAGGTTGAGCTTGCCTGTCCGGCAAGCGACGAATCCACCACGCCCTGCGTCATGGGGTACAGCCTCCGTATGTAGGATTCCGCGGAGGCACAACCTATGAAAGAAGGACGGGACGGAGGCTCAGCGTTTCAACGGGAAGGTGCGGTTGAGAGGTTGAGCGCCTGGGAGTCATCCAGACATAGGACAGCGCTTCGCGGCATTATGATTCGCTACAACCAATAGCGCCGCCAGTATACAGTTGCCTGTGCTGAAGGTCACATACGATTCTCGTGACCTCTGAGCGCCGTACCACTCTATCGCTTCTATTTTCATAGTCTGAGACGAAAGCCGGAGCCAGACGAAGATCTCAGCTAATCGCGCCTAGTTTTACGCGGCGACGAGCTGGAGCTGGTCGGCGGAATGTGAAAAATGGACCGCATCTTGAGACAAGAGAATGCGGTCCAGGCCAACGAGCCTGAGAATTCCGGCTACTCGCGGCGAAGGGTTCGAGACGGCGAAGCTGTGGCCCGCCTCGCGCGCGTTGGTAAAAAGCACAACCAGGGCGGAAATCCCGGCAGCATCGATCCGCTGTACAGAGCCAAGATCGAGCACGACGGATTGCCGGCGCACCAGCGGTCCCACTTGCTCCAGCAGCAGCACATGGTTGCCCCTCACCAGTTCGGTCAGCTTGTTCGAATCGCTCGAATCGGTGAACCCACAGGGCGTAATCGCAGCCGCTGCTGATGAATTGCACAATGTAATCGTCATGATGACCTCCTTCGGGGAACATTTCACCGGCCCTGGGCCTCTGGTGAATGGCTCTTGCTCAACGCTCTTGGAATTGCACTCAGGCTTCCAAATGCTCTTGAAGAAATGATGCTGAAAACACACGGGATATGGACGTTTCCGCAATCGCTGCCACAACTCCGGGTGTTCAGTTTTCATTCTTTGCGTCCGCTATCGAACACAAACATCTCTACGCAAGAGCCGCCCCGCCGGTTCCATATTCTAGGAACTTGTTGAATAACTCCGGGTGCCCCTCGATAAGGTCGAAAGCCGGGTGCCGGGTGCCCCAGGTCCCTCACACTTGGGGACCTGGGAGACGATGAACCTCAAACCGAAGCCGCCCATCCCACCGTAAGTTTCACAAGCTGGGAGGGAGTATTGATATTAGCCCAGGACAAGCGCAGCGCAGTCCTGGGTAAGCATCAATATAGGCCTCAGAGTCCCGTAGGGACGGTGCGAAATCCCGCACAGAGCACGTTTCACTACAATCGACAACTTGCAATCCGTATGAAAAATGGTTTCTCTTTAGTTCACGGTAAGCAAGAAACTGGTCGCGTGCGACAGCGATCCTGCCGTCGCGGTCACTGTGACCGTCGAAGTGACGGGAGGCGGAGCAGACACGATGGAAGATGCCCCGCCGCAGCCGTTGAGCAGACTCAGGCCGGCCACGCTCAACAAGAGCAGCACCAGCATCTGCAAGCGGCGCCGCTTCCTCCAGCCAAAGCAGCAAAGCGCAACAGCCAGGCTAGTCGCGGGAAAGAGCGGAACGGAGTTGCGGCGGAGAGCGGCCGTCGTGGGCGTTGTCACTGTAAGCACTGTGGACGTGGCGCCGGGAGGCGTCACAGTTGCCGGAGAGAAGCTGCACGTGGCCCCAGTGGGCAAACCGGAGCAACTGAACGAGACAGCGGAATTGAAGCCATTCAGCGGCGTCACCGAGACCGTGGTCGCGCCGCTTAGTCCGGCGGCTACCGTGAATGCTGTCGGAGTAGCCACGACGGAAAAGTCTGCAGCGGGCAGATTGATGGTATAGGTCGCGCTAGCAACGGCGCTGCTGCTGTAGTTCGGGGCCACAGCAATGGCCTGGATGGTTTCGGTAGCAGAGACCGTGATCGATCCCGTGTATACCGTCGAGCTTGTCGTCGGCGTTGTCCCGTTCGTGGTGAAGTAGATGGTTGCGCTGCCAGTCGCATCGGAGATGGATACAGTCTGCGTCGCGGTATACGTCCCGGCTGCCACACTGAAGGTTGGGGTGGCTGAGGGCGGCGTTATGGTGTACGCAGCGGTTGCGACAGCGCTGTTGGAATAGCCGCTGGCTATCGCAATCGCCTCCAGCGTTTCCGTGGATGATACGTTGATCGATCCGCTGTATACCGTCGAGTTGGTCGTCGGCGTGGATCCATTCGTAGTGTAGTAAATCTTTGCGCTGCCAGTCGCATCGAAGATGGACACCGTCTGCGTCGATGTATAGGTCCCGGCTGCCACGCTGAAAGTTGGGGTGGCTGCGGGTCCGGTCACAACCTGGCTCACGGTATTCGAGGTACTTGCGCCAAAGTTACTGTCTCCGCCATAGGCCGCGGTGATCGAGTCCGCGCCCACCGGCAGCGCCGTGGTAAGCAAAGCAGCCGAGTTTCCGCTCAGGGACGCGGTCCCCAGCGCCGTGCTCCCATTGCTGAAGGTCACCATGCCCGTTGCCGTGCCGCCAAACTGCCCCGAGACGGTCGCCGTTAAAGTCACAGGTTGCTGCAAAGCGGAGGGGTTCGGCAACGAAGTCAGTGTTGTAAAGGAAGTGGCCTTGCCGACCGTCTGACTGACCGCCGCGGATGTGCTGCCGGCAAAATTCGTGTCGCCTGCATAAGAGGCCGTGACCGAGTCCGTGCCTACCGGCAGCGCGGTGGTAGTAAAGCTGGCAGTGCCGCTGCTCAACAGCGCCGATCCCAGTTGGGTTGAGCCGTTCGTAAAGTAGACAGACTCTCCATTCGCCGGTGTGCCGCCGTTGGAAGAGACGGTTGCGGTGAAGCTGGCCGGCTCGTTAAAAACAGACGCACTCTGCGAGGAAGTGAGCGTGGTTGTCGTTGCCGTCGGCGGGGCGTTTCCCACAAAGCCGTGCAGCACGGAGTTCGCGTCAAGGTAGATCCCGGCGATGGTCCCCGCCGCGTTAATGGCGAACGCGGCAGTTCCCTGATACGACCCCGTACCCGCGCCCGGAGCGTCGAAGCTGGTAATGGAGCCGTTGGCAGCGCGCAGAAAGCCGTGGCCGATATTGTTCGTGTCAATGTACACTCCCACGATCTCCCCGGCATCGTTGATGGCAGAGGCACCCGAGCCGCATATTACGACAGTATTCCCGGTAAATGGACACGGGCTGGAGTCTGTGCCTGGAGGATCGAAAGAGGTGATGACGCCGTTGGCCAAGCGCACAAAACTGTGCCGTGCGCCGTTTATGTCCGTGTAGGTACCGGCGATGTCTCCCGCCGTATCGATGCTGGTGGGGAGGGTTCCGATGTAGTTGCTATATGTGTTCGATCCGAGAGAGGAATTGGTGACATTAGCAGGATCGAACGTGTTGATTGTTCCATTGGCTGCGCGAATAAAGCCATGAGACAGGAGGCCAGTGCTGTTGCTGTAAACGGAATATCTTCCGGCAGTTATGCCTGCCGTGTTGATGGCGATGCCTATGGTGTTGTAATTGTCGGGAGCGGGCTGTCCAGGAACAGGAGCGGCGAATGTGGTGATGGCTCCGTTGGCCGCGCCGACAAAACCGACAGGTGAGTTGCTGAACCCGCTAACGGAGTAGGCTTCTCCTGTAATGCTTCCCAGCGAGTTGATGCCTATCACCAAAGTGCTATCGCTATAACTCGAAGCATTGAAGGTACTAAAAATGGCGCCATTGGCCGTGCGGACAAAGCCGGAAGTTTGTCCGTATTGCGAAACGGTGTAATATCCGGCGACATCCCCGGCCGGGTCCATCGCCACAACAAAGGTTCCGTACCCCTTGGTTGAAACCGATCCGGGAACGTCGAAGGTGGTGATGGTCCCATTGGCTGCGCGTATGTAGCCATGATGCACAGTGTTCGCGTCGATGTAGGTTCCCGCCACATCCCCAGCCGTATCAATCCCGATGACAGTGGTTCCCTGAAGCGCACCCGTGCCTGCGGCTGGAACCTCGAAGGTTGTGAATGAGCTGGTTCCCTGAGGCAGGGCGGGCGTGGCTAACACGAGTAGCAGGCACCCAAACAGAAATCCTGACCGCAAAAAGTGATTCTTCATTGGAGTCTCCTCACAAAAAAACGCGCTGCATCAGAGTTCGCAAACGCCCCAGAGCTCACACCACTCTCAATTGACCGATTGGTTGACTATGTTGAAGTTTAACAGAATGGATGATTCCGCAAGGATTGAGATACTCTTTTCATGCCCCATCAACAATTTGGTCGCGCCGATGGGGCGATGGGGGCGGGATTGGGAGAGATTTACCAGTCTCAGGAATCCGAATGTATGGCGCCAACACCCGCGCTGAGCAGACAGCAGGCGCGCGCCTGGGCGCTGGAGGCCGGCTTTGCCGAGGCGGGGCTGGTGGCGCTGCCTCATGCGCAGGAGGCCCGCGACGCGGCGCGGTTTGAGGAGTGGGTGCGGGCCGGCCACGCTGGAACCATGCTATACCTCAAGCGGGCAGACGCCGACGGCCAACTCTTGCGATCGCGGGCCGGAGTTCCATTCCCCTGGGCGCGGTCGGCCATTGTTTGCTTTGCCGGCTACCACAGCGCGCAACCGCGTTCGACCGATCCTGCCGCCGAGGGCGCGGGGTGGATTGCGCGCTACGCGTGGAGCAGCAAGACCAACGCCGGCGGAGCGCGCCGCCCCAGCGATTATCACAAGGTGCTCAGGAAGCGCCTCAATGCGCTCGAAGCCCGCATTCGGGAAGCGCGGCGGCCTGAGGAGTTGGGCGCGCTTGAAGCACGGGGTTACGTAGATACCGGGCCAGTGGTCGAGCGCGCGCTGGCCACGGCAGCCGGCCTCGGCTGGACCGGAAAGAATACCTGCCTGATCCATCCCAAGCTGGGGTCGTATGGCTTTTTGGCCGTGCTCTTGACATCGATCGAGGCGCAAGCAGAGCAACCGGCTTTGACCGTGCCGGACCGCTGCGGGAGTTGCCGGCGGTGCCTAGAAGCCTGCCCCACCGGCGCGCTGATCGCTCCCTACAAAATGGATGCGACGCTGTGCATCTCCTACCTGACCATCGAGCACCGCGGGGCGATTGCGGAGGAGCTGATGGCGGGGATGGGCCGGCAGGTCTTCGGCTGCGACATCTGCCAGGACGTGTGCCCGTGGAACCGCAAGGCCCCAATCGCCTTAGACCCGGAACTGGAGGCGCGGCCGGAGCTGGTAAATCCGGCGCTGGAGTGGCTGGCCGGGCTGGCCGAGGCGGAGTTCGAGCTGGGGTTCAACGGCTCGCCGGTGCGGCGTGCTGGATTCGCTGGGCTGCGGCGGAATGTGGCCATTGCGATGGGAAACAGCGGGCTGGGACGGTATGCGCCCTGGCTGAAGATCTGGGCCACGGCTGCGGACGAGGGGCTGCGGACGGCGGCGCGGTGGGCCCTCGGCAAGCTATCCTCATAGATATACCCATCCGGCTGTTGCGGGCGGTTCTGCTCATGGCGCAGGTGAACCGTGCAGATTCGTTCGCTCCGGAGGAGGAGTCGTCATTGGCTGATGCATCGAATACCGGCACACTCAACGAAGCGGCGAACGGGGTCGCCGGCAAGATCGACACGCCGGAACCCGTAACCCGGTCGAAGTGGTATCGCTGGCGCAAGGACGGCAAGGCGCTGATCGCCTATCTGATGGACAGCGAGGTGCATACCTTCGCTTTCAGCGTGGCGGCCAACGCCATTCTGTCATTCATTCCATTCATTGTGCTGCTTTACACACTGGCTTGGCCGGTTTTCCACTCGACGATGATGGTGGGCGTAGTCACGGATATGGTGCGCTACTTCCTGCCCTCGAACCAGGATTTTGTGGCCAAGAACCTGGATGCCGTGGCTATCGCGGCCTCACGGCATGGTGTACAGGCTTTCTCCGTGATTATGATTCTGGTGGCCTGCACGGGTATCTTTCTTCCGCTGGAGGTGGCGCTGAACCAGGCGTGGGGCGTGACCAAAAGCCGCAACTATCTGCACAATCAGGTCATTGCCTTTGGCCTCGCGATCCTCATGATGGTGCTGGGCATGGGCAGCATTTTGGTGAATGCGCTGGCGCGAGACCTGCTGACCATGATTTTCGTTCACAATACGAATATCAAGTTCATTGATATTGTTCTGCACTTTACTTTTCAGGGAACCAGTTTTCTCTTGTTGGCCGCAACTACCGGCGTGGCCTCGATTCTATTCTTCTTTGCGATTTACTGGCTGCTGCCCAATTGCAAAGTTCCTTGGAGGCATGTGCTGAGCACCTCGATCTACACCGGAGTCATCTGGCTGGCGGCCAAGTATATCTTTGTGGCTCTGCTTCCGCTAATGCATCTGGACGATCTTTACGGTCGGTTCTATGTCTCGGTGGGCTTGTTGTTCTGGGCGTATATCTCGGGGCTGATCCTGTTTGCCGGAGCGCAGTTCAGCGTGGCCCGGCTGGGCGATAGAAAGAACTAATGTCGGGTTATCGACGAGGTCCTGCTCGACTGCTTTGCGGAATCCAGGTCTGATCGAGGAACATCCCCAGCCGTTCGCTGGAAATCCCTCCGAGCCAAGTCAGGCAACCGGCCCAAGAGCCGGACCCGCTCGGCAAGGTGTGGGCAGGATTTCGGCAAGCCAGGCAGGGTAGATTGCGGGTCGCCTTGCTAGTGGCGAAGTTTGCCTCTCAAAAGAAAAAGCAACGGGTTCCCCGCGTACAGAGTAAACTCGGAGGTAATCTTGTGTAGTTTTTGGATAACCTCTTCTAAAGATTATCCCGGCTTCTTCCGATGGAAGAAGTGTACCAGTGTCATGGGCTCGCTGTATCTTTATTGCTTCAGGTCCCACAACTTCAAGGAGGTGTACTTGTGCCTCCCTTTTGGCAGTGGGTTCCGGACAGATGGGACAGGAGATTGCCGGATTCAGAAGAGACCGTAATGAGCACTCGCGCTGAAGCAAACCTTTCGGCCTTGATCGAAAGCACGGAAGACCATATCTGGTCGGTGGATCTGAACGATCGATTGATCCTGTTCAATCGGGCATTTCAGAGGCACATCGAGCAAACCTATGGCATTCGGGCCGAGGTCGGGATGCATCCGGCGGATTTGTTTCTGCCGGAGAGAGCTGCCCTTTGGCCGCAGTTGTTCAAGCGCGCCTTAGCGGAGGGCGCTTTCCGGATCGAGTATCCCCTGCTCAATGGGCACACTCTTGAGATGGCCCTGAACCCGATCGTTGAGGATGGGGAAGCCACGGGCGTTTCCGTATTTGGCAAGGACATCACAGAACGAAAGAACTCAGAGAGCGCGCTCAGGGACGCAGAGAAGAAGTTTCGAGCCATCTTCGATGGGGCGCTCGAGGGAATGTTCCAGACCACATTTGAGGGGCGGTTCTTAAACGCAAATCCCGCCCTGGCCAGGATGCTGGGCTACGATTCGCCGGAAGAAGCAACCTCGACGATCACAGACGCGGCCCACATTCTATGGGCCGACCCGGAAGAGCGTGCCAGGTTCATGCAACTGCTCTCGGAGTGCGGGGTTGTCCGAGGCTTCGAGTGCCAGCTCAAACGCAAGGACGGAACTGAACTCTGGGTTTCTCTGAACTGCCGCATGACGCTCGGAGCCGATGGAAAAGCCCTCATTAACGAAGGATTTGTAGAAGACATCACCGAGCGCAGGCGGGCCGCGACTGCCTTGGCTGAAAGCGAGACCCGCTTTCGCAGATTCTTCGAGGAAAACGGCTCGGTGATGCTGCTTCTGGAACCAGCAAGCGGAGAGATCGCCGGCGCCAATCGGGCTGCGGCGAATTATTACGGCTATGCTCAGGAACAACTTGTTGGCATGAACATCAGCCAGCTCAATACCCTGCCGCCGGAGGAAATTGCCCGAGAGCGGCAGAGGACTCTTCACGAAGAACGCAGCTATTTCAACTTTCGTCATCGTCTGGCCTCTGGAGAAGTTCGCGACGTTGAGGTCTATGCCTCTCCCATCGATGCGGACGGCAGAACTTTGCTGTTCTCGATTGTGCATGACGTCGCCGAGCGTAAGCGAACCGAGGAAGCACTGCGTGAAAGCCTTGAGTCTTTGAAAGAAGCACAGACTGCTGGCGCTCTTGGCAGCTATGTTCTGGATGTTCTCGCGGGGATGTGGACAAGCTCGGAAGTGCTGGACGGGATCTTCGGAATAGACAAAGAGTACGACCGCACGGTGGGGGGATGGACGGCCCTGATCCATTCCGATGACCGCGCGATGATGGCTGCATATTTTGCAGACGAGGTGGTGGGGCAGGGAAAACCCTTTGACAAGGAGTACCGCATCGTCCGGCAGACCGACCGGGCGGAACGCTGGGTGCACGGAATGGGTAGACTCGAATTCGATGCCCACGGACGGCCCCTGAAGATGCACGGCGTCATTCGAGACATCACCGGGCGCAAGCAGTCGGAGATGCAACTCCGCGAAAGCGAGGAGCGCTACCGCTCGACCTTCGAGCAGGCTGCGGTGGGCATCGTCCATGCCTCGTTCGAAGGCAGCTTCCTGAGGTGCAACCCACGCTTCGCCGAGATCGTTGGCTACCTGCAAGAGGAAATCCCAGGCATGGCCTTCCACCAGATCATGCTGCCGGAGGATCTGCCCGAAATTGAAGCGGAACGCCAGCGTATTGCGAGCGGAACCGCCAGCAATACCACCTGGGAGAAACGCTACCTGCGCAAGGACGGCACTCTCACCTGGGTCAGGGTCACGGTTTCGGCCCAACGAGATGCCTTGGGACGCGCTTTGCACGCGATCGCACTTTTTGAGGACATCAATGCCCGGAAGGCTGCCGAAGAGCGGCTCGCCGCGATCACGGAAGCGCTGCGGGCCAGCGAATTGCAGTACCGCACCGTGTTCCAGACCAGCGTTGACGGGATCTGCATTAGCCGTATGAGCGATGGGAGATATATCGACGTCAACAAGGCATTCCTCGACCTGATGGGGTTCGAACGCGAGGAGGTCGTTGGCCGGACATCGCTGGAACTCAACATATGGACGGAGCCGGGAGTCCGGGATCATTTGGTGGAACTTCTGCGCAGGAACTCAAGTTTCCGCGATACGGAGACCCAGTTCATTCGAAAGGACGGGAAGAAGCTCAGGCTCCTGCTATCGGGATCGGCGATTGAGATCGAGGGTGTTCCCTGCATCCTGAGCGTTGTGCGGGATATCTCAGCCGCCAAGGCGGCGGAGGAGCGCCTGGCGGCGTCTCAGCAAGCACTTCATGACAGCGAGGAGCGCTATCGCTCGACCTTCGAGCAGGCAGCAGTCGGCATGCTTCACACCTCGCTCGATGGCCGGATCCTGAGGTGTAACGCACGCTTCGCGGAGATCATTGGCTACCCGCACAATGAGATTGCCGGCATCACGTTTCAACAGATTACCGCGCCGGAGGATCTGGATAAGAGCAACGGGGTGCTGAAACGCATGACAGCCGCCGCGGTCGACGCCACTGGCCCATCCGTTTGGGAGAAGCGCTATCTCCGCAAGGACGGCAGCCGCACATGGGTCAAGATGACCGTCTCCATCCAGCGCGACGCAGATGGAACACCGCTCCACTACATAACGGTGGTAGAAGACATCAACGCCCGCAAGGCTGCCGAGGAGAGCCTGACTTCTGCGTCTGAAGCGCTGCGGACAAGTGAAGAGCGTTATCGCACCATATTCCAAATGAGCATCAATGCCGTCACGATCAACCGTGTCAGCGATGACGCCTATGTTGAAGTCAATCAGGAATTCTGCGACATCACCGGCTACGATCGCCAGGAAATCATCGGGAGAACGCCGCTGGAAATTGGCATTTGGGCGAACCCTCAAGACCAGATGAACCTGGTTAAGGAGCTGAGCCTTAACCCGGTTTGCCCTAAGCTGGAGGCCCAATTCCGGAAGAAGGACGGAACGGTGATCTGGGGGTTGATGGCGGCATCGCTCATCGAGCTGAACGGCGTTCCGTGCGTGCTTTGCGTTACCCAGGATATCTCCGCGGCCAAGGCGGCGGAGGGGCGACTGACAGCCGCTACAGAAGCGCTGCGAGTGAGCGAAGAGCGTTATCGCACGGCATTCCAGACGAGCCTGGATGCCATCAATATCAACCGCTTGGACGATGGGAAGTACATCGAGTGCAACATGGCTTTCCTCAAGATCATGGGATACGAACGCGAAGAAGTCATTGGGATGACTTCGACGGAGCTGGCAATATGGGCAGATCCCCGCGATCGAAACAATCTTGCCGCCATGTTGCACCAGAACTTGAGTTGCCGGGATTTCGAGGCGCGGTTCAGGAAGAAGAACGGGGAGGTTTTCTGGGGGCTGATGTCGGCGTCGGTGTTTGAATTGGACGGCGTGCCCTGCATCTTGTCGATGACGCGGGATATCTCCGATGCCAAGGCGGCGGAAGACAAGATCCGGAATCTCGCGTTCTACGACTCGCTGACCAGCCTGCCCAACCGCCGCCTGCTTTTGGAGCGTCTGCGGCAAACCTTGGCCGACAGCGCCCCCGATCGCCGCATGCAAGCGCTCTTCCATGTCGACCTGGACAAATTCAAGACGCTGAACGAAACCCTCGGCCATCAAACAGGCGACTTGCTGTTGCAGGAAGCCGCGCTACGCCTTACCTCCTGCATTGGAGAGGACGGCACAGTGGCGCGATTGGGCGGCGATGAGTTCCTGGTCATGCTCGAAAAACGGAGCGCAACGGCCGAAGGGGCTGCTGCCCTTGCAACAGAATTAGGCGCGAAAATGCTCGTTACCCTCAGCCAGCCCTACCTGCTGGCGGGCCACGCATGTCGCAGCACGGCCAGCATTGGGGTCGCCGTCTTCGGCGATAGCCCGGACACCGCGGATGAGGTTTTGCAACAGGCCGATATTGCCCTGGATCAGGCCAAGACGGCCGGCCGCAATACGCTGCGGTTTTTCGCCCCCGCGCTGCAGGCTGCCGTCAATGCTCGCGCTACACTGGAAAACGACCTCCGTAAGGCCATCAGGACCAACCAATTCGTTCTCTACTATCAGCCTCAGGTGGATCGCAACCGCTTGATCGGCGCCGAGGCGCTGATTCGATGGAATCACCCCAAACGAGGCCTTTTGGCCCCCGGCGAGTTCATCCCTATTGCCGAGGAGACCGGGCTCATCCTGCCGCTGGGAGAGTGGGTTCTGGAAACCGCGTGCGCGCAAGTTGCCGTCTTCGCAAAGCAGCCCTCAACTGCGCATGTGGCGATTGCGGTCAACATCAGCGCAAGGCAGTTCCGGCAGCCGGATTTCGTTCAACAGGTGCTGGCTGTCCTGGACCGCACAGGAGCCGATCCCCGGAACATCGAACTGGAACTCACCGAGAGCATGCTGGTGAAAGATATCGAGGACGTCATCGCCAAGATGACCGAACTCAAGTCGCATGGCTTGAGATTTTCGCTGGACGATTTTGGTACCGGCTACTCTTCGCTAGCCTATCTGAGGCGTCTGCCGCTGGATCTTCTGAAGATTGACCGATCATTCGTCCGGGACATTCTGGTGGATGCGGGCAGCGGCGCGATTGCGCAAACCGTCCTCTCGCTGAGCAGGGCGATGGGTTTGCCCGTGATTGCCGAGGGCGTTGAAACCGAGGAACAGCGTGACTTCCTCACCGGACTCGGTTGCCATTCGTTCCAGGGCTACCTGTTCAGCCGCCCGCTGCCCCTGGACGAGTTCCAGCGGGTATGGCTGAACTCCGCCGAATCCGCTCAAGCCATTGTCTTCTAAAGCAGAATTCACTTCACTATCGCGGCTGGCTCGGCAACAGTCAGCTCGACCTGGATTTCAGGCGGCGTCAAGAGAGTGTTGTGAACCAGGCAATGGTGCACGGAGCGCATGAGCCCCTCGTTCTGGTCTTCGGTGAGTGAGACCGGGCACACAACATGAACCCGGAAGTTGCCAAGCCGGGCAGGCTGCTTCAACTTCTCGGCGGTCACTGTAACCTCCACGCCGGTCTCCGCGAGGCTGCGGGTTTTCAAGTACTGCACGGCATAGAAAGCAGCGCAGGAACCCAGCGACGCGAGCAGCAGTTCGGGCGGCGTCATGCCCGAGTCTTCGCCGCCATTTTCGGCCGGCTGATCGCAAACAATCGTGTGCGAGCGCGACTCAATGGCGAACTTGACGTGATCGAGATGTGTGATCTTCACTTCCATAACGGCTTTCCTCTTTCATCCGATGAAAGACACGGCGGCTGCGATTCGTTACAAGCGCGCGGAAAGTATTTTCCACATCGGGCAAAGGCATCTGCCGCGCGGAGGTCAGCCGGTGCGAAACTGCTGGTTCACGGTCTACAACTCGAACTCGTCCGCAATCGCCATTCGGCTCTTCAGCGCCGCGCTACAGTTCCATCGATTGGCTGGCCACCAGCTCCTTGCACTTGGCGATAAAGTCGGCCAGCGGAATCGAGCCTTGGTCGCCTTTGGCGCGGGTGCGGACGCTGACCGCGTTGGCGGCTTCTTCCTTATCGCCGAAGACCAGGATGTAGGGCGTCTTCTGGTTGGCGAAATCGCGGATTTTTCCGTTCATCTTTTCGTTGCGGTCGTCTGTCTCGACGCGAAGGCCCGCGGCTTTGAGCTCGGCTTCGACCTTTTTGGCGTAGGCATGGTGCCGCTCGCTGATCGGGACAAGGCCGACTTGTACTGGAGCTAGCCAGAGCGGGAAGGCTCCGGCATAGTGCTCGATGAGCACGCCGAAGAAGCGCTCGACCGATCCGAAGAGCGCGCGATGAACCATCACCGGCTGATGACGTTCGCCGTCTTCGCCCACGTACTCGAGCTCGAAGCGGGCAGGCAGGTTGAAGTCGAACTGCACGGTCGAAAGCTGCCACAATCGGCCAAGCACATCGACGAGTTTCACGTCGATCTTGGGGCCGTAGAAGGCGGCTTCGCCGGGGAATGTATCGAAGGGGAGGCCGCGCGTCGAGAGCACGTTCTTGAGCGCGCCTTCCGCGTTCGCCCAATCGGCCGCAGTGCCAAAGAAGTCGCCCGCCTTATTCGGGTCGCGCGTTGAAAGTTCGACTCGATACTCCTTGAAGCCGAAGGTCTTGAGAACAGCTTCGGCAAAGTCGAGGCAGGCAACGACTTCGCCTTCAACCTGTTGTGGCGTGCAGAAGATATGGGCATCGTCCTGTGTGAAACCGCGCACGCGCAGCAGGCCGTGCATGGTGCCGGAACGCTCATAGCGGTAGACGTTACCGAACTCAGCGTAGCGCTGCGGGAGATCGCGGTAGCTCTTCGGAGAATTCTTGTAAATCAGAATGTGGCCGGGGCAGTTCATCGGTTTCAGCCGGTACTCGGCGTCGTCCAGCTTCATCGGTGGAAACATATCCTTGGAGTAAACACCGTCGTGGCCGCTGACCTTCCAAAGTTCCCGGCGCATCACGTGCGGAGTGTAGACGAGCAGATATCCGCGCCGGACGCATTCCTCGCGCATCCAGTCCTCCATTGCCTTGCGGACCGTGGCGCCCCTGGGATGCCAGAAGATGAGGCCCGCGCCGGCGATCTCCTGAATGCTGAAGAGATCCAATTGCTTGCCCAGCAATCGATGGTCGCGCTTGGCAGCTTCTTCAAGGCGCTCGAAGTGAGCGTCCAGTTCTTTTTGAGAGAAAAACGCAGTACCGTAGATGCGCTGCAACTGGGGATTTTTCTCGTCGCCCAGCCAGTAGGCTCCCGCCAGCGAAAGCACCTTGAATGCCTTGACGCGGCCCGTCGAAGGCACGTGTGGGCCACGGCAGAAATCGACGAACTTGCCGTTGCGATAGAAGCTGACTTCCGAACCGGGCTCGGTGAATTTGGTCACGAAGTGGGTCTTCATGAAGTCGCCATCGCGGTCGAATGCCTCCAGCGCTTGCTCGCGGGGTTCGGACTCGCGAACGAACTTCTCGTCGCGCGCCACCACCTCGGCCATCTTGGCCTGGATGGCAGCGAGGTCCTCAGGCGTAAAATTCGTCGGGCGATAGAAGTCGTAGAAGAAGCCTGCGTCGGTGGCTGGTCCGTGGCCGAGCTTGGTCTCGGGAAAGAGTTCGAGCACAGCGGTGGCCAACACATGGGCTGCGGAGTGGCGGACGACCTTGAGCGCCTCGGGGTCTGTCTCCTTGACCAATTCCAGGCGCGTGTCGGCGGTGAGCGGAGTCGTCAGATCCACCAGGCGCGGGGCGGCCGAGTCTTCAGCGGCGTACATCGACGCTTCTTCCGACTGGGCGTCATGGGTGGGATTCTCCCGCTCCGTACCAGCGACGGGAGTCAGGCGCGCCACTACGACGGCCGCGGCCAGGCGCGGCGAGATGGAGTTGGCAATGTCGAGGGGCGTTGTGCCAACTGGCACTTCGCGAACGGCCCCGTCAGGCAGGTGTACGGCAATGATCTGCGTGCTCATAGTGGTTGGGTATCCTGCAATTCTTCGCCGGGCAAACATGTCCGGCAAAACAACAGGATAGTTGCCACAGGCGGTCCGCGTCGAGGGAGCCCTACCTTCCCGGAAACGGATGGGACGGAAACCTGGAATTTGTCAGAGTCCCCGTCCCGTTCCCTCCTACTCGTAGCGAAGCGCTTCGATGGGGTCCATCGCGGCCGCCTTCCAGGCGGGATAAATGCCGAAAACAAGGCCGATTGCGCAGGAGACCGCAAAGGCGATCAGAACCCACGCAAACGAAAGCGCTGCATGGAGGAACGAAACGGCATAATGCAGAATCAAGGTGAAAATCGCTCCGGCCAGGATGCCGATGAGCCCACCAACCACGCAGAGGGTGATCGCTTCCAGCGTGAACTGCAACAGAATGTTCTTCTTGGTTGCGCCAATAGCCTTCCGGATTCCAATTTCCCTGGTGCGCTCGGTTACCGAGACAAGCATGATATTCATGACGCCCACGCCGCCCACGATCAGGCCGACGGAAGAGACTGCGACCATGAAGATAAACAGGCCGCCGGTCAATGAATTCCATAGGCGAGTCAGCGAGTCGGTGCTGAAGATTGCGAAGTTATCGTCCTGTTCGACTCGAACCTTGCGTCGAACGCGGAGAAGCTCGCGAATTTCTTCTGTAACAATCGCCCTGTTGGCCGGATCGTCGTATTTTACGGTGACCCAGTAGTACTTGAGCTCGGGATGAAGTTGATGGAAGGTCTCAACGGGAAAGTAAGCGGAGTTGTCGTTTCTGTTCCGCCCGCTGCCGAAGGGCTGCAACTGCGTATCGAACACGCCGATGACGGTAAACACGCTGCCCTCACACTCGATGTCCTTTCCAATAGGAGACTCGCCGGGGAAGAGATCTTCCGCGGCATCGTGACCCAGAACCACCACTTTGGCGGCGCGCTCCTCCTCGGAATCGGTCCAGACTCGGCCTTCCAGAAGCTCGAAGTTGCCGGCGTCTCTGATCGCCGTAGTCGACCCGTTCAGAATGGAATTCTGAACCTTGTGGCTGCCGTGCTTGAGGGAAACAAAACCGAGGTCCATCTGAAAATTCTGGTAGGTAATCCAGGGATCGGCGGCGACGACATGCGGAAGACTGCGCATGGCGACACCGTCCGCGAAGGTAATCTCCTTGCGATTGAGTTCCTCGGTCGTGGGACGCCTCCCCCAGGGCTCATAGTGATAAACCAACAGATCGTTGGTGCCCAGGGATTTGACGAATTGATCGATATTGCTATTGAGTCCGTTGATGGCCGAGGAGATAAGAATCACTGTGGCGATGCCGATGGAGATTCCGAGAATAGTGAGTCCGGAGCGCAATTTGTTCTTGCGCAGGGTATCGAGCGCCAACAGCACGGATTCCTTTGAATCGCTAAGCCTCATGCCTATAGCTCCGATCTCAGAGCGGCAATGGGATCAAGTTGCGCGGCCCTGTACGCCGGGTAGACGCCGAAGAAGAGGCCGACGCAGGTGGCTACAAACAAACTGACGAGGATCGACCAGAGTTCCACAGTCGAGGGAAACGCGATGATCATAGTAATGATTTTGGCGATACAGATTCCCGCAATCACGCCGATCATGCCGCCAGCCAGCGACATGGTTGCGGACTCGATCAGAAACTGGAGCAGTATGTCTTTGCGGCGCGCGCCAAGGGCCTTGCGGACACCTATCTCGCGGGTGCGTTCGGTCACCGAGACCAGCATGATGTTCATGATGACGATGCCACCAATCACCAGCGAGATGCCCGCAATGGCGACCACCACTGCTCCAAAGCTATTGAGTATCTTGCCTAACAGGTTCTGGAAGGTGGCGCTGGTGTCGATGGAAAAGCTGTCCGGGGTTCCCGGAGCGAGATGACGGCGCGCTCGCATGATGGTGCGCAGTTCGTCTGAAACTACATCCATCACCTCGCCCCCTCCGCCGGCATTCACATAGATTGCCAAGCTCCCATGAGCTCCATATGAATGGAGAAAACTGGTCAGAGGAATGGAGACCCAGTTATCCATGCTCCGCCCCAGGATCTTGCCCTGGCATTCCCCGACCCCAATCACCGTATAGGGAGAACCATCGACGCGAATCTCCTTGCCCAGAGGGTCACCCGCGCCCAGCATATTGTCGACGATGTCGCAACCGACGATGGCGACGCGAGTGCTATGTTCATCCTCTACCTCAGTAAATGAACGCCCGATATCGATATTGAGATTTGAAATCGGGGGCATCGTCCAGGTCCAGCCGCGAACTTCGGTGTCTGTGGTGGATTTGGTTCCGTAGACGACCTTGCCAGTGGAACTGCGCGAAGCGCCGACCGACTGGCAGAATTTACAGTCGGCTTCTATAGCCCTGAAGTCGTCAAAGGTAACGTCTTTCCGCTTCTTGAAGTCAAGATACTCGTCGATGGTGAGGAAGGTCTCCGGCATCTTGCTGACCGTCACCACCTCCGCGCCATAGGTATTGATCTTTGAGGTCACAAACTGCTTGGCGCCGTTGGTCAGTGTGACGACCATGATGACGGACGCAACCCCAATGACCACGCCAAGCAAGGTGAGGATGGTGCGCATCTTGCTGGCCCACAAGGACTGCAACGCGAGTTTGAAGGCTTCACTGAAGAGCATGGTCCTGCTTTCTTTCGCAGTGCTCGAAGCGGCGGGCCGCATCCGCCGCGCCGCATTTACATCTCCGGGCGCGCAACAAGATCCACGCCCAGTTCCCCCAGTGTACGCAATCTCCGGCAGCGACAAAGCCCGGATGGTTATTCCGATGGGCGCAGGAGAGACCGTTCAGACCGCGTCCCAACCTCGGCCGAGCCGGGCGCAACAGCGGCGGTCTCTTTTTGATTACGCAGAATAGCGCTAGACGGTTCCAGCGTTCGGCCGGAATCAGCGGAGATCAGCCGGCGGGAGACCGAACTTGAGGGTTCGACCGGCAGCCAAGCACCACAATCGCGAGCCGCTTTACCGGCCCGAACTGCCAAACCCCTTTTCGGCGCGGACGGACACTTCCAGTGTTTCCACTTCCTGGACAGGCCCGGTCAATACAGGAACCGGAATCATCTGGGCGATTTTTTCGCCGGCCTTGAGTTCGACGGGCGACTGACCGAGATTGGTCATCAGCACCAGAATCTCGCCGCGGTAGCCGGCGTCGATGACCCCGGCAGTGGTGGCTATGCCTTTGGACGCCATCGACGAGCGGTCGCGCACCAGCAGGCCCAGCGGAACGCCCGTGGCGGGATGGCGAGCCTCGACGGCGATGCCGGTGCGCACCTTCACCGTGGTTCGGGGAGCAAGAAGTGCGTCTTCCAGCGCAAACAGGTCATAACCAAGGTCTTCGCCGGGGTGTGCGACCACCGGCAACCGGGCGCCCTCTTCCAACAGCTTCACTCGCAACATGGACTGATCATAGCGGAGCGGGTGTGTTCAACCAAAATGGTCAGCCCCGGCCGGAAATCTTCCGGGCCGGGGCTGTCGTGGTGCTGCAAGAACATTCGGCAAAAGGACCTATAAGCCGAATTCTGTCGTGTGCGGTCATTCCTCTAGACGCCGCGTTGCCGCGGACGTTCATCAGCGACCTACCCGGAGGTTTCGGCACTTGCTCGAGCCGCCTGGGCGCATCGGGCCGATGCGCAGCGCCGCCTGACTCTTTGGCAAGCGCTTCCCTCCCTATTTGGTCTTGCTCCGTGTGGGGTTTACCCTGCCCCCAGCGTTACCGCCGGAGCGGTGCGCTCTTGCCGCACCATTTCACCCTTACCCCGGCGCTGGGGACTGGCCGTCCAGGCGAACCTTTCCGGCAGTTCCAGGGTGGCCCTCCCGAAAGAGGGGTAGCCGAGGCGGTATCTTTTCTGTGGCACTGGCCGTCCATGAGCCTTGACGCTCACGTCCCGGACGTTATCCGGCACACTGCCCTGCGGAGTTCGGACTTTCCTCCCCCGGTGGACTTCGCATAAGCGAACCCTCCGGC
>Ga0181522_10000069_pt1 | contig 79940 bp, 70 predicted proteins | sample PEATcosm2014_Bin_27_FD_121103 | JGI IMG/M metagenome (GOLD analysis project Ga0181522, IMG submission 121103) | Peatland microbial communities from MTU Mesocosm Facility, Houghton, MI, USA - PEATcosm2014_Bin05_10_metaG | ecosystem: Environmental > Terrestrial > Soil > Wetlands > Peat | place...
GTGCCATTCCATGGGCGAGGGCTCATCCGCAATCGGTGGAACTTTCGCTGCGAACCTGAGCCGCGTCGGCGAAAAAGAAAATTACGATTACGTCGTTCGCTGGGTCCACGATCCGCGCCAGCGTACGCGGCCCTACTGTCCTTACGAAAAGCGCGACCTAGGGCCTGAAGATTACGCTAAGCACAATCTCCCGTACGCTTTTGATCTCGACCATTCGCGCTGCCCGAACGACGGCCATGAACTCGTAGTCCAGCAGCCTACCGTCATGCCGAGCCTCCGCCTCTCGATGGACGACGCGCGCGACATCGCCACTTATTTAATGACCCAGAAGCGTCCCGATGCTTCCTACGCTTCCGCCGATTACATGGATGATCCGCAACTCGCAGCCAAGGGAAAAGACCTGGCGCGCCATTACGGTTGCGCCGGTTGCCATGAACTCAGCGGTCTCGAAGACGAAGGCCGCATCGGCACCGAACTCACCAATGAAGGCAGCAAGCCGATCGAGCGTCTCGACTTCGCTCTATGGACCGAAGATGCCAAGCGCGGCGTTTTCCCCGACGGCAAATCTTCGCCGCGCGGCCCTTGGTATGACGCGAAAGGATTCTTCGAGCAGAAACTAAAGAATCCCGCGGTTTACGACCAGGGTAAATACCACGCGAACCCCATGGACGCGTTGCGCATGCCCAAGCCGAATCTTTACGGCGATGGCGACGTCGAAGCATTGGTCAGCATGCTCTTGGGAAGCACCGATCCCACTCTCCCGCCGGAATATATGTACCGCCCGGCAGATCGAAGGCGCTACATTCAAGAGGGCTGGTGGATCGTCACGAAATACAACTGCATCGGTTGCCATCAGATTGACGTTGGCCAGAAATCGGTGATGCAGACCCTGCCGTACTACCAGGGTGAGAACAAAGCGAATTTGCCTCCCGTGCTCACCACGGAAGGCGCGCGCGTAAATCCGGAATGGCTCAGGCAGTTCCTGGCCAACCCGTCGCTCAGCACCACCGATACGAACCGCAACGGCGTGCGTCAGTATTTGCAAGTGCGCATGCCCACGTTCTATCTCTCGAATGACGAAATTCGCAAGCTCGTGCTGTTCTTCCAGGCCATGTCGTCGCAACCCGATCCGTTCATTCCGCCTAAGGTGAAGCCCTTGGACGATAGCGAGCGGGCCATGGCGCGCGCTTTGTTCACCAGCCCCGCCGCGCCTTGCCTGAAATGCCATATGACCGGCAACGAAGCGCACGATAAAAACGCGATTGCGCCAAACTTCCTGCTGGCCCACGAGCGCTTGCAACCGGCATGGACCGAGCGCTGGATCATTGATCCCGCGAAAATAATTCCGGGCACCGCTATGCCTTCCGGACTATTCCGCAGGGAAGGTGACCACTGGGTGTTTTCGGGCCCGGTCCCCGCGTCCGTCCAGCATTACCAGGGCGATCAAGCGGACTTGCTGGTCCGCTACATGTTCTCGCTTACTCCGCAGGAGCAAGCCGCGCTTGTAGGGAAGACCCCGGCTTCGACCGGCGCGGGCACGAAGCCGTCGGGCGGAGGGAAGTAGCAGAGGATTGCGCAGGCCTCGCGTGGAAAGAATTGCGCCTCATGTGGCCGCAGAATTGTTAGAATGACCCCGTTCTACTAAGGAGGATTTTCTTCAAATGAAGACTAAGTTTTTTAATCTAGCGTTGGCGGCAGTGTTGGCGATTGCCATCACCGGCTGTGGCAAAAAAGAAGACACCAACGAGCAGCCCGTGGCGAATTCAAACGCCAAAAAGGTGATCGATACCGCAACGGTCGGCTCCGTTACCGGAAGCGTAACACTCGACGGCAAGCCTGCGCCGGTCAAGCCCATCAACATGAGCGCCGAGCCGTATTGCCAGAAAGCACATCCGAATCCCGTTATCCCGCCGGAAGTCGTGGTAGATGACAAGGGCGACTTGGCCAACGTGGTGGTGTATGTGAAGGACGGTCTTTCTCCGGACTACGCCTTTGACACGCCGAAAGAGCCTGTCGTGCTCAACCAACAAGGTTGCATGTACGACCCTCACATCATCGCGCTGATGACCGGCCAGACCTTCGAAGTCAAGAATGACGACCAAACCACCCACAACATTCACCCCATGCCGAAAGACAATCGCGAGTGGAATAAATCGCAGCCGCCAGGCGCTTCTCCGCTCGATGAAACATTCGGTCGCGCCGAAGTGGCCATACCGGTGAAGTGCAACGTGCATCCCTGGATGAAGAGCTACATTTTCGTGTTCAAGAATCCCTACTATGCGATCACTTCCAAAGATGGAAAGTTCACATTGAAGGATCTGCCGCCGGGGACTTACACCATCGAAGCTTGGCAAGAAAAGTACGGCGTCTTGGATCAGACCGTGACGATCGGGGCCAAGGAATCGAAGCCGCTTTCGTTCACGTTTAAGGCTGCCGCGTCCGGGGACTAGTTGCAGGCAGTTCGGTCAATGCTATCGCTAGACTATGGCGGCGGAAGTGAGTGCGTGCTCGCTTCCGCCGTTATAACTCTTTAGCTCGCGGATTCTTCCTGCACCACTGTTGGTTGCTGGACTGAGAAACAAGGGGTCGCTCTCACGATGTCCGAAACGGAAAAATCTCCAGGCGTCCACCGGTTCGCCGTTGCCACGGCGTCTGTGACCGTCCTGCTGCTGATGGCTGGCGCGCTGGTGACCAGCAACGACGCTGCCGACTCGGTGCCCGACTGGCCGCTTGCCTACGGCCGAATTATTCCTCCGCTCGTAGGAGGAATCCGTTACGAATTTGCCCACCGCGTATTTGCCGCCACTGTCAGTATCCTCACGCTGATTCTCGCCTGCTGGCTTGCCCGCAGCGGCACGCGCATAGCTCGCAAACTCGGTTGGACCGCGCTCGGCCTGGTCATCGCGCAAGCTCTTCTTGGCGCTCTGCGCGTCCTCCGCGGACATCCGGCAGTAACGGCGACCATGCACGCTACGCTCGCGCAGATTTTTTTCGTCACCGTGGTCAGCCTCGCTCTCTTAACCAGTTCCTGGTGGCAAAGTGACCTTTCGCTGCTGGACGACCGCGGCTCGCCTCGCCTGCGTCCCCTCTCAACTGTGACTACCGCCGCCATCTTCGTTCAGCTCATCCTGGGCGCAGGCTTTCGTCACGGTGCTTTCGGCATTTTGCCGCACCTCATAGGGTTCGTCGTTGTTACTTTCCTGATCGTCTGGACTTGCCGCGCTGTGCGCAAGCGTTTTGGAGATGTTCGCGACCTTCGTCGCTGGGGAATTCTGCTGCAGGCGTTCCTCGGCACTCAGATTTTGCTGGGCATCGCAGCGTATTGGGCCGTGGTGCAGGCCATGCACGCTGTTCAACCCTCGATGAGCTATGTTGTCATCACGGTAGCGCACGTCCTCGTCGGCGCATTGACACTTGCTTCCAGCGTGGTCTTAACGTTATCTTGCTACCGTTTGATTCGTCCGAAAGCGGTCGTGGCTTTGAGATCGGCGATGGAAACTACACGCACCGGCGGTACGCGACCGGAAAGCTCGAGAGCATAATTTCATGAGCAACGCACGCACAATCGCGGTCAATGCCTTCGAGAAGCCTTGGGCTTACGTCGTGCTCACCAAGCCCGACGTCACCTTCCTGGTTGTCATTACCACCGTCGCAGGCTTCTACCTTGGTTCCACCGGCCCCATGGATTGGGCACGGCTGGCGCAGACGCTCCTCGGCACTTTGCTGGTCGCCGGGGGTACCGCCGCGCTGAATCAGTATGTGGAACGCGACATGGATGCCGTGATGCGCAGAACGGCCGCGCGCCCTCTTCCGGCGGGGACCTTAAAACCGAGCGAAGTCCTGATTTTCGGTGCCGTCACAATCGCCCTTGGCACAGCCTGGTTGGCGATCACAGTGAACGTACTCGCTGCTACGGTCGCATTTGCCACCAGCGTTTCCTACCTTGGCCTCTACACGCCGCTCAAGACCCGTACGACGCTTGCAACCGCCGTAGGAGCCATTCCTGGCGCGCTGCCGCCGCTGATCGGCTGGGCCGCTGCACGGGGCTCGCTTTCCGCGGGCGGCTGGATTCTTTTCGCCATTTTGTTTGTTTGGCAATTCCCGCACTTCATGGCCATCGCCTGGATGTACCGCGAAGATTACGGCCGCGCGGGAATTCAAATGTTGCCGGTGGTAGATCCCAAAGGCGACGCCACGTTTCACGTGATCGTCAGTTTTTCCGCCATCCTGGTGCCGGTGAGCCTGCTGCCTTCGGTAATGGGCATGGCCGGGATTCGTTATTTCTTCGGAGCTTTAGTCCTCGGCATGATTTTGCTGCAAGTTTCGCTGTGGGCCAACCGCACGCGCACCAACATTCGCGCGAAATGGTTGATGCATGCGACGGTTGTTCACATCCCGCTTCTGCTGGCGTGGATGATTTTCGATAAAATGGGCCGATGACCACAACAACTATGGGAACGGAAGGCACTACACCTAGAGCCAATTGGATTGAGCTTAGTCTCATCTGCGCACTGTTTGTCGCCCTGGCGCTTATCGGCATCGTCTGGGAGATTGCCAGCGGCCTGCTCACCAGCGGAATCGACGGCATCATGTTGCTGGCCATTTGCCTGATGATGGGCGGAATCTTCAGCCTGATGATTCTGATGATGGTGTACCAAGCCGGAGTGCTTCCTTTCTTCCGCGCCAAGCCTGCCGCACCGGTAGCGCCGAAAGCCGCGGCAGCGACGCCGGCGCCTCCTGCCATAAAGGCTGCCGCTTCGGTGCCCGCCACCTCTCCAGCCGCCGCGCCTCCACTGCAGCCTTCTCATCCACCCGCTGCTGTGGAACCCGGCTATCCTGAGCCTCCGCCCGCGCCGACGCCAAAACCGGCGGCGAAACCCGCGGCTCCTCCGGCTGCCAAGCCTCAGGATAGTTAGGCGGTGCCTGCCGGCGAAATCGTGCGCACATGACCATCATTCCGCTCTCATCTCTTCCCGCCGTCAACGCCACGCTCAACGGGGTCTGTACTTTTTTTCTCCTAGTTGGATTGGCGTTCATTCGCAATGGAAAAATCCGCTGGCACCGGGCGTCCATGTTGTGCGCGTTTTTCTGCTCCATCACGTTCCTCGGCTTCTACATTTATTTTCACGTGCACGCGGGCCTTATTCGGTTCGGGGGACAAGGCTGGATCCGGCCGGTATATTTTACTCTTCTGGTTTCGCACACGATTCTCGCCATAACCACGCTGCCGCTTGTGATCATCACGCTCGCCTATGCTTTAAGCGAACGGTTCAGCAGCCATCGCCGCATCGCGCATTGGACCTATCCCATCTGGCTCTACGTTTCGGTCACAGGCGTGATCGTTTACTGGCTCTTGTACATTGCCTACACGCCGATTGGCGCTCCTGCGGTTTCGCAGTTGAGCCTGCCTCTCCTGTACGCGTTGCTGTAAACTGAACGTCGCATGCCGGAAACTCCAAAAACACAAAATTCCTTTGGCGGCCGCTGGGCCCTCGGAATCCTCGCGATCGCGCTGCTGTTCGTGCTGATGCCGTTCTTGTTTTGGAACGCGACCTGGTTCGGGCGCCCCATGAACGATGCACAAGTATCAAAGGCGCTCGCGGACCATTCGCACCCGCGAGACATCCAGCATGCATTGACTCAGCTCGAATCGCGCATCGAAGCTAGCGATCCGTCCGCGCGCAAGTGGTATCCCCAAATCATCCAGCTCGCGGGCGACCCGGTGGACGAAATCCGTGTCACCGACGCGTGGGTCATGGGCCAGGATAATTCGTCTGAAGACTTTCATCGCACGCTTCTGCAGCTGCTCGGCGACCAAAACCCCATGGTCCGGCGCAATGCAGCGCTCTCGCTTGTGCGTTTCAAGGACGATTCGGGCCGCGCGCAAATCGTCGCGATGCTCCGGCCCTTCGAACTGAACTCGCCCTTTGCGGGAAAGCTTGACACTCGGCTGAAGGCCGGAGACGTGGTCAATCCCGGAACGATGGTGGCGCATATCGAATCGTCGGCGGGGAAGAGGGAACTGCGCTCGAATGTTCCGGGCACTCTGGACCGTTGGCTTGCCGCGAACGGGTCAAGCATAACCGTGTCCCAGCCGATTCTTTCGCTCTTTCCGAGCGAGGGCATGGTCTGGGAAGCTCTGCGAGCGCTCTATCTGATCGGGAATGCGGAAGATTCGCCTGACGTAGCGCGTTACGCACGCGGCGTCGATGGAATGTCGCCGCAGATTGCGCAACAGGCTCAGGCTACGCTAACGGCCATTCGCGGGCGGAATCAATCGAACTAATCGGGAGAAGTTTCGGGCGCGCTATTTATACTTCACCACAGCTTGGCCATCCTGAATTTGAATGTCGCTGATGTCCGCCGGCAATTTCAGCTTTTCCCGATTTTCCGGCGACGACATCATTTTGTCCACAGCCGCTTGCAGAGTCGATTGCGGCAGCGGCATCGATCCGAGTTTCCCCGCCACAGGATCAAATTTTATGTAACCGTTATCCGAAGTCAGATGTCCATCGAGCTCGAGCGACAAATCCTTCCCGTGATAGTCGAAAATCACGTAGGCCTTCACCAGATCGCCGTCCATATCGACTTTCACGTCCTTCACCGTTGATTGCACTTGCTCCAGAGTCGCTTCGTCGCCACCTGAAAGCACGGCTGCGGGATCGGCTTTGGAAGCCCCTGTGCTGCCGGCTGGTTGGACGCTGTTGCCACCCGCCGCAGGCGGCGCGGCTGGGTTCGAGGCCGGCTGGCCCTCGAGCTGCAAGTTCTGCGCCAAATAAGAGTTCAGTTCGCTGCGATCAAGCTGAACTTGACTGGGCTGGCCGGCAGCTTTGGCCTGGTCTGCGGCTTGGAATTTCTGCTCGGCTCTGGCCGCTGCGGTCGCATCGTAGGGAATATTCGGCGCCGGTGATTTGCGCAAAATGAGAATTAGCGCCAGCACCAGAACACCAAGACTCGACCATTTCAAAAACTGATAAAGTTTCTTATAAATTCCCGGGTCCGGCATGTGACCTCCGCCTGTTACAAGCTTAGCAGTCGAAGACATGCCGGCACTCCGAGCCACGATTTCCGTACCTAATCGACACTTGTCCCGAAGACCAGTTATTAACTACCTTCGGTCGGCTCGCCTTCCGCGGAAACAATGCGCGTAATACAAAATTCCCGCCACCGACTTTGCATCGCGAATTGTCCCCGCGCGTATCCAATCCTCGATCTCGCGCAAACTGAAAATCCGCAGCTCGATTTTCTCGTCTGCCTCGGGGTGCGCCTTGCCCAAGTTCAATCCCTCCGCCAGAAAAATGACCATGTTCTCGCTCACAAATCCAGGCGTGGGGAACAGGTCGAGTAGTTTCCGCATCCGCCGAGCGGTGTAACCGGTCTCTTCCTGCAATTCGCGGCGCGCCCCCACTTCAAAACTTTCGCCAGGGTCTTTGCTTCCAGCCACTAGTTCCCACAGATATTGCCGCACGGAATGCCGGTATTGACGGATCATCAGGATGCGCCCGTCTGCAAACACCGGCAGGACAACTACCGAGCCCGGATGAGTGACGATCTCGCGCGTCGCTTCCACTCCTCCAGGCTCGATCACTCTCTCCCGCCGAACGCCGAAAACGCGTCCTTTGAAGACGATTTTGCTGCTCAGAATTTTTGCCAAAGCTTTTCTCTTAGCCACGAAATCTCCCGCCGCAAAATTTCGGCATGGCCATTCTACCGTGAGACTGTTTCCGCGTCTCGATGAGCGTTTTCTTGCCGCGCCTGTGCCGGTTGCATATACTGGCGCAGCCAATCATGCCCATCAATACAGTCATCGTCGACGACGAGCGGCCCGCGCGAGACGAACTCATCTACCTGCTGAAAGGTTTTCCCGAAATCAACGTAATCGCTCAGGGAAAGAACGGCCTTGAAGCAGTAGCGCTCATCAAGGAACACGAACCCGACCTGGTGTTTCTTGACGTCCAGATGCCCGGTCTCGACGGTTTTGGCGTGATCAAAAAGCTCGTCGAACGCAAACTGCGCATCCCTCAAATTGTTTTCGCCACCGCCTTCGACAATTATGCGATCCAGGCCTTTGAAGTGAACGCGGTTGACTACGTCCTGAAGCCGTTTGACAAATCCCGCATCGCGAAAGCCGTCCAGCGCGCAAAAAAAATGGTGGAAGCTCACTCATCGCCGGTGGAGAGACTTGAGAATCTCGTAGGGCAGTTGTCCGCTCCGCCGCCAAAATCTTCGCAGCCCGCAAAGCTGCTGGTGAAATCGCAGGCGCGCATGTTCCTGGTGGACGCCGAAGACATGATTTACGCTGCGATCCAGGACGGAACCATCACTATTTTCGCTCGCGATTTCGAAGGCGTCTCAAACTATCGCACGCTTGAAGATCTGGGCGACTCGCTCGATTCCGATCGCTTTTGGCGTCCGCACCGCTCTTATCTCGTAAATATCAATCACATCAAGGAAGTTGTGCCATGGTTCAAGTCAAGTTACATGCTGAAAATGAACGACAAGCGCGCCAGCGAAATTCCCGTTTCACGCGCTCAGACGAAACGCCTTCGCGAGCTGTTGAAGCTATAGGAGGGCCGTTCAGTGAGACTCTTGATTTTATCTTCGCCGATTGGAATGCCTCGGCGCAAAATGTTGCCCTTCAAACTGCTCGCACTGTTTCTTTTTGCGTGCACTTTCGCGTCTCTTTCATTCGCGCAAGCGCCAGGTGGTTCGATCATCGGCACAGTTACCGAAAAGCATGCCGGACCCCTGGCAGGAGCGCGCGTAAGCGTGTCGAATGTTCAGACTGGTTCTTCGATCAGCGTGTCAACCGACGTGAATGGCCAGTTCACCGCGGAAAACTTGGCGGCAGGCGCCTACAAGGTGAGCATTTCAGCCAACGCCCTTGTAACGCAAGAGGTCAAGGTGGACGTCAAAGTCGGCCATAAATCGAAAGTGAGCGTCACCTTGAAGCCCCCTCCGCCTCCCGTGCCCCCTCCGCCCCCGAAATGAACCCAATCGAGTTCATCCGCAATACAATTGCATGACACATTTCGCGCGCAGCATTTCAGTGTGCCGCGCGGTTGTGCTAGCATCACCTCGACACTTTTTCCATGGATTTTTCATTCAGCAGCGACCAAATTCTGATCCGCGACACCGTCCGCAAATTTATGGAGACGGAAATGCGACCCATTCTTCGCGAATACGAGCGCGAGGGGAAATTTCCCGCGGAGCAGATTCGCAAGCTCGGCGAACTCGGCTGCTGCGGCATGCTCGTGCCCGAAGAGTGGGGCGGTGCTGGAACCGACACGATCAGCTACGTCCTGATGCTCGAAGAAGTGGCGCGAGTTTGCGCGTCAACAGCCGTCGCACTTAGCGTCACAAGTTCCGTGGTAGGCGTGCCTGTCTGGAAATTTGGCAGCGAAGCGCAAAAGAAAAAATATCTCACGCGCCTTTCACGCGGAGAAATTCTGGGCGCGTTTTGCCTCACCGAGCCGCAGGCTGGTTCGGACGCCGCCGGAATACAAACCCGCGCGGTGCGCGACGGCGACTCTTACGTTTTGAACGGCACCAAGGCCTGGGTCAGCAACGGCGGCGTGTCCGGCGTGTATCTGGTTTTCGCCAAAACCGACCCGGATGCGGGCGCCCGCGGAGTCACTGCATTTCTGGTCGAGCCGAACTTTCCTGGATTTCGCATCAGCCGCTACGAAGAAAAAATGGGCTTGCACCTTTCGCGTTCGGCCGAAATCGTTTTTGATAATTGCCGCGTTCCCGCAGAAAATCGCCTGGGTGAAGAAGGGCAGGGCCTAAGGATTGCACTCGAATCGCTCGACGGCGGCCGCGTGGGCATCGCCGCTCAGTCGCTTGGACTGGCCCAAGCGGCCCTGGAATCCGCTGTGCGTTATGCCAAGCAGCGCCGCACCTTTGGAAAACCCATCGCGGAATACCAAGCCATCCAGTGGATGCTCGCGGACATGCAAACCGAGATCGAAGCTGCTCGCGCGCTCACGCACTACGCCGCCTCTATGCGCGATAAGGAATCGAGCGAACCCGGCTCTCGCCGCCTTGGTTCGTCTGCATCGCGCGCCAAGCTGTACGCCAGCGAGATGGCCAATCGCGTAGCGTATCGCGCCGTGCAGATTCACGGCAGCGTGGGTTATTCGCGCGAAACGGACGTTGAGCGCTATTACCGAGATGCGCGCGTGCTTACTATTTACGAAGGCACCAGCGAGATGCAGCGCATCGTGATCGCGCGCGATTTGTTGCGCAACGCGCCCGCTCGCGCCGGATCTCGCGCCGCAGGAGCTCACCAGGTTGGCTAATCTCAAGAAACGAGTTCTTAGCGGCATGCGCCCCACCGGCCGTCTCCATCTCGGCCATTTTTTCGGCGCCCTCTCAAACTGGTTAAAACTTCAGGACGAATACGAATGTTTTTTCTTCGTCGCCGATTGGCACGCTCTCACTACGCATTACGAAGACACTTCGTCTATCGCCGAAAATACTCTGCAGGTCGCGATGGATTGGCTCGCGGTCGGCCTTGATCCCGCGAAGTCCACACTGTTCGTCCAATCGCAGATCCTCGAACACGCCGAGCTGCACGTCCTGCTTTCCATGATCACGCCCCTAAGCTGGCTCGAGCGCGTCCCAACCTACAAAGAGCAAATCGAAAATCTCAAGGACCGCGACCTCGGCACCTACGGCTTCCTCGGCTACCCGCTCCTGCAATCCGCCGACATCGTCATGTATGGCGAGCCAAACCAAGAATTGCTCGTCCCCGTGGGCGAAGACCAAGCCCCTCACGTCGAACTCACGCGCGAAATAGTCCGCCGATTCAACCATCAATTCGGCTTCGGCATCTCATCGGAACTCAATACGGCAGAACATCGAAAGACACGCCTCGAAATTAACCGCGTCGTACACACAGGCGCCTTCGTGGACGCGCCGGTCATGCCGGACTATGCGTGGCGGGAGTGGACAGCGCAATTGAAGAAGATTACGCAAGAAACTGGTTTTGAGAACGCGACTCAAGAACTTCCTCCAGCGGTTAGAAAGTTCTACTCGTTGGAGAAGGTTCTTGTCGAGCCCGGGTACGTTCCTACAGAAACGCCGCGCCTTCCCGGGCTCGACGGCCGCCGCATGGCGAAAAGCTACGGAAACGCCATCTGGCTGAGCGATCCTCCCGCCGAGATTCGCACCAAAGTTCTAAAACACATGATGACCGACCCGCAGCGTGTCCGCCGCACGGATCCAGGCCGGCCGGAAGTCTGCCCCGTGTTTGCCTATCACAAATTATTCTCGCCCGCCGATACGATCGCCTGGGCCGACCAAGGCTGCCGCACCGCAGGCATCGGCTGCGTGGAATGCAAGAACGCCATGGCCGATAATCTCGTCAAATGGATCGAGCCGATTCAGGCACGCCGCAAAGAATTTGAAGCGCATCCGCAGCGGGTTTGGGATATCCTCGATGCCGGATCGGACCAGGCGCGCAAAGCCGCCAAGCGCACCATGAAGCGCGTGCGCAACGCAATCTTCAAATGGGAAGATGCGCGAAGGCCTTCCGGGGCAGCAGGGAACGCGCCGGGCAGTAGTTAAGGAGCGCTGTCATCCCGAGCGCAGAGAGGGATCTGCTTTTATCTTTAAGTTTCGACCGAGGCAGGTGGAATGGCGTCACCCTATCGCATTAATTTGCCGGTTTACGAAGGCCCGCTCGATCTTCTGCTCGATTTAATTCGCAAGCAGGAGATGGACATCCACAATATCCCCATCGCAAAAGTCACCGAGCAATATCTCGACTACCTTCACCAGCTCGAAAAGCTCGACGTCAACGTCTCCGCCGATTTCATTTACATGGCCGCTTCGCTGATCCACATTAAGTCTAAAATGCTTCTGCCTCCCGATCCGCTCGCCGGGCCGGAAGAACAGGACCCGCGCGACGAACTCGTGCACCGCCTACTCGAGCACGAAAAATTCAAAAATGCGGCGCAGCTTCTGTACCAGAAACAACAAGTCGAGGATCACGTCTGGTCGCATCCCGACCGCTCGTTGTACGCCGGCGACGAAGTTCAGGGCGAATTGGTCATTTCGCTCGTGGACTTGGTGAAAACATTCCAGCAAATCCTCGAACGCAAAAAAGACATCAAGAAATTCGAGCTGCATCATGAAACCGTAACCATCGCACAAATGATGGACCGCCTGCGCCAGCGCTTGACCGGAAACGAGGAGCCGATTTCGCTGATCGATTTCTTCGAAACCTGCGAAACGCGCAACGCGATGATCGTTGCCTTGCTCGCCGTCCTGGAAATGGTGCGCATGCAAGCCGTCATCCTGGTGCAGTCCGAGCTTTTCTCCGATATTCGTTTGCGCAAACACAAAATGTTCGACGCCGTATTCGCCGGACCCGATGCCATGTCGCAAATCGAGGAGCAATATCTGTGACCATGACGCCGCAAGAACTTCAAGCCTCGCTCGAAGCCATCATTTACGCAGCCGACGAGCCTGCTACGCTTGACCAGATCGCCAAAGCGCTCGCAGTGGAAAAATCCGAGGCTCGCGCCGGTCTCGACCTGCTCGTCGCCGCATACCAGACCGACGATCGCGGGATCGAAGTGCGCAAAGTCGCCGGCGGCTGGAAGTTTTATACCAAAGCGCAGCATCACGACGTCGTCCGGAAATTCATCAAGAGTTTGCAGCCGCCTCTGCGGCTCACCATGCCTGCGCTCGAAACTCTGGCAGTGATCGCCTACAAGCAGCCGGCCACGATTCCTGAAATCAACGAAATTCGCGGCGTGAATGTTGGTGGAGTGATCAAGACCCTTCTGGAAAAGCGCCTGATTACGACCGCTGGCCGCAAAGAAGTGATCGGCAGGCCGATTCTTTATCGCACTTCGAAGCAATTCCTAATGCGCTTCGGCCTCTTCGATTTGGACGAGCTTCCCAGCTTGAAGGAATTCGAAGCTCTGGCACAGGCGGCTCTTGGTGACGACACCGGCATCGCTCCAGCCGAACCGGAAGATCCCGCTATCGCACCCGAAGCTTCGGCTGAGTCGAATCCCAGCGGCACCGAGCGTTCCGCGGACGAAACCGACAGCGCGCGCGCAGCGGTGGCATCCGCCGGTAAAGGTTCGTCCGAGCAGGGAACCTAACTCGAAAAATGTAATTTCGCGTTCCGTGCTAATCTGTACTGTCGGTTCACGTCCGAACTTCATGCTCGAAAGACTCCAGAAAATTATCGCGCGCGCAGGAATTGCCTCCAGGCGGCATGCGGAGGAGCTCATCTCTTCCGGAATGGTTACCGTCAACGGGCGTACCGTGACCGAGATGGGAACGAAGGCGGACGAGTCGCGCGACCATATCAAAGTAAATGGAAGGCTACTGCGTCCGGAAAAAGAGCGAATTTATCTTTTGTTGAACAAGCCTCCGGAAATTGTTTCCACTATGAGCGACCCCGAAGGGCGCCGCGCGCTTAGCGATCTGCTGCATGGCGTTACCCAGCGCGTATTTCCCGTTGGCCGGCTCGAATATCACGCTATGGGCCTCGTTTTCCTGACCAACGATGGAGATCTGGCAAATTTGATGCTGAAGGCGAATTTGCCGCAAACCTATAGTCTGAAGCTGAAAACTCTGCTGACTTTTGAAGAAATCGAAAACCTTGCCCGCGTCACGGGCGCGCATATCGTGCGCATCAAGGGCAAGGATGCTCCCTGGTATGAGGTGACTCTTTCCGAGACGCGAAGCGACGCTCTGCGCAACCGTCTTTTTCAGACCGGACATCCCGTCGAAAAAACTAAACGCGTTGCTATCGGGAATCTCGCGCTCGAATCGCTCGCTCCCGGGCACCACCGCGCGCTCTCGGAAGCCGAAGTGGCTACGCTACTGCGCTCGGTGCAGCCGAAGCCTGGCGTCATAACACCTCGGCGCATGCGCGTAAAGCGACGCCCTTTTACGCCGAAACCAAAACCTTCTCGCAAAACCAAAAAAACGGTTGTAGGGGCACAGCATGTTCTGCCCGCTGCGCCGGGGGCCGGCAGTAACGGGACAAAGAATTATTCGCCGTCACAGCATCGCCTCGCCTCTAAGCCGCAGACAACCACGCGACCGCCGCGAAATCGCACGGAACGGCGCCCGCACGGCAAACATCCGAGGCAGGGCTTTTCTTCGCGGCCCGAGAAATATAGTTGAGGCCCGCCCACGCATGACCGATTTCACGCACGAACTCGTTCCGCCGTACATACGCGAACTTGCGCCTTACGTGCCTGGAAAACCAATCGAGGAGGTTGAGCGCGAATTGAACATGCACGCTATCAAACTCGCGTCCAACGAAAATCCGCTCGGCCCTTCGCCGCTTGCGGTGGAAGCTGCGCGAAAAGCGCTCGCCGCTTCGAATCGCTATCCGGACGGCAGCGGATTCTACCTGCGCGAAGCGCTGGCGAAAAAACACGCCATTCCGGCGGAAAATATAATCCTCGGCGGCGGCTCGACGGAATTGATCGATCTCTCCGCGCGCATGGCGTTGGTTCCGGGAGATTGTGGAGTCACCTCGTACGGATCCTTTCCGCTTTATTACATCGCGATTCGCGCAACCGGCGCCAGCTATCTCGACGTCCCCATGCGCGATTATCATTTCGACTTGGAAGCAATCGCCCGCGATTTGCCCGAAGAGACCAAGCTTATTTTTCTGGCCAATCCCAATAATCCCACCGGCACAATGTTCAGCGCGGATAATTTGGATTCTTTTCTCGCGCGAATTCCGGAGCACGTTCTCGTCGTGCTCGACGAGGCCTACTGCGATTACGTTGACGATCCTAACTATTCCCGCTCGATAGAGGTCGTTCGCGGCGGCCGCCATCTTCTGGTGTTGCGCACCTTTTCCAAGGTGTATGGCTTGGCAGGACTCCGCATTGGTTACGGCATTGGCCCCGCAGCGCTCCTCGCGGAAATGAACAAGATTCGCGGCCCGTTCAACACTTCGGTCGTGGCTCAAGCCGCGGCTTTGGCTGCTTTGCACGATGCCGAACACGTGCGCCGGTCCGTCGAATCCAACCGCGCAGGAGTCGCGCAGTTAGCAGCCGGTCTGCACAGCTTGAAGATTAAATTCGTACCTTCGGTGGCGAACTTCATTCTCATAATATTTGGAATGGACACTGAGCCGCTCGTGGAGGAATTGCTGAAGCTCGGCGTGATTGTGCGGCCCATGCGCTGGATGGGATTTCCCACCGCGATCCGCGTGACGGTGGGCACTCACGAGGAGAACGAGAAATTCCTGCACGCGCTTGCACAGGCGCACGCGTCCCTGCCGCTCAAGTCGGCAGCCCACGCAAGAACAATCATTGAGGGAGACACTCAGGGAATTTAATGGCTGACTCCGCGGATAAGCCTGATCCCGCTTTTAATCCAGCTAACGAGCTCGCCAGCCTCTCCGAGTCTGACGCCATCACGCAAGTCCTCAAGTCCGGCAAAACGATAGCTGTCGTGGGACTTTCCAGCCAATGCATGAGACCGAGTTACGGCGTGGCTCAGTATCTGCAATCTGCCGGCTACCGGATCATTCCGGTAAACCCGAACGAGACCGAAGTGCTCGGCGAAAAAAGCTACGCGCGGCTGCACGATGTCCCTGTGCCCATTGATATCGTGGACATATTTCGGCGCTCGCAATTCGTGCCGGAAATCGTCGATGCGGCTATTCAGATCGGCGCGCGCTGCGTCTGGATGCAGGAAGGCGTGCTACACGTGGAGGCTGCCGAACGGGCCAGGCGCGCCGGAATCTTCGTGGTCATGGACAAGTGCACCTTGAAGGAACACGCCAAGCGAGCCCGCGAACTACAGCGGCGGACAAAATCTTCCTAATTCAAACCGTAAACCAAGAGATCTCGTTTTCCAGGTACCGTAACGGCAACAAATCGCCCGTCCGGTGAAATTTGGTAGTCGTGAAATTCAAGATCGTGCAAGAGGGGCTCGAATTGGCCGTCATACAGACCCACCCAGGTCAACCTCGCGGATTTTAGGGGATCGCCGCGCTTCAGCAAGACTCGTTTCTCATCATGGGCCCATTGAAACTGGCCGATGGCGACCTTCACCTGTACCGGCTTGCCTCCCGGCTGGGTCATATCGCGGACTTCGAGTGTGTCGCCGTCGCGAAAATATCCGACTTTTTGCGCGGACGGTGAAAGCGCAAAGTCGCCCGCATATTCGTCAACCGGCATGATGGCCGTCCGAGTTTCCTTCACCAGGTCCAACTGCACGAGCATGGGAGAGCTCAAGACCTTCATGCTTTCCTCAATCGCAAACGCGCGGTTGTTCTTGGTATCCCACGCCAGAGCTGCAAATGTATGCCCCTGGAAAAGAGGTTTGCTTTTTCCGTCGTCGGGGCGCAGCGAATTCAGCTCGTAGAAATCTCCGCCGGTCTTCGTGACGTACACGAGCGTAGCACCGTCGGCGAGCCATGCGGCGTTGTAGCCGTCGTTAAGCAATCCGTCCTTCATTCCTTGAATGGGGATCTGATGGCCTTCGGCGTCCATCAGATAAACGCCAACGACTCCGCGCACGGTCTGCGGTTCGTCCAGTTGCTGATCCACGGTTCCTTTCGGCTGGGTCATTTCCCCGGTTTGCATCATCACGGCGATGCGGCGGCCGTCCGGCGACCAGGCGAACGATTGCACTTGATAACTCAGCAAAGGATCGGCGAAAAGCTTTTCTCCGTCAGCGATCTTTTTCTGTTTGCCATCGGCGGACGAGATCCACAAATCGTCGCGCTCCAGCCGGACCTTCTTCACCTTGCGGATATGCTGAACGGAATAGACGATGCGATTGTCAGGCGCGATGGCGAACGACTGGACGTCTTCGTCAACCTTGACTAGTGATTTTCCTTGCGCGCGGGAAAGCAGCGGGAAACACAATGCGAGCGCCAGCACCACCAGCATCGGCGGCAGAATTCTCTTGCCCTGAAGCGCGCCGCAGTTTGTTTGTTCGGTCATGAAAGTTCCTGAGTATCTCGAGGCTTGCTCTTAATGCGCCGGATCTCTTCAAGCCTCTGCTGGATGCGCGCTTCAAATCCCTGATCGGTGGGGTGGTAGTACACGCGATCAGCGAGACTCTGCGGCAGGCAAGTCATATCCGTAACTTTTTCTTCGGCGTTGTGCGCGTACTGATAGCCTTTGCCGTAGCCGATGTGTTTCATCAAGCCGGTGACGGCGTTGCGCAGGTGCAACGGCACAGGCTCAGCCATGGTTTTTTGCAGATCCTCTTGAACGTCGCCATAAGCGGTATACACCGCATTTGATTTTGGAGCGAGCGCCAGATACACGGCCGCTTGCGCCAGCGCAAGGTTGCCTTCCGGCGGGCCAAGAAACTCGAACGCCTGCATCGCGGCCAGCGCTACTTGAACGGCGTGAGGCTCTGCCAGTCCAATATCTTCATTGGCCATGCGAACCAGACGTCGCGCGACGTACAGTGGATCTTCGCCGGATTCGAGCATGCGTGCCAGCCAGTAAAGAGACGCATCGGCGTCTGAATTTCGGACTGACTTATGAAGCGCCGAAATCAGGTTGAAATGCTCTTCGCCGGATTTGTCATAGGGGAGAAGCTTTTTCTGCAAAACATCTTCGAGGCGCGCCTGCGATAAAACGCGGCGCGAATCTGCGTCCGGAGTTGTGCCCATCACCAGCGCTTCGAGCGTGTTATATGCCGAGCGTGCGTCGCCGTTGGCGAGCACCGCAATCCGGTCAAGAATATCGCCCCCCGCTTCCACTTGTTCTTTGCCCAGGCCGCGAATAGGATCGGCAAGCGCGCGGCGCAGCAGTCCCACGATCTGGTCCTTCGTGAGCGCGCGCATCACGTAAACGCGCATTCGCGAAAGCAGCGGTGCGATTACTTCAAACGAAGGGTTCTCGGTGGTCGCGCCAATCAGCAGGATGTTGCCGGCTTCGACGTGCGGGAGAAAAGCGTCCTGCTGCGCGCGGTTGAAGCGATGCACTTCGTCCACGAAAACAATCGTGCGCGTTCCGTAGCGGCGAGCGCCTTCCGCTTTGGCCATCACTTCTTTGATTTCCTTGATGCCGGCGAGCACCGCGCTGAAGGGAACGAACTCCGACCGCGTGCTCTTGGCAATGATTCGCGCCAGGGTGGTTTTCCCGCAGCCTGGAGGACCCCAGAGCAGCATCGAACTCAGATCATCGCGCTCGATTTGGATGCGAAGCGGTTTACCTGGACCCGAAAGCTCTTCTTGGCCGATGAATTCGTCCAAAGTTCGCGGACGCATGCGATCTGCGAGCGGACGCCCGGCTTGGGATTCTGCTTCGGGTTCGACAGTTTGAAAGAGGCCCATGCGATTTATGCGCCGCTCCGCTGCCGCGCTGCTTCGAACAAAATTACCGACGCAGCTACGCCCGCGTTGAGCGACTCCACATCGTCGTTCATCGCGATAGAGATCCAATCATCGGCGGCGTGTTCCACTTCGCTTGGCAAGCCTGCGCCTTCGTTGCCGATAAAAATTGCGCACCCGCCTCGCAAGTCAGGGATTGGCGTGCCCGCTTTTCTTGTCGTAGCAGGGGCGTGGGGTCTCGACCCGGCGGCCAGAATTCTTACTCCTGCTACGCGCAATTGTGCCAGCAGAATCGGAATCGCCATGCCTCGCAGGAGCGGTACGCGCAACGCGGAACCCGCCGATGCCCGCAAAGCCTTCGGTGACCACGGATCGGCCGCGCCTCGTGTAGCGACAACTCCGGAAGCTCCGAAGGCTTCGGCCGAACGCAGGATCGTGCCCACATTGCCGGGGTCTTGAACCGCGGCTATCACCATGACGAGCGGTGAATCGCCGCGATATGCGCCGGAGAAATTTGCACGGCCGCGCATTACGTCATCAAAAGTCCATTCGTGCTGGCGAAACAGAGCCGCAACGCCCTGCGGCGCTTCAGTCCCTGCGACGCTTTCAAACAGCTTGTCGGAGGTGCGGAAAATTCGCGAGCGCGGTACGCCGGAGTCGCTCTCGCTGGCTGCCTGAAGTATGCGTTCCAGGTGGCGCTCGCCGGTTTCACTCACCAACAAAGCTTCCGTTTCAAGCCCCGAGCGAACCCCTTCTTCCACGAGCTTCGGTCCTTCGGCGGCAATCGGCTCGCCTTCGGCTGGACCCGTGCCACGCAGGGCGGCTCGAAATTGCTTCAACCACTTATTGTCGCGGCTGGTGATGCTGTCGGCGTTGCCAACGTGAACGCTGGCGGTGGATTGATTCGATTGCGAGCGGACAGGAGCGCTTTCTGGCGCAGCTTGTGCTCTCTTGTCGGAACGGAACTGTGGCGCCATGCAATAAGCGTAACAAACGGCTGAGCTTGCGTAAACCTGCGGAGATGCGGTGGCTAGTGGCCCTTCCTTCGTCAGGGCAAGCGAGAGTCTAGTGGCTAGCGGAAGACGCGACCCGTGTCCCGCGGTCCGTGTTCCGTGAAGCATCCGACAACGCCCCAATTTTGTGGTCTTGCAAAAGTTGATTTTTTGGCGATTTGAGCAGAGCGGCGTTGTTTGTTTTCTGCGAGTTGCAAGGCGTTCTACTTCCTGAATTTGGCGATTTAATCTTGCGGAATTTGTGAAGAGCGGGGCGCGAAATGATGAAGACATTTCGCCGAAAACAATCTGAGGAGCGACATTCGGGCGAGTGAGCGGACGAAGAGCGTCTGCCCGCCTTGCACTGCCTACTGCGCCGACATTTTCTATCCTCGACATAGCACCTTTTCCAGCCTACCACACGATGCAAATGCGAATTCGTGTGAGCATTTTGTAAATCTTTTCGGGAGTGGTGGTTGCAGAAGAAATTCCGGACTGGGAAACTGCGATTTTTGGCCCCCGCAGAAGGAATATTCGGTGGCGAACTCCCACAATTCAAAAGGATTGCGGCGTCTCCAGGTTCAAGCCCTGGCGTGTTGAAGGGCAGTTTCAGAGTATTCACCAGGGCTTACGAGCTTGTATGACACGCGCGAATTCGGTCCCTCAGCGGCTAAAGCCGCACTGATTTCGCGCCATTTACGGCACGACTAAAGTCGTGCCCTGACGAAAATCTTTGCGTCATTTGCGGCGCGACTACCCATCGCAGACTCAGAGTGAAATGTCGTGCCCTGACGAAAATTGGAGTTGCGACACAGACTCGCTGATATAGTTTTGGAGTGGCGGCTTGGGACGGGTCTCAATCATGGAAAAATTGCGTTGCAACTCGGTAGCCGACGCGAGCATCTCCAGAGAACCGTGCAGGAGGCGAGATGAGCAAGGTAAGAGTTCTGGTGGGCACACACAAAGGCGCGTTCATCCTGACAGCGGACGGCAAGCGCGAACGCTGGGACGTGAGCGGCCCACACTTCGCGGGATGGGAGATCTTCCACCTGAAGGGGTCGCCTGCGGATCCGAATCGGATATATGTCTCGCAGTCGAGCGGCTGGTCCGGACAGATCATTCAACGCTCCGACGACGGCGGCAAAACGTGGGAGGTAGCGGGCAACAAGTTTGCGTACGAAGGCGTCCCGGGTACGCACCAGTGGTACGACGGCACGCCGCATCCCTGGGAATTCAAACGGGTGTGGCATCTGGAGCCGTCGCTGACGGATCCGGAAACGGTTTATGCCGGCGTTGAAGATGCGGCGTTGTTTGTTTCAAACGACGGAGGCCAGAATTGGCAGGAACTTTCCGGACTGCGCGGTCACGGCTCGGGGCCGCATTGGCAGCCGGGCGCCGGCGGAATGTGCCTGCACACAATCATTCAGGATCCGGACGATGCGGAGCGGATGTTCATAGCCATTTCGGCGGCGGGCGCATTCCGCACCGACGACGCTGGGAAAACATGGAAACCGATCAACCGCGGCCTGCGCTCCGAGCACATCCCCGACCCTACGGCTGAGGTCGGGCATTGCGTTCACCATATTGCGATGCATCCCGCGCGACCGAATGTGCTGTTCATGCAGAAGCATTGGGACGTCCTTCGCACCGATGATGCCGGCGAGTTATGGCGGGAGATCAGCGGGAACCTGCCGAGCGACTTCGGGTTCGTAATCGACGTTCACGCACACGAGCCGGAAACCATTTACGTCGTTCCGATCAAGAGCGATTCGGAACACTTTACGCCGGATGGAAAACTGCGCGTTTACCGAAGCCGCTCGGGCGGGAATGAGTGGGAAGCGCTGACCAAGGGCCTGCCGCAAGCCGACTGCTACGTTAACGTGCTGCGCGATGCGATGGCGGTGGACTCGCTCGATCAATGCGGCGTGTATTTCGGCACGACGGGCGGGCAGGTGTATGCGTCGGCCGATGCAGGCGATACGTGGGCGCCTATCGTCCGTGATCTTCCGGCGGTGTATTCCGTCGAGGTGCAGACACTGCCATGATACGAGTCGAGCTTCCGTCGCACCTTCGCGGACTCGCGCACATCAGCGGGGAGGTAAGGCTCGACATTGAAGGCCAGGCCACGCAGCGTACGGTAGTCGACGCGCTCGAAGCGCGCTACCCGATGCTGCGCGGCGCGATACGCGATCACATCACGCAAAAGCGCCGGCCGTTCATGCGATTCTTCGCTTGCGGAGAAGACCTTTCGCATCAGGAGCTGGACACGCCGCTGCCGGACGAGGTGGCCTCGGGAAGGGAACCGCTGTTGATAGTCGGCGCGATTGCAGGGGGCTGACGGCGTGACGGGTTGAGGCGCCAATCGGGAGATTGGCGTTCCCGGGAGGATGGAGGCTGCTTGATTGCGCTGGCATGGCTATGGTAGTTTCCCAAAGATGAAGGCGTAACCCGCGAGTGAAAATTGCCCGTCGAAGTTCTTAAAATATCTTCCAAAGCACCGGAACGTGGCGTGGTGGACTATGCCGCCGGATTCATCAAACGCGGCGAGGTGGTAGGGATTCCTACGGACACCTTCTACGCACTTTCGGCCGATCCATTTAATCTTGCGGCGATTGAAGGCGTGTTCCAGGCGAAAGGCCGGCCGGAAACGAAAGCGCTTCCGATCCTGGTGAGTTCGATCGAGCAAGCAGTGACGCTGATGCGCGACGTGCCGGATATTTTTCTGGTGCTGGCTCACAAGTTCTGGCCGGGGGCGTTGACGCTGGTGGTGGAAGCCACGCACCGGCTGCCGCTAAAGGTTACGGGGAACAGCGGGCGAGTGGCATTGCGCTGGGCGAATTCGCCGATTCCAACCGCGATCATCGAAGCGGTGGGCGGCCCGATCACCGGCACGAGCGCGAATCTTTCCGGTTTTCCGTCCTGCACCAATGCGGCGCAAATCGTGAAACAACTTGGAAATTGTCTGCCGCTGATCCTCGATGCGGGAGATACAGGGGCGGTGCTGGCTTCGACGATCGTGCGCATTGACGGGGATAATTGGACGCTGGCGCGAGAGGGTGCGCTGCCGGAAGAAGAAATTGTGAAAGCGCTGAAGAGTGGGCCAGCAGCGTAGAACGGAGCAGTAGCGGGTTTATCCCTGTTCTAGAAATCAAAAGAGCCGGCCCTTCGCAAAGGACTCTGGGTGAATCCCTTTGGGATTCACGAGACAGCCCTTCCTTCGTCAGGGTAAACCGGCGCTACGCCCTCCTTACTGCAATCTTGCTGTGACGAGAAATTCGTAATCGCCGCCGGGGGGAATCACGATGTCGGTGAGCCTGGTGCGGTGCACGCAGACATTGTTCGGATACCACAGGTTGATGTAAGGCTCGTCTTCTGCAACGATTTTCTGGATCTGCCACAGAATCGCTTTCCTTCTTTCCTGATTCGATTCCACGCGGGCGCTGTCGAGCAGGGCATCCAGCGCCGGATTGCGATAGCGGCCGCGGTTCGCGCCGTCGGGCGGAACTTTCTTGGAGCCGAAAACGTACTCGAAGATGTCGGGATCGTTGTTGGCGCCGACCCAACGCAGCGTGTAGAGCTGAAAACTTCCGCGCGAGATGTCCGAGAAAAAGGTGGCGAACTCGAGCGGGCGAAGGTCCAGCGCAATTCCCACACGGCTCCACTGATCGGCGATTGCGGCACTGGTGAGACGTACGGATTCATCCGTAGATGTTTTCAATGCGAGATGGAAACGAATGCCGTCAGCTCCGCGAGGAAATCCTGCTGCATCGAGGAGCTGCTCGGCGCGCGCGGGATCGTAAGCGTATCGAGCGACGTCCGGATCGAAGGCCCAATGGTTTGGCGGCAACAAGCTGGCGGCTAAGCGGGCCTGCCCATGGAGCAGGTGTTTGACGAGCGATTCGCGATCGGTAGCATAAGCGAGGGCCTGGCGGACTTCTCGGCGCGCGAGAATCGGATCTTCGAAATTGAAGGAGATGTAGGCGAGGGGGGTGCCGGGCTGTTCGTCCACCGCGAGACCGGGGACGTTTGCGAGCGTGGCCGACATGTCAGGCGGGAGAGAATTGATTTCGACGTCGGCCGAGCCTTTGCGCAATTCGAGCGCGCGAACGATAGCGTCCGGAACGATGCGAAAACGCACGCGCTCGATTTTCGGAGCGCCGCCAAAATAATCGGGATTACCTTCGAGCACAATTTCCTCGTCGCGAATGGCGCTGACGAAGCGAAACGGACCGCTGCCGATGGGGCGCTGCGACATGCTTGCGTCTGAATCGCGCGGGACAATGCCGACGCTGGGGCGCGTAAGTCCGAAAAGAAATGATGCGTAGGGTTCGCGCAAGTGGAAGACGAACGTATGCGCGTCAGGGGCTTCGGTGGAAGTGACCAGGCGGAACGCGCCGCGTTTGGGAGTCTTCACTGCGCCGCTGATAATAGTGTCGAATGTGAACTTCACGTCAGCGGAGGTGAGCGCGCGACCGTCGTGAAACTTTACGCCCCGGCGAAGATGGAAAACGTACGTGAGCGGGTCAGGAGTTTCCCAGCGCTCGGCTAAATCGGGGATGACGTTCATCTGCGCGTCGTGAGCCACCAAGCTGGAAAAAATCAGGCCGTCGAGATGGGCGGAGTAAGCGTCCGCACCGATGCGAGGGTCGAGGTTGGTTGGCGAGGACTCGATGAGGAACACCACGGTATTCGGATCAGCAGCCGGACGAAAATAGGAGCAGCCTGCGGGAAGGACAAGAGCAATTAGCGCGAGCGCAAGAATCCGGATACGGAAGTTAGCGCGCGCGGCCATGCACCAGCTTCCCGAGGACCGCGGAATGGTTTGCGCCCGTGGCGGAAGGCAAATTGTTCGCGCGCCCGTGATGGGACTCGTAGGCGAGGATGGCGAAGGCTAAAGCTTCTTTGGCTTCGGGTTTTACGCCGAGTTCGCCTGAGAAAATAACGGGCAGCCCGAGGATTGCAGCGAGATAGACCATCATCAGTGGATTGCGCGCGCCTCCGCCGGAGACGATCACATCGTCCACCGGGGTTCGCGGCAAAATAAATCGCTGAAATGCATTTGCGATGGAAAGGGAAGTGAAGATTGTCGCGGTTCGCACCACGTCTTCGGGTTTCGCGCGGCGTTTCTTGGCCCAGGAGATTATTTTCTGCGCGCACGATTGGCCGAACTGCTCGCGGCCGGCGGTCTTTGGCGGCTGTTTTTGTAAATATGGATCATCCATTAGCTGGTTCAGAAGTTTTGGAAGCAGACGCCCGCGCAAGGCCATTTGCGAATTTTTGTCGTAATGCGAGCGGCCGCGCGTGAAATGTTCTACTAGCGCGTCCACAATCATATTGCCCGGGCCGGTGTCGAAGGCGAAGACATCTTTCGGTTTGGCGCGCGCGGGGATTACGGTGACGTTGGCGATTCCTCCGATGTTCAATGCCACGCGGGCCCGTGTGGCATGGCGATAGAGCAGATAATCAACGAAAGGAACCAGCGGGGCGCCCTGGCCTCCGGCGGCCATATCCGCAGGACGAAAATCCGCGATCGTGGTCACGCCGGTGCGTTCGGCGATGACGCACGGCTCGCCGATTTGAAGCGTCGAGGATAGGCGCGAATGGTTGAGAAAAGGAGATGGCGCACCCTGATGAAAGATTGTCTGGCCGTGCGAGCCGATCAGCGAAATTCTTCGCAGCGGAACGCGCCAGGACTTGCAGGCTGAAATCGCGGCACGAGCAAATTCTTCGCCCAGCAGAAAATTCAATTGGCTGATTTCCGCCGCCGTTGTTTGGCCTCCGTTGGCCAAACGCAGAATCGCTTTGCGCACCGCAGTAGGAAAGGCGGCGTGATGATGACCTTCAAGCTTTGCCGAGAGTTTCGGCGGGCGGCCGGAAATGCGAGCGAGGGCCACGTCGATGCCGTCGGCGGACGTGCCGGACATCATGCCGATCACCAGGATCGAGTTTTTGCGCGCGGTCATGAAAGCTGTTTTTGCAGCGCGGCGAGCAGGATCATCGTTTCCAGCGGCGTAAGCTTGTTCAAATCGGCACCGCGCAAAGACTTGAGCACGGACTCGTCGATGGCGGTAAAACTAATCTGCTGCGCCATCGAAGCCGCTTTATCAGCGGCTGCGCCGGGCGAAAGCTCTTCCGTTAGTTTGTCTTCTTTTTGTTCGTGGCGGCGGAGAATTTCTCGCGCTCTGGCGATTACGTCGGCTGGCAATCCAGCAAGCCGCGCAACTTCGATGCCGTAACTTTTATTGGCGCTGCCGGGCTCGACGCGCCTTAGAAAAACAATTTCACTTCCGGCTTCCTGTACGGAGACGTGGACATTCTGCACGCCGCCCAGCAGTTGTTCCAGTTCCGTCAATTCATGGTAGTGCGTGGCGAAAAGAGTGCGAGGGCGCGCGCCGGAATGGAGCGCTTCCACCACGGCCCAGGCGATTGACAACCCGTCGAAGGTCGAGGTGCCGCGACCGACTTCGTCGAGGAGGACGAGACTGGCGGACGTTGCGGTGTTAAGGATTGCAGCCACCTCGCTCATTTCGACCAGAAAAGTTGAACGGCCGCGAGCCAAGTTGTCGGAAGCTCCGATGCGCGTAAAGATGCGATCAAGGAGCGGGAGCTTCGCTTGCGCGGCAGGAACGAACGATCCCATCTGCGCAAGAATCGAAATCAGGGCAGCTTGGCGAAGATAAGTGGACTTACCGCCCATGTTGGGACCGGTAATGACAAGCAGAAACTGTTTCTGGTCGTCCAGATATAAATCGTTTGGCACAAAGCGCTCGCCGCGCTCCTGGAGCAGATTTTCGATCACAGGATGGCGTCCGCCTGCGATCATCAGAATGCCGCGTACCGTTTCGGACGAGGGCGCTGCGGCGCTTTTGCGCGCGCTGTTACGCGGCACGACAGTTTCCGTGAATTCGGGGCGGGTGTAATTTCGCATAGCAGCAAGGCGCGCGAAATTCACGAGCACGTCAAGCTGTGCAATGGCTGCAGCGGTTCCGCGGAGGCGTGCCGCTTCTCGCGCAATCGCTTCGAGAATCTCGCTGTAGAGCCGCCGCTCAATTTCTTGGATACGATCTTCCGCCGAAAGCACCTTTTGCTCGTGTTCTTTCAATTCTGTCGAGGTAAAGCGTTCGGCGTTGACGAGGGTTTGCTTCCTATCGTAGTCCGCTGGGGCCAAATGTAAATTCGCTTTAGAGATTTCGATATAAAAGCCGAACACCTGGTTATAGCGGATCTTCAGCGAAGCGATTCCTGTGCGTTTGCGTTCGCGCTCTTCCATGGAGGCGATAATTTGGCGTCCTCGCGTGGTAATGTCGCGCAATTCGTCAAGCTCGGAGTTGAAACCACGCCGAATGACGCCGGGGTCGGAAGCCATCGCTGGAGGATCGTCGGCGATGCCGCTCGCGATTTTGTCGCGCACGTCAGCAAGCTCGTCCAATTGATCGCGAAGCGCGACCAGACGCGCACTTCTTTGGGCCGGTTGTCCTCCACCGTTAGCGTCGCGCGCCGCAGGTGGTTCGAGGAGAGTGCGCAGGGCGGGGAGTCTATCGAGAGATTGCCGCAGCGCCAACAAGTCGCGCGGAGTCGCGACGCCAAGCGTGACGCGGCTTGTGAGCCGCTCAAGGTCGAGGATCCCTTCGAGTTCCTTATGCAATTCTTCCCGCGCTACGATCTGCGATTTCAATTCGCCGACGGCGTCGAGGCGATCGTTGATCTCGGAGAGCGAGATTTCCGGGCGCAATATCCATCTACGAAGAAGACGCGCGCCCATTCCGGTGCAGGTCTGGTCGATGGCTTTGAGGAGCGTTGCGGAAGCATCGTCGCCGGCGGCGGGCTCGACCAACTCGAGGTTTCGCACGGTGACTGAATCCAAAATGAGAGCGTCTTGCTGTTCGTAATAGGAAAGGCGATCGAGATGCTCAAGCCCGCTGCCGGATGGGCGCTGCGAAGGAATCGCCGCCTGGTCCTCGGGCTTGCGTCCACCGAGCGCGGATGTTTCCTTCAGATAGTGGACGATGGCCCCAGCCGCGGCAGTGGCTTGTGGGTGATCGACCAAACCAAAACCTTCCAGCGCGACGACGCGAAAATGCTCTTCGAGCACGCGCTCGGCGTAATCAGTTTTGAAAACCCATTCGTCGAGACGCGTCTCGACCGCGCCGAGGCCATCCATTTCGATGGGAACGGCGGCGGGGAACAGGCTGACCGGACGCGGCAAAAGGATTTCGCGCGGCCGCAGAACGCCAAGTTCATCGCGCAGGCGCGCTTCGGCTTTCTCGCCAGAAAATTCCGTGGTACAAAACTCGCCCGTCGAAAGATCGACGTAGGCAAGGCCGATCAATGGTTCGGCAGCCGCCTTATTTTGTGACGCACGTTGCGGCGAGCCCGACGCCGCGGCTCCCAGCGCCAAATTTCCCACGCCGACAAATCCATTTCGCGCCACCGCCGCGAGATAGTTATTCTCTTTAGGCTCGACCAGGCCCGCGCCACTTGCCGTTCCAGGCGTCAGCACGCGCACAACTTCGCGTCGGACAAGATTTTTGCCCGGGCCGGGCTGTTCCATCTGCTCGCAGATGGCCACTTTGTGGCCGGCGCGAATCAAACGCGCGATGTAATTTTCCGCAGCGTGGTAAGGCACGCCGCACATGGGAATCGCGTCACCCTTTTCTTTGTTGCGCGCTGTGAGAGTGATTTGCAGGATGCGCGAAGCCACCACCGCGTCTTCGAAGAAAAGTTCGTAGAAATCTCCCAGGCGGAAGAGCAGCAGAGCAGCCGGATGCTGCTTTTTAAGCGCGTGGTACTGCCGCATCAATGGAGTTGTCGGTTCGGTCATGAAAGCAGGCTCTGCTCCAGACGGGCGCAGCAGGGCCGAGCAGGTAAGCGATTATCTGGCTGACACACGCGTTTGGCAACACGTTCCTGCTGGATTCGCCCGAAATGACTTACGCCATGACCTCGCGCTCGCGAAAGGATGTACAATGGCTGCCGTTTGCAAGCCCGGAAATGAAATTTCCGGTTCAAATCTCGACGAAGGGAATTTCGATGAAGAGACTTCATTTCCGGCAACTCTACTCCGCACTTCTGATCCTCGGTTTTGTACTCCTTAGCTCGGCGTTGGTCTTTCCCGCAGCGGACACTTCGTCTCCGCTGCCCGCGCCCCCTGTCGCGAAGAAGGAACCCAAAGTCACAGAGATCAATGGCCGCAAGCTGGTGGACAACTACTACTGGCTGCGTGATAAGAAAAATCCGGACGTGAAAGCGTATTTGGAAGCCGAAAATGCGTACACCGACGCGGTAATGAAGCCGACCGAACCGCTGCAGAAGGAGCTCTATGAAGAAATGTTGAGCCGGATCAAGGAAACGGACGTGGATGTTCCCTATAAGGAAGGCGATTATCTCTACTATTCGCGGACGGAGGCGGGAAAGCAGTACCCGATTCGCTGCCGAAAAAAGGGAAGCCTTGATGCGCCGGAAGAAGTGCTGCTCGACGTGAACGAACTCGCCAAGGGGCAGGCATTCATGTCCCTGGGAGCTTTCAACGTCAGCGACGACGGGAATCTGCTGGCCTATACCACGGACAACACCGGGTTCAGGCAGTACACATTAGCTGTGAAGGATTTGCGCACAGGAAAAATGCTGGTGGACCATGTGGAGCGAGTGGACTCCGTCGATTGGGCGAACGACAACAAGACCATCTTCTATACCGTTGAGGATGAGGTCTCGAAGCGATCCAATCAGATGTTTCGTCACACGGTAGGCACGCGCGGCGCGGACACCCTCGTCTATGAAGAAAAGGACGAAAAATTTGATATCTACACGGGCAAGACGCGCAGCAAGGCGTTTATCCTCCTTTTCTCCGCCAGCCACACGACCAGCGAGGCGCGTTACATTCCTGCCGACCAGCCCATGGCGGAATGGAAGCTGATGGAACCTCGCAAACAGGGTGTCGAGTACTACCCGGATCACAACGGCGATTTCTTTTATATTCGAGTGAACGACACAGGACGCAATTTTCGCCTGGTGAAGGCGCCCCTCGCCGACCCCGGCAGCAAGAATTGGCAGGAAGTTGTGCCGCAGCGCGCCGATGTGATGCTCGATGATATGGACTTCTTCAAAAACTATTACATTTCTTACGAACGGGAGAAGGGGTTGCCGCAGATTCGCGTCACCGACCTTCAAAGCGGGAAGTCGCGGCGCATCGAATTTCCGGAGCCGGCTTACGTGTGCTCTCCCTACGCCAATCGCGAATATGACACCACCAAGTTTCGGTATAGCTACCAATCTTTTATTACACCGCAATCGATCTTTGAGTACGACATGCCGGGCGGAACTTCCACTTTGCTGAAGCGGCAGGAAGTACCCGGCGGCTATGACCGCACGCGATATCAGGTGGAGCAGATTTATGCCACGGCGTCCGACGGGGTGAAGATACCGATTTCGGTGGTGCATCTGAAGAGCGCCAGTATGGACGGCAAGGGGCCCATTTATCTTTACGGCTACGGTTCTTACGGGGCGTCAATGGATATCAGATTCAACTCCAACATCTTCAGCATGGTCGATCGCGGCGTGGTTGTGGCAGTAGCGCATATTCGAGGCGGCGGAGAAATGGGGAAGGCTTGGCACGATGACGGCCGCATGATGCACAAGAAAAACACTTTTACCGATTTCATTGCTTCCGCCGAATACCTTCTGGCCCAGGGATACGGCTCGAAGGATCGTTTGGTGATCGAAGGACGAAGCGCCGGCGGCCTGTTAATGGGCGCGGTGCTGAATATGCGGCCGGATTTGTTCCATGCGGCTTTGGTCGGCGTTCCCTTCGTGGACGTGATGAACACCATGTTGGATGAAACTTTGCCTCTGACCGTCGGCGAATTCGAGGAGTGGGGCAACCCCAAGGAAAAGCCGGCGTTCGATTACATGCTGAGCTATTCGCCCTACGACAACATCGAGGCAAAGGCATATCCCAACATGCTGGTGAGGACTTCCTTCAACGACAGCCAGGTGATGTACTGGGAGCCGGCTAAATATGTCGCCAAAATGCGTGCCCTCCGAACCGACCACAATACTCTGATTCTGAAAACGAATATGAGCCCTGCGGGACATGGCGGCGCATCGGGGCGTTACGACCGACTCCACGAAACGGCGTTTGATTACGCGTATTTCCTGACGCAAATGGGAATAAACAACTAAAGAGCGCTTATACTTAGGCGTGGCCGCAAAAATAAATACCAAGCGCGAAATTGAAATCAAGCTACGCATTACGGACCTACGCGAAATTCTTGGGCGGCTGAGCAAGCTTGGCGCGGTGCTGCGCGGTCGAGTGCACGAACAGAACACGCTGTTTGATACGCGCGATTCCAGCTTCTGGCGACACGGACGCTTGTTGCGGCTGCGTATTCAGACTCCGGCTCCCGGCAACGGCTCGCGCGGCGGCCCGCGAACGATCATTTTGACGGCCAAGGCGCCCCCTTCCAGCGGGCGATTAAGCTCCCCGAAGAAAATGCCATTCAAAGAGCGGCTCGAGAGCGAAGTCGCGGTCGAAAAGCGACTGCGGTGGCCTCGGGTGCTTGGAGAGCTCGGCTTTCGCGCGGGTTTTCGATACGAAAAGTATCGCACCAGCTTCCGGCTGGGCGGTCTCCATCTGGACCTGGACGAAACGCCGGTGGGCAATTTTCTTGAGCTGGAAGGCGCCCCATCTGCCATTCGACGAACCGCCCGGGCGCTCGGATTTGTTCCGAAGGAGCACATCCGCGCCACATATTGGGATCTCTATGTCGCGGACTGCCGCCGCGCCAAGCGCAAGCCTCGAAATATGGTGTTCAAATCGCAAAAATCTCGCTAAAACTTCACTCTTTGCTTGACAAAGTTATCGTCTGCATTTACTAGTCGAAACGAGCACACGCGCACTGAAATGGAAGCGCTGCAGTCCAATTCGGAGCCATGGAATAGCGGCCTTGTCGGGGTCCCAAACCGGGAGCGGTCGAGTTGCAGGTTGCTCCAGCTTTTGATCGCGCACCGGACTCGCCGCGTCTCTGGTGCGGATGTGTTTGCGCGATCCGCCGCTCGCACGAACAGGAAGGCGAAGCCAGGCCTAAACTAGCTTAGGGGATTTTCTCTGTGCCCGAAGCCGGTCGGAAAGCTGGCTTCGGGCATTTTTTTTTGCTATTGCGCCGCAGTCTTACATTTGCAATCGGCGAAGACGGAAGCTGCTGAAGGAGCGACTATGCTTCACGCAACTGAACTGCTGGGGGCCGAAGCCTACGACTCGCACGGCAATTTTGTGGGTCGAGTTAAGGAAATGTTCGTCGAGCCGGGCGATCAGCCTAACCGTGTGTCCAAGCTTCTCCTTGGCCGCGGACAATACCGGCCGCTGATCGCGCGCTACGACCAGATCGGCATAATCAGTCCCGGGCGCATCGCGCTTACCACTGATGAATCGCATCTTGATCTGTACCAGCCGAACGAAAGCTATCTGGCGATGGGAAAAGATTTGCTGGACCAGCAAATCATCGATACGAACGGACGCAAAGTGGTACGCGTGAACGATATCGATCTGGCGGACAGCCAAACCAATGGAAACACCGAGCTGCGGATCACGCAGGTCGACGTGGGACTGGCCGGCGCGGTGCGACGGCTGTTGCAGGGAATTGTTCCGCCCATGGCCATTCGAAGGATCCAAGCCAAACTGCCGCCGCGAAAAATTCAGTGGGAGTTCGTCAACATCGTCGAGCCGGACCCGCTGCGCCGCGTGAAGTTGCGGTTATCGAGCGAGAAGCTGGCCGCGCTGCATCCGGCGGACTTGGCGGACATCATGGAGCAGTTGTCTCCCGACGAGCGGCAGACGATTATCGCGTCTCTGGATGAAGAAAGCGCGGCGGAGACCATCGCCGAACTCGACAAGCGGCTGCAAACGCAAGTGGTGGAGAAACTCGATCCGGAACGCGCCGCGGACATCATGGAGGAAATGAATCCGGACGAGGCCGCCGACCTGATCGCGAGCCTGGAGCCGCACAAATCCAAAGAGCTCTTGCACGAAATGGAACATCGCGAAGCGAACGCCGTCGAACAATTGATGAAGTTCGGCGAAGATTCGGCGGGCGGAATGATGACCACGGAAATGATCGTAGTGGGCGAAGATGCCACGCGCGGAGAAGTGGTGGATTACATTCGCTTCCACGAAATCGGCATCGATCAGGTGGACAATGTGGTGCTGATCAATCGCGATTCCGCGCTTGCCGGGACGGTTCCGGTCGGCAGGCTGCTGCTGGCGGAAGCCGAACAGCGCATGGTTGAGCTGATTTTCGAGCCGCTCCTTTTTGTCGCGCCGGACACAAAAGAGAAAGAAGTCTTCGAACTGTTCGACAAATACAATTTGCGGAGCCTCACTGTGGTTAACGATCAGAAACATCCCATCGGCGCAATTACAGTGGACGACGTGGTGAGCAGGCTGCAAGCAAAAGTCTAAAAATAGAGCGGCGAGGCGGAGCGTTAGAGACGAAGCGATGAGCACTCGGGACAGCTTGACGAACGCGTGGGGAGCGTGGAAGAAACGCGGCACGGATTTTAGCCGCCGCTCGCACTTCTGGCGCAAACGTATTGCCCTGTTTCTAGCGGTGGTGGGCCCGGGACTCATCACTTCGAACGTGGACAACGACGCGGGCGGGATCAGCACTTACTCGCAAGCCGGCGCGCAATTCGGCTACACCCTTCTGTGGTCGCTGATTCCGATGACTATCGCGCTGTACGTCAGCGAGGAAATGTGCGCGCGCATGGGCGTGGTCACGGGAAAAGGCCTCTCCGATCTGATTCGCGAGGAGTTCGGATTCCGGTCTACATTTTTCGTGATGGTTGCGGCGTTGTTTGTGGACCTCTTCAATACGGTGGCCGAATTTTCGGGCGTGGCGGAAGCGTCGGAAGTGATGCACGTTAGCCGATATATTTCCGTCCCCCTGGCGGCGATTGCCGTGTGGCTGCTTGTGGTTTACGGAAGCTATCGCATGGTGGAAAAAATATTTCTCGTGGCGTGCGGCTTTTATCTTTCTTACGTGCTGTCGGCATTTTTGGCGAAACCGGATTGGCTGTACGCGGCGCACGAACTTGTGGTGCCCTCGCTCCACATGAACGCTCCTTACCTCTTGATGCTGACTGGATTGGTGGGGACGACCATAGCTCCGTGGCAGTTTTTCTATCTTCAGGCCGGCTTCGTGGAAAAACGTGTGGGCCCGCGGCAGTACAAGCATGCGCGCATGGACGTGCTGGTAGGCAGCATCTCCTGCATGGTAATCGTCTTTTTTATTATCGTGTGCTGCGCGGCTACGTTGAACGTGCATGGCCTGACGAGCATCTCCAGCGCCAAAGACGCAGCCCAAGCTCTAGTGCCGCTGGCAGGGAAGTGGGCCGGAGGACTTTTCGCCTTCGGGCTTCTGAATGCGTCTCTGTTCGCGGCCTCGATTTTGCCGCTTTCGACGGCGCACGTTATTTGCGAAGGCTTGGGCTTTGAAGCCGGGATCGATCGCAAGTTCAAAGAAGCTCCGGCATTTTATTCGCTCTATACGACACTCATTGTGGTCGGCGCGGGTATTGTTCTGTTCCCCAAGGCGCCGCTGTGGAAAATCCTGATTTATTCGCAGGTGGGGAACGGCATCTGGCTGCCCATCGTCCTGATTTTTATTTTGATACTGATCAATCGCCGCGATTTGATGGGCGAGCATACGAACTCGTGGGGCTTCAACGTAGTCGCCTGGACCGCCAGCATCATCATGATCATCCTGACGCTGGTCCTGATTTACACTTCTATCTTCGAACCGGCATCGACTGGATTGTCAGGCGCTTTGCTTCATCACCACTTCTTCTAGCTTTCTCAATTTATCTTCCCATCTCGACGCCTGCGATCCCAACGGAAAACTTAACTCCGTCTGTACTTGCTTGCGGCAGAACTCCTTGTTAGATTCTGGATTACGATGAAACGCCACTGGTGCTTCTTAATCGTGCTTCTAAGTTCAGCCGCTTTAATCGCTTCAGGGAGATCTGACGACTTTGAGCAGCGGCTGACGAATGCGTCTAAGAAATCCAGCCTTACGGCGCCCGGGTCACGTCCGTTCCATCTCAAGCTGGAAGCGACGGACACTCGTCACCACGACCCGCAGTTCAACGTCGAAATCGAGGTATGGTGGTCCGGCCCTGAGAAATGGCGCAGGGAAGTTAAATCGGCCCCTTTTTCGCAGACCTCTGTTCAGAACGGCGAGCATTACTACGAGTCAAACTCGAAGGATTACCTGCCTTGGTGGCTGTACGAATTAATGCAGGAATCCGTCGACCCGGTACCGGTTGCGGAACTCAAAAACGAAGAAGTCGAGTTTACCGGGCGGGGATGCGCGCAATGGGAGAGGGAGTTTTCCAAGGGAACTGAGAACGTAGGAATCCACAACAGCGTATGCTTCAACCCTGATGGCACCGTAAAGTCTCTTTTCACGGAACCCTTTGGGGCACAGTTTGAGAATTACCAGCCCTTCAACCACAAGCTGATTGCTCGTTCGGTGACGGTTTGGCCCAAAGGCACGGACGTGAAGGGAACAGTCACCTTATTGGAAGCTCTGAAGAAGGATGAGTCGCTTTTCGCGATTCCCAGCGAAACCGGATTGAATACCCGAATGCGATTTCTTTCGGTTCCCGAAAGTGCCCTAGAACCGGACGATCGCGGCACCTCTCCGATAACTTGGCCAGTAGTTCATAATTTCCCAGCCACCGGCGTGATGGCCATCAATGTAAAGCTTGACCGCAGCGGCAGCGTCCGCGAAGTTGGAGTGGTGGTGTCTCACAACGTGGCGTTGCAAGATACCGCAGTGGCGCAAGTCAAAGCTTGGAAGTTCAAGCCCTATCTCAGCAACGGCTCTCCGGTGCAAGTGAATACCAACATCGTCCTCCGCTTCGACACCAAAGTAGAGCTCCTGGGCGCAAACGGAAAAGCATACGTCGTCGATTCGTTTCTGAATCGCATAAACAAGGCTCGGGAACTGAGCGACCTCCGCACGCCGGGGAGCCAGCCGTTTCACCTTGTTGCTAGTTTTCGTGTGGGGGAGAGCGTGGCTGGAACTTACGAAGAGACCTGGCTATCACCCACAAAATGGCGACGCCAAGCCCAACTCGGAAGCATGACGGTCACTGAAAGCCAGAGTGATAACCGTATTTTTCGAAAGTATACCGGCTCCGAATTCTCCCCAAGGCTAATCGATAACTTCCTTGACGGATTGGACGGACCGTTCCCCAGAACTGACGGTTCTTTCTTCGAAGGCGACTGGGGGCAATCTGCCGTAGTTCTGGGCGGTACTGAAATGGTGCGCGTTGCGCGGGGTCAAGTGGATTCGAAGAACCAGCCTATCAATGGCGCGGCTTACTGGTTTGATTCTGCCGGGCTCTTGCGCGCGTCCTATTCGAAGCCCAGGACAACCACGTACGATGATTTTGTTGCTTGGAATGGAAAGCAAATCCCGCATCACACCGAGCTTACCGAAAACGGAGTGCGATTGATGGTTACTTCAATTGAGAGAATCGAGCCGGCAGGCGAAGTCGCGGACGCGCAGTTCGTGCTGGATGGAGTGAAGCCGGAAATCATTGAAGACCTGGGAGACTACGACGGTCCTCCGCTGGTACAGCCGGAACCGATCCTCAAGGTAAAGCCTGTGAATCCTCAGTGGGGTCACGGCACAGTGCTTTTGGATGTTGCCTTGGATGCTCACGGACATGTGACGAGTGCTGACGTTCGACAAAGCGCTGGTCAGGCTCTTGACGACGCCGCTGTGAGCGCCGCGATGCAGTGGGAGTTCCAGCCTATGCTCATCAAGGGCAGACGCGTTCCAGGGCACGCGGCCCTTCGGTTTGATTTTTAAGAGCTTCGCATCTCTGTACTTGAACCTCGGTGGATTAAATCAACGTGGGCGGCGGCAGTCGCGGTTGCCTTGCGTGTGTCCGCTGCGTGTGCTAGTTTTTCTGGCTGTCTCCTTCGAGTGAATCCTAGTGAAAGCAAGCGAACTGTTGAAGCCTGCGAATGCCGAGGAAGCGGAGCTCCTCGGCCAGCTCGACCTGAAGCGTCTTCCGCAGCACCTCGCCGTGATCATGGACGGCAACGGCCGCTGGGCGGGGCGCAGGCACTTGCCGCGCGTGGCCGGACATCGAGCGGGCGTGAAGGCTGCGAGGGAAATTATCGAGTCGTGTGCGCGTTTGAAGCTGCCCTACTTAACTCTCTATGCTTTCTCGCTGGAAAATTGGCGTCGTCCGCAAGCGGAAGTGGATTTCCTGATGCGCCTGCTGCGCGAATATTTGAAACGCGAGCTGCCCGCGATTCACAAAAATAATATTCGCCTGCTGATCATCGGACGCTCCGAACAGCTCCCCGAAGGCGTGCGCAAAGATATCGAGTACGGAATGCGCATGACTGCGCGTAACACGGGAATGAAGCTGGTTGTCGCGCTGAATTACGGTGGACGCGCCGAGCTGGTGGACGCCTTCAACGCCATGCTGGAACAAATTCGCTCAAACGGCCTTTCGGCGTTCCAGGCAGATGAACAAACTATTTCCGAACATCTTTACACCGCCGGGCTGCCCGATCCCGATTTGTTGATTCGTACCAGCGGAGAAATGCGCGTGAGCAATTTTCTGCTGTGGCAGATTGCCTACGCGGAAATTTATGTTACGGAAACGCTTTGGCCCGATTTTTCGCGCGCTCGCCTGCTGGACGCGCTCGTTGATTTTCAAAAGCGAGAACGCCGCTACGGCGGACTGAACGCGTCGGAGCCCGGAGAATCAGCCAAGGTCGCGAAACGTTCCGCAGCGCAGGGACGAGGCTGACGCCGGATGCTCCTGCGCATTTTGACCGCGGTCGTCCTAATCCCAGTTGTCGTTGCTGCGGTTTGGTGGGGTCCGCCCGCGCTGCTGGCCGGGCTTGCCGCCATCATCGCCATACTCGCTCTCATCGAATTTTTCGACCTTGGAAACCGCGTGGGCCTACGCGCTTATCAGAAGTGGACGAGCGCCTGCGTCGCAGGACTGTTCTACGCGCAATATTCGCAAGGGTATGTGGAGACCCGCACGATTGGCGCGGGCGTATCTCTGGTTCATAACGCAGCCGCAGGCGAGTTCTCAATCGAAGCCATACTCCTGATTTTCGTCTTCGGCTGCGTTTGCATCGGGCTTCTCACGCGCCGCCCGCTGCACGAAGTGTTTCCTTCCATCGCAATCAGCGCGGCGGGACTTTTGTTCATTGCCCTCCCATTCAGCTACCTGGTTCGACTAAACAGTATCGAACGAGCCGGGCGGCAACTGGTGCTTTTCACCCTATGCCTGGTCTGGGCTGGCGATATGCTCGCATATTTTGTGGGCCGCGGATTTGGGCGCGTCAAGATGGCTCCGGCGCTGAGCCCGAAGAAAACCTGGGAAGGTGCGTTGGGAAATATACTGGGTTCGCTGCTCGTCGCGGTGGTCTTTGGCCGCTGGATGCAGATGGACGTGGCCACCCTGATGGTGATCGCGGGCCTGGCCAACGTCGCCGGACAAATGGGTGATTTGATCGAATCGGCGTATAAGCGTGGCGCCGCTGTGAAAGACTCCGGCAAATTGCTGCCGGGGCACGGCGGCGTGCTCGATCGCGTCGACAGTCTTATTCTCGCGGCGCCGGTCGTTTGGGTGTTGTACCAGTGGATCTCGCTGCCGCGATGATTGGCCGAGCCGGTTGAAGGGATAAACCCGCGTACAGCGGTAGTGACCATCGCTGTAGCACTCAAAATTAGCCAGGTTTCGAATTCGTAGAACCAACTGCGAAGCCCGCACGGGGGATACATGTCAAAATCGCGAAGGGAATTCTTGGCCGAGACATCTCTCGGACTGCTGGCAGCAACTACTCCGCTGGTGGCAGCCGCTCCGTGCCTGAATCAAGAACAACAACCTGGCCTGCCTCCCGGCGCGCCTCCCGCATTCGGCACTGCGCATCCCGTGGGACCGATCGTGTCGCCGGCCACTTTCGGCGAAGCAGAAAAACTCGTGCAAGTGGAATTAAATGAGGCCGAGCGGGCCGCGGCCGCTGCCAGTTGGCGCGTCAGCATGGCACCGCTCGTGGAACGGCGCACGGGGCCGCGCAAAGTGGAGCTGGAGCCGGGACTCGCGCCATATTCGCGCTGGGATCCGGTGCTGCCGGGACAGAAGGTACTTCCGGCGCGCGATCGATTTATTCGCAGCGATACCGATCCGGGGCCGCTGCCTGCTAACGACGAAGATATTGCTTTCGCTTCGGTGACGCAGCTCTCGCGCTGGATTGAGCACCGGAAACTAAGCTCTGAGCGGCTCACGCACCTCTATCTGGATCGACTGGAAAAATTCAATCCCGAGCTTCGCTGCGTGATCACGCTCACGCGCGAATTGGCTCTGGCGCAGGCGAAAAAGGCCGACCAGGAAATCGCTGCGGGAAAATATCGCGGACCTTTGCACGGCGTTCCGTGGGGCGGCAAGGATCTTCTCGACACCGCAGGCATTCCCACCACGTATGGCGCCGAGCCTTTCAGAAACCGCGTGCCTACGAAAGACGCCGCGGTAGTGCAGCGCCTGCACGAAGCTGGTGCGGTGCTTGTCGCCAAGCTGAGTCTGGGCTCACTGGCGCTCAATGATATTTGGTTCGGCGGCCAGACGATGAATCCCTGGTTGTTAGAGGAGGGATCGTCCGGCTCGAGTGCGGGCCCTGGCGCCGCCACTGCTGCGGGTCTGGTCGGCTTTTCGATTGGCAGCGAGACTGGCGGCAGCATCGTGTCGCCTTCGATGCGCTGCGGCGTGACCGGTTTGCGGCCGACCTATGGTCGCGTGGCACGAACCGGCGCGATGACGCTGTGCTGGTCGCTCGACAAGCTTGGCCCGATGACTCGCAGTGTGGAAGACACCATGCTCGTGCTCCATGCCATTTCCGGGCCTGATGTTGGCGACGTATCAAGCGTACCGAGCAAACTTGACTTCGATGCGGGCGCTGCGGTCCAGGGGCTGCGTGTCGGCTATTTTCCAGCTTGGATGAAACAGAATCCCGCGACCGATGTGGACCGCGCCGCTTTGGAAACGGTAAAGAAAGTCGGCATGATTCCAGTGGAAGTCTCCATTCCCAACTGGCCGTACGATTCGCTCGACCTGATTCTTTTCGCAGAAGGCGCAGCGGCGTTTGAGGAACTCACGTTGAGCCACGGTCTGGATCAGCTCAAGATTCAAACGTATGACGCGTGGCCCAACCTTTTCCGGCAATCCCGGTTTCTTTCGGCAGTCGATTTTGTCCAGGCTGATCGCTTGCGGCGCAAAGTGGCCGAAGAAATGGCGCGCGTTTTCTCAGAGGTGGACCTGCTCCTGGTGCCGTCGTTGCGCGACGAAATGCTGACCATCACCAATTTTACCGGGCATCCCTCGCTCACTTTGCGCGCCGGTTTTGTCGAAGTATCGCAGGCGCGCAGCGATTGGGCACCTGACCCAAGCAGGCCGCTGCCGAAATTTTCTCCGCCGCGCCGGGTTCCGCACGGCGTCACCTTGATTGGCAGGCTTTTCGATGAGGGTACAATGGCCAGCGCTGGACTCGCATTGGAGCGCGCTTTTGGAGTAGCCGGCGAACGTCCCCCGGGTTTCTGAGCGCGCAACAACTCCTGGACTAGTCAGCGCAATAACGCGCTAACGCCGACTATGAACGAACGCAGCATCGGGGAAGCGGTCTCACTCCGCATTCGCATATTCTCGCAAACGCCGATAAACTAGAGCAGATGAAAAAGATTGCGATACTCGGTTCCACGGGTTCCATTGGCCGTCAATGCTTCAAGGTGATTGATGCGCATCCGGGAAGATTTGAAGTCGTAGCGCTGGCTGCGGGATCAAATATTGCGCTGGCAGCTGAGCAAGTAGCTAAGTATCGGCCGCAAGTAGTTTCAGTGGCCACAGAATCGGGCGCGCGCGAACTTTGCGCGGCTTTGAAGAAGAATCGTGGGCACAAGGATGCCGCGCAGCCGGGACTGGAAATACTTTTCGGCGCCGAAGGAATCGAACGCGTCGCCACGCATCCTGACGCGGAGATGGTTGTGTCGGCCGCTGTCGGCGTGGTCGGCCTGCCCGCAACGTACAAAGCCATAGAACAAGGGAAGCAAATCGCGTTGGCGAATAAAGAAGTTCTGGTCGCCGCCGGGGAAGTGGTGATGGCCGCCGTAAAACGCCACGGCACGGTTCTGCTTCCGGTGGACAGCGAGCACAACGCAATCCACCAATGCTTGCGCGCGGGCCAACCAAACGAAGTGAAACGCCTGATCCTTACAGCCTCCGGCGGTCCTTTCCGCACCACGCCTCTGGCAAAAATTGCGAAGGCAACCCCAAAACAAGCTCTGGCGCATCCAAACTGGAAGATGGGTCAGCGCATCACGATTGATTCTGCCACGCTGATGAATAAGGGGTTTGAGGTTATCGAGGCGCGCTGGCTCTTCGATGTTGGCCTCGACCAGATTCAGGTCGTCATCCATCCGCAGTCCACGATTCATTCCATGGTGGAGTTTGTGGATGGTTCAATCCTGGCACAACTTGGCGCAACGGATATGCGCATGCCCATCCTTTATGCGCTAACCTATCCGGAGCGGGTACCGTCCAAGGATTGTGCTCTCGACTGGTCCACTTTGCGGAAGCTGGAGTTCGAAGAGGTTCCGGTCCGAAAATTTCCGTGCCTCGCGCTGGCGAAAGAAGCGCTCAGGCAGGGAGGCCCGTTGCCGTGCGCGTTGAATGCTGCCGACGAAATCGCGGTGGCCGCGTTCTTGGCGGGGAAGCTGCCTTTCCCGGGAATTGCGGCGGTAATCGAGCGCGTGCTGGAACGCATGCCGCGAGCCGCATTTAACAAGATCGAAGACGTACTCGGAGCCGACGCCGAAGCGCGAAGGCTCGCTCAACTGGAAGTCGAGCGCAGAAAGAACTAAAATAGGGGAAGAATGGCCAACTTTCATAATGCAGTGATCGCCATCGTCTCGGTGACCATCGTTCTGGGCATCGTCATATTTGTCCACGAATGGGGACATTTTATCGCCGCGAAGCTTTCGGGCATTCGCGTGGATGTTTTTTCTTTCGGATTCGGCCCGCGCATATTCGGCGTGAAGCGCGGGGACACCGATTACCGCTTGAGCGCGCTGCCGTTCGGCGGTTACGTGCGCATGGCCGGCGATAATCCGGTGGAAGAACGCACCGGCGCTGACTATGAATTCCTTTCGAAGCCGCGCTGGGTCCGCATGATCATCGCCATAGCCGGGCCCACGATGAACATCGTGCTGGCCTTTGTCGTTTTCTGGGGCATTTTTTGGCTCGTGGGTCTTCCCTCCGATCCGTATCTCCGCCAGCCTGCGGAAGTCGCGGCGATACCGCAAAAGGACGTAGGTGCTTCCGGTGTTCAACCCGGCGACCGGATCGTTGCAGTGAACGGCGTTAAGACCGGCACATGGGAGAAGGTGATTACGCAACTGAAGGATGTGCTTCCCGGCCAGTCAATCAGCCTTAGTGTCGAGCGGGCGGGCGCGGAGCAAACTCTTACTGCAAAGATGCCGCCGGCTTCTGGCACTCTGGAGTCAGTGATCGGCTACCCGCCAATGCCCGCCGTCACGGACGAAATTGGGATTGGCACTCCAGCGGAAAAAGCCGGAATGAAAACGGGCGACAAGATCGTCGCGATCAACGGCAAGCCCATCGTCACCTGGGAACAGTTGGTCGAATATGTGCACGGGTCCGGCGGCCATGCGGTTCAGTTCCTGGTCGAGCGCGACGGCAAAGACTTGACCTTCGATATCACTCCCATTCAGGGAATGGCTGCCGATGGAAGCGCGGTGTGGCAGGTGGGCATTTCCCAAAAAATTCAGGCGGATTTCGAAAGGCAGCAATTTATTCCGGCAGGAAAAGAAGCTGCCTTGCAAACGGCGTATGGTATGCGCCAGATTCTCGGAGTTCTCGGCGGTCTCTTCACCGGGCGTGTAAAGTTGGGTCAGCTATCGACAGTCGTGGGCATTGCGCGAGAGTCCGGTCGGGCGGCCAAGCGAGGCCCGGTGGATTTCATCTCGTTGCTCGCATTTATCAGTCTCAATCTGGGCATTGTCAATTTGCTCCCGATTCCGATCCTCGACGGCGGCCACCTTTTGATGTTGGCGATCGAAGGATCCCTGCGCCGGGATCTGAGTCTTGCGGTAAAAGAACGATTCGTTCAAGTTGGTCTGGTCTTTCTGCTGGGGATTTTTGCATTCTTGATGTACAGCGACATCTTCAAGCTGATTCAATTCCACTAGGTGCCATTCCCCCCAATCCGATTTTGGTATAATGTCTGCTCATACCATGTCAGCCACGCCTGCACATCGCGTTTCGAGCGGGGAACGCATCAATCACGAAGCTCCCGGACGGCTTGAGCACGAGCTGGCGTCGCGCGGAATACGCCTCACGCGGCAGCGAAAAGTACTTCTGCAGGTCATGGAAACCGCCCGGCGGCACCTCGACGCCGACGAAATCCTCGAACGCGCTCAGAAAATTGATCCGGGAGTCACGCGCGTCACGGTCTATCGAACGCTCGACTTGCTGAAGCGGCAAGGATTGATCGACGAGCTCGACCTGCTTCACCTGCGGGGCGACCGCCATTTTTACGAGAGCCACGGCCCGCGCGACCATATTCACGTGGCTTGCATGGGCTGCGGGAAAGTCCGAGAGTTCGAAAGCGAGCTCTACGAAGAATTGAAGCGGCAAATCTCGCACGATTGCGGCATCGAAATCACGGTGTCGCGCACGGAAGTAGGCGGCCTGTGCGCGGACTGCCGCAAGAAACGCAATCCGTAACCCGCAGCTCACAAGCCTCGAACTAAGATCTTCAGGTGGTAACTGGCGGGAAAATCAAAACGGCATCGAGCCGTATTGCGCTTCAAACTCCGCCAGCGGCACCATATCAATCGCATCCCACGGGCATCCTTCCAGGAACGCGCCGTCCGGTCCTTTGCTGGTGCAAAGTTTGCAGCCGATACAAAGCAGGGGATCAACGAGGATCTTGCCGAAGGGTTCGTGCTCCGGGTCGGGAACCCAGAACATGCATTCTGCTACCGGGCAATACTCCACGCACGCGGGTGAGCCTGAGCATCCGGTGCACATGTCATTGATGACGGCTACAATGTGCGGCTTGCGCTTGCGGCGAGTGTTCGTGCCTTCGGAAATCGGCTCGTACTTCGCGACCTCGCCTTTCAAAAACGGCGCAACTTCCGGAGTAATGTCAGGCACTCAGCCTCCCGCGAACTGGTTGCTGCCCCCATTTTCGTCGGACAGGGCAGGGAAGTCAATCACCTAAGACGCTCGGCGTTAAACTGCAAGGCTCCCGCTAGGACGCCGCGGCATCCGTTACTTCCCCAGGGTTCTGATCAAATTCTCGGTAAATTCCGTGGTGCTCGCCGTACCGCCGACATCGCGCGTGAGCGATTTATGTTCGCGGTAAACTTTGTGCAGCGCGTCTTCGACCCGTTTCGCCGCCTGCATTTCGTCGAGATATCGCAGCATCATAACCGAACTCATCAGCAGCGCTGTTGGATTCGCTACGTTCCTGCCTGCAATGTCGGGCGCCGTTCCGTGTACAGCTTCGAAAACTGCTACATTCTCGCCCATGTTTCCGCTCGGCACCACGCCCAGTCCACCGACAAGCCCTGCGGCCAGATCGCTCATAATGTCCCCATAAAGATTGGTGAGCAAAAGCATGTCGAACTGGTTGGGATTTAGAACCATTTGCATGCAAGCGTTATCCACAATGATTTCTTTGTATTCGATTCCGGGATATTCCGCAGCCACCTTGCGGACCGACGTGAGGAACAGCCCGTCGGAAAGCTTCATGATGTTTGCTTTATGAACGGCGTGAATTTTCTTTCGGCCGAACTTTGTCGCGTACTCAAACGCAAAACGCGCCACGCGCGTGGACGCGCGCTCGGTAATGATCTTGAGGCTCTCGACTACTCCCGGCACCACCGTGTGTTCCAGACCGGCATACAAGTCTTCGGTGTTCTCGCGAACCAAAACGATGTCCACATTCTGAAAGCGTGATTGCACGCCTTCGAGATTCTTCACCGGGCGAAGATTCGCGTAAAGATCGAGCGCCTTGCGCAACCCAACATTGATACTCGGAGCGCCGGTACCGACCGCAGTCTCCATCGGCCCCTTCAGCGCCACGCGGTTCTTGCGTATGGATTCAAGGACACCCGCATGCATGAAGTCGATGCCGCGCCGCTCGACTTCCGCGCGCGAGGCAATTTCTTCCCACTCAATTTCAAGTCCGCTGGCCGCTAGGATGGATTTCACAGCTTTAGATACTTCAGGCCCGATCCCGTCTCCGGGAATCAAAGTGATGGTGTGTTTCATGGTAGGGTATTCATTTTAGGCGGCTAGTCGCTTACAGTCCACACCGCTGGTCGGGCCGGTTCCTAGAGCTGAGCCAGCCGCCACAGCACGGCGGGCCTGTTAACTCTTTTAGCCTCTTAAACAACCATCTGCCGGAATCTAATCGCCCGGCGCCTGAATCTGATATAATGACCCTGGAATTGTAACGCATGATTTATTCATGCGAAATCTGTGGAGGCTTAGGCGAATGGTTCAACTTACACCAGTGGCAGTTACGAAAGTTAAAGAGATTCTTCAGCAGCAGACTCCTGCACCGGCTGGTTTGCGCGTGGCCGTGGTTGGCGGAGGCTGCTCCGGCTTTAGTTACCACATGGCTTTCGAAAATCAAGTGAACGAGAACAGCGACAACGTGTATGAGTTTGAAGGACTAAAGGTTCTCGTCGATCAGATGAGCGAAATGTATCTCGAAGGCGTACAGATCGACTACATCGAGACCATCGAAGGTTCGGGTTTTAAGTTTAACAACCCGAATGTGAAGAGCACTTGCGGCTGCGGCAGTTCCTTCAGCGTCTAACGGTATCGCGGACGTCTCTTTTAGCAGAGGCGTCCGCTTCTCCTCGCGCTTGTAATGACCTCAGACCATCGAAATCACTGTCTTCGCTGCATGCCATTGAAAAGGTCGCTGTCGCCTCGTATGCTTAGTGCCGGAATATGAAAATTGCTCTGGCCCAGTTCAACCCTACCGTGGGCGATTTCGAAGGTAATTCGTTCCGCATTCTAGAGATGGCGCATGAAGCGCGATCTCGCGGAGCCGAATTGGCCGTCTTCTCCGAGCTCTGCCTCTGCGGCTATCCGCCCCAGGACTTGACCGAGCGCCCCGCATTCGACGAACTCAACCAGAAGGAACTCCTTCGCCTGGCGAAAAAAATCCCGCTGCCGTCGCTCGTCGGTTACGTCGGCGGGGCACAGGACAATACTGGTAAACCGGTGGCGAATTGCGCCGCTCTCATTTCCGATGGGAAAATCCTTTTCGAACAGCGCAAAATGCTGTTGCCGACATACGATGTGTTTGACGAATCGCGCTATTTTCAGCCCGCTCATACGCAGCATATTTTTCCCTTCGACACGGAAAAACTTGGGATCACCATCTGCGAGGATGCTTGGAACGACAAAAGCTTTTGGAATCAGCGCCTCTACGATCGCGATCCCGTCGCCGAAATCGCCGGGAAGGGAAGTACCCTTCTGCTGAATCTCTCTTCTTCACCCTACACCATTGACAAGCGTTCGTTGCGCCACGACATGCTGCAAGCCATCGCCAAGGAATATCGCGTGCCGGTTGTGTACGTGAACCAGGTTGGTGGCAACGATAGCCTGATATTTGATGGCTCAAGCGTTGCGTTCATGCCCGACGGCCGGGTCGCGGCGCGCGCTAAATCATTTGAAGAAGATCTCGTCCTCTTCGACAGTGTCACTGGCGAAGGCGACATCCGCCCTCTGGTGGAAGATGAGCTCGAGGCCGCTTTTCGCGCGCTGGTAATCGGCACGCGCGATTACGTCCGCAAGTGTGGCTTCAAGCAAGTCGTGGTCGGCTTGAGCGGCGGTGTGGACTCGGCCCTCGTCGCGGCCATAGCCACGGACGCGCTGGGCCATGAAAACGTCCTTGGCGTTGCCATGCCCAGCCAGTATTCCTCCGAAAATAGCATGCGGGACGCGTGCCAGCTCGCCCAGAACCTTGGCATCAAGTTCCTCGTCCTGCCGATCAACGAAACCTTCGACAGTTATCGCAAGACTTTGGCTCCGGCGTTCGCCGACACGCGCGAAGACGTGACCGAAGAAAACATCCAAGCGCGCATTCGCGGAAATCTGCTCATGGCGCTTTCAAATAAATTCGGGTCTATGGTTCTGAGCACGGGCAATAAATCCGAGATGGCCGTTGGATATTGCACCCTATATGGTGACATGGCGGGCGGACTGGCTGTGATTTCCGACGTGCCTAAGTCGATGGTCTACGCGCTTTCAAAATTCGTGAACCGCAAAAGGGAACTGATCCCTGAGGCAACTATCACTAAGCCGCCTTCTGCGGAGCTGCGCCCCAATCAGAAGGATTCAGACACGCTCCCGGATTACGATGTCCTCGACCGGATTCTAAAGGCCTACGTAGAGGACCTGCGCAGCCCCGAGGAAATCGCCGACCATTTCGGATTCCCGCTTGACCTAGTCCGAGGCGTCGCACTCCGCGTGGACCAGAATGAATACAAGCGCAAGCAAGCCCCGCCAGGATTGAAGATCACGTTGAAGGCTTTCAGCGTAGGACGCCGTTTTCCTCTAGCGCAGAAATTCACACTCTGACTGTCGCCTGAGATGGGGACGGGGATGCGACTCCGTGCGGAATTTTGTTTTGGGGCCGCCGCCGCGAAGAACTACAATTCTTTCTGAGAGCTCTACAGCCAGGTTTCGCATTTCAACTACGGGGAAACAAATGATCATGTCACGCCATTTAGTTCGCCTCTGTTGTTTGTCGTTTCCGCTGGTGTCACTGATGCTGGCACTTCCGGTCTTCGCGCAAATAACGTCCGCGACGGCATCGGCACCCGATCAGACTCAAATCCTAAAGTCCACGGAAGCATTCGTGCGCAACCTATACGCATGGGGCCCGGAGTTCCAAGTGCGGCTCGGTCCCATGACGCCGTCCGCTTCGCCGGACTTCTACCTCGTCCCAATCCACGTAACAATCAATGAGCAGACCGACAGTGGAACAGTTTATGTAAGCAAAGACGGAAAAACATTCCTGCGTGGCGAGATCTACGACATGTCTTCGAATCCCTTCGCCGAGAACCTCGCACACCTAAACATCGAAGGAAACCCGACATCGGGGCCGGCGGACGCGCGCGTTACGATCGTCGAATTCAGCGACTTCGAGTGTCCCCATTGCCGCGACCTCTTCAGGAACCTAAAGGCGCTGGAGACGCAGTACCCGCAAGTCCGCGTGGTCTATAAAGATTTCCCGCTAACCCAGATCCATCCATGGACCGAAACAGCTTCGATCGGAGCGCGCTGCGCGTACATGCAATCACCCGCTGCTTTTTGGAAGGTTCATGACGCAATCTTCGAAAGCCAAGACTTGATTTCGCCGGAAAACATCTGGGAAAAACTGCTGGGTTTCGCCTCGGCCGCCGGCCTCGACACCGATGCCTTCAAAGCCTGCATGTCATCACCCGAGGCAAAAAAAGCCGTAGAAGCAAACCGCGCCGACGGTCAAGCCTTAAATGTCGCTAGCACCCCCACCGTCTTCGTAAACGGCCGCATGCTAAATACCGCCGATAAGTCCCTGCTAGATCAATACATTAAGTACGAGCTCGCCCGCCCCGCATCGAAACTCACCCCACCATAGCTCTGTGCTCCCCCCACTCCCGCACAACGCTCTCTCCCCGTAAAACATAATATTCATTCTCGAACGGTATATTGGGAAGTATTGTTACTCTGGGCGGAGGTGCGATGTCAATGGTTATTTTTGTTGAATTTGGATTTGGAAGTGTGAGGGAGGACGATGCGGGAGTGGTGACGGTCGGAACGGGAGTCGAATATGGAGTGGGAAGGTGGAGACCAAAGCGGGGTTGTTTAGAGCGTTGGTGGTCAGTTTCTGACACGCAAAATTGGTGAAGTGCGAGGCATCCGCCCCGAGCATGAAAATGGTCAACTCCTGCCCTTTCGCAGAGCCCGGGCCGGTTGAGGTGCGGTGGTTAGCGGGGGCACCTCAGCAGGAGGAAGGCCGCTAATTACTCACAATGGGTAAGATCCGAGGTGCAGAACACCCTGAACCCGAAGCTGTGAATCGGTGAATAGTTCGCGCGCGCTGCGGTTATGAACGACAGGACGTGAAAATGTTGTTACGGCAGGGGCATGCCGAAAATCCGGGCGTGCGGGACGGGAACTTTGATTTGGGCGTTCGGGTAGGTCTGCTGGACTGCGACGATGCGAGCGTCGTTATTGAACGACTTGGCGAAAGCGTGGGGACTGGGAACGCCGGCATTCACACTTCCCGGCTGGATTCCGGCAGAGTGCAGCGAAGCCGTGAGCCTTGGAAAAAGTGCGGCAGATGCGGGCGCCGGCAACACAGCAATGAGCGCAAGGATAACGGTCTGCACGCTGGCTATTGCGGAATTTACCGCTGCGACGACTGTGGCATTTGCGATGTGAACGGCGCTAAGAATCGCGCCGATGTTTTGTTGCGCGTCTGCGACAGCTGCATCGATTTGCCCCAGGACGCCGGCGGGAGCCGAGGCGAGGTCGGTTTGATACTGCGCTACCAGGCTACTAGCCAGGGTGAGGTCCGCCTGAACTTGCCCGGACGCATTTTTGACGGTGTCGAGCACGGCGGCGCTGGGAGCCGAGTTCCCTTCCGCTGCGGCGACGATATTGAGGATGCTGCCGGCGATCTGAACGGCTGTTGGGAGCAATGCAATTACCTTCTGAATGTCCGCTTCCACTTGCGTTGAATTGCAGCCGCCGAGCGTTACGGTGCCTATAGCCAGTGTGCCGCACAGAATTCCGATCAATACTGCGTGTGCCGCCTTACTTAAGTTGTGCATTTCGATTCCTCCTTGAGTGATTTGAAGATTAATTTGTTGTATCGAGCGAACAGATTTAGCTAGGTTCGAGAAATGCCCAGGATCTGGCCCGAAGGCTCCGCGGTTACGAAGGTATAGTCCCGCGCATCGAGATACTGCGTGCGTTCGAGCGCTCGATTGAAAGCCGACGGGCGGTGTCGTTGCTACTGCGCAGCGATGGTGAAACCCTGCGGCAGACCGGCGGCGATTACTGTGGGGGACGCGGATGTTACGGGCGAGGTGACTTGTGACTTCCCTGTTGAGTCGACGTAGTTCACTACGATCGTGAAAGTGTCCGAGCCGATAGGCAGTTGGCTGTTAGCGGAGTCGATGCAAGCTTGTGGCTGTGACGCGCCGGAGCACACCGTGACCGGGCTGGTTTTCAGCGGAACCTGCGCACCCTGCGCATTCAGATAGCCCCAGGTAAATCCCGTGATGCAGCCGGAAGTAACGCTCGCGCTGCACTGCATGTAATTCGTGAAGTTGTAGCTGAAGCTGGCAGTGATGAGCCAGTCTTTATTGACTGGCGGAGGCGCGGGCGGTGCTACGGACACGGCCTTGGTGCAGGAAGTCAAGCAAAGCGACGTGCTAAAAATTGTAAGCAGAAAGATTCGCGCTCTGTTTTTCATTTTTCACCGTGGATGTAACCGAAGGATCGGTTACCGCAACTCCAAATGTGACGGGGTTCGCGGGAGACGGTTTGATCACAGAAGGAATTGCCGTACCGGAAAGGCTGGAAGTTTGCGGGCTGCTCGCGGCGGAATCAGCGACGCTCAGTGTGGCCGTTCGCGACCCTATCGCTGTCGGAGTGAAAGTTACGAAAATCTGGCAGCTTGCGCTGCTGGCAAGTGTTGTGCCACAGGACGTGGTTTCAGTGAAATCTCCGGGGTTCGCACCGGTAAAAGAGATTGTAACGCCGGTAATCGTTACGCCAGTGTTGTTCGTGAGCGTGAAAGTTACCGGACTATCGCTGCTGCTGCCGCCTAAAGCCGTGGTCGCAAAAGCGTAAGTAACGGGCGTCAGCGTGACCCCTACGGCTAGACCAAACGGCCCGATATTCCACGAGCCGCTCGTCGGCCGCGCTACTGCCGTGGCCGTGCCGCCTGCCGTGGAGGTCATGCACAGCCCCGCCAGGTTCGCGTTCCCCGTGCATACCGAAGTGAGATTTGTCCCTGCCGAAAGCCCTACGAAGCTCCCTGTCGGCTGCGCCGCTCCGCACTCATACGTGTTGCAACTGTTGATATTCGGGATGAGCCCGCTGTAGTGGTAGCCGTGCGCGTCGAACCCCGCCCCTTGCCAGGTGGTGAAGCTGTTGGTGTTCACCGCCGCCGTCTGCCAAGCGTTGTTTCCGCCCGCATTGTTCCCGTAAACGTTGTAATCAATTTGCACCGGAGCCGCTTGCGACGACCCGATCTGCTGGTACAGCACGTCCGTGGACTGCAGAATATTGTTCGCGAAAGTAATGCCTGTCTGCGTCGAATCGATGCTCGGATTGTTGTCCCAGATCGCTCCGTTGCCCGTGGTGCCGTTGCCCAGAAAATAGTTATTTACGATGAAGTGCTTGTTGCCGCAGCTGATCGCCGGAAAGCCGTTCGGCGGGCTCCCCGGCAGCGTGTACGCGGCCACCACGTCATTCCACTCGTACATCGTTCCGGTGCTCGACCCGCTGCCGTTCGCGAACGTGTCTGACGGCCCGCTGGCCGGCAGCCCTCCGCATGGCGTGCGCCCCTCGGCAAAGTACGGAACGCCTGAGGTCGCCACGCCCCAATCCCCATCAATCAAATTGTCGTGGTGATAAACCGCCTGCACTCCGCCGGCGTTTCCACCCACGCCGTTCCCCAGGTCGTAGAAGTGAATTCCGTTCCCGTGGCAGGTTCCGACGCTGCCATTCGAGAAGTTCCCGATGTCGTGCTCGTGATTGTTGTACCACTCCAAATCCTGCGAAATGGTCCCGGCCCCCGCAAACCCCATCAGCCAGCAAGCGTGCCAAATATCGTTATTGTAAAACGCGACAGACTGGCCGGTGGTCGCGCCCACTTCATTCCAAATGCTGCCGCCATCGTGCGCGGTCATGTCGTGCACGGCTGTGTAGGAGCCGTTGATCGTCAAAATGCCGCTGGCATTGTTCGTGTCCGACATCCCCGAAACGAACGACGGCCCCCAGTGGGCGTTCTTAATTTCAAAATGGCTGACGTTGGTAGCCAGCACCAAATTGGCGTTGATCTGCTGGTTGGTGCAGGCTCCCGCGGGGCACACGTTGTACACCGTCCCGCCTGTCGCCGTGGTGCATCCTGCCGGCGTGGCGAAAGTGAAAACCGTGGTGCTGACATCGGTGAGCGGCTGCACCTGCACGTTGCACGCGGCAACGCTTGTCCCTGAAATGATCACTTTTGCGATGTCGTTGGAATTTGCCGGATTGATGTAGGGCTTGCAAGCCGCCGTGCAGGTTGCCGTCGCGGTCCCGCCCGATACGCTCACCCCCGATAGCGGCTCCGAGATCCCGCCATTGAGCGTGTTCTGAAGCTGGCTCGGGCACGCCCCTGAATTGTAGGTGGCGATGTTGCAGGTGCTATAGACCCCCGCCGTCAGCCCTCCATCGATCACCCACCAAGACTGATTATTGAATACGAATCCAGCCGTGGAAGTGTTGTGGTAAGGAGCTTGGACGACCGCCCCCGGCGCCCATTTAAGCGTAATAGGATTGCCGCTCGTTCCACTGGTTGTGAACGTCGCCCAGGTTTGGTTCGCCGCTCCATTCCACGTCGGCGGGCAAATCCATATCGTAGCTCCCGGCGCAGCCTTCAGCGTCATCCCATTTGTGCCGTCGTTATAAGCCCAGGCGTCGGCGCAGTCCGCTCCCGAATTCCCGCCCTGTGCCGTCTGCGCGTAATAATAATTCTGCGCCCGCGCCAATAACGGCGCACCAAGCATCATCAACACGGCTATCAGAATTTTTCTCATTTTGTTCTGCCCAGATTTTCGCATTAATGAGGCTTTAGCCCGAGTCGATAAAGCGTAACAGGTGTTCGTGCGGCTGCGGACAGCAAACCTCGGGACACTCAAAAGTGTTAAAAAGAAGGACGGGCGGCCGTCGATTTACGGAAGTGCGAGAGCAAACGGTTTAGGAAGGCGCTCCGAATTTAGACGATCTGCCAAAAGATTTGATCGCGCCGGCTTCATCGTTCTGCAAGTCGAACACTTTGTGCAGCATGCTCATTTGCAGCATCTCTTTAATTTTGGCGCTGGGATTCAACAGCTTCAGCTGCCCGCCTGCCTTGCGCAGTGACGTGTGGCTTCGCACCAGCTCGCCAATTCCCGCGCTGTCGATGTGTTCCACTTGGCTCAAGTTCAAAATGACCTTTGTATTTCCCCGAGCGAGCAAATCCTGAACTGCGTCGCGCAGCACGACGTTGCCTTCGCCCTGCATGTTCCTTCCGTGCATTTCCAGCACCGTGATGCCTTTACCCGTCGGCCGAGTCGTGGCCCGCATTTTATCCGCATCAACGCCAGCGGAAGTGGTGGCGGTAATTCCCATGCGATCGAGTATCACGCAGGCCACTCTTGCGGTTTCGTGCGATTCCGTTCTGACCACGATCAGTGACCGCCCTTCTTTCAGAATATTCAGAAACACTTCCGCATCTTCAGCGGACTGCTCGTCTCTCAACACATCAGCGTCAACGTTCCTACTCAATTTCGCGCCGGCCGCAGCTCCGGCCTTTTGGCCAAACAGCCCGAGCAATGCCGCAGCGCCCGCGCCGAGTGCGAAAACTTCTCCTGCTCCGGGAATCAGTGCCCAGGAAGCCGCTGCCAATCCCGCTCCGAAACCAACGGCTCCGCCAGCGATCCCTCCGGCGAAGCCGCCGATCTTCTTCCCCAAAGACACAGCCTCGCTTTCAGACCGCGTCAAATACACGATCGCGTCTTCCGGCACGCCGTTCTCAAGCAAATACCCTAGCGCGTTTTCCGCACGTTCTCGCGAACTAAATACTCCAACTGCGGTTTCCAATTGAGTTCTCCGGAGCGAAATTTCTTGCCCCGAGCCTGGCTGGGAACCTGCCCGGTGCAAAATCCAGGAGACAAAATTGTACACCCGCTTTGCTTTTAGTTCTTTCGGTACGTGAGAACGATGTGTCACTCCCTTCGGAACGATTTACATGCCGAGGTCGATGTCGCTCACCATCACCGGCGCGAGTTTGTAGAAGCGCAGACGCCCCACGGATAGCGTGAGGACGTTGCTTCCGTTCGCGGCCCACGACGGCGGCGGAATGGAAATGTCGTAATAGGAAGTCGCGCCGCCGGTGATGTCCTCATGCTTCCCGGTTGCCACCGCTTCGCAAACTTCCGCGCAATCCTGGAACGACGGGTCTCCTTCCGCCGGCCACTTCTGCGAACTAGGGTCTGCCGCGTTAAAGCTCGAAAATTGCCAGGGCTTCAGAATTACTGAGCGGACGTCGTGCCCCCACCACGAAGGGTCGTTCGCGCGATTCTGAATCACCTGCGCCACGCCGCGCTTGCCCAAAATTCCTTCGCCGCGCGCCTCGCGCCACACGCAGAGCTTCATCAAATCGAGCGGGCTTAGCTCGCTGTATGCCACAGCTTGCATTACGAAACAGGCCCATCGATTTTCGGCGTGCCGCTGGCGGGTGCGGCGGACGATTCTGGAATCGCAGATGCTGCGGCGTTGCTCGAAATCTTCACGCCGGAAATGTTTTCGCTCTGCTCCTTGCTGTCTTTCCCGGTCAGCGTGGCCATCAATGCCCCCGAAAATCCGGAAAATGTCGAGACCACGACCATGCTCACGTTCCCCGTGTCGCCGTGATGCAAAACGTGAATCAGCAGGCTGAGCAGCCCCGCGAAGCACACGAACAGCACAAGCAAATTCCCGCCCTTGGTGGCCAGCGAATCAAGAAATTTCTGCCACGATTGCATTGCGACTCCTTGGACATAAACTCGCGCCCGTTCGAGGATCTGTAGGGGCACAGCATGGTGTGCCCGGCACTGATGCTTGGCGATGATTCAGCGGTCTGGCAGGCTCTTCGCAGCACCGGGCCCAGCGCCTGTCACCGGTTCGTCGAGTTAATCGTCCGGCCGAAAGTCAGTTCCGCCCACTTGGCCGCGACGGCGGTGTCCGTGTTCGTGTCCGCCCCGGAATTATTTCGCGTGATAGCAAGGACGAAGTTGTTCCCCGCCGAGCATCCGGTCATGTTCAACGCAGTAAGCAGCGTAAGATATTCCGCGCCGGACACCGCCGTGCTGCCGACCGTGGACGAAACCGTTTGCGCCGCATTCAACACGGGATCGTCAGTCGATGTGCCGCTCAACGAATTGCATCCGGTTTGCACGCTCCACGCGGTGAAGTGCCCGTTCGTCGTATCGGTCGTGGTGAACGCAATCTTCAAATCCACGTTCACGCCGAAATTCCAGTCCACCGGCAGTTCGAGCTCGATGTACGCCACGTTCCCGCGCGCAAACTGCAGCACGCCTTTTCGCGTGTTCGTTCCCTGGCAAGCGGGCGCGGGAGCGTTGGCCGTCCCAATCTGCCAAGCGTTCCCTGCCGTCACGTTGTTGCACCCCGCGGCCATAAAGAAAAGTTTCGTCGGCGCGCTGAACGCGCTGTTCGGCGATTCGGCGTTCGCCGACAATCCGCCCGGAGTCGTCACCAAGCCGAGAAAATTTCCCGTGCCGTTCACGTTCAGGTTGAATCCGCCATTGCTCGCGGTGTTTACTGTGGCGTGCGCGCCCTGCACCGTCATGTTGCCGGAGTCTGTGATCGTGGTTGCCCCGGAATCTTCGCTCAAAATCGATGCGCTGAACGCTCCGATATTGTTGAACTGAATCGAGCCGCTCGGCGACGCAGGATTTCCCGCGCTGCCTCCGCATCCCGCTGTCGGCGAGCTTGGCGCGCACGGCAGAACGATGGTCGAAGTGTAGCCTGCGATCATCGGCCCGGTGATCACCTCCGTGTACGTTCCCGCCACGCCGAAATAACTGTAGTTGCCAAGCCCGTCGGAAACGAGCGGCTGCGTGATCGGCGTGGTCAGCGTAGGATTTGAATAAATCGCGGCGGTCGGCGTGCAAGCAGGCGTGCTCGTGTAAGCCGGCAGCACCATCCCGCTGCAAACCCAAATATTTGCCCCAGCGATAGCTTGCCCCGTGTCCCCCTGCACCACATTCACGCGCTGAGACCCTTGCGCGAACGCGCCAGGCGCAGTCAGCGCAAGCCACGCAGCGGAAAACAAAATTAGCCTGAGGATGCGAATAGCTTTTGTCATCTTTTCTTGGCCTTCGAAGCGTCCCTAGGTTGAAGGCGTCTTCGTGGTAATATTCGGTACTAAATGCGGAAAACGCATATCGTTCACGGCGACCCCGATTCGGATAAGGGAATAATTGAAAGCAGAGCCCGAAGTGGTCGTCCGACAGACGCAACCTGGATAGTCCCCAAGGGCGCGGCGCCGGGCGATGATGTGGTCATTTATGTTAGAAGATACGGATTCTTTGCGACTGCCCGTATAAACTCAGAACCGCAACCTCGCAGGGGCTGGACAAATAGGTACGGCGCTTCACTGGCTCGAATCAGGCTCATTAATCCACCTATATCCCTGCCAGCGATACGTCGAAACCTTCCGAAGCTGATGTGGGTGAACTATCCGCGCAGCATTACGACGCCGAATCGGGAGCTTGCATCGCAGATTCATTTACTTGTTCGGCGACGGCGAGAGACTGGACTCCCGGATTTGGACGATAAGTCCTTGGAAGGGGCTAGTTTGGAAGAGCTCAAGGCAGTCGCGCTACTAAGCGCCCGCGCCGTAATTCCCGGGAAGAGACGATCTGCTATTGTGAGAGCACGTTCCTTGGCGATTCGGAATTACGTACTCAAACTTGCCGACGGTATTTGTCAGGGCTGTGAACAGCCAGGACCTTTCTTAACGACAGATGGCGTTCTGTACCTCGAGCCCCACCACACTCTCGGTTTGGCTGAGGGTGGTCCGGATCATCCAGAAAAAGTCATCGCGGTATGTCCGAACTGCCATAAGCGAGCTCATCTCTCCCAAGATGCGAGACAGTTTAATCGTTCCCTGATTAAGAAACTCCGCAGTCTAAACAAGCGATCGATCCGAGCGCACCACGGATGAACTAACGTATCACCTACGCGGGCCGTGCAAATCAACCCAATTGATTGACGGGCGCTCCGACGCGTCAATTCCCTGCTGGGCGCAGATTTTTTCCAGCAGCGCGTACGTGTGCGGCAAGTGAACCTTGGCCATATCCGCCACAAACGCGCGCATCATTTCGTCGTTCCGGATTCGCCGGTAGATCCAGCGGATGAACATCACCAGTTGCACCAGGGACGAGAGCGCCAAGGTCCACCAATAAGGGTCATCGACAATGCGAATTATTTTGGCCAAGGGGCGGCACCGACAAGGAAGATCGTTTCGCGCGTGACCGACTTGGGGAACTGCGATGGGTACTCGATAGCCTAAGATTTTTCCGCGGCAGCGCGTTTCTTTACCAAATAGACCGCAACGAAGTACACCGCAAAGCTCGCCGCCAGCACAATCCCCGCGAGCTTCAAACTCAAGGTAACGGCAAAGCACAGCACCGCGAGGCCCATCAGCCAGATGAACATTTCTCCCGCAATCGCCTGCCCCCAGCGCGCTACCCCGCCGCCCGAAGGAACGCGCGGCGTAAGCGCGGGCCAAAACCGCGGCACCGCTTTCAAGTAAGCGCGATAGGACTCGCCCTGCGTTTGCAGCAGCCCATCTTCCTCGCGAAAAATCAGCCGATACATAAAGAACCACATCCCCAGGACCATAAAAAGCAAGCCCGCTGGGCTAGCCATGGTCCCAAACCCCGCCGCCAGCGGCACATTCGCGAGATACAACGGATTGCGCACGTAGCGGTACGGCCCGTCGGCCACCAACCCTTCAGAATGCTGCGCCATGTCATGAACGATTTCCGTCTTGAGATATGCAGTGGCCCAAGTACGAATCAACGCGGAGAGAAAAACCAGCATCGCCCCGGCGCCGAAAATCAGCCGCGCCAAATTATTTGCGCGCGCGCTTTCCAGATCGATTGTCGGCGCAACCAGATGCAACAACCACACCGCGAAATTGGCGTGATCGACGTTGTACAACCCAAAGCCGATCCATATAATCGCCCCAATGATCCAAAAGCGCTGTTCAAACTCAAATTTTGTCGCGCGCATGGCCGCATAGTGTGCCACACCCCGCCCGGTTTTCGTAGCGCCGGCTTGCCCTGAGGAACGAATGGCGTCTCGCCGGCTCTTTTGACTTTTTCCGATCGGTCGGCAGCTCGCCAACCCCAACCGCGAGTCACAGCAAAAAGCTCCCGTAGGGGCGCTGCTTACTGCGCCCGCCGAAGCGCCGGCAATCACCGTTCATCAGACCGCCTAGCACGTGTCACGATGTCAGTCGCCTTCTACCCAAACAGCGACCCGATGCCGGACCCCAACCCCACCAACCCGCCCAGCCCACCGACCGATGATCCGCTCGACGCCCGCTGCCGCACATTGAGCAGTTCCGCCGGCACGCCCATCGCTTTGCCGAGAAGATTCGTGTCGATGCCGTAGGTCTGCGTCAGCGCGTTCAGCCCGGCCTGCTGCTCCTTGTACGCCTGATTGGCGAACGCGATTTGATTCTGCTGCGCCGTGCTCGCGTCCGTCTGCGCCTGCTCGCGCCCGAGCTGCGCGGTCAAGTCGCCGTATCCCGCCGTATCGTTCGTCGCCGCCGCATGGTTGGCCGCGCTTTCGCGCAACGCGTCATACGCCGTGTTCGCCGCTCCCAAGCTTTGCTGCGTAATGTCAGACTGCTGCTGCGGCGTGTAGCCGGTGCTGGTCAGCAAGCTTTGTATCGTCGGGAGCAGCAGTGAACGGTCCTGCCCTCCCTCCTGGTTGGACTGCGAGATGAGCTGGTTCTGCTGCGCCAGTTGCTGGTCGGTCAGTTGACGCGTCGTATGTTCTGCCCCGCGTGACATATTTCCTCCATATAGAAAATTTTATTGATGAATTGCGGTTCGGATAACCCGCGGCGCGCTCCCTTGCTTTGCCAGCGTGGCGTGATCCGCTTGACTTCGCTTCCCCTCTTCGCTACTCTCCGCGACACACGCGCTATTGATTTTGCCTTGCCCTGTGTGACAGCACGTCAACCCATTTTCAATCTGGTATTTAAAACAAGTAGTTGCCGAGGAGGTCGGCAAATCCATGAAAAAAGTGTCTGGTATTTTGCTCGGAATCTGTCTCGTACTTGGCACCGCGAGCATCGCCGCAGCGCAAGAAAAATCCGAGGGCATGCATACGCCACCCACAATACTTCGCATCGAGCGCGAATTTCTGAAACCCGGCAAGTCCGGTTTAGCGCACGACCGCACCGAAAGCCTTTTCGTAAAGGCCATGAGTAACGCGAAATCGCCCGAATACTACATCGGCATGGACTCGATGAGCGGCAAACATCGCGCGCTCTACTTCATCGGCTACAATTCGTTCGCCGAATGGGAGAAAGAGGTTTCGGACGAGCGGAAAGATCCCGCGTTCTCCTCGGCGCTCGATCGCGCCACAGCCACTGACGGCGAACTCCTCGATTCGTCCGATCAGAGCAGCTGGGTTTACCGCCCGGACCAAAGCCTCAACCAAACCGCCAGCCTTGTTGGCATCCGCTATTTCGAACTGGAAGTCTTCCAAATCAAGCAAGGCCACGATGCCGAGTGGGACGAGGCGGTCAAATTGGTGAAGCAAGCTTACGCCAATATTCCGGACGCCCACTGGGCCATGTATCAAAACGTTTTCGGCCATGAGCAGCCCGCTTACCTGGTCATCATTCCGCGGAAGTCCATGTCGGAAGTTGACGCCGGCTTTCAGCAAGCTCCGAAGTTCATGGCCGCGATGGGTGCCGACGGAATGAAAAAGTTGAGCGAGCTTTCCGCCGCAGCCATCGCCTCATCCGAAACCAACATCTTCGCCATCAATCCGCGCCAAAGTTACATGATGGAAGATCTGATCAAGGCCGACCCCGAGTTCTGGGGGCCCAAGCCCGCACCCGCTCCAGTGGTCAAGAAAGATAAAGCCACTCCAAAACAATAAAGCAAAGTGAGAGCAAGCTCCCGCACTCCGATAGGACCGCGCCACCGTCCCATTTGGAGTGCGGCGGCTTGCCCGCGCCGCCTTCTATCGCGCAGCCCAGAGTTGCGCTGATGGAAACGAACTCCCGCGCCGCGGCATTGCGAATCCGCCGCGACATGATTTAATGCCCATATGTTTAAAGCGAATCCGGAACCTAAAGACCTAATCCCCGAGCTGGATGCTCTCGCCGAGGCCGCGACTTCCAAGCACGAATTGATGGCCGCTATCGTGGGCCTGCTCCACAAGAATCTGCTGAAATACAACTGGGTCGGCTTCTACATGATCGAAAAAGAACCCGCCGAAGATATGCTGGTCCTCGGCCCGTTCAAAGGTTCGATGACCCCGCACACTCGCATCAGGTTGAATCAAGGAATTTGCGGAGCCGCAGCATCCAGCGGCGAGACGGTCATCGTCGATGATGTGGCAACCGATTCGCGCTATCTCGCCTGTTCTGCGGAAACCAAATCTGAGATCGTCGTGCCCATCTTCGTCGCAGGAAACGTCGTCGGCGAGCTCGACATCGACAGCCATTTCCGCGCCGCCTTCGCCTCCGAAGACAAAAAGCTATGCGAGCACGCCGCCAAACTCCTCGGCTCCTGGATCGAATCCCACCCTAACAGCTAAAGTGTCATTCCGAAGGGGAATCTGAAATGGCACATTTACTCTCGACGCTGGATCAGGGCGTCGGATTGCAGGATCGGTCGACCACCGCTATTTCGGACCCGCTCACGAGGAGCAACTTGCCGTCCGGCAAAACGGCCGCGGAATCGTACTTACCTATCGATCTGATCGTATCTGCCTTGGTGTCGAGAATGACGATTTCTTTGGTGCGGTTGTCTTGAGCGGTGAGCCACCGCGGATTCCCACCCTTCGACAGGCTGTCGTAATGAAAATCCTTGGCAACTAGAATTGAGCCCCTGGTGCTGGGCGCAATTTTGCGGAGGCTGTTTGCCGCTCCGGAAACTGCAATGAAGTACACCGCGTCCTTGCTCTCTGCTACAGCAGAACAACTCGCGCTGACCATTGTTATTTTGCCGTCAGTAATATCGAATCGTTTGAGCGGGGTGTTGCCGGCCTCGTCGTAGGTGCGGGCATACAGACCGTGACCGTCAGGCGCGAACGCAATGTCCCACCCCGTCTTATCGCTTTCGAAACGGTCAGGAATACGCCAAGTCCGTGCCTCCGACTTCTTCATAAGATCATATAGAACGAGCGTGTCAGCACCCTTTTCAATTCGCCAGAAAGCCACGAAGAAACCGTCTGGAGAAATAGCCATACCTTCTGAGGAACCTTTCCAAAGAAGCTCTGGTGACGTGCCTGCCGAACTCACTTGGTAAATGCCTCGATCGGTCTCGAAATATGCAACGCTACCTTCGGGCTTCCACACGGGCGCAGGTGGGTTGGATGCACCAGGAGACTTCACGCCCACAACATCGCTCTCCGTTTCGTTCAAGCGCAATCTAAACAGATTGCCGGTGACTATTTCACCTTCCATCTCACTCGGCGAACCGTAGAAAAGCACGTCGCCTCCCGCAGGCGACGGCGCAATTGCGAATATGCTTCTTACCTTCGAGACATGCACTTTTTTGCATTGCTGGCCTCTTAGCCCGCCTGCCAACATAAAGCACAGCCAGAGTACAACCAGTCCCACACCTTTACTTGCCGTCGTTCTCGCCCCGCGGAATGGTGATGTGTACGTGATTCTCATGTTGGGATTGTATTTTCGAATTCTCGATCTGTTTCCCGTATTTGTACAGTCCCGCAGTTCTCGTGAGCATCTCCAACTTTCGGGTCTTTTGCAGCTTTTTGTAGAGAATGAACATCGGCTGCGACGGCAGGGTCCTTAGTGGCCATTGCCTGGCCGTAAGCCGGATTCATGTAAAACTTGCCGTTGATCAAAGACATTGATAGTTTTCCCGGAACGCGTTGTCGGATGGGCGTTTATGCAACCTGAGAGGCGCGGCGCCGGTTGGTGGCCGGCGCTCCTAGAAAATCAGCCGCCGGCAGTACGGCGTCCAAGCGTCGTCGCGAACCCAGCCGAGGGCCGCGAGCCGGCGGCCGAATTTCTTGGCGATAGGCGGCGGCAGCCACGCATGCGCATCGTGCAACCCGCGCGCGAGAAGGTCACGTTCACCGGCGCGGTGCAACGCGAGCAGCCGCGCATAACGCTCACGCGGATTCCCTTCCCCCGGCGCAACCAGCAGATATATTTCGCAAGTCAACCGCGCCAGCGAAGCCATCACCGCGCGCCCCGCGCCGTCTTCCACCACCAGCTTCGAGACAAACAGCGGATCCGCCAGGTCCGGGAATGCGTAATCGAATCCCTGCTGCGCGTGCATGCCTCGCAGCGCGTCAAGATCAGCGTCAGTGTATTCGCGAATAAGCACGTGCCTTAGGGTTAGAACACTCGGTGGCGCAAAAGCGGATGCACGCGCGCGACGGCCTCCGCTGCATCAAACATGGTCGCGCCCGTCGCGACTCCGTGCGCAGCGAGCGCCGCTTGCGCCGCTTCCGAGATTGGCTTCTGCGCCAGCGGATGCGGCAGCGCTTCAAACGCAGCATCGTCCTCGAGCGCCAGATGCGCTCCTTCGTCCGCTTCAACGAGGACGATAATCGGCGTCGCGTCTGTCTCCGAACCCGCACTCGACGATTCCGTAGGGGCACAGCATGCTGTGCCCGCCGGTGTAATGTCGTGCGCACTCGTAGAATCGCTGCCGGGCGGTACCGTTGCAGCCGCGCCAAGCGCCAGCCAGTGCGAATTCGCAAAGCGCCCAGCGTGCCGATGCCACGCGCCAAGCGTCGTCAAGTAATAGCGTTTTCCGGTCATAGCGAAGCGAAAAAACTGGAAACTAAGGATGTCAGCTAAGAGGAAAAAGTGTAGTTGTGCGTCAGCACGCTCGCATTGTGCTGCCCTGCAAAAAATTGATGATAAGGCTCGCAACTCACCGTCACCTTCTTCCCTTCCTCGACGATCGTTTCGATTTTCTTCAGCGTAATTCGTCCGAAGCGTCCCACCAAAACGTCGCTCAAACACAAGCGCTCCGCGCGCATCGGCGATCCATCGCCCAGCGTAAAAATGTGGTGCGGCGTCACATCCAGCGATTCGTCATTCGAAAAATGCAGCCGGATGAACGTGTCGGCGTCGCGCAATTCCAGCCGCTCAATGCGCGTCCACGGCTCTCCGTGCGTATGGCACGGACAACAAAGATGCTCGCCCACCTGGCAGGTTTCGATCTTGACGATGCCCCGCTCTTTCGTTTGCACCACCATCCCGGCGCGCAGACAACTTCCGCTGCCTCCGCCCGAACCGCCACCTGTTCCGCTACTGGTGGTAGCTGCAATCATCGCGCCTTGCGAAAGCGGAACGCGCCCTTGCAGCGCCTGCTGCTGCGCCGCAACATTTGTTTTCGCGCTCTGCGCGTTTGCAGGCGAGCCCACACTTCCGGCGATTCCGCCCACCCACGCAATCGCCAGCGCCACATCGTCCCAGTAAGGATAAAAGTAATACGAAGTAGCGGCCGCGAGCCCCGAAACCGCGAGCGACCCGTTTGGAACCCCGGTTGACGTGCCGTCCGCCCGCGAAATTGTAAGCCCGCTCCACGACCACGTAATGCTCGACGTGGTCGAAACGTACGTGAACGCGCCGGACCACGTCGGCGGCACCGAGCCCTTCATCAGTACGCCGGTCTTCGTCGGATCGATCCGGTTCCCCGTAAGCGCCCCGGACGTCACCCGCGCAAAATTCGTGCCGTCGGTGATCTGGCTGTCGATGCTCCAGCCCTGGTTCGGCCCGAGAGAAGCCGCCGCCAGCCGCTGCATCGCTTCGTAAAGCTGCGGATTCGTCCGCCGCAGCGCCTCAATTTGCGAAATATTCAGCATAGTATTTGAGTGAATCGCAACTCAGTGATCAGTTTGTTCCCCGCACAATCGCGAATGGATCCGGCTTCGCCCAAGGTACAAGTTTCGTAATCGAGAACCACGACCCCGCCACGCTCGTGCCAATCTGATACGACACCCGCTCCGCCAGCACGTTTGTGAACTGCTCCATGTCGCGCGAAGCCGGCGCAGCCAGCGTCCAGGCGCCGAGCGACAGCACGCTCACGTCGCCTGGCGAAAACGAAGTCAGCGAGAGCGACCCTGCCCCCTGCACGTAAGCCGTCAGGTAGCCGAACAAATTCCTGCCGCTCAATCCGGTCGCCGCAAGAAACGCCGTGGAGTAAAACGAATTGATCGCCGCGCCATCGTCCGAAAACTGTCCTTCGGTCAGCGCGTAGATCTTCCCGCTGGAATTATTCGCGCCAAGAAACACTTGCGCCACTCCGTTACTCCGCTCAATCAACCCGCACGAATTCGCGGAAATCATCCACGGCGCCCATTTTCGCGAACGCTCCGCCGCTGCCGTATAAATCGAAACTAGCGGGTCCTGCATTCCTTCCGTGTAATCCAGCATCAGAATCTGATTCGGCTGTGTGGCTGTGCCCATCGGCACGCCGACGTAGATGCGTTTGTGCTGCGTGTCCACCTGCACCCACAGCAACTGTCCGTATTGCCAATTGATCGCATCCCACGTCGGCTGAATTTCCTGCGACAATTTGATCGGCTCGCTGCCGTCAAAATAATAAAGTCCCGAGCGGCCCGCGATCACCACCCATTCTTCGCCGTAACCCACGCCGTGCGCCGAAGGAGTCCCCACCTTGTTCGACACTTCCTCCACTCCCCAAAGCGCCGGCTCGTTCACTCCGTCCGTCGCGGTCACGTACATCGATCGTTCTTTCACGAAATACAAATTGTTGCGCAACTTGAATGCCGCGCGAATTCCCTGCCCGTTGTTTACAGCGATCTCCTGTATGCCGGAAACTCCGTCGTAGCTTTCCGGCGCCGAAGTGGCAGACGCGCGCACCAGCGAAGAATTCTGCGCCGCGAAAGTCGGAAATATTTCGATGTCGTCAACCAGAAACGACTCCCCGCTCGGTCCGGGCGTACTGTCGGCATATACTCGCAACGTCAGATCCGTCGGCAGCGAAGTTTGCGGAGGAAAGAGCTGCGCCGTGAATTCCTGGTACGAAGCAGTAGCCTTCGCCGCGGAAACCACTAGTCCCGCGCCCACCAGTCCCGCCGTTGGGCTGAATGCATTGATGCGCAACGTCCCCGCGGAGAGATTCGCGCTGCGCGCCACGCGCACTCGCACGGAATAATCCGTGTTGTTCACCAGCAGTTGATCGCCAAACGCGTCCGTGATTGCATTTTGCGTGATCGTTCCGCGCTGGATCGTGACGCCGTCCGCCGTTATACGATACGCGTCGCCCCAAACCGAGAAACTCGGCTCGCGGCTTCCTCCCGCGCCAAACGTTGGGTCGAGTTGCCAACCCAGCGGACGCCCGTCGCCTGAAATGTCCCAGCCGCCGTCGAACGAAAGATTGCGCCAGTTGTCCATCTTGGCGCGTTCGCCCCACCAAAATAGCCGCTCGGCATAATCCACCACGCCAAGCTGGCACGGCAGCTCGATCTGCCCAAACAAATTCTCCACGCTCAAGCCGCTGAGCAAAATCGTGTCGCTGAAATCCACTTCAAGCGAAGTGGTCACGTTGTCGTTGATCGTCATCGTAGCCGGCACTTGATAAAAAGTGGCGCCCCCGCTCGCCGTGAACGCCAGCAGCCGTTGCACCACGTTCGAAGGCCCCGTAGGAATATTCGTCACGTTTACCTTCTTGCTCCCCGCTGCCGTCCACGTTGTTGGAGGCGACGGCGCGGTCATGTATCCCTGCCGCGTCACAAAAATAACCGAGCACTGATGCGCGCCCGGCGAGATATTCCCCGCGTCGGTAGCGTCAGCGACCGCTGGTCCTTCCGCCGGCCCGATCTGGCTTACGCGATCGAAATTCGTGTCGTCATACTGCCGCGGAATGTCCTGCCCGATGAGCCCGTCGCCAAACGCCATGTATTCGCGCCCAAAATGCGTGTCCGACGCGAGATAAAGCCCCGGCTTCCCCCCCGACGCAAACACCGAAAGCACTCCCGGCGACGTTTCCTTGTACAAATTCCCGATCGAATCCAGCGCGATCATCCGCTGAACGAGATTCGTCGTGGCATACGTTTTCAGCCCATTGATCTGCGGCGACCCCGCCACCACCGGAAATTGCGACACAAGCCCTGGCCGCGTCCGCACCCCGCCCGGAAAAAATTCCACATCCCCAAGCGAGGGCGACATCCCCGGCGGCACATCAGACGGATCGAGCAACGTGATCCACGAGCTAAAAATATTCAGCGGCAACGGCGTAAACGTTTCAATGGACATAGTAGGTAATTCTCGTAAAGAAGGAATTGGAAGTCGCGTGAATTGGTGTTAGAACACGGTTTGCGAGATGCGGTTTGTCCCTACTGCATCTCCTTGCTTCCGCATCGTTGTGATTGAATTGGATTTCTCGGCGCGAACATGCACGCTATGAATAGAATTTATAAAAACAGGATTATTTGCATTATCGCGGCGCTGGGAGCGTTTCTTTTCTTGACCGCCCAGTATTCGAGCTCGTTTCCGTCTGAACCGATTGGCATCGATCTGCATCCGTACAGTTTTCCGACTGAATTGCAAATTCGCCAAAGAATTGGGATTTTCTACCTATCTGAAAATCGACTGGCAGTATTCTTTAACTATAAGCGGCCGGTTTCGGACCCGGGCTCTGAACCTTTTCAATTGATCGTCCTTGATACTCGTGGCCAGGTATTGGCGCAGCGAGAGATCATGACCGATCCCAAGGCGTTGGATATTACGGCCGGACCTAACGGCGGGCTCCTGTTTGGTCATTCGGGTCAACTGGCTTTTTTCGATGCCAACCTTCAGTTGCTCAAGACCGTGCCTTTGCGAGATTCGATCACAGGCATTTCATTCAATCGCAGATTAAACCAACTGGTCGAAATGACTATTGACGATGCTTCGCAGACTCGGTCAGCACATTTTCTAGATGGGGACACCCTCGAAGAGAACCGCAGTTTGACTTACCCGTTGAAATCCTCGCCCCACTTCGGTGATAGACAGCTCGCCTATACGCTCGCGGGAAATTGTTTTGGGGCCGCACGTGTCGTGTCTAGCAAGGAGGACGACTGGGCTTTTCTGAATGACCTTCCCGCTTGCGCCTTTCTCACTTTTATCGGAAATGACGAAATCGCCTACGCCTTCGATCAGCGACTCTACGTTGTCGACCGCAGCGGCAAGCAGATAATGAAGGCGAGGATTCCCGTCCCAGGCAGTTTTGTGTCTCCCATGTTTATTGGAATTTCCGACAATTACCAGCGTTTAGCCATTCGCGCGCTGAAGAAAAACATCTTTGCCCCCGTTCGATCTTGGCCGCCTGAAATATTTGTATACGATTTGACAACCAAGCGCCGAATCTTTGACCACACTTTGCCGGTGGGGTCTTGGGCGTCCGCGATTTCTCCGGACGGACATCAGTTGGCGGTAATCGAAAAAGGCATTCTCAAACTCATCGCGATACCTTAATTGTGCTGATCCGTCACATTACTGCAATTTCTTGAAAATTCCGTAAAAGGTGATGCTATCGGCAGTGATGGCGGAGGGATACGCTCCCGAGGCCAGCTCCGGAAACGGCCCGGCGGCCGCACCCTGCTGAAATATTTTCACTTTGTTCGCGTTCATCGCAGCGCCGGGATAGAAAACGTAGTCGTACCCGGCGAGTCCATCCATCCACGCAGTTCCCTGCACCGGCGGCTGGTCCGACGCGATCAGCGGCACCTGCGAAAGGTCCAGCGTGTCTCCCGACGTCGTATAGTTCCCCGACGCCACCACCGTCCCGCTCACGTGCACCCGCTTGCCGTCTTCCCATGTATCAACAATCGAAAATGTAAGTGCCATTGTTCCTCCGTGTAGTGTCTGCTGATTTTGCTTTCGTACCGGCCGCCTTTAGGCGGGTGTATTTGGCGAAACGCGACTCGCGCTACCGAATTCGACGCCGGATCGGACGAGGCCACGCCCGCCTCCAAACAAACTCAGCATTACCCCCTAGCCACCAAAAGCCGCGTCCGCTGGCTACAGGCCGTCTATCACTGTTATCATTTAGCGCTGTGCGCTGCGTTGGCGCACAACCCGAAGGCCTTCAGCTGAATCCTAAGCGTCGAATGTAAGGAGAGCTTGGTGCGACGATTGCGAATCGTTTGTGCGGTGACGGTGTTGGGCTTGGCTGGATTTGCAGCGGCGCTGAAATTACCCGCAGCGGCTCGCGCGCAAAGTAAAGCGTCTGGAGCGCCTTCCTCTTCGCAGCTTTCTTCCGCCAAAGCAGCTTCGAACGCCGCACAGTCAACCGCGAGCGCCGGGCAAACGGGGCCAAGCGCACCAATCACGATTGCCACAAACGTTCCCGCGCGTTCTCTCGCTGTCCAGCCCCCATCCCCAAGCGCCACGAACGCCGTGAGCTCTCAGAATTCCACCGCGTCCGAATCCGCGCTCCTTTTCCTCACCAACGCCGACAAAGGCAACAGGATTTTCTCTTTAGCCGCCGCGGTAAACTCGCCCAGCGCGACGAATAGCCCTTCTGCCGCCGTTTCCGCCGCTAGCAGGATTGCATTGATCGCCGGCCAAGCCGCTCCGGGCTCGCTGGGTGATGGCGGAGCCGCATCCGCCGCGGAATTCGACTTAAAACTCGATTCGCTCACGATGCGCAGTGGAATTGCAGTTGCGCTCGACGGCACAGTTTTTGTAGCCGACACCTTGAACGCAACGATCCGCAGCATCGCGGGCCCTGCCAGCAGCGAGCCTGGAATCGTTCGCAGCGTAGTGGGACGCTTCGGTCCGCGCCAGAATGTCGAGCTCGTCGAGCCCCTCGGACTCGCCCTCGATCGCGCGGGAAATCTTTATATCGCTGATCGCGGCGCGAATGCGGTGCTGATGCTGCACGCGGCCACTTCTTCTGCCCCGGGCGCGCTGGAAATTCTTGCGCACGTACTCTCGCCCGCCAGCATAGGAGTCACGCTCGACGGCAGCAAAGTCTTCGCCGCCTCGCCAGACACCGGCTCGATCGTCGAAATCAACGTGACCACCCGCTCGATTTCTACCGCCGCCATTTCGCCTTCTCAATTGTTTGTCGCGAACCAGCAAGGCACGGGCGGCAGAATCATTCCCACCGGGTTGGCTGTGGACGGCGCGGGAAACGTCTTTGTATCTTTTTCTGGTCCCGGCGGCGGCCTGGACCAAATTTGGCGCCTCGATGCTACATCGGGGAAAACGACATCCGCCGCGCGCGGTCTCACTTCTCCCGGCGAAATCGCCTTCGACTCCAACGGAAATCTTTTCATCGCGGATCAGGGCACGCACAGGCTTCTCGAACTACGCGGCGCGGGCGTTCCGGCCAACGGAGTATCGCTGACGCCTCCGGTCGGACCCGTGCCGACCGATTTCGGCCTCGAGCCGGTTGCCGGAACAACCCCGTCGCAATCCTTCACCCTGACAAATAATTCCGGTGCCTCGATCACCCAAATCAGCTCCAGCATTCAGAGCGGCGCCACCAACTTCAAAGTGGCGAACACTTCCTGCACCTCAACTCTTGTAAATCTTGCGAGCTGCGTCATCAATGTGGCATTCACGCCGCAATCCAGCGGCGCGCTTTCGGACAATCTGGCCGTAATGTTCACTCCCGGTTCGAACCCTGCGGCTACTTTGACCGCCGCAGTCACCGGCACCGGCGACGACTATCAGCTCATGCTGGCCAGCGGCGCTCTCCAACAAATCACCGTCGATCCGGGCGTGGCCGCGACCTTTCTTTTACAAGTCGTTCCCGACGACACCTTCAGCGGCACGGTCGTGCTGAGCTGCCCGGCCACGTTGCCTACTTCCACCACCTGCGGCATCTCCGCCGGAACTACTGTAACCACTCCGCTAGTCTCGAGCCTGATGGTGACCGTTGCCGCGGGCACGCCCGTTCCGTTTAACGTTACTTTTCAAACCATGGCGAGATCTCCGGTGCCTTCCGCGATTGGATTTCGACCGTCGATTCAAACGCCACACGGCCGATCCATCAGGCCGTCAGCCTCTGCATCAAATTTCGCGAAACTCCCTGCCGCGCCCGCTTTTGCCCTGTTCGGGATTCTAGCCTCAATTTTGTACGCCGTTTTTGCGCCAGGTATTTTCCAGCGGTATCTTGCAAAGCCCAACGCGATCCCCGCGAACCTCGTGAACCCTTGCGTCGCTACCGTCGGCGGCGTGCGCCTGGCAGGTCTGATCTACGTTTTCGCCCTCTTCATAATTTGTTCGGCGGCTCTCACCAGCTGCGGTGGCGGTAGCGGCGTCCCAACGATTCCCGCCACTCCGGCAGGCACGTACAACCTCACCGTTCAAGGCACAGCCCAAGGCGCCGCCCGCGCCTTCGTCGTCACCCTAGTAGTCAACAAGTAGCCGCAGCCTCTCGGAAGGTTTCAATGTAGCGCCGCGGCCTTCAGCGCGGCATCTTGGTTCTGCCGTTGTCTTTCGTAGCGCCGGCGCCCCGCCGGCTCTTTTGATTTTCTGTCGCGCCCAGCAACCCGCTCGCAACACGTCTGCGACTCCCCTCAACCACTCCGTGGCCCTCACAAATAAATAATCCGCCGGTGATAACTGTACGGCTTGCGCCTCCGCCCCTTGGTCTGTTCCGGACGCACATACCGGTTGATCAGGTTTTCCGCTGCGGTCTGCGCCGAACCGAGTAGATCCGCCGCCAGCGCTCGAGCTCCGCGGGAACGAGCGGCCAGCGCCGCCGTCGCAAATCCCAACGCGTCCGTGGCGCTGCGAATTTGCACCGGATCGGTTCCCAGCACCAGCAGCGGCAGAATCTTTTCGTAACGCACGCGCACAGTAATCGATTGCGTTGCGCCGATCAGATTAATTTTATCCTCGCGCCACTCCCAAAGACGCAGATAGCTGCTGGGTTGCAGATTCAGCATCCCTCCGCCGCTCGTGAATTTCTCCATGGGGACGAAGGTGTCCGTTGTGTTCGCCGTAGCCCGCTCCCACAGCATGTGCGGCATCAAACAATCTGCGGGCAGTTGCGGGCTGGAGACGTCGCTGATTTCCAGGTTCGTCGCGCCCGTGTCTGAATTGACGTCGAGCTCGATGTCCTGCTGCTCCACCAGCACGCTGACCCCATTTTCGGCCAGCTCGCGCTGCAGGCCGCGATACGCCGAGTTCAGCAGCGGCATCAGCAGCGTGTCGGTAAAGACCACTCCCGCCGAATCGTTCACCAGCGCGCGCGCTAGGTTCAGCGCATCTTCCGCCTGCGAATACGCGGTTGTCGGGACGACGGGCATTGTTGCCTCCCAGGTGTCTTACGTGTGGAAAACTCTTTGCGGACCACTGTGGATGCGAAGATGTGTTGGCGCTTGCGAAGATCTAGCTCAGTACCAAATCATTTGTGCAGGATTTACCGGATCTCCATATTAAGCGTCGCCACGTTTCTTTGGAGTGCGGGAGCTTGCTCCCGCTTACTATTCCCGGCCGCCCCTTGCCGTAGCAACATCCCGTAGGGGCGCTGCTTGCTGCGCCCGCCGCGAGTACTTGCCGCTATCACCTATTCCCCGTGGCAGTTAAAAATATACGTCGACCCGCTCGCCGGCGTGGCATTAAACGTCAGCGCCATACTCCCCGTAGTCGCCGTGTTCTCTCCGGTGACGTTGGCGACCGTCCCGGTGCCTCCCACCATCTTGCAAATAAAAATCGGCGTGAGCGGCCACGTATTCGTGAAATTAATCGCAACCGTCGGATTCGCGGCAGTGGTCCCGCTCGCAGTCACAGTCGCAGTGAACCGCTGGCTCGTCCCGCTGGCCGTGACCGTCGCCGAGCTTCCCCACCCGCTCGATAGCGTAACGTTCGACGCGCTAATCGAGCTGCCGCGATTTGCCAGCAGAAAAATTCCCTGCACGTTCCCAGCGTAAGAAATAGACGCGTTGATTGTTGCCGACGACCCCGGCGCCATCACTTTCAGCGCATTTCCGCCAGTTGTGCCGGATGCGGGAGCGATCGCCAAGCCGTCGCTCGCATTCGACATCGAAACAGTAGCGGCTCCGAGCGGGCTCACCGCATTCAAATCGTTGCGCGCAACAAAATTGCCCGAGTTATCGAAAAACGAAACGGGAGTCGTCGAGCTGCTTGGGTCCAGATCGAACATATGTCCCGTCTGCCCGGAGCTCAACTGCGCGATCAAGCTCGGCGCAGTCCCGCTGGCAGCGCCCAAAAATTGGCCGCCCGCGCTCGACGCGTTCTGGCTCGTGCCGTTCACGGTTCCCTGCACGCTCAGGTTTGAGTACACCGTGTCGCTGCCGGCGTTGCCGCTGTCCGCAAGCGGCGCAAACCGCGGCTCGGACGACATGGGCCCCTTGGCCAGAAATGCGTCGTCAAAATAAACGAAATTGCTGGAGGAAGCCGAATTCTCCAGCAGAAAAATTCTCATCGAATGCGCCACCGTAGTCGAGACGCTGAACGCATTTGGCACGCGGAAAATTACAGCGTAATTGCGGTTCACCGTCCACGTGTTCGCCGTAGCCACTTGCCAGTCCGCGCCGGTCACGTTGCAGTTGCAAGTAATTCCGTTGTTATACGTGAGCGAAGCGTTCGTGCTCTGCCAGTTGCCTCCATTGCCGCCATTGTCCACGTAATTCGCGGGAGCGAGGACGCGCGCATTGGTGGCGATGTTCGTGATCTTGTCTGCCTCGGTGCAGTTTGGGTCGTAGTAAAAACGAAAGCCCGGCCGGAAATTGGCGGACGTCGAACCCGCAGCCACGCGCACCCCAAGAGTGTATTCCGCCGCGGGATCTACCTGAATGCATTGCGAGTTCAGGCCCAGCCCAGCTGTTGCGCCGTCGCCCACTTTCACGTTGTAGCTGCCTTGCGTAGTTCCATCGACAGGCGCAGCGGAACTCAATTGCCGCGCATAAATCCCGGTAGCGGCTTGATTGATGTTTGTGCCGCTAGCCCCGCCCCACGCCAATAAAGTGGTCCCGCCGCTCCATCCCTCGAAGCCTGCGTTCGCCAGCAGATTCGTGCTGGCAAGGTCGTTTTGCCCAAAGTGCATCGAGGGCGTCCAGTTGTGCCCGTTGTTATCGATCGCAACCATCGCCGTCGCGGGTTCGTTCGGCTTGATTTGCGTGGTATTCGTTATCGAAAGATACGGATCGAGTAGATGAATGCCGATCGCCGAGCCATCCGATGGAAATTGAACACAGTTGTAAATGTCTTCGCAGCGATTGTTGGGCCCAAATGTGACGCTGGTCGCGCCGATGATGTTGTAGCAAATCTGCCCGAAGGCTGCGGAGGAGCTTTCGCAATCGTTGCCGTAAATCTCGTCGTTGTTCGGGTAATTCCCGTTCGTGTCCTTCGAAAGGACGTAGCCGGTAGAGCTCGCGGGCGGCAGAATGCAGGCGTTTTGTTCCAGCACGATCGCGTTGTAGATTCCCGCGAGAAAGAAGCACGTGTCTCCGGTCGACTGCGGATTCATATTGTTGTGCTTGAATAAGGTATTCGTGCCATCTAAGTCTCCCACCGAAGTGTTGCCGTAAATTCCGTAGGAAGTTCCGCCGGTGCCGAGCGTGATGTTATTGTTCTCGATATCCGAGTGGCCGATGCTGGTCATGTCGATCACTTTCGAATTCGCGCCCGTAGCCGTGAGCGCCATGCCTTCGATATGTACGTAATTGATTTTGGCCGTCGCTTGATTCGGATTTTTCACCGTCGTGCATCCCGCGTTGCCGCAGGCGATGAAGCCGGAAGTGTCCGGATGGGCAAGCGTGCCGGTACCGCTCTCTTGATAGCCCTTGATAGAAGCGCCGTCTCCCGTCAATTCCACCGCGTCATTCGTCGTTGTATCGGTGACGGTCAGCTGCCCCTGCCCCCACAGCAATACCGTGCCGGCAGGAATGGTGACGTGATGCGCGCCCGTAAGCGTTCCAGTCATTCCGCGCGCGTCGCACACCGACGAGGATGTTGACGCCGAAGCAGCCGCGAGGCACGCAGTAATTTTCGCTGCCGCGTCCGCTCCCGCGAATCTCTCCGCCTTTTGCACTCCGTTCAACGCGTTCACCGCGGCAGTGCCATTCACATCCAGACTGAATTGCGGATTCGTGGTGTTGATGCCCAGCGCGCTCGGCGTAAAACGGTGTGCCGCCACCATCGTGCTGATCATCGAATCTTGCCCTCCGGAAGATGGCAGCGTCGTCATCGTAAAGCTGGTCGTTCCCGCGCCGGAGATGAATATGTAATTGTTCTGTTGCGGGGACCATTGCCCGTTACTCAAATTCGGCACCGTGGAAGTGGCGATGCAATACCCGGCGACCGTCGCGAGTCCCGCAAGTGGAGCGCTCCAGTTCCATGTGATCGCGTTGTTCGTCCCGCTCAGTGCCACGCCACTGCTTTGTTGCGAAGGCGCCGACTCCGTCGTATTACAGTTCGTTGTGGTCGAGTACATCGTCGCGAAGTAGGTGCCCGCCGCGATCGAGCCTCCTGTTGTAGCCGTCCCTGCGACGCTCGTGGGCGGATAAGTCTTGGGAAACTGAATATCAATCGACCCTGCCGCATTCTGCGCGATGCTCGCGCCATAACCGAAATCAGTTCCATCATTGAGCAGCAGACCAAACACCGGATCGATGCTTACCCCGGCGAACCGGCTTCCGTTAAATGTTGCTCGCAAAGCGTCGCCGGCGTATCCGCCGAACTGGCCGATGTCGCTACGCAGCCGCGGGTCCGGACCTCCGCCGCTGTTTCCTGAGCGCACAAAGTAGTCAAATCCGTTCCAGGTTTCCGCCGAGCATCCCGACATTGGATTTCCATTGTTGTCCTGCACGAGAATGGTAGACGTGAAATTTCCGCCTGCTCGAATGTTGCAGCCCACTACGGACGAACTGCTTGGATTGTCAATTTGAATTGCCGGCGAACCTGCATTCCCCGCGATGGAATTGTCAATGACTACTCCGCTGAGACTGGTCCCCGCGGAATTGACCTCAATCAAGGCGGGAAGGCCGGTTGAATCCGCTGTAGTCACATTGTCAAAAGTTATGCTGGTAACGCTCGGCAGCGCCGCGGAACCTGGATTACCCGTGCTGTTGGTTATCAAAAGGAACGGCCCGAAATTCGCTTCCAATCCTCGAATGTCTCGAAACACCCAGTTTCCCGGTCCGCTGCCGCTCGTATTCACGCGTTGGTCGTAATGAAATGTGCCGTTCGCTCCTTGAAGGTTATCGAATTCCGCCAATCCGACGAGCGGCGCTTCTCCCCCCAGGGAAACATCTCCGGTCATCAGCACGCAGTAGGACGCTACTCCTGATGTCGAGGTAGCGCACTGCCCGCCGTGCCATTCAAACCAAAACAGATTGGTGAGCTCGAGAGCGCTATTGTCCGCCTGGCTTGTGTTCTGGACCTGCAGGTTCACGTTTTCTAATTTCGCGTCCGTCACTTTGTAAAACCAAAGTGCCTTGTTGTAGCCGTCAATTTCGATGTCACGGAAAGTAACCGCGTTATTGCAAGCAGGAAACCGGCAGTCAAACGCAGGCGCATTGTTCGGGCTGGCACCCGGCGTAACAACCACCCTCGTCATCGGAGCGCGAGAAAATGCCAGAGTGCTGCTATTTCCCATTCCCTTGAAAGTCATGGAACTGCACGGAATTTCAAATATGGGCGCTGTGGAAGGGAGCTGCGTTTGTTTTATGGAATAGTATCCCGACGGGAAATCGATCTCCGGCACCACGTTGATTCCGTTGATTACGTTTGCGCAAGCCGCGTTGATCGCCGCCTGGATCGCCGCCGTATCGTCCGTTAGGACGTCCCCTTTCGCGCCGTATGCCGTCACGTCAATGCGCGGCCGCGGTCCAGTCACCGTTTCACTTCCCAACACGCTCAGCGAGGACGGCGTGAAGCTCCCAGGATTAAAATTAGTCGTCGTCAACGTTCCCGCGATACTCGCGTTTCCAGCCACGCTCAAATTTCCGCCCAGCGTTAGCCCGAACGCGGAAATATTGTTCCCCACTCCGGTGGAAGATGGATCTGCGGGAAGAATTACGTCTGGGAAAACTTGCGTCCCGCTGATCTGCGGCGCCGTGATTTGAACTAAATAGCGCCCCGCCGCAGCGTAAAAGTGATAATTGCCTAGCCCATCGGATTGAAAAGGATTTTGCGACGGCACGCTGAGCGTCGCGTCAGTAAAGAGCGCTGCCAGCGGCGAGCATGGCGTCCCGGTCGCGGTCGATTGGCATACGGTTATCGTCGCTCCGGCGATCGGATGCCCTTCCGGCCCGAACACAATATCGTCCTTCCGCGACCCCTGCGCGCTGGCGCCCGGCGCAACGAGAGCCGCAATCGCCGCAAGCGCCAGCCATCCCGCTAGCGTCACCGTTGGCCGGCTCATGAACCGCCCGGTTAGCCACGGACAAACAGCTCGCGCGAAATGTGAAGCCGCGCGCAACGCTCGATCGCCACCCCGCCGAATTGTGCCGATTCGTATCATGTTGTTTTTGCCTCGTCTCTGCTTTGTACCCTCGCTTTTGTACCGCAATCCCGCCGATTTATACAGAACTCACAGCAGCGCTCGCCGATTAAACCGTCGCCGCATTTCTTTGGAGTGCCGCGGCTCGCCGCCGCTTTCTACTCCCGGACTTGCCTCGCCGTACCAATATCTCGTAGGGGCGCTGTTTGCTGCGCCCGCTGCAACGCAATCGACCAACGCCGCGCAACGCAACGTCCTCGCATCTCGCTATTTCTGTCCGCTTGCTCCGACGTTGGGCTTCCCGCGCACACCCGCCGAAGATTGCCCCACGCTATTCCTCCCCCCGGGCCCAAGCCCGTGCTTCGCAGCTTTCTCCGCATCCAAAATCGCCGCGCAATGCTTGCACACCGCCACTCCCTGCTTCACTTTTTCGCCGCACGCAGGACAATCATTCATCCGCATGGGAACATAAGCCCATTCGCGTTCAACTCCCAGACTGATTGCCGCCCGCCGGTGCAAATCGGAAATCTCCCGAAACGAGTGTCCCCGAGCCCACATGGTGTCGCCCTCACCGATCAGCTTGTGATAAAACGCGTCCCGCCGCTCCCGGGCCGCGGTCAATTCTTCAGCCGCCGGCCGCGCTCCCGCGCAAACAAACACACCGTGGTCCTGAAGGTCCTGCAGCAAATCCACGGCAATCTCGCGCGCCGAAATCGTGAATGGAAATCGCCGGTTGTCGCCCAAATCCAGCGCGTCCCCGCGTGACGTCAGCAGCAGCAGCGCGTACGCCTCCCCTTTCGCGCAAGCCGGAATGTGGTAAACCCCATGCGTGCGCGACACGTACCAGTCCTGCTCCGACACCGAGCCAATCGCCACCGTCGCAGCCGTGTCGTCCTTCGCTCGCGTGTCCACCAAAATGTCCCGCTGAATCCCCTGCCCAAGTAGTCCGTTCAATGTCTCTTCCTCTTAAGTAATAAGTGAATTTTATTTGCGGATTAAAACCGCGCAGACGGTGCAATTCATTGCTAACCACGCACCCATGTTAGGCCGCCAACAAGTCCGTAGGGGCACAGCATGCTGTGCCCGGCACAAGTGCTTGGCGACGCTGTGCAAATTGCTCACGTCAGTGTTCCTATGTCGTCATCGTCACCCGTCAACGCCGTCGTTCGTGTCCTACGCGCTCACCACAAACGCCTCCCCGTGAAACGCCGGCACCGCATCGTCGAGAATATCGTCCACGCCGCGATCCATATGGCGCTCGCGACGCGCTTCCCGTGCCGCAATGGCCCCGCGCATTTCCGTCCTCCGCTGCCTGCGCGACCATTCGATCGCCCGCACGATCCAATCGCACGCCGCCGGCGTAAGCGGAATAAATTCCCCACTCGGGCTCTCGAGCGTAAAGCAATGCTCGTAATCCCCTCGCGACGGGTACGGCCCCAGCGCCGCAATTCGCACTCCATCTTCGATTTCCGTCGTTTGCTCAACCCATTGCTCCGGCGAGCCGTAGGACTCCGCCGGCATCCATCGCTCGATGTGCCAGCGGTCCTCAGGAAGGTATTTCGGCACGCGCCGCATCTCCACCGTTTCGCGCACCGGATTCCCGTGCGCATCCCGGTCCGTCCACCGCCCGCCAATCCACGTCAGCCGCGACCCGCCCCATACCACGCGAAAGTTCGGCTCGCCATACCGGTTCACCCCGCCCGCCCGCGTAGCCCGTTCCTGCACGCCAGCCGGCGCTTCATGCGTTTCTCGTGTCACTCGAATCAAGGTAGAGTTGAGTTGCCACAGCAGGTTTTGTGGAAACAAGGGATTTTATGGCAGGTGAAGAAAGCTGTCCTGAATGCGGTATTCGCGCAGCGCCCGGCCAGCCGAATTGTGCAGCGCTTCGTGACGCACTGTTAGCGCGGGATTTTGAGCAGCCCGTACTTTATTGGAAGTATCACCGCTTGGCCATAGACGCCTACTGTGTCCAACATTCGCCCTACGTCAAATCGCCAAAATCGCTAGCCGCGCATTTGTGCGGCCTGTGTATAGCGTTCGAGCACAACAACGATCCGAACAAGTTGACGCGGCTCCAGTCTTGGTTGAGCACTAATCCGAAATTGCCAAAGCCGGAGTTGCCGTCATTTCGTGGGAGCCTAACGATTGCCGACGTTTCGGGAATCGATGACCCGGTCAGTTACGGAAAAGCCGTCGAAGCCTGGGCGCGCTCTGCATGGGAAGCCTACGGCGACTTGCACCCAATCGCGCGCGAATGGCTCTCGGTGTCCGCCGGATGTCCCGTCAGTCGGAAGTGATCGCGCCGCGCAAAAACAAAACCGGAATCCGGGTTTTCGTAGCGCCAGTTTACCCTGAAGAAGGAAGGGCATCTCGTGAATCCCGAAGGGATTCATCCTGAGCGCATAGCGAAGGGCCGGTCCTTCGACTTTTTCGACCCCTCAACTTCCAGCGTCTTCTTGGTCCGTCGCTTCTTTGCCCGACTTCATCTTCCAAAGTATCTGCCGCATAATCCCGAGCCAAATCACCGCATCACGCGCAGGCAAATTAAGCCGGCGCACCAGTCGGCGAATCCTTTCTTCCGCGTCCGCCACCCGCCGCATTTCCAGAAAGCCGCTGGCATGCAGCGCGTCGAGCAGCTTCAGCGTAATTCGCTCCACTTCCCCCGCAGAAGCCCCCGGCAGTTTCTCCGGCAGTCGCGCAGCCTTACCGTCGCGAACGATTTCGTACAGACACACCGCGACAGCCTGCCCCAGGTTCATCGAAATGTTTTCTTCGCGCGTGGGGACGCGCATCAGCCAATGGCAATGGCTCAAATCCTCATTCGACAACCCAAACTTCTCCGACCCAAAAAGCAGCGCCACCCCGCTCGCTCCAATCCGCCTGCGAATCAGCCGAGCGCCGTCTTCCAGCCTCCGCAGCGGATGGTGCAATTGCCGATGTCGCACCGCCGTCGTTCCCACCACCAAAGTGCAGTCTGCCACCGCTTCAGCCACGCTCTTGTACTGTTCAGCTTCCGCAAGAAGAGACGAAGCCCCCACAGCCGACCGCGCTTCGCGAAACGCCGGTTCATAAGGATTCACCACACGCAGGTGTCGAAACCCAAAGTTGCTCATCGCGCGAGCAGCGGCCCCGATGTTCAAAGGATTGCGCACCGACACCAAAACGATCCGCACACGCTCGAGTTGCGCCGCCGTAGCCAAGGCTGCTTATTCTAAATCAGCCTCACATTTTTCTTTGGGAAAACTGCGCAAGAAAACAACGGCGCGGATCAGGACGCGGAACCACCCAGAACGGAAGCAGCCTTATTTTTCTCTTTAGTATCCCCTGCTGCTTTGGCACGCAGAAGCAGTACCGGACAATCCCCTTGCTTCAAGACTTTTTCAGCCACCGTGCCGAACGCAAATTCCCGCCATCCCGTCATACCGTGCGTGGCAATAACGATCAAGTCCGCATGCTCGCTCTCGGCGATTCGTATCAGCTCCATGCCGACGTCATTCCCGGTCCCGAGCTCCGTGCGCACTTTTACGTTCTTTTGCGCCACTGTAGCGGCCAGATCCTTCAGTTGTTTCGCGGCCTTGTTATCGAGGCTCTCGTCATACTTCTCTTCCTTGAAAATCGACACGCTCTTGGGCAAGTCCTGAATCGCGGGTTCTACATACACCAGCAATAACTCAGCGCCGAAGCGCGAAGCCATCTCCGCCGCCACGTCCAGCGCGGCGCGCGACGCGTCGCTGAAGTCCATCGGTGCAAGAATCAGTTTAGGTGGCAACATAGCGTCCCCGTTTCCTCTATTCCGCGCTTCCCGTAGCGGAAAGGAGCTAACGCCTCATGCTACCACCCGGATTTTGCCCAATGTTACGCTTGTGTTGCAGTCCCGTTAATTTCAGTGAATAGGCGGGCGACCCTATCCAGGGCCGCCCGTTTGGCTTTCGCATTGCCTTCGTTTCGCCGCCTTTTAGAACTAGCCGATCGTCGCCCAGACGTCCCCTCTGCCCGATCCCTCATGCCACTCGCACCAATAAACCGTAGGGGCGCAGCATGCTGCGCCCGCTGATGCGTCACCTAGACGACAGGAAACCACCCAGGCCCATCGTGCCACAC
>Ga0181522_10000070_pt1 | contig 79902 bp, 89 predicted proteins | sample PEATcosm2014_Bin_27_FD_121103 | JGI IMG/M metagenome (GOLD analysis project Ga0181522, IMG submission 121103) | Peatland microbial communities from MTU Mesocosm Facility, Houghton, MI, USA - PEATcosm2014_Bin05_10_metaG | ecosystem: Environmental > Terrestrial > Soil > Wetlands > Peat | place...
CGGCAATCCGTTCGCCGCCGCCGGGGTCGACGAAAACGGCCGCGCCTCGATCGACTGGGGCGTCTATGGCGTGCCGGAGACCTATTTGATCGGCCGCGACGGCGCGATTGCCTACAAACTGGTGGGGCCGATTACCGCCGAGAATTTGGCGAAGGAGATCGAACCGGAAATCGCCAAGGCGCTCAAGCCTTGAAGCCGCTCGCTTTATCCAAGGTCTATCAACTGCTCGAACCCGGGCCGGTCGTTCTGCTGACGACGGCGTGCAAAGGCCGCGCCAACGTCATGACCATGTCCTGGCACATGATGGTCGAGTTCGAGCCGCCGCTGGTGGCCGGCGTCTGCAGCAGCGCCAATTACAGCTTCGATGCTCTGCGCGCGAGCGGCGAATGCGTAATCGCCGTACCGGCGCGTAAGCTGGCGACGAAAATTGTGAAAGTCGGCAATTCGTCGGGCCGAGACCTCGATAAATTTTCCGCCTTTGGCCTCACGCCGCTGCCGGCCGAGCGTGTGGCACCGCCGCTGGTGGCGGAGTGTTTCGCAAATCTGGAGTGCAAGGTCGTCGACCGGCGACTGGTCAACCGTTACAACCTGTTCATTCTCGAAGTGCTCAAGGCCTGGACCGATCCGGCGCAAAAGAATCCAAAGACTATTCACCATCGCGGCTACGGCAAATTCGCCGTCGACGGCGCGACGATCACGCTCAATTCGAGAATGCGCTAGCCGCTATGTTTTTCGCTCGACACTGTATTTATTGATCAGCGGCACTTGCAGCGCGCCGAACAAAAACGTCAGCGGAACCACGCCGAACAATTTGAAGCTGACCCAGAAATCGGTAGTCTGCGTACGCCAGACGATCTCGTTCAACACCGCCAGCGCGAAGAAGAAGAACGTCCAGCGCCAGGTCAGCTTGCGCCAGCCTTCGTCGGTCAGATGGAACATTTGATCGAAGAGGACGCCGAGCAGCGATTTGCCGAGCCAGAGCCCGCCCAGCAGGGTGCCGCCGAACAAGAGATAGATGATCGTCGGCTTGAGCTTAATGAAGGTATCGTCGTGCAACACCAGCGTCAGCGTGCCAAACACGATGACAATCGCCGCTGTGACCAGCGTCATCACCTCGATGCGCCGTGTCATGACATAGCCCACGGCCAGCGCGGCCAAGGCCGCCACCATGAAGGTGCCGGTCGCCGCGAAGATGCCGAATTTCGAATTGGCGGCGAAAAACAGCACCAGCGGCCCAATGTCGAGCACCAGCTTGAGAATCGGATTGAGTTGTTTTTTCTCGGCCATAATTTTCTTTATTTCAGGAATCCAGCCCAACTAAGGCGCGCGCGAAATCCCGCGCGGTAAACGGCGCGAGATCATCGACGCCCTCGCCGACGCCGATGAAATGCACCGGCAAGCCGAATCTCGAAGCGATCGCCACCAGAATGCCGCCGCGTGCGGTGCCGTCGAGCTTGGTCATGACCAAGCCAGTGACGCCCGCGATCTTGCCGAAAATGTCCACCTGGCTGAGCGCGTTCTGCCCGACGGTGGCATCGAGCACCAGCAGCACCGCGTGCGGCGCGGCCGATTCGACCTTGCGCATCACGCGCACCATTTTTTCCAATTCGCTCATCAGCTCGGCGCGATTCTGCAAGCGGCCGGCGGTATCGACCAGTACGATATCCGTGCTTGCGGTCTTGGCGGCGCCGAGCGCGTCGAACGCCAGACCGGCGGCATCCGCGCCCGGCTCGCGCGCCATCACACTGGCGCCGGTGCGCTCGCCCCAGATCTTGAGCTGATCGATAGCCGCGGCGCGGAACGTGTCGCCCGCCACCAGCATCACGCTCTTGCCCTCGGCGCGGAATTTTGCCGCCAGCTTGCCGATGGTGGTGGTCTTGCCGGAGCCGTTGACGCCGGCAACGAGAATGACGAACGGCCTTGCCGTCACCTCAAGCGGCTTGGCAACGGGCGTCAGCACCTTTTCGATTTCACCGGCGAGCACCGCCTTGACCTCGTCCGGCGCGATCGCCTTGTCGAAGCGACCTTCGCCCAGCGCCGCCGCGATGCGACCGGCGAATTCCGGCCCCAGATCGGCGCGGATCAGTTCGTGCTCAAGCTCCTCGACCGCCGCGGCATCGAGCTTGCGCTTCGTCACCAAATCGGTGATGGCGCCGCCGAGCGCTGACGACGTGCGCTTGAGCCCGCCACTCAAGCGTTTCCACCAACTTGCCGGGGTGCTGTCGTTCATGCTGCGCCCGTGATAGCCGTTTCAGCATGACACCGGAAGAGATGTTGAGCCGCCTGCTCTACCGCGACGGCCTGATGCTGGTGATCGACAAGCCGGCTGACCTGTCGGTGCATCGCGGGCCGAAAGGCGGCGCCAGCCTGGAGGACTATTTCGACGTATTACGCTTCGGCCTGCCGCGCATGCCGGCGCTGGCGCACCGGCTCGACAAGGACACCTCCGGCTGTCTGGTGCTGGGCCGCCACCGCAAGGCGCTGGCGCTGCTGGGCAAGCTGTTCAAGCAAGGCAAGATCGGCAAGATTTACTGGGTGGTGGTCGAGGGCGCGCCGGACGCCGACGAGGGCCGCATCGACATTGCGCTCGGCAAGCTCGACGAAGACCGCGGCTGGTGGATGAAGGCCGACGCCGAAGGCAAACCGTCGTCGACAACCTGGAAAGTGATAGGGCGTGGCCAAGGCCTGACGTGGCTGGCGCTCGAACCGCTCACCGGGCGGACGCACCAACTGCGCGTGCATTGCGCCGAAATGGGCTGGCCAATACTGGGCGACAATATCTACGGCCGCGCGCCGCGCGCCGGTGGCCCGCCATTGCACCTGCATTCGCGCGAGATCGTGGTGCCGATTTTCAAGAACAAGCCGCCGGTCGCGGTCACTGCGCCGGTACCTGCGCATATGCGCGAGGCGCTGACAGCGTGCGGATGGAAGGAAGAAATCAGTAAAGCTGCGCCTTGATCCGCTCCGGCGCGTCGCGGTCGTAAGCGTCGCCGCCGAGCCTGCCGTGACTCAATTCCGCGATGATGGTACCGGTCGACGGCAGGCTCTTGCGGTCGATCTGCGTCGCGGGATCCCACAGCTTCGAGCGCACGATCGCCTTCGAGCAATGGAAGAACGCCGACTCGATGTGAACGATCAGCACGCAGCGCGGCAGCTTGCCATTGACCGCGAAGCTCCGCATCAATTCGGGATCGATCGAGATCGAGGCGCGGCCGTTGACGCGGAAGGTTTCGCCCACGCCGGGAATGAGAAACAGCAGCGCGATGCGCGGATCGCGCAGGATGTTGCGGAAGCCGTCGAGCCGGTTGTTGCCCGGCCGGTCCGGGATCGCCAGCGTCTTGTCGTCGAGGATGCGCACGAAGCCGGCGGCGTCCCCCTTGGGCGAACAATCGAAACCGTCCGGGCCGCCGGTGGCGATCGCGACGAACGGCGCGGCCTCGATCAGCTTGCGGTAGCCTTCGCTGAGGTGGTCGATTTCCTTGACGATTGAGTTGGGGTTCTTCTCGCCGTAGAGCGCGTCGAGCTGCTCCAGGGTCGTCACCAGATATTCGCCGGCCTCCATGTGAGTCCCTCCGATCAAGCCGCCAGCAATTGCCGGCCGTCGTGTCCCGCCATCGTCAGATCGAGGAATGTACCCGGTTCGACCGGCGCGGCAAGCCGCACCGCGGTGAACTGCTCGGTGCGGCCAAAGCCGCCGCGTTCGGCCAATACCTGCCGCCGCTGACCCACTTGCGCGTCGAGATGCGTGCGCAGCGCCGTCTCGCCTTTCTCGCGCAGGCGCGCGGCGCGCTGCTTGATCAGCGCGCGGTCGAGTTGCGGCATGCGCGCGGCCGGCGTGCCGGGCCGCGGCGAGAACGGAAAGATGTGCAGCTGCGTCAGCCCGCATTCCTCGACCAGATCGAGCGAGCGCGCAAACATCGCCTCGGTCTCGGTCGGAAAGCCCGCGATGATGTCGGCGCCGAACACCACATCCGGCCGCAGCCGCCGCACATGGTCGCAGAACATATTTGCATCGGCGCAGGTGTGGCGCCGCTTCATGCGCTTGAGGATGAGATCGTCGCCGGCCTGCAGCGACAGATGCAGATGCGGCATCAACCGCGGTTCGGTGGCCAATGCGTCGAGCAGGTCGCCGTCGGCTTCCACCGAATCGATTGAGGACAGCCGCAGCCGCGCCAGATCGGGCACATCGCGCAAGATGCGCTTGACCAGCGCGCCAAGCCGCGGCGCGCCGAGATCGTGGCCATAGGCCGTGATATCGACGCCGGTGAGCACCAGTTCACGATAGCCGCGCGCGGCCAGCCGCCGCGCCTGCGCCACCGCCTGATCCATTGGCAGGGAACGCGAATTGCCACGCCCGAACGGGATGATGCAGAAGGTGCAGCGGTGATCGCAGCCGTTCTGCACCTGGAGAAAAGCGCGGGTGTGGCCTTCGATATTGTCGACCGCATGCGCGGTGTGGCGCGTCACCGCCATGATGTCGCCGACGGCAACGCGTTGATTGTCCGCCCACGCACGTGGATCGATTTTTTCGGCATTGCCGAGGACGCGATCGACCTCGGGCATGCCGGCGAACGTGCCCGGCTCCGTCTGCGCGGCACAGCCGGTGACCACGATAGTCGCGTCCGGGCGTTCGCGCCTGATGCGGCGGATGTTTTGACGTGCTTGCCGCACCGCTTCCGCCGTCACCGCGCAGGTGTTCACCACCACCGCGTCGGCCAGCCCGGCCGCGCCGGCCGCGCGGCGGATCACTTCCTGCTCGGTGATATTGAGGCGGCAGCCGAAAGTAACGACGTCGAGGCTCATGACCCCCTCCCGTTCCCTCCCCCGCGTGCGGGGGAGGGTTGGGTGGGGGTGAACAGCGCCGGATCGAAACGGCCTTCGCGTTCAAACTGCACAGGACCGGTCATCAGCACGTGATCGTCGCTTGTGCGCCAGTCGATGGTGAGATCGCCGCCCGGCAGCGTGACCTTCACCTTGCGGTTGGTGCGCTTGAGCCGCGCGGCGGCGACTGCGGCCGCGCAGGCCGCCGAGCCGCAGGCTTTGGTGAGACCCGCGCCGCGTTCCCAGGTCCGAATGGTGACGGCGTCACGCGAAGTAATATGCGCCAGCGTGATGTTGGCGCGCTCGGGAAAAATCGGATGATTTTCCAGGAGCGGGCCGAACCGTTCGAGATTGTGCGTATTCACATCGTCGACCCAGAAAATGGCGTGCGGATTTCCCATGTTCACCACCGCCGGCGAATGCAGCACCGGCTTGTCGATCGGCCCGATCTGCAATTCGATGGCGCGGGTGTCGCGAAACTCCTCGGCCAGCGGAATCTCATTCCACTTGAAACGCGGCGGACCCATGTCGACCGTGAACAGTCCGTCGGCGCCCTTCCAGCAATTGAGGATGCCGGCCGTAGTCTCGAAGGTGAGCGCGGTCTTGCCGTTCTGCTTGGATACGATGTCGGCGACGCAGCGCATGCCATTCCCGCAGGCGCCGGCTTCCGAGCCGTCATTGTTGTAAATGCGGATGAACGCTTCGGTGCCCGGCGTGCGCGGCGGATAAAGCGCCATCAGTTGGTCGTAAGGCGCGCCCTGCGGCGCCGCCGCCGCGCGCGCTTCTTCAGGCCCGATCGCGCCGCCCTTTGCGCGCAGATCGACCACGACGATCTCGTTGCCGATGCCGTTCATCTTCACAAAGGCTTGGTTGGCGAGCGCGCCCAATGTTTCGCCTGTTCAGTCGGCTACCGCCCAAGCCCCTGCCCGGGTTTCGCCCGGTTTATATGGCGAATAAACGCTGATTGGCCAGAGCCGTATGGTAAGATGCACGAAACGCCGCGAATTGCCGGGATCGCCGCGCGTAAACGACGGAGAACCCAGATGCCGTGCTTACGTTTTGCGGCGCCAATAATGCTGGCGTTCGCGCTCGCCGCCGCTCCGGCCGTGGCGCAAAACCCGCGGCCGCTGGCGGGCGCCCCCTCGCCGCTGCAACCCGGCGACGCCTTCGGCGAAGACGTGACGATGCCGGAGCGCACGATCGTCTACCTGAAAGGCACCAGCCAATGGGATGGCGCTTTCGATACGCTGGTAGACGCCTTCAAGTCGCTCAACGAATATCTCGACAAGCAAGGTATCAAGCCGGCGGGCCCGGCCATGACGATCTACACCCAGACCGACGACAAGGGCTTCTCGTTCGAAGCCGCGGTGCCGATCGCGGCGGCGCCGGCCAATCCACCGAAAGGCGACATCGCCATCGGCCCGGCGCCATCGGGCAAGGCGCTCAAATTCGTCCACCGTGGTTCCTACGACGCCATGGATTCGACTTACGAGGCGATCACCAATTATCTTGACGACAAGCATCTCGACGCTAAGGAATTGTTCATCGAGGAATACGCCACCGATCCGGTGAAGACCAACGTCGACAATCTGGTGATCAACGTGTTCGTGCCGGTAAAATGAGGATGCCTATGTTGCGTGTTTTGTTCGCAGTGTTTGTGATTGCCGCCGCTGCGCAAATGCCGGCGCAAGCAGCCGAGCCAATCGGCAAACTGATCACGGTCACCGGCGAGGCGACGGTGGCGGCTGCGCCCGATGCCGCGTCGATCCGCGTCGGCGTTTCCAGCCAGGGCAAAACCGCACGCGCGGCCAGCGATGCCAACGCCAAGGACATGACGGTGGTAATTGCGGCCATCAAGGAGAGCGGCGTCGCCGACAAGGATATCCAGACCACGTCGCTGTCACTGCAGCCGCAATATGATCCGAACAAGACCGGCGCCGCGCGCCTGATCGGCTTCCAGGCCAACAATCAGATCACCGTCAAGATTCGCGACATCGGGCAATTGCCCAATATTCTCGACCGCGCCATCTCGGCCGGCGCCAACGAGATGTCGGGGATCGAGTTCGTCGTATCGGAACAAGGCAAGCTGCTCGACAAAGTGCGCGCCGATGCCATTTCCGACGCCCGCCGCAAGGCCGAGATTTATGCCGAAACGGCCGGCATGAAAGTCGGACGCGTCATGGCCATCTCGGAAGAGGGTCCGGCCGCGCCGCCGCGCACGTTCCAGGCGATGCGCGCGGGCGCCGCCGCGATCGCCCCGGGCGAGCAGATGCTGCGGGCGGTCGTCACGGTTAGCTACGAATTGACGTCATAAATCGGGTTATCTTGACTCGGCGGCGGTCCAACCCTAGGTTCCGGCCGCTCTTGCTAAAGACGTGAAATATCAACTCTGCCGCCCGGTCCATTGAGAGGCCGGAGGCCACCGCCCGACAGCGCAATGCGCCCTCGGGCGTAAAGGTGTTTCTGTACTGATGTTTGATTCACTGTCGGAAAAACTCGGCGGCATTCTCGACCGTCTGACCCGCCGCGGCACGCTCAGCGAAGCCGACGTCGATGCGGCGCTACGCGAAGTGCGCCGCGCGCTGCTGGAAGCCGACGTCGCGCTCGACGTGGCGCGCGCCTTCACCGACAACATCAAGAAGCAGGCCACCGGCGTCGAGGTGGTGAAGTCGGTCACGCCCGGCCAGATGGTCGTCAAGATCGTGCACGACCAGTTGGTCGCGGCCTTAGGCGCCGACAGCCAGGGCATCGATCTCAATGCCGCGCCGCCGGTCGCCATCATGATGGTCGGTCTGCAAGGCTCCGGCAAAACCACCACCACCGCGAAAGTTGCCCGCCGCCTCGCCGACCGGCAAAAGAAAAAAGTGCTGATGGCCTCGCTCGACGTGCGGCGCCCGGCGGCGATGGAGCAATTGGCCGTGCTCGGCCGCGAGGCGAGCATCGACACGCTGCCGGTGGTCGCCGGCCAGATGCCGCCGCAGATCGCCAAACGCGCGCTCGAGGCCGCCCGTCTCGGCGGCTACGACGTCGTGCTGCTCGACACCGCCGGCCGCACCACGCTCGACGACGAGATGATGAACGAGGCGGCCGAGGTCAAGCGCGCCGTCAATCCGCACGAGGTGCTCCTCGTCGCCGATGCGCTGACCGGCCAGGACGCAGTCAATCTGGCGCGCGCCTTCGACGAGCGCGTCGGCCTGACCGGCATCGTGCTCACGCGCGTCGACGGCGACGGCCGCGGCGGCGCGGCCTTGTCGATGCGTGCGGTCACCAACAAGCCGATCAAGCTGATCGGCACCGGCGAGAAACTCGACGCGCTGGAGGAATTCGACCCGGCGCGCATCGCCGGCCGCATTCTCGGCATGGGCGATATCGTGTCGCTGGTCGAGAAAGCCGCCGCCAATATCGACGCCGAAAAGGCGATGCGCGCGGCCGAGAAGATGCGCAAGGGCCAATTCGATCTTGCCGATATGCGCGAGCAGCTCAATCAAATGGCGGCCATGGGCGGCATGTCTGGCCTGCTCGGCATGATGCCGGGCGTGGCCAAGATGAAGAACCAGATCGCCAATGCCGGGCTCGACGACAAATTGCTCAAGCGCCAGATGGCGATCATCGATTCAATGACGCCGCGTGAGCGCCGCAACCCGGATTTGCTCAAAGCCAGCCGCAAGAAGCGCATCGCCGCCGGCTCCGGCACCACGTCGGAAGCGATCAACAAGCTTCTGAAAATGCACCGCGGCATGGCCGACATGATGAAGGCCATGGGCTCAGGCAAGCGCGGTCCGATGGCGGGCCTAGCTCAGGCAATGGGTTTCGGCTCGGCCATGCCGACGCCGGAGCAAATGGCCGAGCTCGCCAAGAAAATGCCGGGCGGCGTGCCCGGTGCCGGTGGCCTGCCGCCGACGATGCCGAAATTGCCGCCGAGCATTCCGGGTCTCCCCGGCCTCGGCAGCGGAAAGTTTCCCGGATTGCCGGGTCTGCCCGGTCTCGGAAAGAAGAAGTGATCAACGTTTACGAACTCAATGAGTAAGAAAGGAACCTGAAATGTCTCTCGTCATTCGCATGGCCCGCGCCGGAACCAAGAAGCGGCCGGTCTATCATATCGTCGTCGCCGACTCGCGCTCACCGCGCGACGGCCGCTTCATCGAGCGGCTCGGCTATTTCAATCCGCTGTTGCCGAAGGAAAAGAGCGACCGGCTCAAGCTCGATCTCGACAAGGTGCAGGCCTGGATGAAGAAGGGCGCGCAGCCGTCCGACCGCGTCTCCCGCTTCCTCGACGCCGCCGGCATCCTGAAGCGCGAGAAGCGCAACAATCCGGAAAAGGCGATCCCGCGCAAGGAACGCAAGGCCAAGGCCGAAGAAGCCACCAAGGCCAAGGAAGGCGCTGACGCGGCCGCCAAGACCGCAGCCACCGCCAAGGTTGCCACGGACAAGGCCGCGGCCGATAAAGCCAAGGCGGACAAGGCAGCGGAAAAGCCGGCCGACGCGCCGGCGGCGAGCTAACGCTCGCCGCATCGCGCCGTGGCCGACCGCATCCGCGTTGCCCGCATCGGCGCCGCGCACGGCATTCGCGGCGAGGTGAAGCTGTGGTCGTTCACCGAGGATCCGCTGGCCGTCGCCAATTACGGCCCGCTGGAAACCGAAGACGGCGCGCGCCGTTTCGAAATCGAAACGGCGCGGCCGGCCAAGGATTTTCTGGTGGCGCGGCTCAAAGGCGTCGCCGACCGCAACGCGGCAGAACTCTTGCGTAATACGAATTTGTTCGTGCCGCGCGACCGCCTGCCGCCGATCGAGGAGCCCGACACGTTTTATCACGCCGACCTCGTCGGCCTGGCCGCGGTGGGCCAAGACGGCTCTGCGCTCGGCACGATTATCGCGATTCACAATTTCGGCGCCGGCGATCTGATCGAGATCGCGCCCGCCGGAGACGGCGAGCCGCTGCTGCTGCCGTTCACCGACGCGACGGTACCGACCATCGACTTGAAGGCCGGGCGCGTCGTGGTGGTGCCGCCATCCGTGATCGAGGCGAAGGAGGCAGACTGACGATGTGGCGCGCCAGCATCCTGACAATCTTCCCGGACATGTTTCCCGGCCCACTGGCGACCAGCCTCGCCGGCAAGGCTCGCACCGCGCACATCTGGTCGCTCGATGTCCATGACATCCGCGACGCCGCCACCGACAAGCACCATACCGTCGACGACACGCCGGCCGGCGGCGGGCCCGGCATGGTCATGAAAGCCGATATACTGGCGCGCGCGCTCGATACCGTCCCGCACGACACGCGCCCGCGCCTGCTGATGAGCCCACGCGGCAAGCCGCTGACGCAGGCCCGCGTGGTGCAGCTCGCCGCCGGCCTCGGCGTCTTGATCGTCTGCGCCCGCTTCGAGGGCGTCGACGAACGCCTGATCGCGGCCCGCAAGCTGGAAGAGGTTTCGCTCGGCGATTTCGTGCTGTCGGGCGGCGAGCCGGCGGCGCTGGCGCTGCTCGACGCCTGCGTACGGCTGTTGCCCGGCGTCATGGCCAAGGAAGCCTCAAGCATCGAGGAGAGTTTCGCCGAAGGCCTGCTGGAATATCCGCAATACACCAGGCCCCCGGTGTTCGAGGGCGAGACAATCCCGGAAGTCCTGACATCGGGCGACCACGCCAAGGTCGCTCAATGGCGCCGCGCCGAGGCCGAGCGGCTCACGCGGGAGCGCCGGCCGGACCTCTGGGCGGCCTATTTGGCCCGGAAAAGGCCGGCAAACGGGCCAAAAACGTGAGGGTGACAAGGCCCAAGCTTTGTCGTAGAAGCTCGCCCAACCCATTCAGACCAGACAAAACCGCGCGCCGGTTGCTGGCGCCGCCGACGGAGACTTCGCCATGAACATCATCCAACAGATCAATAAAGAGCAGGTCGAGAAACTCTCGGCCGGCAAGGACATTCCCGACTTCGCGCCGGGCGACACCGTGCTGGTCAACGTCAAGGTGGTGGAAGGCGACAAGAGCCGCATCCAGGCCTACGAGGGCGTCTGCATCGGCCGTTCCGGCGGCGGCATCAACGAGAGCTTCACCGTGCGCAAGATTTCGTATGGCGAAGGCGTCGAACGCGTGTTCCCGCTGCTCTCGCCGATGATCGACTCGATCAAGGTGGTGCGCCGCGGCAAGGTTCGCCGCGCCAAGCTCTATTATCTGCGTGGCTTGCGCGGCAAGAAGGCGCGCATCGAGGCGCAGGCGACCGGCGGGCCGGACGGCGCCGAAGCCACCGAAGCTGCCGCCAAGAAGTAAGCGCGGCCATACCGGAATGCATGAAGGGGCCGCCATCCGGCCCCTTTTTCTTGCGCGCCGATGGCGCTAGATAGGACTTGCGTAACGGAGAATTAGACGATGGCGAAACCGCGTACCCTCTACGACAAGATCTGGGACGATCATCTGGTCGACGAGCAGCCGGATGGCACGTGTCTGATTTATATCGACCGCCACCTTGTCCATGAGGTCACCTCGCCGCAGGCCTTCGAGGGATTGCGTACCGCCGGCCGCAAAGTGCACGCGCCCGGCAAGACGCTGGCCGTGGTCGATCACAACGTGCCGACTTCCGACCGCAGCAAGCCCAACCCCGATCCGGAATCGACCGAGCAGATCGCGGTGATGGCGCAGAACGCCAAGGATTTCGGCATCGAATATTTCGACGAGTTCGACAAGCGCCAGGGCATCGTCCACATCATCGGGCCAGAGCAGGGCTTCACCCTGCCCGGCACCACCATTGTATGCGGCGATAGCCACACCGCAACGCACGGCGCCTTCGGCGCGCTCGCTTACGGCATCGGCACCTCGGAAGTCGAGCACGTGCTGGCGACGCAGACGCTGATCCAGAAAAAATCCAAGAACATGCGCGCGGTGGTCGACGGCCAATTGCCGCCGGGCGTGACCGCGAAAGACATCATCCTCGCGATCATCGGCGAAATCGGCACTGCCGGCGGCACCGGCTACGCGCTGGAATATGCCGGCGAAGCGGTGCGCGCGTGCTCGATGGAAGGCCGCATGACGATCTGCAACATGTCGGTCGAAGGCGGCGCCAAGGCCGGCTTCGTTGCGCCGGACGAGAAGGCTTACGCCTATCTCAAGGACAAGCCGAAAGCGCCCAAGGGCAAGGACTGGGACGAGGCCATGCGCTATTGGGAAACGCTGCGCTCCGACGACAACGCACCGTTCGACCGCGAGATCAAACTCGATGCCGCCAAGTTGCCGCCGCTGGTCACTTGGGGCACCAGCCCCGAGCAGGTGGTGTCGATCAGCGGGCGCGTGCCGGTGGCGGCCGAAATCCAGGACGAAAAGAAGCGCATCGCCGCCGAACGTTCGCTCGGCTACATGGGCTTGCAGGGCGGCGAGAAAATCACCGACATCAAGCTCGACCGTATCTTCATCGGCTCCTGCACCAATGCGCGCATTGAGGATTTACGCGACGTCGCGCGCATCGCCGCCGGCAAGACGGTGAACGGCAATGTTTACGCCATGATCGTTCCCGGCTCCGGCCTGGTGAAGGAGCAGGCGGAAGCCGAAGGCCTCGACAAGATTTTCAAGGCTGCCGGCTTCGACTGGCGCGAGCCTGGCTGCTCGATGTGCCTTGCCATGAATCCGGACAAGCTCAAACCCGGCGAGCGGTGTGCGTCCACGTCAAACAGAAACTTCGAAGGCCGTCAGGGCTACAAAGGCCGTACCCATCTGGTGTCGCCCGCGATGGCGGCCGCCGCCGCGATCGCCGGCCACTTCGTCGACGTGCGGGAGTGGAAATAGAAAACGCTCTATACCAAATTAAAAAAAAGGCCCGCCACCCGGCGGGCCTTTTTATTTTTTCAGGAGCAGCGCCTCACCAGCAACGGTACGGACGGCGCAGGACCCAGCGGCCACCGCGCCAGACGCGCACATAGCGGCAACCGGGTCCGGCGTAATAGGGACCGCCGTAATACGGACCGTAGGGATAGCCGCCCCAACCCCAGAACGGTCCGGGACCCCAGCCCCATCCGCCGCCCCATCCGTGATGCCAACCGCCGTGCCAGCGTGCGCTAGCCGGAGCGGGCGTCATGGCGACCGCGCCGGCGATGAGAGCCGCGATTGCGCAAAATTTGATGAGCTTCGACATCGATCAACCTCCGATGCGCCCCAAGTTTGCAACTATAACTAAAAATTCGCGGCGCGCCGACTAGTTCCAGTAACAGCGCATCTGCGGGACGATCACCGGTCCGCTGACGCGGTATTCCTTGGTCAACCAGGAGCGGCAATGCCGCGTGGCGTAGCGGCTGAGCCCGTGGCGCGGATGAATCGTAATGCGCGGGCGCGATTGGGCCGCGAAATCATGGGTGTAGCCGTCGCCGCCATAGACGGCGAGGACTTTGCCCGGCGTGTCGTGGCACCCGAAGAATTCCGCCGCGGCCGGCGTCAAGAAACCGGCCGACATGGTCAGAATCAGCGCCAGAAGACCCAAGAAGAAGCCGAATTTCCGCATATTTCCCAGCCCAATGCGTGCCGCCACAAGTATTAACGCTCGCCCATTCCGGCTCCGCCGTCAAGCTTGGTGTCCGCGGCCACCTGCCCTAGAACGTTGGTATGAAAGGCCAATTTGACGATCCTTTGGCCTGGCGCGGGGCCCCGGCGCCATCGCTGGCGGAGATCGAGGCGCTGGCGGCAGATGCCTATGCCCGACTGCCGGAGCATTTCCGCGGTCAATGCGAAAATCTGGTCATCCAGGTGGCCGATTTTCCGACCGAGGAAGTCCTCGAACAGATGAACGTCGAAACAGAATTCGACCTGCTCGGCCTGTTTCAAGGCGTTGGTCTGCCTTTTCAATCGACCAGTGTTCTGGAGCCACTGCCCAATATGGTCTGGCTCTACCGGCGCCCGATTCTCGACTATTGGGCCGAGCACGAAGAAAGCCTCGGCGCCATCGTGACCCACGTGCTGGTGCACGAGATCGGCCACCATCTGGGCTTAAGCGATGACGACATGACAGCCATCGAAGCGGCGGCGGACTGACACCTTCCGTTAGGCCCCGCTTCGCGTTACACCCTTCGCCCTTGGAGCGGAAAAGACACGGAAGCCATGGACAAATTCACCACTCTGGAAGGCGTCGCGGCGCCCTTGAAGATGATCAATGTCGACACCGACATGGTCATCCCAAAGCAATACCTGAAGACCATCAAGCGCACCGGACTGGGCAAGGGCCTGTTCTCCGAGCAGCGCTACAAGGATGACGGCAGCGAGAATCCCGACTTCGTCCTCAACAAGCCGGCTTATCGCAAGGCCAAGATCCTGGTCGCCGGCGACAATTTCGGCTGCGGCTCCTCGCGCGAGCACGCACCCTGGGCGCTGATGGATTTCGGCATCCGCTGCGTGATCTCGACCTCGTTCGGCGACATTTTCTACAACAACTGTTTCAAGAACGGCGTGCTGCCGATCCGTGTCAGCCCCGAGGATCTGGAAAAACTGTTCGACGACGCCGACCGCGGCGCCAATGCCACGCTCTCGATCGATTTGGAGAAACAGGAAATCCATGGGCCGGACGGCGGCGTGGTCAATTTCGAGATCGACGCCTTCCGCAAGCACTGCATGCTCAACGGCCTGGACGATATCGGGTTGACGCGCCAGAAGCAGAGCAAGATCGAAAGCTACGAGGACAAGGCCAAGGCGGCGCGGCCGTGGGCTTGAAGCTTACAAGCGTCGCGGTTTTGTGCGCGCTCGCCGCCGTGCCGGCGCTGGCGCAAAAATCGACCGAAGACGGCCTGAAGGATTGCGAGAAGCTCGCCGCCATCAAGTTCAAGCAGGAAAATCCGGCGTTCAAAAAATTCGAGATCGCACGCGCCGATGTCGAAGAGGATAAGTTCGCCGACAAGGTCGGCACGCAATTCGTCCCCACCGTCTATCACGGCAAGGCCGTCTACCAGTCCGGCGGCGAGCCGGCCGATGTTCGTTTCATCTGCCTGCACGGTGGCCTCGGCAAAGGCGCGGTGTTCGTCTACACGATGCCCTGATGAACGAATGGCCTGGCATCATGCGTAATCGAATTGGCGTCATTTCGACAAGCTGCAGCATCGCCTTGCTGGCGTTCGCCGCCATAGCGCCGCCACCGGCGCGCGCGCAATCGGCCGATCTGGTGCTGTGCGACCGGCTCGCCGCCGACCCGGCCGATCCGGACAAGCCGGCGGACGTCAAAGGCGTCGCGGCCATCGATAAGTCCGACATCGCGACCGCCATCAAATTCTGCAAGGTCGCGGCGGCGTCATCGCGCCGGGCGCTTTACCAGCTCGGCCGCGCCTATGCCACCAACCGGCAATTGCCGGACGCCATCGCCGCCTATCGCAAGGCCGCCGACAAAGGCAATACCTCGGCCATGGTCGAGCTCGGCGTGCTGTACGGCACCGGCACAGGCGTTCCCAAAGACGATGCCGAAGCACGCAAGATGTTCGCGCGCGCCGCCGAAGCCGGCAACCCGCGCGGCGTCACCAATCTCGCGGCGATCTCCAAAGGCGGCACGCCGGCGGATCCGGTCCAGGCCAGAGACCAGCTTGCCAAAGCGGCGGAGGCCAATTCGGCGGAAGCGCAATATCAGCTCGGACTAATGATGGCGCAGGGCATCGGCGGACCCAAGGACGAAGTTGCCGCGCGTGCGTTGTTTGAAAAGGCCGCCACGCAAAATCATCCCGGCGCGCTGGAATGGATGGGCGCCTTTGCGCAAAACGGACTTGGCGGGCCGCAGGACAAGGCCGCCGCCAAGGCCTATTACGAGAGGGCGGCCGCGCTCGGCAATGAAGACGCCAAGGCCGCGCTCAAGCGCATGGAATGCCCCTACCAGCTGAAAGACAAACGCGGGAATTTCGTGAGCAATCTTTGCTTCTAGCCGGCCGGCCGCGAGAATAGTGAATGACGGAATCCTGCAACCGGCGGCTTCGCAATCTCCTGGGCGAGCGCAAGGCCGTGCTTTTGCCGGGCGCCGCCAACGCGCTGGCGGCGCGCGTCATTGAAGATATCGGATTCAAGGCGATCTACGTCACCGGCGCCGGCGTCACCAATACATTTCTCGGCGTGCCGGATATCGGCCTGATCACGCTTTCCGAACTCGCCAGCCACGTCAGCGCGATGCGCGAGGCCGTGGCGCTGCCGCTGATCGTCGATGCCGACACCGGATTCGGCAATGCGATCAATGTCGGCCGCACCGTCCAGGTGCTGGAGCGCAGCGGGTCCAATGCCATTCAGCTCGAGGACCAGGATTTTCCGAAGAAGTGCGGGCATTTTGCCGACAAGAGCGTAATCCCGCGCGCCGAGATGGTTCAGAAAATCCACGCCGCCGTGGATGCCCGGATCGATCCCGATCTCGTCATCGTCGCGCGCACCGACGCCATCGCAACCAACGGCTTTGAGGACGCTATGGAGCGCGCCGCCGCCTATATCGAGGCCGGCGCCGACATGACATTTGTCGAAGCGCCGCGCACCAAGGAGCAGATCGCCGAGATCCCCAAGCGGCTGGCCGTGCCGCAAATCATCAACATTGTCGCCGGCGGCCTGACGCCGATGATTAGCCTCGGTGAGCTGGAGAAAATGGATTTCACCATGGCGCTCTACGCCAACGCGGCGTTGCAGGCCTCGATCGCCGGCATGCAGAAAGTTCTCGGCCATCTTAAAGCGCGCGGCTCCCTCGACGGCGTTGCGGGCGAACTCGCCGGCTTCGAGGAGCGCCAACGGCTGGTTTTAAAACCGCACTTCGACGCACTCGAGAAAAAATATTCGGTCCCAGAGTAGGCCGGCTGGAAAAGCTCATGACAGGCGCAAGCGACAATCCGCATACCAGCGCGATCGCGAACTTCATCGCGCAGGTCGAATACGAAAACATTCCGGATGAAGTCATCGAACGCATCAAGCTGTTGATTCTGGATTCACTGGGCTGCGCGCTGTACGGCAACGATCTCGAATGGAGCCGGATTTTACGCGCGACGCTTGGCCGGCTCGACACGACCAAAGCCTGCCGCGTGTGGGGAACAAATGAGCTGTTGTCGGCGCCGCACGCCGCGCTGGTCAACGGCACCCTCATTCAGAGCTTCGAGCTCGACGACGTCCATCGCCAGGGCGTGCTGCATGTCGGCGCGGTTACTTTGCCGCCGCTGCTGGCGGTCACCGAGATTCGACCCGGCATGAGCGGGCGCGACTTCCTGCGCGCGGCGGTCGCCGGCTACGAAATCGGCCCGCGTGTCGGCAAATGCATGGGTCCGCAACATATCGGACAAGGCTGGCATTCCGGCGCGACCGTCGGCGTGTTTTCCGCCGCGGCGGGCGCGGCGGCGGCCTTACGCCTGACCGCCGAACAGACCGTGCATGCGCTCGGCATTGCCGGAACGCAGTCGGCCGGGCTGATGGCCGCGCAATACGGCGCCATGGTCAAGCGCATGCATGCCGGACGTGCGGCGCAGAGCGGGCTTTATGGCGCGCTGCTGGCGGAGGCCGGCTTCACCGGGATCGTCGACGTTTTCGAATCGCCCTATGGCGGATTTTGCACGACGTTCTCGCGCTCGAGCGACCGGTTCAATCTCGACGAACTGTCGTGGCAGCTCGGCCGGGAGTGGGAGACCATGCGGATTTCGCTGAAATTTTATTCCTGCGTCGGCAGCAACCACACCACGCTCGATGCCATCCGCATGATGCAGGAAAAGATGCCGTTCGGCGCGAGCGATATCGACCGGATCGTCGTGCACGGCTCGCAGGTCACGGTCGAACACGTCGGCTGGCCCTACAAGCCGCAGGGCCTCACCTCGGCGCAGTTGAACCTGCCGTTCTGCGTCGCGACGCTGTTGCTGAAGGGCGACGTGTTCGTCGATCAGTTCAGCGACGCCGTGGTGGACGATAAAAAGCGCATCGAGCTGTCGAAAAAAGTCAGCGTGCTGCACGACCTGTCGATCACCGCGCGCGGCTCGAATTTCCGGCACATGGTTCGGGTCGACGTGCACCTGAAAAACGGCGTCAGGCTCGAGCAAACCGTTGAGGCGCCACGCGGCAGCGAGACGAGCTTTGCAAGTGAAGCCGACATCGTGGCCAAGTTCAAGAAACTGGCGACGCACGCGGTCAGCGGCGCCCGGGCGGACAAGATCGTCAACCTGGTGCTCGGCGCGGAGAAACTTGCGCGCGCCGAGGAGATCGCCGAAGCGCTGGCAAACTGACGGCTTAGTTCTCCTTGCCGGCTTTCATGTTCGTCGCCAGATCGCTGAGGCGCTTGCGCTCGACGGTGGTGAATTTGACGAAATCCGCCACCGATCCGCCGGCAGGCTCGATGCCGGTCGGAATCAGCTTGCCTCTCACTTCGTCGCTCTTGAGCGCCGCCTGCAGCGCGGCATTCATGCGCTGAACGATCGGCTCCGGCGTGCCGCGCGGCGCATAGAGGCCAGCCCAGTGGCCGATCTGCACGCTCGGGAAACCCTGCTCGGCCGTGGTGGTGATCGACGGATAGGCGCTGATGCGCTTTTCATAAGTGGTCGCGATTGCCTTCAACAATCCGGCCTTGATCTTGGGGATCACGACGATGCTGGCTTCGGAGGTCGCCGACACGTCGTTCGACAGCACGCCGTTCACGCCGTCGCCACCGCTCTTGTAGGGAACGATGACGAGGGAAATTCCGGTCGCTTCCTTGATCATCTGTCCGACGAATTCCGGTGTGCTGCCGTTGCCGGCGGTGGCCCAGGTAATGCCCTTGCCGCCTTGCGCCTTGGCCCAGGCGACGAACTCTTTCATATTGTTGGCAGGCACGCTCGGGTTGACCACGATGGTCGACGGCGCCACCGCGATCATGCCGACCGGCACCAGATCGGAATCGGCGTACGGCATGTCCTTCAGGATCAGGCTGTTGGTGATGGTGCTCGCCGCGCCGACCAGAAACGTGTAGCCGTCGGGCGGCGAATGCGCGACGTAGGCCGTGCCGATCACCGCTCCGGCGCCGGGGCGGTTTTCGACCACCACGGTCTGGTTAAGCTGCTTGCCGACGCCTTCGGCCGCGAACCGCGCAATCAGGTCATTGGCGCCACCCGGCCCAAAGCCCACGACGAAACGGATCGGGTGATCCGGCCACTCAGCGCGCGCCGACGGCGCGGCAACGGCGCCAACAAGTATGCAAGCCGCAAAGATCATGAATTTTTTTATCATTGTTTCCTCCCTCGATCGGCAACACGCCTCGCGCCCCAAGTCTAGCCGGGAATAAATTGCGAGTCTTGCTGCGCAAAAGTCTTGCTGCTTAAGAGTCATGCCGCTTGGGAGTTGTGCCGCGCCCAGGCGGCGGCGCGCTGCCGGATTTTATAATTGAGGCCAAAGCGCACAATGCTGCCGCGCGTGGCGAAGCTGTAGGTCAGTTGTGTCGGCGTGGGGAAGCCCGCGATAGTCAAATTGCCGGTGATGCTTTCGCTGCCCAAGTCATAATAAAGATATTCGGCCTTGACCGACCATCTGTCCGGCAACGCATATTCGGCGCCCGCGCCGATAGTCCATCCGATTTTTGTGACGTTGGCCGATGCCGGAATGTCGTGGTTCAGCACGATCGCGCTACGGTGAACATTGGCGCTGTAGTCCAACGATCCGACAGCCAGACCGCCAGTGCCGTAGAGCAGCAGATTGTCCATCGCCGTGAAGCCGATGCGGCCACGCAGGGTCGAGAACCATTTGATCTGCTGATCCGCGGTGCTGGTGTAATTGGCGGTCGGCAGAATCGCGCGCGTATTGACGAGCCCGCTGCCGTGAATATTGGCGAAAGTAGAATCCACCTCGACGCCGTAGACCATTTTGTCGCGCTGATAATTGTAGCCTAACTTGAGGCCGGTTAGCAGGGCTTCCGGGTTGGTCACCACCGACGAAGGAATGACTCCGATGCTGACCAGCGCAGCAAGCGCTGGCGAGTCGCCGACAATACCAGTCGAGTCCTGGCTCCAGCCCAAGCCGAGGTGGCCGCCGGCATAATAGCCGGTTCAATTGAACGGCGACGGCGGCGCGGCGGAAGCGGCCTGGAACGTGCCGAAAACAACGGCCCCCGCCAACACACTCGCGAGTTTCGAACGCACGCTAACCCGCCCCCCAAACGACCCCATTCCCAGGGCTTTTTTGTAGGATAAGCGGCCCAGTGGCGCAATCAGGACGTGCCGAAATTACAACTGCTGTGGCGCGGCTGCACCAGTGCCCTAGCTGGCCGCGATCGCCTCAGCGATCGCCACCGTGCGGCGCGCCATGTCGGCGTGCAGGCGCTCGACCATGCGGCCCTCAATCGAAACCACGCCCTTGGCCTTGTTCTCCGGCAGATCGAAGGCCGCGATCATCTTGCGCGCCTGCGCCACGTCCTCGGCCGACGGCGAGAACGCCTTGTTGCAAGGCTCGATCTGGTTCGGATGGATCAGCGTCTTGCCGTCGAAACCGAGCTCGATGCCCTGCCGGCACTCCGCGACGAAGCCGTCGGCATTGCCGATGTCGTTGTAGACGCCGTCGAGAATGTCGATGCCGTAAATGCGCGCCGCCGCGACACAGGTCGAAAGCCAGCCGAGCATCGGCGCTCTGCCCGGCACCAGACGCGCGCGGGTGTCTTTGGCCAAATCGTTGGTGCCCATCACAAAACCCGACAGCCGCGATTCCGAATCCTTGGCGGCGCCGGCAATCGCCAGAATGTTGAAGATCGCGAGCGGTGTCTCGATCATCGCCCAGATTCGTATTTTGTGGTCGCTGCGCATGTCGAGCAGGCGGCGACCGACCATCTCAAGCGCCTCGGGGTTCGACACCTTCGGCACCAAGATGGCGTCGGGTGAGGCATGGGCGGCGGCGGACAAGTCGTCGGCATGCCAGGGCGTGTCGATGCCGTTGATGCGGATGAACACCTCGCGCCGGCTGAACCCGCCGGCCTTGACTGCGTCGGCCACCTGTTGGCGCGCGGCGTCCTTGGCGTCGGGCGCGACCGAATCCTCAAGGTCGAGGATCACGCCGTCGGCAGGAAGCGCCTTCGCCTTTTCCAAGGCGCGGGCATTGGAACCCGGCATATAAAGCACGCTGCGGCGCGGACGGATGGTCATGCCGCCAACTCTATCGGCCGTCGGGAAACTATCAAGCGCAACTAATTGGCAGACGCGGTTTGCGGCTTGAGAATTCGGTAAAGCTGGAAACGGTCGCCGTCGGCAACTAGCTTCAGGCGCCCGGGATCGGGATTGGGCGCCTCGTCCTCGGTGAACAGCACGTAGAGATAATCGAACTTCGTCCAGTTCAGCCAGAATGCCGGCGTCCCCGGCGCCGGGTGGTCGGCGGCGACAATGAGCTGCGCGGTCGAGGGCGGGGTGCCGTCCCGCAAGTCGGCGTAGTCGCGGTATTCCGGGCGCACATGCAGCACTTGCTTGCCTGACACGGTAAACACCGTCGTCACCAGCGCGTTACGCTCGATGGTGGCGATGCAGGCGGCGTGAACCAGGCCGAGGTCGCGCACGTCCTCGCCGAGTGAGCGATCGGCATAGGCGACGAAAACCTTCGAGCCCGGCGCGATGCGGCGCACCGACGAGCGAAACTCGCTGGTGGTGTCCGACAGTTGCGACCAGTTGAAATCGATTTCGATCAGCCGCGCGGCGATCAGGACAATCAGCACGACCATGAAGGCGCGCCGCACCAGGCGGCGGCGCAACTCGAGGTCGCCGCAGGCAAACATCATGAAGGCGACGCCGACCGGCACGCGCTGGTCGGTCATGTAGGTGTCGAACATGATGCGCGGCAGCGCGAGATACACCACGGTGCCGACGACCAGCAGCGTCACGATCAACGGATGAAAGCGCAGCACATTGTGGCGGACCGCCCAGACAATGCTGGCGACCATCACTCCGATCAGAGCGAAGGCGGCGATGTCGGAATAGTCGCTGACGATATACATCAGCCCGTCGATCTTGCCGCGCTGCTCCCAATAGGTGGAGCCGACAAGCTGCATGGTTGGGCTGGCGTCGAGCAATGGCACCGCGACCAGGAACGGCAGACCGCCGGCGACGAAATCGGCGATGCGGCCGGGCCAGGGTTCGCGCCGCTGTTGCCACAGCCGCGACAGCTCGAACGACAGCACGCCGACGCCGTAAATGCCGAGCGCGCATAGATGACAGAAAAACAGCGCGACCACGCAAACGGCCGACAGCACGAAACGCAGCGGCCAAACCCGTTCGCGCAAGGCGATCCAGCCGGCCAGCGCCCAAAGCGCCACGCCGATACCGAAAATGTAATTCATCAGGCCGACGAGAAAGACGTAATTGTACAGCAGCGGAAACGCGAACAGCGGGAACACCGACCAGCGGCCGATCAGCGCCCGGTTGAGCGCCAGCACGCCCGAAACGATGAGTGCGAACATGAAGACGATGAACACCTGCCCCGCCAGATAGATGTTCATGAAGCGCGCCAGCACCGGCACGATCAGGTCCATCGTCAGGTTGGGAATGACCTGCCAGTCGAGCTCATAATATTGCGCGAGCTGCGGGTTGTTCGACAGCGTCGCGATCACGTGCATGCGCGCCAGGTGATTGACGTAATCCGACAGCGGTGGCAGCGGATGCGTCCAAATGGGTATTGAAATAAGCAAAGTGAACGCCGCGAACAGCACGGCGATTTGCGGCGCCGAAAAACCGTGCGCGCGGAAGCGCGACCACGGTAGATTTGTGATAATGGGCTTGTTCGGCTGGAGCATGCGCGGTCTGATTTTCTTGACCCTTCAGTCGGCGATTGCACCTGAACAAGCAATGAACATGCCGTGATTTCGGGGGCGAGAATGTGACCAATCGGCAGGCAGCACGTACGAAAATCAGGGATTCCAGCGATCCGGGCATGGGGCTTGCTTGATACCAATGGGCGGGCGATGACACAGGCTTCATACGGTTAAGGATGGCGATGAACTTTCCGCAGCGTTTGATCGATGGCTACAACGCGTTTGCCGCCGGCCGGCTTGAGCGCGAGCAGGACCGCTACCGCGCGCTCGCCGAAGGCGGCCAGCAACCCGAGATCATGGTGATCGGCTGCTGTGACTCACGCGTGTCGCCCGAAGTGATTTTCGACGCCAGCCCGGGCGAGCTGTTCGTGGTGCGCAACGTCGCCAACATTGTGCCGCCCTATGCGCCGGACGGACAGGCGCACGGCGTCTCCGCCGCGCTCGAATTCGGCGTCGCGGCGCTCAAGGTCAAGCACATCGTGGTGCTCGGCCACGCCCAGTGCGGCGGCGTGAAGGCCTATGCGGAAGACGCCGAACCGCTGACGCCCGGTGATTTCATCGGCAAATGGATGCGCCTGATGGCGCCGGCGGCGGAAAAAGTCGGACCGCGCGGCACCCGGTCCGCGCCCGACTATCTAACGCGGCTCGAACAGGCCAACGTCGCAAACAGCCTGGACAACCTGATGACGTTTCCACGGCTGCGTAAATTGATCGAGCGCGGCAGCGTTATTTTGCACGGCGCCTATTTCGGCGTCGCCAGCGGCGACCTGTCGGTTCTGGATAAAGCAAGCGGCGAGTTCAAGCCGGTCCGGCAAAAATGATCACGCCGCCTTGCGCTTGGCCTGGATCAGCTTGCGGTTGATCAGGCACTCGGCGATTTGAATCGCGTTGAGCGCCGCGCCCTTGCGTAGATTGTCGGAGACAACCCACATCTGCAGGCCGCTGTCGACGGTCGGGTCGGTGCGGATGCGGCTGATATAAGTCGCGTCCTCGCCGGCGCATTCATAGGGCGTGACGTAGCCGCCGGGCTCGCGCTTGTCGATCACGAGGCAGCCGGGCGCGTTGCGCAAAATCGTGCGCGCCTCTTCGACGCTGATCGGCTTTTCGAACTCGACGTTGACCGCTTCGGAATGGCCGATAAACACCGGCACGCGCACGCAGGTCGCGGTCAGCTTGATTTTGGGATCAAGAATTTTCTTGGTCTCCATCATCATCTTCCACTCTTCCTTGGTGTAGCCATCCTCCATGAACACGTCTATCTCCGGAATGACGTTGAACGCGATGCGCTTGGGAAACTTCTTGGTCTCGACTTCGCCAAGCGTGAACACCGCCTTGGTCTGCGAGAACAATTCGTCCATCGCGTCCTTGCCGGCACCCGACACCGATTGATAGGTCGCCACCACCACGCGCTTGATGACCGCCTTGTCGTGCAGCGGCTTGAGCGCGACCACGAGCTGGGCGGTCGAGCAATTCGGATTGGCGATGATGTTCTTCTTGGCAAAGCCGGCGATCGCGTCGGCATTCACCTCCGGCACGATCAGTGGCACGTCGGGGTCCATGCGCCAGGCCGACGAATTGTCGATCACCACCGCGCCCTGGGCGGCAATCTTTGGCGACCACTCCTTCGACACGGCGCCGCCCGCCGACATCAGGCAGATGTCGACGTCGGAAAAATCGAAATGGTCGAGCGCCTTCACCTTCAGCGTCTTGTCGCCGAACGAACACTCCTGGCCCATGCTCTTGCGCGAGGCGAGCGCGACAACCTCGTCGGCAGGGAAAGCCCGCTCGGCCAGAATGTTGAGCATTTCGCGCCCAACATTGCCGGTGGCACCGACCACGGCGACCTTGTAACCCATTGTTAACTCTCCGAAATAATTTCACCTGGGGGTAGGGCTCAAGGGGAACCGGTTGGCAGCGCTTCTAAGCGAGAACTAGTCCCAAGACAACGGCAGCCTGCTGGGGACCAAGGGCATGCATCCGGCCCTGCATTCGTGGCGCGAGGAATTGCCCGCAGCCTTTGTGCGTGTACTCGCATATCTAGGTGGCGTTGCGGTGCTTTCCATGGCTGCCGCGCAAGTCTTTCAGTCCGCGCCGGCCATCACCGCCGCGACTACGATCCATCAGCAGCCGGAATGGGCCGAGATCGAGCGTCCGTTTCCGGCTTTCGCGTTGTCGATCCCAGAGGCCGCCGACGTGCCGTCGAGCTACGCCATCCGGCGCCACGCCGAGGGTGGCGGCCGCAAGGACATCCTTACGCTTGGCGCCGCCGACAGCGCCACGCCTTATCTGCAGGTCGAGATCTACCGGCCGGGCAACGAGTTGAATCGCTTCGCCGGCCCGAAGGCCGAGATCGCCGCCGAGGCCGCGGCCCTGGGACCGGTCGCACTGGCGCACGCGGAAGAAACGCTCGCCAGCAAATTTGGCCCGCTGGAGATCGTCGCGTTTGAGACCTCGAAGGGCGTGGCCCGCCATTGCCTCGGCTTCCTGCGCGCCTACGACGACCCGCGACTGCAATTGTCCGGCTGGTTTTGCCAGGGTGGCGCCGAATTCATCGAGCGATCGACGCTGGCTTGCGCACTCGACCGGCTGTCGCTGCTCTCGGCCGGCAGCGAGCCGAAGGTCGGCGCGTTGTTCGCGCAGGCCGAACTCAACCGCAGTTACTGCGGCCAGCGCGATCCGATTCTGGCGTCGACGCCGAAGTACACGCTGCTGTGGAAGGCGCTGGCAAATCGGCCGGAGCCGCGGCGCGTCGGCCGCTGAGTCATCTCCCGCAATAACTTTTTCACGCTGCACCGCGACACGATTTTGGCGCACCGGCCGTCAACGCGATTGACCGGCCCGGCAATTCATATGATCATATTCAAATAAGAATATCTAAGGCCGCGGCGACGGCCGGCCGGCTGGATAAAAACCTCTGGGGAGAGGAACAATGATCACACGACGTCATCTGCTTGCGACGGCCGGCGCGGGCGCAGCGCTGGCGGTGTCCGGACTGCCAAAATTTTCAGAAAGCTTGGCTGCCAGCGTCGGTACCTCGCCGGGCGTGCCCGAGGGCGTCAACAGCTACGTCACCATGGGAACGCTGCCCGGCAAGAAGCCGTTGATCCAGCTGTCCGACCGCCCGCCGAACTTCGAGTCTCCAATCGAATATTTCCGCACGCCGATCACGCCGAACGACCAATTCTTCGTGCGGTACCACCTGGCCGACATCCCCGAGATCAAGGCCGAGAATTACAAGATCTCGGTCGGCGGCGACGGCGCCAACGGCCAGGTCGAGCTGACGCTCGACGACCTGAAGAAAATGCCCGCCGTCGAAGTGGTCGCAGTCAATCAATGCTCGGGCAATCGGCGCGGCCTGTCGAAGCCGCACGTCGCCGGTGTCGAGTGGGGCTACGGCGCCATGGGCTGCGCGCGCTGGAAAGGCGCCAAGCTCAAGGACGTGCTCGACAAGGTCGGGCTCAAGAAGGAAACGATCGAGATCTCCTTCAATGGAGCCGACGGGCCGGTAGTCGACAAGACGCCCGACTTCATCAAGAGCATTCCGGTCTGGAAGGCGATCGATGAGTCGACAATCATCGCCTACGAAATGAACGGCGCGCCGCTGCCACACTTCAACGGCTTCCCGGCGCGCTTGGTGGTGCCGGGCTGGACCGGCACCTATTGGATGAAGCATCTCATCACCATCACCGCGCTAACCAAGCCTCTTACCGGCTTCTGGATGAATCCGGCCTATCGAATTCCAATCGGGATATTTCCGATCGCGCAACGCTTCACGTCGCAGGAATACGCGCCGAACACGCCAATCACCGAGATGGTGGTCAACTCGCTCATCACCAGCCATCGCGATGGCGCCAAGGTGAGCGCGGGCAAAGTCACCGTCAGCGGCATGGCCTGGGACGGCGGCTACGGCATCCGTTCGGTGTCCGTATCGACCGACGGCGGCAAGAGCTGGTCGAGCGCGGCATTGGGCCAGGACCTCGGCCGCTACGCCCTGCGGCCGTGGAGCTTCGATCTCACCGCCAAACGCGGCGCCAACACCGTAATGGTCAACGCCACCAACAAGATCGGCCAGGGCCAGGTTTCCGATTTGATTTTCAACGGCGCCGGCTACCACAACAACGTGATGCAAAACATCACGCTGACGGCCTGAGGGAGATGACCATGCGGACATTCGTCATTGCTATCGCCGCCGCACTGATCGCGCTTCCGGCGGCCGCCGCCGAGGTGCAACTGAAAAAGGCGGACGGCGTCGACAAGGTGGAGGGCAACTGCGCCGCCTGCCACACGCTGGCCTATATCCCGATGAACTCGCCGTTCCTCAATGCGGCGGGCTGGACTACCGAGGTCACCAAGATGATCAAGGCGTTCGGCGCCCCGATCGACGATGCCGACGCCAAGACGATCGCCGACTATCTGACCAAGAACTACGGCACCTGATCAGAATAAATTCGCCGTCAACGTGCAAATTCGGCCTCGCCGCGCTGGCGAGGCCGTTTTCTTGATGATTTGCCGCAACAATTGCCTGTGATTTGACCTGTCGCCGCGAACCGAAGCCCGCTAGTATGCGTTGCAATATCGGGGCCTTAGCGAGGAATCCATGCGTCTGAAATCCGTTGCCACCACGTTTGCCGCTGTCGCGGCCATGGCTCTGCTGGCTATGCCGGCCGGCGCCGCGGTCAAGAAAAAGCACGTGGTCACCACCGCCGCCGGACACACGGTGTTCATCAGCCGGGACGAAGACGGGCACACCCGCACCAAGATCATCATCCAGAAGCGGTCGTACCTCGACGGCGGCACCGAAGTTATGCCGGGCGACCGCAACGACCACGACTACGCCTCGCCGCCAAATCATTCCGGCATCAGTGTGCTCGACAACACGGCATTCGGCGCCAACCAGTCGCCGCTGCCCGGGCCGTGGACGCTGCCGAGCAAAGATAATCCCTGGCTAAAGTTCTGACCAGCGTAGCGATCGCGCATAAAAAAACGCGGCCCTGAGGCCGCGTTTTCGTTTTTGGACGGTGCCTTCGAAACTCAAGCCGCCAAGGCTTCGAGTTCCGCTAAAATCGCGTCACCCATCGCCACTGTGCCGATCACGGTCGTTCCCTCCGACTTGATATCGGCGGTGCGCAGACCCTTGGCCAGCGCGGCGGCGATCGCCAGGTCGATCATGTCGGCCTGTTTGCCGAGATTGAACGAATAGCGCAACGCCATGCCGAACGACGCAATCATGGCGATCGGGTTGGCGACGCCCTTGCCCGCGATGTCGGGCGCCGAGCCGTGCACCGGCTCGTAAAGCGCCTTGCGCCTTTTGGTTTTCGGATCGACCTCGCCCAATGACGCCGACGGCAGCATGCCGAGCGAGCCGGTGAGCGTGGCGGCGATGTCGGACAGCATGTCGCCGAACAAATTGTCGGTGACAATGACATCGAACTGTTTCGGCCAACGCACCAACTGCATGCCGCCGGCATCCGCCAGCATGTGCTCGAGCTGGACGTCCTTATATTCGCGCGCGTGCAGCGCCGTGGTCACTTCATTCCACAGCACGCCCGACTTCATGACGTTGCGCTTTTCCATCGAGGTCACTTTGTTGCGGCGCTTGCGCGCCAGCTCGAACGCGACGCGGTCGATGCGTTCGATTTCGTAAGTGTCGTAGACTTGGGTGTCGATGGCGCGCTTCTGGCCGTTACCGAGATCGGTAATGGTCTTCGGCTCGCCGAAATAAACGCCGCCGGTCAGTTCGCGCAGGATGATGATGTCGAGCCCCTCGACCACCTCGCGCTTGAGCGACGAAGAATCGGCGAGCGCCGGATAGACGATGGCCGGGCGCACATTGGCGTAGAGGTCGAGATCCTTGCGCAGCCGCAGCAGGCCAGCTTCCGGCCGCACGTCGTAGGGCACCTTGTCCCACTTCGGCCCGCCAACCGCACCGAAGATGACGGCATCGGCGGCTTTCGCCTTCGCCATGGTCTCGTCGGTGATCGCGACCCCATGGGCGTCGTAACAGCAGCCGCCGGCGAGCGCCTCCTCGAAGACGAACTTATCCAGGCCCTGTTTGTTGAAGAACACGATGACCCGTTTTGCCTCGGCCATCACTTCGGGGCCGATGCCGTCGCCGGGGATCAGAAGGAGCTTGTGGATCGCCATACGCATTTACCTCGCAAGAACTGTCGCGAGGATTGCTAAAGGCTCGACGCAGGCTTGGCAACTGGGCGCCCCGGGCCGACACTGGGCCATCGCCAAACGAGACACCATGACGCCGGAACACAGACCGAAAGTCGTGATCGTGGATGCGGGCTTCGGCGGACTGGAAGCCGCCAAGGCGCTGCGCCGCGCGCCGGCCGATGTCACCGTGATCGACCGGCAGAACCATCATTGCTTCCAGCCACTACTCTATCAGGTGGCGACCGCGGCGCTGTCGCCGGCCGACATCGCCTGGCTGATCCGGCATATCCTGCGCACGCAACGCAATGCCACGGTGCTGATGGAAGAGGTCAGTGGGGTCGACACGCAGAACAGGAAACTCCGCACCGATTTCGGCGAGGTGCCTTACGACTATCTGGTGATCGCGACCGGCGCGATGCATTCCTATTTCGGGCATGACAACTGGTCGGATTACGCGCCCGGTCTCAAGCGCATCGAGCACGCCACGCGCATCCGGCGCAGCATCCTGATCGCGTTCGAGCGGGCCGAAGTGACGCCCGATGTCGCCGAACAAAGGCGCCTGCTCACGTTCGTAATCATCGGCGGCGGCGCCACCGGCGTTGAAATGGCCGGCGCCATCGCCGAGATCGCGCGCCAGACCCTGGCCGCCGATTTCCGCCGCATCGATCCGCGCACGGCCCGTATCGTGCTGATCGAGGCCGGACCGCGCGTGCTGCCGAGCTTCCCGCCCGCGCAATCGGACTATGTGCATGCGACGCTGACGCACAGCGGCGTCGAGATACAGACCACGACGCGGGTCATCCGGTGCGATGCGCACGGCGTCGATACCGATGGCGGCCGCATCGACGCCAGCACCATCATTTGGGCCGCCGGCGTCATCGCCTCGCCGGCCGCACGCTGGCTCAACGCGCAAGCCGACGGCGCAGGAAGGGTAAAGGTCGGCGCCGATCTGTCGCTCGCCGGACATCCGGATATCTTCGTGGTCGGCGACACCGCGGCGGTAACCGACGCCAAGGGCTATCCGGTGCCCGGCACCGCGCCGGCAGCCAAGCAGATGGGACAATATGTCGGCAAGCTGATCGCGGCGCGCATCGCCGGGCGTTCGGCGCCCGCGCCGTTCCGCTATATGCACCTTGGCGAACTGGCGACCATCGGACGGCGCGCCGCGGTTGTGAAATTCGGCCGCCTGCAGCTACACGGATTCATCGGCTGGGTGTTCTGGAGCGTGGCGCACATCTATTTTCTGATCGGATTGCGTAACCGCTTTGTCGTCGCCTTCATCTGGTTCTGGGATTATTTGACGTTCCAGCGCGGCGCGCGGCTGATCACCGATCCCGACGACCCGAAGAAGTAGCCCTCGCTCTGGACGCCAACATAGGGCCGCGCGACACTCGGATTTCCGGCGCCGCCAAGAGCGCCAAACCGGGAGGCGACCATGACCCGCATTTTCGCGATTATCCTCGGCGCTTTGGTGCTAGCGGTGCCGTTGATCCAAGTCCGCGCTGTCGAGCTCGACCCCAAGGCCGTCGTCTATCAGCTGCCCGACCAGATCAAATGGGGTCCGGTCAACCCGGCCGGTGCGCAACAGGCGGTGCTGTTCGGCGATCCCACCAAGGAGGGGCTGTACGGCGTCCTGACCAAGTGGACGGCGGGCAACCATTTCAGCAAACCGCATTTTCATCCGCACGACCGTTTCATCACGGTGCTATCGGGGACCTGGTGGGTCGGCAGCGGCCCGAATTGGGATCCCGCGAACGGCAGCGTGCCGATGCCGGCCGGGACCTTCGTCACCCATTACGGCAAGCAGGTGCATTGGGACGGCGCCAAGGATGTCGATGCTGTTTTGTTGATCGTCGGCGAAGGTCCGGCGACCACGACGCCGTTCGTGAGCGCCGACCAGCTGAAATAACGCTACAGCCCGCTGAACCAGTTGTAGCCCTGGTTTTCCCAATAGCCGCCGTGATCGGTGTTGGTGACTTCCATCGCCACCACGTATTTCGGATTCTTGAAACCCAATTTGGTGGGAATGCGGATCTTCATCGGAAAGCCGTAGGCGCCCGGCAATATCTTGTGGTCGAACTTGAACGACATCTGCGTCTGCGGATGCAGCGCAGTCGGCATGTCGATGGTATTGGTGTAGCCCTCAGCGCATTTGAACCAGATGTATTTGGCGCGGGTATCGGCGCCGATGCGCTTCAAGAATTCCGACAGCGGCGTGCCCTGCCAAGAACCGATGGCGCTCCAGCCCTCGACGCAGACGTGGCGCGTGATCTGCGACACTTCAGGGAGCGCGTGTAGCTCGGCGAGCGTCCACGGCTTCTTGTTGTCGACAAGGCCGGCGATCTCGAACTTGTAGCTATTGCCGTCCACCACTGGCGCCTCGTCTTCGGCGTAGTAAGCGTTGAACGGGAACGGCCGGGTAATCGCGCTTTCGGGGAAAGTCGGCGCCAGCTTGGTGCGGCTGAACAAGGCGGCCTGCGCGCCATCGTTGAATGCGGAAACCTTGCGCAACACGGCTTCGGCGGTGTCGCCGTCGATGATGTCGCAGCCGGTGAGGAAGGCGAGCGCGCCGAGGCTGGCCGCGCCGCGCAGGAAGCCGCGCCGCGCCGGATCGGGCATCAATCTGGCGGCGTCCTTGATCAGCAGCTTGGGATCGACGCCGGGAATGATTTTGCGCTGGTGCATTTTGATTTCCTACTTGCCCGTGACCATGGCGCGCAGGCTCTTCGGCACCAACAGCGCCAGCAACACATGCGCCGCCAGAAAGCCGACGATCGCCGCCATGGCGAAGAAGTGCACGTAGCGCGCAAAATCATAACCGCCGAACAGCGTGGTCAGTTCCTGGAACTGCACCGGCTTCCAGATCGAGATGCCTGAAAGCACGATGATAACGCCGCACAAGATGACACCGGCGTAGAGCACCTTCTGCACCGCGTTATAGTGCGACAGATCGTCATGGGCGAGCTTGAACGTCAGCGCGGCCTTGGCGTCGGCGAAGACGTCGGATGGATAGATCGGCAAAAGCTTGTGGCGGAAGCGGCCGGTGGCGAGCCCAAGCGTCACGTAGACAATGCCGTTGATCACCACCACCCACATCGCGGCAAAGTGCCAGAGCAGCGCGCCGGCGAGCCAGTTACCGAGACCGACCTGGCGCGGGAACGTGAAATTGAACAATGGCGAGGCGTCGTAGATCTGCCAGCCGGAGCCGATCATCACCAGGATCGCGATTGCGTTGACCCAATGGCAGACGCGCACCCACGCCGGATGAATGGTGGCGTTCGCGGGCATCGCGGTCATGGTCTCGGCGGTCATCTGTTTTCTCTCACCACTCTTATAACCCCAATAAGAATACGGCGCTGGCAGCTCTCCGGATGCAGGCATTAGCGAATAATCGCTACATGCTGATCTTCATCTGAATTTCCCGAGCGCGTATGTAGTAATCGGTCTGGTTCGCCGTGTCTTTCACGGCCGGCCGGTTTTGTTTGCTCTTTTTCATGTGCGACGGCTTGATGACGCGGTCGCTTTTGGCGTCGTCCGCGGCAGCGGGTGTCAGAGCGACACCCGCGGCGATCGCGGCCGCCAAAATGGCCAAATGCAGAGTTTTTTTCATCCTCGCGCCTCCCGCCACGCCGCGCGCCCAAAAGAGTATAGGGCGCGGTCGGGCTCGCGGGGGCAAGCCCAACCGGCAGCCGGGCTTACTTCTTCATGCTGTCCTTGGACATATTGTCCTTGGCCATGCTGTCGTCCTTCTTCATCGAATCCTTGGCCATGGTGTCCTTGGCCATGCCATCGTCCTTTTTCATCGAGTCCTTGGCCATGGTGTCCTTGGCCATCGGGTCTTTCTTCATATCGTCGGCGAAAGCCGCCGGCGCCAGCGGGGTCAAGGCCAGACCGGCCGCGATCAACGCCGACAGCAAAATGCTCTTTTTCATCACGTGTTTTCCTCGGGATTAAGCTTGGCAAGCCAACGGCTATCACGGAGGCCAAACACGTCATCATCAGTTTCCCGTTGCTCCAACCTAGCGTTTGGCTCACGGGTTTGTGAGAATGGCCAAGCCGGGCCGGATCGGATGAAGGAGCTTTCGCGTGACCCAATCGCCTGCGCCCAAGATCAATTCCGGAAATTTCTTCGAGGATTTTCGGCTCGGCCAGCAGATCCGCCATGCCACGCCGCGCACCGTCACGCTTGGCGACGTGGCGCTTTATAACGGCCTGTTCGGGCCGCGCTTTGCGGTGCAGTCGTCCGATGTTTTCGCGGCCAAGATCGGCTATCCGTGCGCGCCGCTCGATGATCTGCTGGTGTTCCACATGGTGTTCGGCAAGACCGTGCCTGACGTCTCGCTCAATGCGGTCGCCAATCTCGGCTATGCCGATTGCCGTTTTTTGAAGCCGGTCTATCCCGGCGACACGCTTAACGCGGCGTCCGAAGTGATCGGGCTGAAGGAGAATTCCAACAAGAAGACCGGCATCGTCTATGTGCGCTCGCGCGGCTTCAATCAGTACGGCGACACGGTGCTCGACTATGCGCGCTGGGTAATGGTGCGCAAACGCGACGAGGCGGCGCAGGTTGCCGAGGAGAAAGTGCCCGACCTGCCCAAGAGCGTCGAACCTTCGCAGCTCTGCGCTGCCTGCCCGCCGATCGATGCCAAGGCTTACGACAATGTGTTGGCAGGAAGCCCGCACCGCTTCGGCGACTATAAAGCCGGCGAGAAAATCGACCACGTCGCTGGCATTACCGTGGAAGACGCCGAGCACATGATCGCGACACGGCTTTATCAGAACACCGCGCGTATTCACTTTGACCACTTCACCGAAAGCAAAGGCCGTTTCGGCCACCGGCTGATCTATGGCGGCCACGCGATTTCACTGGCGCGGGCGCTCTCATTCAACGGGTTCGGCAATGCGTTCCATGTGGCGGCGATCAATGGCGGCCGGCACGTCGCGCCGTTGTTCGCTGGCCTTACGGTGTTCGCCTGGTCCGAGGTGCTGGCGAGCGCGGACGTGCCCGGCCGCAAGGACGTCGGCGCGCTGCGCCTGCGCACCGTCGCCACCAAGGACAGAACGTGCGCGGATTTCCCATACAAGAGCGGCGAGGACTACGATCCGGCGGTGATCCTCGATCTCGATTATTGGGTGCTGCTGCCGAAGTGAGGGGCGCGCCGTGCGCCACCGGACAACCAGCCATCAAGGAGCGGAACGACATGGAAAACGCGACAGGCTTGATGCACACGCTTCAGGATACTGAACATCGTCTGCTCGCCGAACTTCGCAATTTGCGCCGCGGACATCGCAAGCATGGCAAATCATCCGCGCGGGCAGGATCACAACTTACTATCGGCCAAAGAATAGCGGACGATGTCGCCGCCACGATGGGCTCGTGGAAGTTCATCATCATCCAGTCGATCATCCTGTTGATCTGGATCGTGCTCAACATCACCGCATATGTCGAGCAATGGGACCCCTACCCGTTTATCCTGCTCAATCTGGCACTATCGTTCCAGGCCGCCTACGCGGCGCCGTTCATCATGATGAGCCAGAACCGGCAGCAGGACATCGATCGCAAGGCGGCCGAACACGACTACCAAATCAACGTCAAGGCCGAGCTTGAGATCGAGCTGCTGCACCAGAAAATCGACGAGTTGCGCGAGAAAGAGGTTTTGAGTCTGACGGAATCAGTGAAGCTACTCACCGCGCTGCTGGCCAAGGCAAATATCACGCCGGGCGCCGCCACCTGAAATTCTATTTGACGCTCGCGCGCAAGTGGTCGACCAGCTGCCGTGCATAAGGCGGCAGCGTGTCGATATCGCGCACACAAATCGACAATTCGCGCAAGGCCCAGGCGTCGGTGAGGCGAACCGACGAGATCGCCATGTTGCGCTCGGTCCGCTTCACGGTGGTCTCCGGCACGATGCCGACGCCGACGTTGCATTCGACCAGGCGGCAGATGGCGTCGAAGCTGCGCAATTGCACGCGAAGTCTGAGCGGACGGCCGACGCGGTTCGCCTTGTCGGCCAGGAATCTTTGAATCGCGCTGGCACGGTCGAGGCCGACCATGTCGTAATCGAGCACCTCGGCAAAGCCGATGCGCGAGCGGCCGGCGAGCGGATGATTTTTCGAAACCACCAGCACGAAGCGGTCGCTGCGGAATGGAAACGTGTGCAAGCCGCCGTAGTCGACGGTGCCCGCGACGATGCCGATATCGGCGGCGCCTTCCGCCATCAGGCCGACGATCTCGTCGGACAGCCGCTCCTCGAGATCGACGCTAATATCGGGATAGGCCATCAGGAACGAGCTCAGCGTCTCCGGCAGGAATTCGGTGAGCGCGTTGGTGTTGGACAGCACCCGCACCTGGCCGGCGAGCCCGCGCGCATAAGGGGTAAGATCCTCCTGCAATCGCTCGGATTGCGCGAGGATGCCGCGCGCGTGCTGCAGCAAAGTGCGGCCGGGCTGGGTCGGCACCACCCCTTGGCGGCCGCGCACCAGCAATTCGGTGCCGAAACTGAGTTCCATCTTGCGGATGCGGGTCGAAGCAGCGGCCAGCGCCAGGTTGGCGCGCGCCGCGCCGTGGGTAATGCTGCCCGCCTCGACGATATGGCGGAACAGGTTGAGGTCGGTGAAATCGAAGCGCATGGGGCCCGGAGCCTTCTTATTTGACGAAGGCAGACTACGCAAAACACATATTGCAGCGCGGGATTTAAAGGTTCAAGCTTCGTAATTCATGAAGTAGCCGGTTCTGACGGCTCAGGCAAGCGGCACCTGCCGGGCATTCTGGAGAATGACGATGGCCGAGCTTGACGCGGGATCGGCGGCAGGGCCGCGACGGCCCCGTCCGCTCTCCCCACACCTGCAAATTTATAAGCCGATGTTGACGATGATGATGTCGATCGTGCATCGCATCACCGGGGCTGCGCTTTATTTTGGAATGATGCTGATCGCGTGGTGGCTGATCGCGGCGGCCTCCGGCCCGAACGCTTACGCCTATGTCGAATGGTTCATGAGCAGCCTGATCGGGCGCCTGATCTTGTTCGGCTACACGTGGGCACTCCTGCACCACATGTTCGGCGGCATCCGCCATCTGATCTGGGACACCGGTCACGGCCTGGAGCCGGTCGAGCGCGAGATGCTCACCCTCGCCACGCTGGTCGGCTCGGTTTCGCTCACGCTGATCCTGTGGGTGGCCGGCTATCTTGCCATGGGAGGCCCGCGATGAGCGAGCCTCAGATGCGCACGCCGATGCGCCGCGTTCGGGGCTTGGGCGCCGCTCATTCCGGCACCGCCCATTTCTGGCATCAACGCGTGACGTCGGTGGCCGGAATTCCGCTGTCGCTGGCGCTGGTGGTCATTATCATCGGCCTGCTTGGACGCAGCCACGCTGCGGTCGTGCAGATTCTCGGCTCGCCGCTGGTCGCCATCATCATGCTGCTGTTCATCATCAACTCCGCCTATCACATGTGGATCGGCATGCAGGAAATCATCCTCGACTACGTGCATGAGGAAAAATCGAAACTGCTGAGCCTGATGGCCAATACCTTCTTCGTCTTCGTCGTCGGCTTTGTTTCCGCCTACGCGATCCTGAAGCTGTCGTTCGGAGTCTAGGCATGGCCGCGAACGGAAAATCCAACGGCAAGTCGACCGCTGCGCCCGCCAGCAACGGCAAGGCCTATCCGATCGAGGATCACAGCCACGACGTTGTCGTGATCGGCGCCGGCGGCTCCGGCCTGCGCGCCGTGGTCGGTTGCAGCGAGGCGGGACTGCGCACCGCCTGCATCACCAAGGTGTTTCCCACCCGCTCGCACACCGTGGCGGCGCAAGGCGGCATCGCCGCGGCGCTTGGCAATATGGGCGAGGACGACTGGCGCTGGCACATGTACGACACCGTCAAGGGCGCCGACTGGCTCGGCGACCAGGACGCCATCGAATATCTCTGCCGCAACGCGCCGGCAGCGGTCTACGAACTCGAGCACTGGGGTCTGCCGTTCTCGCGCCGGGAGGAAGACGGCAAGATCTATCAGCGTCCGTTCGGCGGCATGACCACGCATTACGGCAAAGGCACCGCGCAACGCACCTGCGCCGCCGCCGACCGCACCGGTCACGCCATGCTGCACACCATGTATGGCCAGGCGCTCAAGCACGCGGCCGAATTCTACATCGAATATTTCGCCATCGACCTGATCATGGACGACGAGGGCCGCTGCCGCGGCGTGGTCGCGCTCAACATGGATGACGGCACCATCCATCGCTTTGCCGCCAACATGACAATCCTCGCCACCGGAGGCTACGGCCGCACCTATTTCTCCTGCACCTCGGCGCACATCTGCACCGGCGACGGCAACGCGATGGTGCTGCGGGCCGGACTGCCGTTGCAGGACATGGAATTCGTGCAATTTCATCCGACCGGTATTTACCCGGCCGGTTGCCTGATCACCGAGGGCTCGCGCGGCGAAGGCGGCTATCTGGTCAATTCGGAAGGCGAGCGTTTCATGGAGCGTTACGCGCCGTCGGCCAAGGACCTGGCCTCGCGCGACGTGGTGTCACGCGCCATGACCATCGAGATCCGCGAAGGCCGCGGCGTCGGCAAGGAAAAGGACCACCTGTTCCTGCATCTCGACCACCTCGATCCCAAGGTGCTGCACGAGCGGTTGCCCGGCATCAGCGAGACCGCGCGCATCTTCGCCAATGTCGACGTGACGCGCGAGCCGATCCCGGTGCTGCCGACCGTGCATTACAACATGGGCGGCATTGCCACGAATTATCACGGCGAGGCGCTGACCAAGAAAAATGGCGACGCCGACACGGTAATTCCCGGCCTGATGGCGCTCGGCGAAGCCGCCTGCGTGTCCGTGCACGGCGCCAACCGGCTTGGCTCGAATTCGCTGATCGATCTCGTCGTGTTCGGCCGCGCCGCCGCCCATCGCTGCGCCGAATTGCTGACGCCCGGCGACAAGCAGCCCGATCTACCGAAAGATTCCGCCGACCTGTCGCTGACCCGGCTCGACAAGTTCCGCCATGCCGCAGGCTCAACGCCAACCGCGCATTTGCGGCTCAATATGCAGAAGGTGATGCAGACCAACTGCGCCGTGTTCCGCACTGGCGACATCCTGGAGGAAGGCCACAAGCTGATCCACGACGTCTATGGCGGCATGGCCGACGTGCACGTCAGCGACCGTTCGCTGATCTGGAATTCCGACCTGATTGAGACGCTCGAGCTCGACAATCTGATCGCGCAGGCGGTCGTCACCATGGATTCGGCGGAAAACCGCACCGAAAGCCGCGGCGCGCACGCGCGCGAGGACTTCCCCGATCGCGACGACAAGGAATGGATGAAGCACACGCTGGCCTGGATGGACGACAAGGGTAAAGTGAAAATCGACTACCGCCCGGTGCATGCCTACACACTCACCAACGACATCGCCTATATCGAACCGAAAGCGCGCGTTTACTGACGCGAGGGACTATTCGCCATGGTCGAATTCACGCTGCCGAAAAACTCCAAGATCACGCAGGGGCAAACCTGGCCGCACGCGCCGGGCGCCAAGCATGAGACCGAGTTCCGCATCTACCGCTGGAATCCGGACGATGGCGGCAATCCGCGCATTGACACTTATTACGTCGACCGCGACGATTGCGGCCCGATGGTTCTCGACGCGCTGATCTGGATCAAGAACAACATCGACCCAACGCTGACCTTCCGCCGCTCCTGCCGCGAAGGTGTGTGCGGCTCCTGCGCCATGAACATCGACGGCACCAATACGCTGGCCTGCACCATGGCGACCGATCACGAAAAGGCGCCGGTGAAGATTTACCCGCTGCCGCATCAGCCGGTGGTCAAGGACCTTGTGCCGGATCTGAAGAATTTCTACGCGCAATACGCCTCGATCGAGCCTTGGCTCAAGACGGTATCGCCGACGCCGGAGAAGGAATGGCTGCAGAACCACGAGGATCGCGCCAAGCTCGACGGCATGTACGAATGCATTCTGTGCGCCTGCTGTTCAACCTCATGCCCGAGCTATTGGTGGAATTCCGACCGCTATCTCGGGCCCGCGGCGCTGCTGCAAGCCAACCGTTGGGTGCAGGACAGCCGCGATGAGGCGACCGGCGACCGGCTCGATAATCTCGAGGATCCGTTCCGGCTTTATCGCTGCCACACCATCATGAATTGCTCGAAGGCCTGCCCGAAGGGCCTCAATCCGGCCAAGGAAATCGCCGAATTGAAAAAGGCGATGGTGGACCGGCAGGTGTAGCGGCGCTGATTATTTCCGCGGTGCCTAATTGCACTTGGTGGCGAAGCAGAGCTTTTCCAGCTCGGGGAACGGCTTATAGGCGGCCTTTGCGCATTGTCCTTTGTCGGCCTCGACCAGCTGGTTGAGATGCCCGCCGAAGAAATATGCGATGCGCTCTTTGTTGCCGAGGTAGGTGCGGTTCAGATCGCGCGGGTTGTAGCGGACGCATGACGTGTAGCGCTGATCGCTGCCGACCGGCGTGAGCACCGGGTCGGAAAGAAACGCGTCATGCACGTTGGTCGGGTCGTCGAGCGTTCTTCGCAACGTGTCCAGAATTTCCTGCTTGAACGCGGTCGGCGGAATATTCGGCTCCACGAACGGCGTCTTGTCGTTGCTGCCGCAGGCGGCGAGCAGCGACCCCGCGGTCAGCACCAAACACAGATGGGCTCTGACGTTACGCATCGGACGCCTCAGTCGAGCTTGAGCTTCTTGCGCCGCTGCGCCAGCGTGCGCAGCCGCAACGCGTTGAGCTTGATGAAGCCCGCGGCATCGCGATGATCGTAGGCCACCACGCCTTCCTCGAAGGTTACCAGGTCCTGGTCGTACAGCGAATATTTGCTCTCGCGGCCGACCACGGCGACGTTGCCCTTGTAGAGCTTGAGCTTGACGCGGCCGGTGACGAATTCCTGGCTTTTGTCGATCGCCGCCTGCAGCATCTCGCGTTCCGGCGCGAACCAGAAACCGTAATAAACTAGCTCGGCATATTTCGGCATCAACTCGTCTTTGAGATGAGCCGCGCCGCGGTCGAGCGTGATCGATTCGATGCCGCGATGAGCGGCGAGCAGAATTGTGCCGCCCGGCGTCTCATACATGCCGCGCGACTTCATGCCGACGAAACGGTTTTCCACCAGATCGAGCCGGCCGATGCCGTTGGCCTTGCCAAGCTCGTTGAGCCGGGCGAGCAGCGTGGCCGGCGACAATTTCTTGCCGTCGACCGCGACGGCGTCGCCACGCTCGAAATCGACGCTGATGACGGTCGGCTTGTCCGGCGCCTTCTCCGGATCGAGCGTGCGCGAATAGACATAGTCCGGTACCTCTTGCGCCGGGTCTTCCAGCACTTTGCCTTCCGAGGACGCGTGCAGCAGATTGGCATCGACCGAGAATGGCGCGTCGCCGCGCTTGTCTTTGGCAATCGGGATCTGGTGCTGCTCGGCGAATTCGATCAGCTTTGTCCGCGACGTGAGGTCCCATTCCCGCCACGGCGCGATCACGGTGACGTCCGGCTTGAGCGCGTAATAAGCGAGCTCGAAGCGCACCTGGTCGTTGCCCTTGCCGGTGGCGCCATGGGCGACGGCGTCGGCGCCGATTTTCTCAGCGATCTCGATCTGCTTTTTTGCGATCAACGGCCGCGCGATCGAGGTGCCAAGCAGATATTGGCCTTCGTAAAGCGCATTGGCCCGGAACATCGGGAACACGTAGTCGCGCACGAATTCCTCGCGCAGGTCCTCGACGAAGATGTTCTCCGGCTTGATGCCGAGCAGCAACGCCTTCTTGCGCGCCGGCTCGAGTTCCTCGCCCTGGCCGAGATCGGCGGTGAAAGTGACGACCTCGCAGCCATAGGTGGTTTGCAGCCACTTCAGGATGATCGAGGTGTCGAGCCCGCCCGAATAGGCGAGCACGACTTTCTTGGGGTGAGCCTTTGCCATTGCGCTGCCGGTCGTTTCGCCGATCCGTCCTTAAATCCTTGAAAGCGCGGGGACTATAGGGGGAATGCCGGTCGGCGCAAAGCGTGCCTAGCCGGTCACGTCCTCGTACACGTCCATGTCCGCGCTGCCCGCCAAAATCGCGCGCCAGCCTTGCAGGAAGGTGCGCACCATTGGATCGCTCGCCAGCTTCTGGCGGTTGAGCTCGAGCGCGGCGTCGGCGGCGTATTCGATTTCGATGGTGAGCTGGGCCGGGTCATCGACGTTCTGCAGCACGCGAAAGCCGGTGCCGCCAAGCGTCTTGTAGAAGGGCGCAGCGCTGCGGATGAGCGCGAGCACCGGCCCCGGTTCGCCCAAAGCCCGCATCTTGATTTGCAACACGCGTTTAAAGGTTTTCTCCGCCATGGGGATCAAGGCTCCGATTTGCGCTTGCCGAACAATCCGGCGATAGAAGCGGAAAACCGTTCCAGCCCGCGCTCGACGGCCTCGTCACTGAGCCGCGTTCGCGGCCAGCGGTAGATCAAGCCGTACACGACCCAGATTATCAGAAACGTGAACACGCCAGCAAAGATGGTGTCGCTGACAAAGTGCCCGCCTTGCATGACGCGCAGCGCGGCGATGACGGCGCCGAGCGCCAGCGACCCGCCATAGGCGAACGCCCGCCATTGCGGCGGCGCGAGCGCCGCTGGCGCCATCGTCCAGATTGCGCCGGCCACATCGCCGGAAACAAACGAGCAGTTCTTGTCGCACTCGCCGCGCGGATCCCACCAGGGCACGTAATGTTCGGTGCCCTCGAATTGCGTCACTTCGATCGGGCGCGGCCGGCCCCAATGGTCCTTGAGCGTGACATTGACCAGCAAGCCCGGACCGAGAACGAGCGTCGACATCAGGAAAATGACGGCGCGGCCCGACACCAGCATTTTGCGCCGCGGATGAATGAGCTTGATCAGCAGCGCGGCTACTGCCGGTGCGACCAGCAGCGCGCTGAGCCAAAGCGTGCTGTCACGTATCCAGGCAAACGGCTGGTAGAAGCGCAACGAAAATGCGTTGTGGTTGACGTCGATGAATTCGTAGAACGGCCGGGCAATCCGCAACTCGATTTCAGGAAACAGCGCAAAGATCACGCCGGTCACGGCGGCTATGACAAGCGCGACGATCAGCCCGGTGCGGTTCATGCGCCGGCGTCCCGCTGCTCGCGCCAGCGCCCGGCCTTGCGACCGGCAAGCGCCCAATAGGTCAGGCCGAACACCACGCCGGCGGCGGCCGCGATCTCGGCCTCGTGCGAAATCGGCGGCGGCGGGCGGTCGATTGATTCTTCGTGGCGGCTGGTCGCGCCGCTGCCGTAATAGCCGAGCAGCAGAAGTGCCGCGCCGGACGCGGCATAGACCAGCAGCGAGCGGATTTTGAAGCTCTCGGCAATGGCGATGAGGATGACCAGCGGCAGCAGGCCGGTCGCAGCCGTCGCCGTCGCGCCGATGAAGGTCGTGATCCAGAACACCACGCGTTCGCCGACATCGCCGGTCAGTCCGTGCCATTTCGGCCCGAGCACACCCATGGCGATGGCCATGCCGGTGGCCAGGCTCGCCAGCACGACGGCGAAGATGATGACGATGAGGCGGCCAAGGAATGCCAAAGCTAATCCGTCATCGACATGGCGCGCAGCGCCATGCGCTCGCGAGCGGAAAGTTTCTCGGTCGCGCTCTTGAGCTGGCCGCAGGCGGCCAGAATGTCACGGCCGCGCGGCGTGCGCACCGGTGAGGCGTAGCCGGCATCGAACACCACGGCTGAGAATTTCTCGATCTGCTCCCAGTCGGAACATTCGTATTTGCTGCCGGGCCAGGGATTGAACGGAATGAGATTGATCTTGGCTGGGATGCCCTTGAGCAGCCGCACCAGCGCCTTCGCATCGTCTATTGAGTCGTTGACGTCCTTGAGCATGACGTATTCGAAGGTGATGCGCTTGGCATTGGATGCGCCGGGGTAATTGCGGCAGGCTTCCAGCAATTCTTGAATCGGGTATTTGCGGTTGAGCGGAACCAATTCGTTGCGCAATTCGTCGCGCACGGCGTGCAGCGACACCGCCAACATGCAGCCGATCTCGGCGCCGGCGCGTTCGATGTTCGGCACCACGCCGGAGGTCGACAGCGTGATGCGGCGCTTGGAAATCGCGATGCCCTCGCCGTCGGAAACGATCAGTAGCGCGTCGCGCACGGCATCGAGATTATAGAGCGGCTCGCCCATGCCCATCATCACGACATTGGTGATGCAACGCTCGCCCGACGGAATGACGCCATCGCTCGGACGCGTGCCGCCCGGCCAGTCACCGAGGCGGTCGCGCGCCACCATCACCTGGCCGGCGATTTCGCCGGCGGTGAGGTTGCGCACCAGCCGCTGCGTGCCGGTGTGGCAGAACGTACAGGTCAGCGTGCAGCCGACCTGGCTCGATACGCACAAAGTGCCGCGCTCGCTGTCGGGGATATAGACGCATTCCACTTCGTGCGGGCGCTCGCCCTGCACTTCGCCCGGCAGCCGCAGCAGCCATTTGCGCGTGCCGTCGACCGAGACCTGCTCGGCCACGACTTCGGGGCGCGCCAGAGTGAACCGCTGCGCCAGGCTCTCGCGCAATTCCTTGGACATGCTGGTCATGGCGTCGAACGACGTCAGCCCGCGGAAATAGATCCAGTGCCAGAGCTGCTGCACGCGCATCTTGCGCTGCGCTTGCGGCACGCCGACCTCGCCCAGCGCGTCGGCCAATTCGGCGCGCGACAGCCCGATCAGCGACGGCTTCTCGGGCGCGACGTAGCGCTCAAGCGGCGTCTTCTCGACGAAGGGCACCGAGGCCGGTGCGATTTCCACTGTGGTTGCCATGGGCTCAAGCTGTCATAGCCGCGCACGGCGGCGTTGACGGCAATATAGGGCGCGAGCGCCCTACTTGCACTCCTCCGCCACCTTGTCGAGCGCCTGATCGAGGCCTTTGAGCGAATAAGTGTCGGTGGACTTGGTGCCGCGGGCGGACACGCTCTTGACCACCAGATCGGACCCTTTGCGCATGGCGGCAACCATTTGCGCTTCCTCGGCGGCGTTCTTGACCCAGGCGCCGTCGTTCTGAGTGTACATGACATAATTGGCCGAGCCGATGGCAGCGACAGCGTCAACGCCGGTCTTCTGGGGATAGCCGACGATCATCGACACTTCGTTTTTCACTTTCTCGGCCGGGCGGGTCGAGACGAAGGCATAGGACGGGTCACGTTTGCGCCCGGCCGGTTCGGTCTCGGCCTTGGCCGGTTTGGCCAGCGCGAAGCAAACCTTCTTGCCGCCGGGTGACGCCGTGTAGGCGCCCCAGTCGCCGAACTGGCCAAGCAGCACCGCTTGCTCGGTGGGGTCGGCCTTGGGCGGCTTCTGAGCCGGTTGGGCCGGCTTCTGTTGCGCCGGCTTGGCCGGTTGGGTCTGCGCATAAGCAGACGTGCCAAAAGTCACGGCCGCGGCGGTCAGCAGTGCAATCGCGGGGCTTTGCCAAAGCGTCTTCGTCATCGGGCTCTACCGGTTGAAGTGAACAACGGCGTTCAAGCCGCCCCCTAAGAACGGCGGGATATTAGGCCATTATGGGTGAATATCGGCAAGGACAAGGCGGCATTCTGCCGCCCGCCTGAGCCGAAAGTTAACGGCGCGAAACAGGCCGTGCCGCGTGCTAGATAATGCATTGCACCAACACTTGACCTGATGACCTGAGTTGCCATGAAAGCCCTGCTCTGCACCCATTACGGCACCCCCGACGACCTTGAGCTTGCCGACATCGCCGATCCCATGCCCGCGCCGGGCGAAGCGGTCGTGCGCATCAAGGCGGCGGCGCTCAATTTCTTCGACACCTTGATCATCGCCGGAAAATATCAGACCAAGCCGGCGTTCCCATTCTCGCCGGCGGCGGAATTCGCCGGCACCGTGGAGAGCCTCGCGCCGGACGTCACTTCGCTGAAGGTCGGCGACCGCGTGCTGGGCTATTCAGGCTACGGCGCGGCCCGCGAACTCATTGCCGTCTCTGCGGGCAAGCTGGTCAGACTTCCGGACGGCCTCGACTTCGACCGCGCCGCCGGACTGTGCGTCACCTACGGCACCACGCTGCACGCGCTCAAGGATCGCGCCCGGCTCAAACGCGGCGAGACGCTGGCGGTGCTTGGCGCCTCAGGCGGCGTTGGCTTGGCCGCCGTCGAACTCGGCAAAATCATGGGCGCGCGCGTGATCGCTTGCGCATCATCTGCTGAGAAAATAGAATTCGCGCGCCAGCACGGCGCCGACGACGGCATCGATTACGGCAAGGACGATCTCAAAGACGCGCTGCGGCGAGTGACGGAAGGCCGCGGTGCCGACGTGATTTACGATCCGGTCGGCGGCGCTTACGCAGAAGCAGCAATACGCTCGATCGCATGGCTGGGACGCTATCTCGTCGTCGGCTTCGCCGCCGGCGAGATTCCGAAGCTGCCGCTCAATCTCGTGCTGCTCAAAGGCTGCGACGTGCTCGGCGTGTTCTGGGGCACATGGACCGAGCGTGACCCGGCTGGCCATCGCGCCAATACCGAACAACTGCTCGCGTGGGCCGCGCAGGGAAAATTGTCGTCGCACGTTCACGCCACCTACCCGCTTGCGGAAGCCGCGGCTGCGCTCAAGGCGATCGCCGCGCGCGAAGTTATGGGCAAAGTTATCCTGAAGCCTTAGTTAACCGGCCAACTTGTCCATCGCTTCGGCAAGTTTGATGTCGAGCGCGGTCACGCCGCCGGCGTCGTGGGTGGACAGCGTCACCTCAACCGTCTTGTAGACGTTGAACCATTCAGGATGGTGGTTCATGTCTTCGGCAATATCCGCCACGGCCGTCATGAACGCGAAAGCTTCCTTGAAGTTCTTGAAGGTAAATTTGCGGGTGATGGCGTCGCGCCCGGATACCTCCGACCAATGAGCCAGCTTGCCCAAAGCGGTCTTGCGGGCATCGCCTGCTAATTTTTCAGCCATTTTCAACCCCTTGCTGCGTTCACCACGATAACGATGTCGAAGCGAAAAGGCTCCATCCAGCGGTTGCGTTGCAGCATTTGGTAGCTATATTCCGCTCGAATCCGCGGGCCTAAAGCCCGCGATTCGTTTTTCGCAAGACGGAATACCGGCACACCCCATGAATCTTCGCAACGTCGCTATCATCGCTCACGTCGACCACGGCAAAACCACGCTGGTGGACCGGCTGTTGCAGCAATCCGGCTCCTATCGCGAGAACCAGCGCGTGGTCGAGCGCGCCATGGATTCCAATGACCTCGAGCGCGAGCGCGGTATCACCATCCTGGCCAAGGCGGCGTCGGTGGTCTGGAAAGACACCCGCATCAATATCGTCGATACCCCCGGCCACGCCGACTTCGGCGGCGAAGTCGAGCGCATTCTCAATATGGTCGACGGCGCGCTGGTGCTGGTGGATGCCGCCGAAGGCCCGCTGCCGCAAACCAAATTCGTCGTCTCCAAGGCGCTCAAGATGGGTCTCAAGCCCATCGTCGTCATCAACAAAGTAGACCGTTCCGACGCCCGCGCCACCGAGGTGGTGAACGAAGTGTTCGACCTGTTCGCCGCGCTCGACGCCACCGACGAGCAACTCGATTTTCCGATTCTCTACGGCTCGGCCAAGCAGGGCTGGATGGCGACCAAGCTGGACGGTTCGCACGATGACGGCATGCAGCCGCTGTTCGATCTCATCCTCAGCCACGTCAAGCCGCCGGTGGTGGAAGAAGGCCCGTTACGTCTGCTCGGCACCATTCTGGAAGCCAATCCTTATCTCGGCCGTCTCGTTACCGGCCGCATCACGTCGGGATCGGCGAGGCCCAATCAAAACGTCAAGGTGCTCGATCACGACGGCAAATTGATCGAGACCGGTCGCATCACCAAACTGCTGGCATTCCGCGGCATCGAGCGCGTGCCGGTGGACGAAGCGGCCGCCGGCGACATCGTCGCCATCGCCGGATTGCCGAACGCCACCGTCGCGATGACGATCTGCGATCCGTCGGTGGAAACGCCGATCCCGGCGCAGCCGATCGACCCGCCGACTTTGGCGATGACGTTCCGCGTCAACGATTCCCCGCTCGCCGGCACCGAAGGCACCAAGGTCACCGGCCGCATGATCCGCGACCGGCTGCTGCGCGAGGCCGAGGGCAACGTGGCGCTGCGCGTGCGCGAGTCCGACGACAAGGATGCCATGGAAGTCGCCGGCCGCGGCGAATTGCAGCTCGGCATTCTGATCGAGCAGATGCGGCGCGAAGGCTTCGAACTGTCGGTATCGCGGCCGAAGGTGCTGATGCGCGAGGATCCCAAGACCGGCGAGATGCTGGAGCCAATCGAGGAAGTGGTCATCGACGTCGACGAAGTTCATTCCGGCGTCGTCGTGCAGAAAATGGCAGAGCGCAAAGCCGAAATGCTGGAGATGAAGCCCTCCGGCGGCCACCGCCTGCGGCTGGTGTTCCACGCGCCGACGCGCGGGCTGATCGGCTATCAGGGTGAACTGCTCACCGACACGCGCGGCACCGCCATCATGAACCGGCTGTTCCACGCCTACGGGCCGCACAAGGGCCCGATCCAGGGCCGCCGCAATGGCGTGCTTATCGCCAACGATAAAGGCGAGGCCGTCGCCTACGCGCTGTGGAATCTGGAAGACCGCGGCCCGATGATGATCGAGCCGGGCTGGAAAGTTTACCGCGGCATGATCGTCGGCGAGCACACCCGCGACAACGACCTGGTCATCAACGTGCTCAAGGGCAAGCAGCTCACCAACATTCGCACCACGTCGAAAGACGAAGCTGTCCGGCTGACCCCGCCAATAAAGATGACGCTGGAAAAGGCGCTCGCCTATATCCAGGACGACGAGCTGGTCGAAGTCACGCCGGCCTCGATTCGCCTGCGCAAGAAGCTGCTGGACGAGACCGACCGCAAGCGGGAAGACCGGGCGAAAAGCGCGGCCACCGCCGAGGCGGTCTGACACCCAGCCGCTGTGCCCGGTAGCGGGCAGTGATGTGTCCTATCTTGGGACATTTCGAATCTCAAAAGTCGAATCACTTGCCGCGTCTCACCGCCGTCCGAAGCGGATCGCGTTTGCCGCGCAAGGCCGCGGCGCACGTGCCGGCGTGCCGCATCAGCGCGGTTTTGCAGCCGCCACAGCGTGTTTTGCGCCGCCCTGTGGCCAGTAATCCACACCGGTTACCGATCGTTAACTATAGGGCTTGAAGGCCGCAGGGTTCGTTGCTTCTATTCGGCAATGACGACGACCCTCATAGAGATTCGCCGTGCCAAGGCCTCCGATGCGATCGACGTCGCCGCGACCCACGACGAGGCATGGCGGACGGCCTATCAGGGCATCATCCCGGGCAACGAACTCGACAAGCTGATCAGCCGGCGCGGACCGGACTGGTGGGATTCGGCCATTCGCAAAGGCAGCCGCATCACCATCCTGCAATTCGGCGAGCAGATTGCCGGCTACGCCAATTACGGGCGCAACCGGGCGCGCAGCCTGTTTTATGACGGCGAAGTCTACGAGCTTTATCTGCGTCCGGAGTTCCAGGGGCTGGGCTTTGGTCGCCGCCTGTTCTCGGCCGCGCGCAAGGACCTGATGCAAAGCGGCTTGAAGAGCCTGGTGGTCTGGGCGCTGTCCGATAACGAGTCGGCGGTGGAATTCTATCGTGCGCTCGGCGGCCGCGCGGTGGCGCGCTCCTCGGAGCGCTTCGGCCCCAAGACCCTCGATAAGGTCGCCTACGCCTGGCAATAAGGCGCTTTACTAAAATCCGATTTTAAATTTGCGGCGCCGGCAGGCCGTTCTGCGCGCAGGCGGCACGCAGCGTATTGAGCAGCAGGCACGCAATCGTCATCGGCCCGACGCCGCCCGGCACCGGCGTCAGCGCGCCGGCAACTTTCGCCGCCTCGGCAAACGCAACGTCACCGACAATGACGGATTTGCCGTCGGCGCCCGCGATCCGATTGATGCCGACATCGATCACCGTCGCGCCCGGCTTGATCCAGTCGCCACGCACCAGCTCAGGCCTGCCGATCGCGGCGATCAGCAAATCGGCACGGCGGCACACCGCAGGTAGATCGACCGTTTTGGAGTGCGCGATGGTCACGGTGGCGTTCTCCGCCAGCAGCAATTGCGCAACCGGCTTGCCGACGATGTTGGAGCGGCCGATCACCACCGCCTCCATGCCGGCGAGCGAAGCATGCACGGTTTTCGCCAGCATCACGCAGGCCATCGGCGTGCAGGGCACCAGGCCGGGTTGGCCGCTGGTCAGCCCGCCGACATTGAACGGATGAAATCCGTCGACATCCTTGGCCGGATCGATGGTGCCGAGCGCTTTCGGCGCGTCGATGTGCGGCGGCAGCGGCAGTTGCACCAAGATGCCGTTGACCGCCGGATCGGCATTGAGCCGCGCGATCAGCGCGAGCAACTCCGGCTCCGTGGTCGCCGCCGGCAGCTTGTGGTCGAAAGCGTGCATGCCCGCTTGCGCCACCGCCTTGGATTTGGTGCGGACGTAAACTTCACTGGCCGGATTTGCGCCCACCAGGACAACGGCGAGGCCGGGCACGATGCCGCGGTCGCGCATCAGACGATGCACGGCATCGGCCACCTTGCCGCGCAAGTCCGCCGCGCTGGTTTTGCCGTCAATGATGCGTGCGGTCATGGTTCAGTTCTAGCGCGCCGCGCCGATCTTCTCCAGCGCCGCGATCAATGTTGGGCCATGGCCCGAAATCGTAAGCCGCTTGATGCGGGCCGTGGCGCCCGCGGCGAGCGCGACGTCGCGCAGTGGGACGCCGGCCGCCTTGGCGATCAGCCGCAACAGCGCGTCATTGGCCGCGCCCTCGCTCGGCGCCGCCCGCACCCGCGCCTTGAGCACGCTGCGGCCGTCGGCCAACAGCTCGATGCCATCAATGGAATCACGGCCGCCCTTGGGCGTCAGCCGAACACTCAGTGCAATGCCGCCGGCAATCGCGGCCCATGCCTTGGGGCCGGCCAATTCAGAACACGTTCGGGTAAATGTACCGGACGATCACGTTTTCCAGGAGCAGGATGAGCAGGATCAGAATCACCGGAGAGACGTCAATACCGCCGAGATTGGGCATCATCGAGCGGATCGGCCGCAACAGCGGCTCGGTGATGCGGTACAGAAAATCGCCGACCATCGCCACCACCTGGTTGCGGGTGTTGACGACGTTGAAGGCGACCAGCCAGGACAGCACGGCGGAAGCGATCAGCAGCCAAATATAAATTTGCAGGATCAGCAGAACGATATCGAGAACCGCGCGCATGGGTGTCCGCCTGTTCGAGTCGGGCGGAAACTAGCGGGTCGCAGGATTTTGAACAAGCCGAACCGGCGAGGCTCTGGCCCAACGGCCCGCATCCTTGACAGGCCGGACCCCGGGTCCTAAATGGCGGCCAATCGCCTGAATTTACGTGCAACGGCTGCGCTGTCGTTGCCTTTGGCGGGGCCATAGCTCAGCTGGGAGAGCGCGTCGTTCGCAATGACGAGGTCGGCGGTTCGATCCCGCCTGGCTCCACCATTTCTCTTTAACTCTCGCCCGAACCCGGTTGCTCATGGACCGTCGCCGCCTCGAGCGGGATGACGATTTCACAGCGCACGCCGGAACGCTCGAACGCAAGCCGCGCGCTGCCGCCCAGTTCCGCGGCGATGCTGCCTTCGATCAGCTTGGAACCGAAACCGCGGCGTTGCGGCTCGGGCACCACCGGCCCGTTTTGCTCGACCCAATCGATCCGCAGCATCTGACGCTCGTCGCCGCCGGCCACTTGCCAGCGAATTTCAATACGGCCGCCGGGCAACGATAGCGCGCCGTATTTCGCCGCATTGGTGGTAAGTTCGTGGAACGCCATCGCCAAGGTGAGCACCGCGCGCGGCCGCAACACGATGTCCTCGCCGCGCATCACGATCCGCTCAGGTCCCGCGCCAACATAAGGCGCGACGCTGGCCGACAGGATCTCGCGCAACTCGGCGCTCTCCCAATGATGCCGGGTGAGCTGGTCGTGCGCCTTGGAGAGCGCGATCAGGCGGCCCTCGAAGCTTTCGCGAAAGGCTTCCGGCGTCGGCGCGCCGCGCGCGGTTTGCGAGACCAGCGATTGCACGGTCGCCAGCGTGTTCTTGACGCGGTGATTCAATTCGTCGATCAGCAGCTTCTGGCGCTGCTCGGCCGCCTTGCGTTCGGTGATGTCCTGCACGATGCGGACCAGATAGAGCAATTGCCCGTCGGCGGTGCGCACCGGCGACGAGCGCACCGACATCCAGATCAAGCGGCCATCCTTGCGGATGAAGCGTTTCTCCACCGAATAGAATTCCAGTTCGCCACTGACCTGCTTGCGGAAACCCTCACGGTCCGCATCGGCGTCGTCGGCATGCGTATGGGTGAGCAACTTGTTGGCAAGCAGATGCTCGCGGCTGTAGCCGGTGATGGCCAGGATCGCTTCGTTGACACGCAGGAAGCGGCCGTCGGGCGCCACTTCCGAAATGCCGATCGCGGCGTGCTCGTAGGTCGCCGCCAGACGTTGTTCCTGCTCGAGCGTGAGCCGGCGCGAATTTTCGAGCGCGGCGTCCATGCGTTTGCGCTCGGTAATGTCGGTGAAACAATTGACCGCGCCGATCAGCTCGCCCTTGGCGTTGCGCAGCGGATCGATATTGAGCGAGACCGTGACGCGCTTGCCGTCCATGCGCTCGACGATGCGCTCGACCTCGCGCGCTGGTTTTCCGCTCGCCAGCACCTGGGCCAGTTCCGAGCGCTGCAACGGCTTGCCGTCGATGTCGAAGAAGCGGGCGTTAGCGGTGAATTGCTCGTGCGTCTCGCCGGGCTGCGGGATGTGGCCCCAGATTTCCGCGGCGTGGCGGTTGTATTGCAGGATGGTGCCCTTGGCGTCGCAAATGAACGTCGCGATCGGCAGCATGTCGAGGATGCCGTCCGAGGCGCGCAACATGGCGCCCAAGGCCGCGGGGGTCCGCCGCGCGGCGGGCGCGCCGTTGTCGTTCGAATCAAACATCCGCTGAGCCTCCGGCGGCCGTCGGCTCCCCCTTAAAGTCCCCCCGGAGCCCATCGATCAATGCAGCCCGGCTTTTGTCAATGGCCTCAAGGCCAAGCGGCGGGTTCCACCGGCTACGGACAGGTCAAGGCGCTGCGGCGGCCGGCTGGGCTACCACCTTGCGGCCGATCCAGTGATCGATAAAGGCGGCGAGCCAATTGCGCGCGGCGTGGTCGTGCACGGCGCGCTCGGAAATGTGTTCGTGGCGCTGCTTGGTGCCCGGAAGCTCCATGCGATGCGCGCCGCGCACCAGCCAGCGGTACATCATCGCGTGGGTGACCTCGGGGTGGAATTGCAGCGCGTAGCCGGTCCCGGACCGGAAGGCCTGCACCGAGAAAGCATCGTCGCCCTCGGCCAGCAGTTCGCCGCCCGCCGGCAACTCGAACCCCTCGCGATGCCACTGATAGACGCTGTCCGGCCAGTCGGCGCAGATCGCGCGCCCGGCTTGCGTCGGACGGATCGGATAATAGCCGACCTGCGCGTGACCCTGCGGATGCGGATAGACGCGGCCGCCGAGATGGCGCGCCATCATCTGCGCGCCCAGGCAAATGCCGAGAAAGGGTTTTTTGTCGCGCAGCGGCACGCCGATCCAATCGGTCTCACGACGCAGGAATTCCTCATTGTCGTTGGCGCTTTGCGGGCCGCCGAAAATCGCGGCCCCGGCATGCTCGTCCATCGTTTCCGGCAGCGGATCGCCGAAGCGCGGCCGCCGGATGTCGAGCGGATAACCGAGCTTGCTCAGCACCTGGCCGACGCGGCCGGGCGAGGAATGCTCCTGGTGCAAGATGAGAAGGACCGGTTTCAACATGGTGGTTCGGCGCGTCCAATACGCATGCCGAGTAGTAGCGGCTTTAATAGTGTTTGCAACATGAGCGGCGCGAGGCGGCTATGCCGGCGGCGCGGACCTGCGCCGGCTCTGGCGGCTGTTCACGGCCGCCAGCAGCAGACCGCGCGGAATGACCCGGATCAGCAGGATGATCAGCTTGTTGACAAGGCCTGGGATGATCGTCCGCTTGCCCTGCATCAGCCCGCGGTAGCCCGCCTCCGCCACAAACTCCGCCGACTGGGTGAGAAAATTAGGCGCCAGAGAGCCGCCTTTGACGCCGGCCCGCTCCGCGAATTCGGTCGGCACCGGACCGGGGCAAAGCACGCTGACCCGCACGCCGCGCCGCTTGAGCTCGCTATGGAGCGCTTCGCTGAACGACAGCACGAAGGCCTTGGTCGCGTAATAGACCGCCATGCCCGGACCGGGCAGGAAGCCGGCCATCGATCCGACATTGAGAATGCCGCCGCGGTGGCGCGTCAGGCTGTCGACAAAAACCAGCGACAGCTCGGTGAGCACGCGGATATTGAGGTCGATCATGGCCAGTTGCTCGTTGCGGTCGAGCGAGGCTGCGGTCCCGACCAGGCCGAAGCCGGCATTGTTGACCATGAATTGCGGTTCAACGCCTTGCGCAGTCAGCGCTGCGCCGATCGCGCGGACCGCATCGCCGCGCTGCAAGTCGGCGACGATCACCAGCGGCTTGCTGCCGCCGGACGTCCCGATTTCATCGGCCAGGGCGCGCAGGCGGTCCTCGCGCCGCGCCACCAGCGCCAGAGCGTGGCCGTTGCGCGCGAACGCGCGCGCCAGTGCGGCGCCGATGCCGGATGACGCGCCGGTAATCACGGTGACGGGCCGCGACGTGCTCATTCGCTTTCAATCCTCTCCAATGCAATCGGCCGCCCGGAGCCCGGGCGGCCGACTATATCGCAAGACGATTTTGTCCGCTCAGGCGACTTTGGGATCGAGACCTTCCAGCGAACGCCGCGCCGGTTCGACGCCCCAGAAATAGACCGCGATGATCTGCACCACCACCAGCCCGATCATCAGCCAGATAACGCCGGGCAGCGCATAATTCACCATCAGATAGCCGACCACGAACGGCGAGATCACGGTGGCGCCGCGCCCCAACGTATTGCAGATGCCATTGGCGCGCAGCCGGATCTCGGTCGGAAACAGCTCGGGCGTGTAGACGCCGAACAACAACGCGGTCTGAATGTAGATTGCCACGATCAGCACCGCGCCGACGCTCAACACGATGGCCGGGTCGGACGCGGCACTGAAGTGCGCGTAGACCCAGCCGGCGACGATCGTCAGCACGGACGCGCCGATGATGCTCCAGCGCCGCCCGATCGAATCCGACAAGTAAGCGCCCAGCGCGCAGCCGACCAGCGAAGCGCCGGCCAGCACCACCGTATAGGCAAGCGAGTTGGCGATGGTCAGGCCCTGCCGCAGGAAGAATTGCGGCAGGAAGATCACGAAGCCGAAAATCAGCGTGTTGATCGTGATCAGCAGCCAGCTACCGACAAGCAGCCGCTGCAGGATCGGCGGCTGGAAAATCGACGCCGTGGTGAGCTGCGCGACCGGCGCGGTAATGACCGGCGGCGGCAGCGCGCCGGCGGTCGCGGCGGTTTCTTTCTCGATCGACTGCATCAAGGCTTCCGCCTCGGCGGCGCGGCCTTGCGCTTCCAGCCAGCGCGGCGATTCCGGCAAGTTCTTGCGGAGATACCAGACGATCAACGAGCCGATGCCGGCGATGATGAACATCGGCCGCCATCCCCAGGTCGGAATGATGAGGTAGCCGAGAATCGCGGTGACCGGGAAGCCGCACACCGTCAGGAACGCCATGAATGCGAGCCAGCGGCCACGCGTTGCCGGCGGCACGAATTCGGTCAGCGTCGAATAGCCGACCACGATCTCGGCGCCCAGGCCGAGCCCCTGCACGAAGCGGCAGATGATGAGCTGGGTCATGTCCTGCGCGAAGGCGGCTGCGATCGACGCCAGGCCGAATATCAGCAGGTTGATCTGGTAGGTGAAGCGCCGCCCGTATTTGTCGCCGACAAAGCCGGTGATGAGCGAGCCGATGGTCATGCCGACGAAGGTCAAGGAGAGGAATTGCAGATTCTGCGGCAGCGTCGAGAACTTGGTCTGAATCGTGGACGCCAGCACGCCCCCCGCGACGTAAAGATCGTAGCCATCGAAGAACATGCCGGCGCCGACCAGCCAGAAAATGCGGTAGTGGAACGACGAGATCGGCAGCCGGTCGAGACGTGCGCCGGCGTTCACTGCGCTAGCCATGGAATTCCCCCCTGCTGACCGGATGTTAAATCTCCGGTTTTGTTTGCCCTGGCGCATCGTAATCGAGACGGCGCGCGGGCGCTACCGCCTAGGCGGCCGGCCGCGACAAATTCGCAGCCCTATCAAGAACCAGCGATGGAGAGAATTGATCGCGCGCTCCGGCCAAATTCGGAAAGCGCGAATACGAGGCCTACTCGATGGCCTTGCCCGTGCGGGTGCTGTCTTCCAGCAGCTGAATATTGTTCAGCACGTATTTATTGCCGGGATCCTGGCGCTGAGCGACGACCAGCTTCTCGCGCGCGCGCTTGTAGTCGCCGCGCAGCATGTAGGAATAACCCTGGTTGTTCAGGATTTCGGTGGTCGGCCCGACGATGCCGATGGCCTGCGTGTAGGCGCGGTCGGCGAGATCGAAGCGGCGCAACCGGTCATAGGACGCGGCCAGGCCGAGCCAGGCTTCCGCGTCGCGCGGGCGCAGTTCGGCGGCATGTCGGAAATATTTCTCGGCCAGCCCGAAATTGTTGGCGCGGTACTGTTTCTTGCCGAGGCTCAAGGCATCGTACGGATCGCTGCCGAGCAGACCGGCTTCAGCATTGGCCGGCGCGCCAGGCGCATCGGCGCTCGCGCCCTCGTTCGCCGGCGCTGAGGCGAAGGCGTCGGTGCCGTCGGTCTTTGCCTCGAAAGGATTGGAGAATTTTCCCGAAGCGCTGCAGCCGGCCAGCCATAGAGCGGCCATGCCAAGAAAAACAGCTCGGGCAATTCCATTACGCATGACAAAACCTGACGGAAGCGCCCGCACCCGGGACCACGGTTAGGCTAAGAGAGCTTCGTTAAGAAATGCTTCATTTGTGTTTTGACGCCGGAACTCAGAGCACATGATTGACGTGCAGGCGCACGAACACCGGCAGCAGAATGACCACGAACAGCACCGGGAAGATGCACACCATCATCGGGATCGTCAGCTTGGCCGGCAGCGCATAGGCCTTTTCCTCGGCGCGCGAGAGCCGTTTGTGCCGCATGTCGTCGCTATAGACCCGCAGCGCGTCGGTGATGCTGGAGCCGAGATCGATCGACTGGTTGATCAAAGTGGCGAACGCCTGCGCCTCCTCCAGCGCCAGCCGGTCGCCGAAGCGCTCGAGTGCGTCCTTGAGCGGGCGGCCGGCGCGGGTCTCCAGGCAGGTCACGTGGATATTGGCGGACAGCGACGGATAGCTGTCGCCGAGCTCGCGGCCGACGCGATCGAGCGCCGCCTCCATCGACAGTCCGGAGTCCGCGCACACCACCAGCAGGTCCATGAAATCCGGAAAGCCGGAACGGTGCTCGACCTTGCGCGACGCGATCCGTCGATCGATGTACATGCTGGGGCCGACATAACCGGCGATGCCGCCGACGATCACCATCAGCCAGAAAAACGTGCCGCCGTGCGACGTGAACATCGGCAATCCGACGAACAGCAACGCGGTCAGGACGACGGCGAGCCCGGTGCGCGCGATAAAGAAGTAGGCAACGCCGCGGTTATCGTAGATGCCGGCCTGGATCAGCCGGCGGCGCAGCGCCCTCATGTTGGCGTCGTCGGCGCCGGAATAGTGCTTGGTGGTGTATTCGAGCAGCTGAGTCACCGCCTTGAGGCTGGAATAGCGCAGCGAGCGTTTCGGATTGGATTCCAGCTCATGGTCGTCGGAGATGCGCGACGTGCGCTTCTTGACCGCGCCGCGCACGCGCACGAACGCCATCACCGAGAACGCCAAGGTGCCGGCGGCGAGGAAAACCAGCAGCGCCATAAGCATGGTGGAGCCGTCGTGCGCGAACATGTTTGACACGATGTTCATCGTCAAATCCTGAAGTTGACCAGCCGATACATGATGAAATTGCCGATGCCCATCCAGCAGCCGGCCAGCACCAGCGCGATCTTGGTCATGTCCTCATTCCAGACGCTGGCGTAAAAGTTCGGCACCAGGAAGTTGATCACCGCGAACATGCCGATCGGCAGCGACGACAGGATCAGCGCCGAGGCGCGGCCCTCTGCCGCCAGCGCGCGAATCTTGCGCCGCATCTTGAAGCGCTCGCGGATGACCGCCGAGAGATTCTCCAGGATTTCGCCGAGATTGCCGCCGGTCGAGCCCTGGATGGCGATCGCGGTGACGAACAGCGGCAGATCGTCGGTACCGACGCGGAAATAGAGCGTGCGCATCGCGGACTCAAGGTCCGCGCCGTAGGTGATCTCGTCGGTCACGGTGCCGAACTCGCTGCCAATCGGATCCGGCAGTTCGCGCGCCACCATGTTGATGGCGATCGGAACCGGATGACCGGCTCGCAACGAGCGCACGATAATGTCGATGGCGTCGGGAAACTGCGCGCTGAATTTTTTCTGCCGCCACTTGCGCAGGAAACGCAGCACCATGAAGGGCAGCACGAGACCGCAAAACAGCGCCGCGAAACCGGCGTGCATGATCCTACCGTCGAACATCATAGTCGCGGTAAAGGCCGCGATCACACCGACAACGATGATGAGAATGAGCCGGCCGAAACCGATGGTCAGACCAGACTGCAACACAAGCTGATTGAGACTGACTAGCGGCAGCCGGTAGTCGCCGCCACTGGTGAGTCCGCGTTCGCGCCGCAACTGCACCAGCACGCCGGCGCGATCGGTCTTGTCATCCATCACCCTGAGGCGGCGGTTGATGGTCGTGCGATAGGACGCCTTGTTGTAAAACAACAGGTAACCGGCTTCCGCGAACATCGCCGCCGAGACGCCGATCAGCAGGTAGATCAGATAGACCGGGTTGAAGTCGAACATGGCTTACAGCGGCTGCGATGGATCGAAGAAATTGCCGGGCAGCTTGACGCCCTGATTGACCAGATGGGTCAGGAAGCGCGGCCGCACGCCGGTGGCCGTGAAATGGCCCTGCACGGCGCCGTCCGGGCCGGTGCCGGTGCGCACATATTTGAAGATTTCCTGCATCTGGACGATGTCGCCTTCCAGGCCGGTGATCTCGGCGATGGAGGTGACCTTGCGCTTGCCGTCGGACTGGCGCGACAGCTGCACGACCAGCTGGATGGCGCCGGCGATCTGGCCGCGGATCGAGGCGATGGTCATCGGCAGGCCGGCCATGCCGATCATCTGCTCGAGGCGCGAGATGGCGTCGCGCGGCGTGTTGGCGTGGATGGTGGCCATCGAGCCTTCATGGCCGGTGTTCATGGCTTGCAACATGTCGAAGGCTTCCTCACCGCGGCACTCGCCGAGGATGATGCGGTCGGGCCGCATGCGCAGCGCGTTCTTGACCAATTCGCGCTGGCGAATTTCGCCCTTGCCCTCGATATTGGGCGGCCGCGTTTCCATGCGACCGACATGGGGTTGCTGGAGCTGGAGTTCGGCGGCGTCTTCGATGGTGATCAGGCGCTCTTTTTCCGAGATGAAGGCGGACAACGCATTGAGCATAGTGGTTTTGCCGGAGCCGGTGCCGCCAGAAATGATCGTCGTGATACGCGCCTTGACCGCCGCCCCCAGCAATTCGGCCATCTGCGGGCGCAGCGCGCCAACCTCGACCAGTTTTGCGAGGTGGAGCGGCTTCTTGGAGAATTTTCGGATCGACACCAGCGGGCCGTCGACGCCGACCGGCCGCACCGCGACGTTGACGCGCGAGCCGTCGAGCAGGCGCGCGTCGCAGAGCGGATGGGATTCGTCGACACGGCGGCCGACCGCGGACACGATTTTATTGATTATGCGCAGCAGGTGGTTTTCGTCCTTGAAGCGCACCGACAGCCGCTCGAGTATGCCGTGGCGTTCGACATAGACGCATTCATGACCGTTGATCAGGATATCGGCGATGCTCGGATCCTTGAGCAGCGGCTCCAGCGGCCCCAAGCCCGTCATCTCGTCGAGAATTTCCGAGACGAACTCGGACAGTTCCTGCGTATTGAGCGCCAGCCGCTCGGCGAGCACGTATTGCGACACGAGCTGTTGGACGTGCCGCCGGATTTCATCTTCCGGCAGCTTTTCCAGCGCCGAAAGATTGGTTTCCTCGATCAGCCGGCGATGCAGGCGGATTTTGGCGTCAAGCAGCTTGTCGCTCAGCAACGGATTGGCCGCCGGCTGCAGCGGCGGCGCCTGTTCGGGCGACATTTTCGGCAGCACTGCATCGCCGGACGCCGGCGGCATCGGTACTTCGACCGCCGGCGGTTCCGGTGCGGCGCGTCGGGCGGTGAAACGGCCGGCCATCGCTTGGTCCTTCATTTCCTGGCGCGCTAGGACGCGACGGAAAATTTGAATTTCTTCATCGCCGGCGCGGCCGTGCCTTCCGCCTCCGGCTTCTTCGCCCCGTCCACAACCAGTTTCTTGAGTTGCGTGGTGATCTTGTTGCCCGGCTTGACCTCGTCGAGCGGCACGCCACGATCGATCGCTTCGCGCACCAGCGCGTAGTCGTTGGGAATCGCGGCGGCGAAGGCGTCGCCCAGCGTTTGCCTAAGATCGCTGAGACGCAAACCGGACGAGAACATGCGCTGCTCGAAGCGATTGACGATGACCTGCGGATTGGGGCCGTCGCCCAACCGTTCCTTGATAGCGGCGACCAACTGCTTGGCGTGACGCAAGCTGGGCACCGTGACTTCGCTGACGATGTACAATTTATTCGAGCCGAGCAGCACGCTGTCGGTCCATGAAAACCAGGTGCGCGGCATATCAATCACGACATGGTCGAAATTGCTCGAGACCATATCGAGCAAGCGCGTCACCACGTCGGGATCGAACGACCGCATTTCCGCCGGCCGGTTCGGCGCCGCGACCACCGCGAGACCCGAGGCGTGATACGACAGCATAACCTCGAGCAATTGCCGGTCGAGCCGATCCGGCCGCGGCTCGATTTCCGCCAGATTGAGACGGGGCTCGAGATCGAGATAATCGGCCACCGCGCCGTGCTGGAAATTGAGATCGACCAGACAGGTCGACGGTTTCGTCCGCGGACCGCCGCTGTTGAGCATCAACATCGCGGTTTGGATCGCCAGCGTGGTTACGCCCGCGCCGCCGACCGCGGGAAGAAACGTGTAAATCTGCGCCTCGGTAGGCTCGACGCCGCCGGACGTGCTCTTGCCGACGCGCGCGCAGGCGCGCACCAGATCGATGGCCGCCACCGGCTTGACCAGAAAGTCGGCGATCCGCATTTGCAGCAGCGTGCGGGCGACATTTTCGTCGAAGCTCTGCGTTACAGCGATCACCGGCGGCCAGGCGCGCACGCGCGCCATCAGCTTGGCCAGCGCCTGCATCTCTTCGGCGCGTCCGGCGTCGAGATCGACCACCACGACCGTGGCGCCTTCGACGTCGAGCGTCTCGCCCTGCCCGGCAATGCGCCCCGGCACCATCACGAGGTCGATCGCCTTGCTGGCGCCGAACGTGGCGCGCACGGAACGATCGAACTCAGCGTCGGCGGTGAGCACCACGACGCGGGTACGACTTGAATCAGGACTGGAGTTGCGGCCGAGACGCATTATAGATCGATCCCGTTTATTTCGTCGGCGCGGCCACGGTCGACCCGACCGGCGCCGCGTTGTTCTGGCTGCTCGAATCCGACTGGTAGCTGGCGGATGTGCCGATGCCGTGCGGCGGGATCACTTTGTTGGTGCGATAGCGCTCGACGGCGCTTTGGATCTTCGACCCGTCATACGCGATGTTGCGCTCGGCGCTGTCGCGCGGCCACGGATCGACCATCTGGGTGACCTTGTTGGTGGCGACCGAATTTCCGCCGTTGAGCGAAATGGTTTCACGGCGGTCGAGATATTCCGAGCAGCCGGCGAGCGCGGCGAGCAACGCGGCGAGCGCGAGCTTGCGCAGCATGTTATTGGATGGCCGCATTGGAGATTCTCCCTAGATCGAGCATGTGTCCGGTGAACGGACGATCGCCGGCGGCGGCAACCTGTGCCGTGATCGGCGTGAGCGCGACAGCCTCCGACCGCGTCAGTTCGGCCTTGCCGAGCAGGAAGAAGTCCGGATCGTTGGGCGGCAGCGAGTCGTCGGCCGGAGTCTTGACGACGTCGCCTGGCCGCGTCGGGCGCACCAAATGCGGTGTGACGATGATGGCGAGATCGGTCTGGTTCTGCTGATAGGACTTCGAGGAGAACAGTGTGCCCAGCACCGGCACGCTGCCGAGCCAGGGCAGTTGATCGATCTGGTTCTGGTTGTTGGTCTGCAACAGACCGCCGAGCATGAAGCTCTGGCCATCGCGCAGTTCGATCGTGGTCGAGGCGCGCCGCACGATTAGCGCCGGCACCGAGATGCCGTTGGCCACCGACACCGTATGGGTGGGGTCGATTTGGCTCACCTCGGGCTCGATCTTCAAGTTGATCAAACCATGGTTCAGCACGGTCGGCGTAAAGGCGAGCCCGACGCCGTACTTTTTATAGTCGACGGTAACCTGACCGAAGCTGCCGGCGACGGGAATCGGATATTCGCCGCCGGCCAGGAAGCTCGCGGTATCGCCGGACAGCGCGACGAGATTGGGTTCGGCCAGGCTGCGGGCAATGCCCTTCTGCTCGAGCGCGTTGAGCGCCACGTTTGCGGATATGCCGCCCTTCGCCAGATTGGCGATCAAGAAGCCGTATGGGGTAGCGCCGGAGATCACACCGGCGGCCGCCACGCCCGCCGCCGACGTGATCGGAAGTCCGGCCGCGGGAACGCCATTGCCGACGTTGATATTGGGGTTGCCGAAGGTGTTCCACTGCACGCCCAGCTCGCGGCCGGCGGTGCGCGAAATCTCGATGAAGCGCACTTCCAGCATCACCTGCTGCGGCGCCATGACCGACACTGAATTGATGATGTCCGGGCCGAACTGGCGCGCGATGGTGACGGCCTGGTCGAGGGTCGTGGCGTCGACCACCTCGCCGGACAACATGATGCGGCCGTTGACCGATGACGCTTGCAGATGCGACCTGCCAAAGCGGCGCTTGAGCTCGTTGGTCAGCCGCGTGATGTCGTAGGACACTTCGATGTCGAAGATTCCGATCAGCTTCTTGCCTTCGGCGTAAACCGACACGCGCGTCGTGCCGATCTTCTTGCCGAGGATCGACAGCGTGTGATCGGTCAGCGGATTGACGTCGGCGACGTCGGGATCCCCGACCATGACGTCGACGAAACTGCTGCCGGTACGCACGTCCTGCGACTTGCCGATGGTGACTGTCACCATGGCGGTCCGGTTGGTGCCGCTGATCTGAATGACGCGATCCTGCGCCGACGCGTCACCGGCCATCAACAGAAGTGCCGCCGCCAGCGCGACCGCCAAGGCAATCGCCACATCGCGCAGCCAATGGCCGCCGGTCGTCCTGTCCGTGCGCCGCCAGGCAAAGCCCGCGGCGGTTTCATTCTTGTTGTTCACGACACACTCCCCCGCACTTGATTCATGCCGCGCCCAAGCTACCGAACGCCGGCGTTTTGACCGGTCGTCACATCCCCGCGGCTGCCTTCGACCGGCACGGTGTAATCCTGTTTCGCGGTCGCGCGCGTGACCACCACCGTCGCGGTCGCGACTTTGTCGGAGTTGATCGGTTCAATGCCGCCCAAATCATTGAGCGTTATCTTTCGCGTCTTGTTTTCGGCGCTGTCGCCGGCCTGACGCAGCAGCAGCGACAGATTGCCGACCGACGACGCCAACCAGACCTTTTGCGCCTCGACTGTGCTGACTTCGAGCGTGATCGACTTCGCGACGGCTGCCTTGGCGGAGCGCTCGTCGGCGATCTGATCGACCGCGAGCACCTTGGTGTTCTGCAACACCACCTCGGTGGTGGCCGAACCCTTGTCGATCTGGCGAGTCAGCACGACATCGACGCGGTCGCCCGGCAGCACGAAGCCGCCGACACCTTCCACGTCGTTGACGCGAATGGTCACCGCTTTCATGCCCGGCTTTACCAGCGCCGACAGCGTCGCGCGCTGGCCCGGGCCGGTGATCTTGAGCGCGAGCACCGGCTCGTTTGGCTCGATCGCGGTTAGAACGACGCGGCGGCCGCCGCGCATGATGTCGCTGATTTTGGTGAAGGCGCCGGCCGGCATCGAGGCGACCGGCCACGGCACTTCTTCCAGCGTCGATTCATTGAGTTCGGTGCCGAAGCGCAGCGGCTGCTTGGCGACGACAACCGTCTGCATCGCCACTTGTTTTTTGTTTGCCTCGAAATTCTGCGCCTGCATGTTGGCCTGGTTGTTGAGCCAGACCTGCGCGATGAAAACCGCGAGCAGGCCGAACACGACGGCGAAGGCGATCATGACGATGGTGCTGGCGCGCAAGGCTTTTTGTCCCGTTTGACGCGATCCGAAATTCGATCATCACGAGATTAAGAGGGACAAAGTATTCAATTGCTAATTTCGTCAACGCAATTGGAGCTATGCTGAAGAGCCGCTGAATTGCTATTCTTTACGCATCATGTTCGGGGCGCATAGCTTTTGAGTAACCTTGCGCGAGATTAACGATACTGCGTCGTAGCCCTGCCCCGCCGGTAACGATCGGTTGAGCTTAACGTTTCGTTGTGGGCGACGAAAAGTCAACAAATACAGGGGCGCGGACACACGGCATCGCGGCCCACCGGCGGGCGGGAACACCGCCGCCACAAATATACGGTTACCGATTTGCGTCACCGGCGTTGCCCGTGCCGCGCGCTTGCGGCAACATGCGCGTAAGGCCGCGACCGACGCGCCATGACAATTACTCTTGGGAGCAAACAGCAATGCCGGGACCGCGCATCAGTTACATCGACCCAGCGACAGTCAAAGACCCCGCCATAGTCGCCGAGTTCGAGCGTTGCGCGCGCGAGGGCACGCCGCGGCCGGAAAGCCAGGCGATCCGCGCTCATGTGCCGGCGACTTTCTGGTCTTTCGCCAATACCTGGCGCGATGTGTTCAAGAACGGCGTCGCCGATCACAAGATCAAGGAGCTGTGCCGCATCTATGTGTCGCGCTCGGTGCTGTGCGAGTTCTGCGGCAACCAGCGCTCGATCAAGGCGGCCAAGTCCGGCCTCAAGGAAGACGACTATTCAGATTTGATCAATTTCGAGAGTTCGACGCGCTACGATGAACGGCAAAAAGCGGCGCTGGCCTATGCCGAAGCGATTACCTGGGATCTGCCGGCCGGCGACGAATTGTGGGCGCGCCTGCACAAGCATTACAGCGAGCCCGAACTGGTCGAGATCGGCTATTTTGTCGCCATCACCATGGGCCAGCAACGCTGGTTGCGCACCTTGAACATCGAGCACCACCAGATTCTCGCCGGCACCGACGGCTCGATGGCGCCCGGGTTCGAGACCGAGGAAGCGCTCAAGCGGTCGAAACAAGCCGAGGACTACTGGGCCAAGATCAACGCCAAACCGTCGACCCAGGCCGCCGAGTGACGTCGGCTTCGTCTTCCGACCCAAGGCTCAAGGCCGCCATCGCGCATTGGGGCCCGCGCTTTATCGCCAACGGCGTCGTGCTGACCGACTTCGAAGAGATCACCGGCGCGATGTCGTCTTATGACGACTGGTGCCGGGCCTGGTCGGCGCGCGCCGCGCATCACGAAGCGCTCGGCCGTGCGGCGCTGGCGCAAAAACATTTCCTTACCGCCGGCGAATGCCTGCAGCGCGCCGGCGTCTATTTTCATTTTGCTTCGTTCCTGTTTGTGCAGGACCAGGCGCAGATGAAGGCCGCGCACAAGAAGCAGATCGAATGCCGGCAATTGGCGCTGCCGCACCTGAGGCCACCTGGCGAACGGGTCGAGATTCCTTATCAGGGCAAAACTTTGGCCGGTATCTTGCGCAAGCCCGCGGGCGCCGAAAAGCCGCCGGTAGTGGCGATGGCGGTCGGGCTCGATTCGACCAAGGAGGAAACTGACGCCTACGAGGCGCCATTTCTGGCGCGCGGACTGGCGACGCTGGTGTTTGAAGGCCCCGGCCAGGGCGAGGCGCAATACGATTTCCCGATTCGCGGCGACTACGAGGTGCCCGTGAAGGCCGTGCTCGATTACATCGGCACGCGGCGCGATTTCGACAGCGCGCGCCTCGGCATGTGGGGTGTCAGCCTCGGCGGCTACTACGCGCCGCGCGCCGCCGCTTTCGACAAACGCATCAAGGCCTGTATCGCGCTCGGCGGCCCGTTCAACTGGGGCGCCAATTGGGACAATCTGCCGGAATTGACGCGCGAAGCGTTCCGCGCGCGCAGCCATTGCAAGACGCAGGAGGAGGCGCGCAAGAATGTGATGACGCTGTCGCTCGAAGGCGTCGCGCACAACATCACCTGCCCTATCTTCATCGTGAATGGCCGGCTCGATCGCATCGTGCCGGCCGCCGACGCCGAGCGCCTGGCGCGCGAAGTGAAGGGCCCGGTCGAATTGATGATGGTCGAGGACGGCAACCACATTGCCACCAACCGCGCCTACCGCTGGCGTTCGCAGAGCGCGGACTGGATGCAAGAGCAGCTAAAATAACGCGCAACTTAGATAGTGTGGAAGCCGCGTGGGATCGTGTGCAGCCGCTCGATGCCGCTTTTCGTAATCACCACCATCTCGCCGGTCTGCACACCGGCCTTGCCATCGCGCGTCACGACATTGGGCTGGATCACGACCGTCTGGCCGTCGCGGAACGGCTCCTGCGGTACCGGTCCCGCCGGGCGGCTCTTGCAGCCGAGGATCGGCGGCAGGTAGCCGCCGCCATAGCCATGCAGCAGATCGTCGATAATCGTGAAGCCGGCGTCCTCGATCACGCCTGAGGCTTCGATCACGTCGGCCGGCGTAGCGCCGGCTTGCAGCACCGCGGCAATCGCATCGAAGGCGCTATCTGCCGCCGCGTGCAGGTCGCGATAAAGCTTGGTCGGCCCGCCGAGCGCGAGACTGCGCAACACCTGCCCCGGATGCTCCCAGAACGCCGCGCTGATCTCCGCCACCACCACATCGCTCTGCTGCACGCGGCGCGTGGTGGGGAACTGCCGCGGCACGCCAAGATCTGCCGCGCTCATCGACGTGGTGCCGATATAATGGATGACGTTGGTCGCGCCTTGCGAAATATAAGCGCGCTCGACCAGGTCGCCGAGTTCGCGTTCGCTCATGCCGATTTTCAGGCCGTCGCGCAGCGCCGCCATGCCGAGATCGCTGAAATAGGCGCCAATCCGCAGCCAGTCGATTTCCTCATTCGATTTCACCTGCCGCAGCCTGATGTAAGCACGGGTGAGATTGGCAATGTTGGGGTAGTGCGCGGAAAGCCGCGCGTGCTGCTCGGCGGTCAGCGGTCCGATATAGGCGATGCGGTCGCCATGCGAGCCGCGTCTCTTCAGAACTTCGATCGCCGCGGAAATCGACGATTCACCGCCCCATGCCACATCGGCCATGTCCGCGATAAGTCGCGCCTGCGGCGCGTGGTTGACGTATTGCACAAACAACGCATCGCGCTCACCCGGCGACAACACGCCGACGGCTTCGGCGGTCACCGGCCATTGCGTCAGCCATTGTACCGCCGAGCCGAAACGGTTCAGCCCGCAGAAAACGAGATGGTCGCAGCCATGCTCATCAAGCAAGGCTTCGACCGCCACGCGGCGGCGCGCCATCTCGCCATCCGAAAAACGCGGGACCTGCGCCTCAACGATGCGAGCGAGATGTTCTGGAAGCTTCACGAGGCCTTCTTCGGCAGCGCCACGATCATGTCGAGTTCGATGCGCGCGCCTGGCGACGACAACGAATTGATGCACACCGTGGTCGAGGCCGGCCGCCAGTCGCCGAAATACTTGGCCATGGTCTTGTGCATGGCATCGGCTTCGCGGAAGTCGGTCAGATATTTCGTCACCTTCACCACGTCGCGCCAGCTCGCTCCGGCATGATCGAGGATCGACTTGATCGCCTCCATGGCGCGGTCGGTCTGCTCCTCGATCGAATGTGGATGCACGTGTTCGGCATCGACATGCGGATGCTTGTGGTAGAGCGGCGACGGTGTCGCGCCCGACAGGAACATCAGTTCGCAGGCGCCGACGATATGCACCGCCGGCGCGTAGGGCATGGTGTGGGCCTCTTCCGGCTTGGGATGCACCGGCTCGAGCTTGAAGCCGCGCTGCGGTTCGGTTCTGACATTCATGAGGGCCTCCCGGACGCTGTCATGGCCGGGCTTGTCCCGGCCATCCTGCTTAGGTTAGCACAGCACCGCGCACTTGAACGTCCAGGAGACCCGAATGCCCTCGACGATCCTCGATTCCGCGGTGTTCCGCGACATTTTCACCACGCCCGCGATGCGCGGGGTGTGGTCGGACGAGAACCGCGTGCAGAAATATCTCGACTTCGAGGCGGCGCTGGCGCGCGCGCAGGCTAAGCTTGGCATCATTCCGAAGAATGCCGCCGCCGAGATCGTACGGCATTGCTCGGCTGACAAGATCGACATGGCGTTGCTCAAGAGCGCGACCGAGAAGATCGGTTATCCCGTGCTGCCCGTGGTGCAGCAGCTGGTGAAGCTGTGCAAGAACGGGCTCGGCGAATGGTCGCATTGGGGCGCCACCACCCAGGACATCACCGACACCGCCACCATCATGCAGATCCGCGATGCGCTCGACATCGTCGAACGGGAACTCAACGGGATTTCCGACGCGCTTGCCAAACTGGCGAAAAAATATCGCAATACTCCGATGGCCGGCCGCAGCAACCTGCAGCAGGCGGTTCCGATTACCTTCGGCTACAAGATGGCGACCTTGCTCGGCGCCTTCGAGCGCCACAAGCAGCGCCTCAAGGAGCTGCGCCCGCGTGTGCTGGTGGCCGAATTCGGCGGCGCCGCCGGCACGCTGTCCTCACTCGGCAAAGACGGGCTGAAGGTGCAGGCCGGACTGTGCAAGGAGCTCAAGCTCTGCCAGCCCGACATTTCCTGGCACACCGTGCGCGACCGCATCGCCGAGGTCGGCTGCTTCCTTGGGCTGGTGACCGGCACCTGCGGCAAGATCGCCTTCGACGTCAAACTGCTGATGCAGACCGAGGTGGAAGAAGTCTACGAGCCGTTCCACGAGGGCCGCGGCTCGTCTTCCACCATGCCGCAGAAGCGCAACCCGATATCTTCAGTTTACATCACCGCGCAGACCGCGATGGTGAAGCAGCTCGCCGCCGCGCTTTTGGAGGCGATGGTCGAGGATCACGAACGCGCCACCGGCCCGTGGGAAATTGAATGGATCGCGCTGCCGGAAATCTTCATGTTGTCGGCCGGCGCGCTGGCTCAGACGCGCTTCCTGGTCGAAGGCCTGCAGGTCAACGAAAAGAAAATGCGCGAGAACCTCGACATCACCAATGGACTGATCATGTCGGAGGCGGTGATGATGGGCCTTGGGCCGACGCTCGGCCGCAACAAGGCGCACGATCTAGTCTATGACGTGTGCCGTCTGGTCGTGAAGACCGGGCGTCCGCTGATCGATCTGCTGGTCGACGACAAAGAGATCAGCAAGCACGCCAACCGCAAGCAGCTGGAAAAAATGACCGATCCGGCGAATTATCTCGGCGTCGCCGGCGAGATGGTCGACCGCGTGTTGAAGATGCGGAAAAAGTGACGTCGTCGACCCGGACGAGCGAGGTGAAGTCTGGAGAAGGCCGTTACGTATTTTTCGGTATCGTCTTCCAGATCGCCATCGCCACGGCCAGTGTCGCAACGCCGATGGCCAGAAACAGTATCGAAATTCTCACTCCGGTTTTTTGCAGGATCGACACCATCACGGTCCCGCCCGTCATGAACGCCGCATTGAGCACATTGACCGCCGCCACCGTGCGCGCGCGGTAGTCGGGGCCAGCCCAGGCCTGCACCGCGGCGAAGACCGGCACGATAAACAGCCCGCCGGCGACCGCGAGGCCGGCGAGATCGAGCGCGATCCGGATCCCCAACGCCGACGCGAACACGGGCGACGGCGGCATCGGCCCGAACGGGCGCGCCACGTCGAGTGTCACACTGCCGATATCGATCGAGCACAGGCCGAGCAGCACCGCGCCGGCAAACGTGATGCGCAGCTCAATCCGCCCACGCGCAAGTATCGCGGCGAGCGCCGAGCCGACGCCGACCGCGACCGAGAACAGCGCGAGATAGACGGTGACGGTTGCCTCGTCGGCGCCGATCAGACGTTTGATCAGCGGCCCGATCAGCGCCATCACCAGAATCCCCACCAGCCAGAACCAGCTCGTCACCATCGCGCCCCACCACAGGCGGCTGTCCGACCAGAGGTGCCGGATCAATGTGACGGTGGAGGTTACGACGTTGAACGAGACCTTCAGCCGCGGCGCACCTTCCCCGGTCGGTGGAATAAACAGGCTCGATAGCCAGCAGGCCACGGCAAACACTATCACCAATCCGGACAGCAGAAACTCAACGCCATCCCCGCGGCCGGTCGCGATGCCGGCGATTATAGTGCCGAGAAGAATCGCAATGAAAGTCGCGCCCTCGACCAGCGCATTGGCGGCGGGCAATTGCTCGCGTTGCAGATGGTCCGGCAGGATACCGTACTTGATCGGGCCGAACAGCGCGGCAATGACGCCGAAACCGAACAGCGCGATGAACAGCGCCGTCACCGACGGCAACAGGAAGCCGACGACCGCTATGGCGGCGACCGCGATTTCGGTGACTTTTAGCTTTTGCGCCATCCAGGCCTTGTCGTTGCGGTCGGCCAGTTCGCCGCCAAGCGCCGACAGGAAGAAATAGGGCGCGATGAAAATCGCGCTAGCGAGCGTGATCAGCGCGTCGGAGCCGCGTCCGCCGCGCGCGAACAGCAAGATGAAGACCAGTGATGTCTTGAGAATATTATCGTTGAATGCCGCGAAGAACTGGCACCAGAACAGCGGCGCGAAGCGCCTCGACAGCATCAGGGGCGGCGGCATTGCCCATTATTGCAAAGTTCCAGCGCGGCCGTGTACCTGCCCCCCAAAATAAAAACGGGCGGCCCGAGGGCCGCCCAAGTCATTGCTTCAGACAGACAGGAACCAGATCAGAGCCGGAATTTTCCGCCATTGGCGGAATCGACGGCAATCGCAGCCAGGCTCAGGGCGATGGCGATGAGGGCGGTAACGGTAAACAAGGCTGTCCACATGGCTAGGCTCCTCGTTGGCGCAAGTGCGCGCGGGAAGTCTGGCCGGGGCAACGCGCAAAGCCCTGGTTGGTTCCTGGGTTTCTTGGTCCGGAGCTGAAATTCTGGTGATTAATCAGCGACCTGGAACCGTAAAATTTTTCGCGAAAATGCGAAAATTGGTGCCGACGGAGGGATTTGAACCCCCGACCACCCGCTTACGAAGCGGATGCTCTACCGCTGAGCTACGTCGGCTGAAAACCCGCGCAACTAGTATCGGCGGGGGTCGGGAATGGCAATACAGACGCCGGCTTAACGAAATAGCTGCATGAAGCGCTGCCACGGCGCCTGCGGCGGCGGCGTTGTCGGTTCCGGCACCGGATCGCTTTCCAGGATGGAATCCGGCCCCGGATCGTCGGGTGCATGCACCAGCGGGATCACCGGCTCGACCGGCTTGGTTTTGGCCGCCGGTTTCGCTGTCTTGCGCGGCCGCGCCGAAGGCGGCTTGGGCGCGGTCACCTGCCCTGGTTTCGGCATCGAGACGTCGGCCGGACCTGGCGGCGGCGCCATCTCGATCACCGGGCGGGTGACGCCGATTTCCGCCAGCGGAACCTTCCACGCGAAACCATCGAGCCGCCCGTTCGGCGACACCGGCATCCAGCGGTCGGACACCGAGCCGTCCGCCGTCCATACCGGATCGCCGGAAGCGCGCATGGCGCGCGCCATCCATTCGCGCACGCGGCCTTCGTCGCCGTGTTCGGCCTCTTCGATCTCGGCCATCACGGTCGCGACCCGCCGCGTCGGCGCCGACAGATAGGGCGCCAGCGCCACCCGCGCGGCGGTAAATTCGCGCGTGTCGAGCGCGGCGTGCGCCACCGCCAGTGCACCCTCGAGTTGGCCCGGCATCAGGCCTGCAAGCTTCTGCACGCGCGCCAACCGTTCACGCGCGCTGTCACCGAACCGCAAGTTCGCATAAGCCTCGGCGACGTCCGGATGCGGGTTGATGGTCCAGGCCTTCTCCAGGATCTTGCGCGCCTTGCGCTGCTCGCCCGCTTCCGCCAGCCGCCGCCCGGCCAGCGCCGCCGCCGGCACCAGATCGGGCGCAAGCTTGACCGCTTCCAGCACCGCCGCGCGCGATGCGTCGCGATCGATCTCCTGCAAGGCCAGCGCGCGGGCGGTGAGCAGCACGGCGCGCTGACGGCGATAGGGGGCTTTCTCCAGCGCGCCCTTCATGTGATCGAGCGCGTCGAGCGCACCCGCCCAGTCGGCGGCGGCGCAGCGATAGTCGAGCACCGCCTGTCCGGCCCAGGCCGGCGCAGGCCGCACCTTGCCCGCTTCCTCGGCCGCCTGCCGCGCGGCCTGCTGGTCGTCGCGCCGTTGCGCTTCGATGTAGAGCCCGCGTAAGCCGAGCAGCTTGGTGTCGTCGCGCTTGGTCATGGCGCGGAAAGCCTGCTCGGCGGCGGCGCGGTCGCCCGCCATCTGCGCCGATTGCGCGGTGAGCAACAGCGCCAGCGGATCGCCCGGCGACAGCCGCGCCGCGTCGGCGGCGGCCTTGCGCGCGATGCGCAAATCGCCGGTGCCCACAGCGATCAGTCCGCGCGTGATGGCGAGATAGCCTTTGACGGCGCGGCGGTGGCGAAAGAATAGCGACACCTGCTCGGGCGAGCGCACGATGCCGCGCACGATCGCCCACAACAGCATGAGCGCGACCACCAGCGCGAGAAGCGCGAACGCAGCCACCATCACCGAGGTTTCGACCCGGTAACCCATCCAGGTGATTGCGACGTCGCCCGGCCGGTCGGCGAACCAGACAACGCCGCCCGCCAGCACTGTGGCTGCCAATAAAAAAGTGACGACTCGGATCATGGCGTGGCCGCTTTCGTACCGAGCGAGCGTACCGCGTCGGCGGCATATTGGCGCGCGGCCGCGAGCGCTGCCTGGCGCGCGTTGGCCTTGGCGATCCAGGCTTGCGCCGGCGCGCGCGTCGCGTCGGCGAGCTTGCCGAGATCGGCGAGCGCGGCCGCGAGGTCGGCCTTGGCGGCATCGATCTCCAGCCGCGCCAGCACTGCGGCGGCATCGTCACCCGGCGGCGCATCGACCGGGCGAATGCGCACCAGCTTTCCCGCGTTAGCCTCCAGCCGCTCAAGGAAGCCGCCTTGCGGCGCCTGCGCGCCGGAGATTTTCAGCATGCTCGGTAGAAGCGCGCGCAATTCCTGCGCCAGCGATTGCGCGGTCGGCACGCCGGACGCTGCGAAGGGCGCCAGCGGCGCCAGATCTTTATCGTCCGCGCCCAGCGACTTGGCTTGCGCAAGCTCGGCCGTAAAGGGCGCGCCACTCAAAACGGCGTCGCGCAACGCCGCCGCGCTCAGGGCCAGCCGCGCGGCGCTGTCGGCGGTCGCAGTCTTGGCAATGTCGTCGCGCGCGGCCTTGGTGGATTGCTCGAGCGCCGCAAGGCGCTTTTGCAGGCCATCGAGTTCGGCAGGCGATAGTCCGGACGCGTTGTTTTTCGCGGCGTCCTGAACGCTGGCCTGCAGCTCCGCGACCGCCTTGGCCGCCGTGTCGGCGCGCTCGCGCGCCTGGCTCGCATTGGCGGCGGCGTCATCGGTCCGGCGATTGAGCGCGGTGAGCGCGATGCCGAGAGCCTTCAAGGCGTTGTCGGCGGCCGTCAGCCGTTCAGCCATGCCGGCGTCTCCCGCCGGCAGCTTGGCGATCGCGTCCTCGATCTTGCTCACGCGCCGGGTCAGTGCGTCGAGAGATGTCGAATCGATCGCGCTTGTCGTCGTCACGTAACGGACCGGGACAAAACCGGTCAGCCACAGTCCGCCCAGAACAAGCGCCATGACCACAGCGCCGGCGGCGCCGGCCGCAAACGTCGCCACATTGATAGGGACGCCGCGCGGACGCGTGGCGGCCTCGGCCGCCTTCGATTCTGGCGCAGCCTGCGGCGGCGGCAATTCGGTGGCGGTGAGGTCAATGGTCGGCGCGGCGCGCTTGTTGCGGCGCGCGCCAGGGCTGGCGTCTTCCTGCGCGTTTTGGGGCGCTTCCGGCGTCGTGCGCTTTTCGGCCATGCCTGTCCTTAGCGAATCGGCCCACCCAAGAGCAGCAAATAACGCAAATGGCGCGAGCACGCCAATCAGGCCTGGGCCGGCTCCAAAAGGGCAATCAGCGCCGACTCATCCGGCCGCTTTGCTACGCCAACGCTGCCGGCGCCTGAAAGCAGCTCGGCGATCGGCTGCGCCAGGCATAAGTGCCGCACCGCCAGCGCCTGCGCGATGATGCCCGCCTGCCGGGCGCCGGCGATGTAATTCTCGGCGCTGCGCTTGGAGAAATGCAGCACGGCATCGACCGCGCCGACCTTGAGCGCCGCGGTCAGCGCAGGCGGAAACGGCGCGGCGGCCGCGCGGTAGACGATGGCCATCTCGGCGGCGATGCCGTGCGCCACCAACTCGGCGATCAGATCGGCGGCGCGGTCCTCGCCGGCCAGATAAAGCAAAGGCGCCGCCGCGTCGGCGCGCCGCGCGACGATCAGCCGCACCAGATCGCGCACGTCGCCGCCCGCCGAAATGACATTGGAAAATCCCGCCTGACGCGCGGCGTCGGCGCTGCGCTGGCCGACCGCATAGAGCGGCAACTTGACGAGCTTGTCGCGTGCCGAATGGCCGGCGATGGCGCTGGGCGCATTGGCGCTGGTGATGATGATACCGCCCCAGCCGCCGGCAAAGTCGGCCGCCACCGGCTCGATCTGCAGCAGCGGCGCCACCAGCACGTCGTGGCCGCGCGCGCGCAACGCGGCGGCGGTGCGTTCGCTATCGGCTTGCGGGCGGGTGACCACAACGCGCATTTGCTAATAAAAAAATCCTGGCCCGGCATATTGCTTCAAGGCGCGGCCGGCATCGGCGCCGATGGTGATCGCATTGTCGCGCCCGCCGGCCACCGCGGTTTCATGCGCGGCGCTGCCGTCCGGCTTGGCGATCAGCCCGCGAAATTGCAACACGGCGCCCGAAAGCGCGGCATGGCCGGCGATCGGCGTCTTGCAGGAGCCGTCGAGCTCCGCCAGGAAGGCGCGCTCGCAGGCGACCGCGGTCGACGTATCGGCATGATCGATGCGGGCCAGAAGTTCGCGCGTGCGCGTATCGTTGGCGCGCGCCTCGATGCCGATGGCGCCCTGCCCGGCGGCCGGAATAAATTCCTCGGCGCTCATGATCTTGGTCGCGCGCGCCGCCAGCCCGAGGCGTTTCAATCCGGCAAGCGCGAGGATCGTCGCATCGACTTCGCCATCATCGAGCTTGCGCAGCCGCGTCTCGACATTGCCGCGCAGCGAAACGATGCGCAAATCCGGCCGCGCGCGCTTGGCGATCGCCTGCCGGCGCGGCGAGGTGGTGCCGAGGCTCGCGCCCTTCGGCAATTCCGCGAGGCTCCCGGCGTTGCGGCTGATCAACACATCGCGCGCATCTTCGCGCTCGAGACAGGCCGCCAGCATCAGCCCGGGCGGCAACATCGTCGGCATGTCCTTGGCCGAATGCACGGCGAGATCGATGCGACCATCGAGCAGCGCATCCTCGATCTCCTTGGTGAACAGGCCCTTGCCGCCCTCCTCGGCCAGCGAGCGATCCTGGATAACGTCGCCGCTGGTGCGAATGACAACAAGCTCGAACGCGTCCTCGCCCGTGCCCAAGGCCGCCGCCAGCCGAGCCGCGACCATGCGTGCCTGCACCAGCGCCAGCGGGCTGCCGCGCGTGCCGATGCGCAAGGGGCCGGATTGCGTCATATTACCTCTCGATGCTAGGGGCTCTTTTAGTGCACCATCCTTGTAAAAGGGAGGGCCGGAGGGAGAAATGATCGTTCTCGGCATCGAGACGACCTGCGACGAAACCGCCGCCGCGGTGGTGGAACGCGATGCCGCCGGCCGCGGCAAGATTCTGTCCAATATCATCCTGTCTCAGGTCAGCGAGCACGCTGCGTTCGGCGGCGTGGTGCCCGAGATCGCCGCCCGTGCTCATGTCGAGGCGCTCGACCTCATCATCAGCAAGGCCATGGCCGAGGCGAAATGCACCTATGATCAGATCGACGGCGTCGCCGCCGCCGCCGGCCCCGGGCTGGTTGGCGGCGTAATCGTTGGCTTGACCACGGCCAAAGCGATCGCGCTGGTCAAAAACAAGCCGCTGATCGCGGTCAATCATCTCGAAGCGCACGCGCTCACCGCGCGGCTCACCGACGACACGCCGTTCCCCTATTGCCTGTTTCTCGCTTCCGGCGGCCACACCCAGATCGTCGCCGTGCGCGGCGTCGGCGATTACGTGCGGCTTGGCACGACGCAGGACGACGCCATCGGCGAGGCTTTCGACAAGACCGCGAAACTGCTCGGCCTCGGTTATCCGGGCGGCCCGCAGGTCGAGAAAGAAGCCGAGCGCGGCAATGCCGCCCGCTTCGCGCTGCCGCGGCCGATGCATGGGCGCAAGGATGCGAATTTCTCGCTGTCGGGTCTCAAGACTGCGTTGCGCATGGAAGCCGAAAAAATCGCGCCGCTGTCGGATCAGGACGTGGCCGATTTGTGCGCCGGGTTCCAGCAGGCCGTGGTCGACGTGGTGCTCGACCGGCTGCGCGCGGGCTTGCGTTTGTTCCGCGGGAAATTCGGTACGCCCACGGCGCTGGTCGCCGCGGGCGGCGTCGCCGCCAACCAGGCCATTCGAAAAGTTCTTCATCGCCTCGCCTTCGAGGTCGGCACCGTGCTGGTGGCGCCGCCGCTTGAGCTGTGCACCGACAACGGCGCCATGATCGCCTGGGCCGGCTGCGAACGGCTGGCGCTCGGCCTCACCGATACGCTCGATGTCGCGCCGCGGGCGCGCTGGCCGCTCGATGAAGTCGCCGCCGCGAAAGGCAGACTGCAGCGCACGGCGGCATACAAATGAGCATCCAGAACATATCCGTGCTCGGCGGCGGCGCCTGGGGAACGGCGCTGGCGCAAACCTGCGCACGCGCCGGCCGCAACGTGACTTTGTGGGAGCACGAGCCCGGTAATGCCGAGCAGCTCGCGAGCAAGCGCGAGAGTAAATTTCTTCCCGGCGTGCGCTTCGACGACGGCATCAAGGTCACGCGCGCGCTTGGCGAAGCGACGCGGGCCGACGCGATTCTCGTCGTTGTGCCGGCTCAGGCCATGCGCTCGGTTATCAAGGCGCTGGCGCAGACGATGGCGTCCAACACGCCGCTGATTGCATGCGCCAAGGGCATCGAGCACGGCACGCACAAATTCATGACCGAGATCATCGCCGAATGCGCGCCGAACGCGGTGCCGGCGATTCTGTCCGGACCAAGTTTTGCCGCCGACGTGGCGCGCGGCAAACCGACGGCGGTGACGCTGGCCGCTACCGATGGAAAAGTCGCGCAAGCATTGGCGCAAGCGATCGCCTCGGCGAGCTTCCGTCCCTATCATTCGATCGACGTGCGCGGCGTCGAGATCGGCGGCGCCGCCAAGAACGTGCTGGCGATCGCAGCCGGCATTGTTACCGGGCGCGGGCTTGGGGCGAGTGCCGCCGCGGCGCTGACCACGCGCGGCTTTGCCGAATTGATGCGCTTCGGCAAGGCTTACGGCGCCAGGCCCGAAACCATGACCGGCCTGTCCGGATTGGGCGACCTGATCCTGACGTGCTCGAGCTCGCAGTCGCGCAATTTTTCGTTCGGCGTCGCGCTCGGCAAAAATGAAAAGCCCGGCGACAAGCTTGCCGAAGGCGCCTTCACCGCGCCGGTGCTGCTGGAAATGGCGGCCGAGAAAAATATCGAAATGCCGGTCGCGACCGCGGTTGCCGCGCTGCTGGCCGGAAAGCTAACCGTGGATAGAGCCATCGAGTCGCTTATGGCGCGGCCGATCAAGGCGGAAGAGTGACATGGCCCACTGGCTGATGAAGTCCGAGCCCGGCGCCTGGTCGTGGGACAGCCAGGTCAAGGCCGGCGCCAAAGGCGAAGGCTGGTCGGGCGTGCGCAATCATCAGGCCAAGCTCAATCTGATGAAAATGAAAAAGGGCGACCGCGCGTTCTTTTATCATTCCAATGTCGACAAGGCGGCCGTCGGCACTGTTGAAATCATCCGCGAGGCCTATCCCGATCCAACTGCGAAGGCCGGCGAGCCGTGGGTCGTTGTCGACGTGAGGGCAATCGAGGCGTTACCCAAGCCGGTGACGCTTGAAGCGATCAAGGCCGAGCCCAAGCTCAAGGCGATGATTCTGGTCAACAACACGCGGCTGTCGGTGCAGCCGGTGACGGCCGACGAATGGAAGCTTGTCTGCAAGATGGGCGGACTGAAATAGGAGGCAGCAATGGGCTTTGCCAACGTGAATCTGCTGAGCGTCGTCGTCGCGGCGATCGCCGCCTGGATTTTCGGCGCGATTTATTACACCAGCCTCGGTAAGTACTGGATCGCCGCGCAAGGCAAGGACGCCGAATCCTGCAAGGCAGAATTCGCCGCCAAGTCGGGCCTGACGAAATTTACGCCCTTCATTCTGTCTTTCGTCGGCGCGCTCATCATGGGCTTCGTGCTGTACGGCATCCTCACCCACATCGGAATGTTCACCCTGCGCGCGGGCATCATCTCCGGGGCGTTTTGCTGGTTCGGCTTCGTGCTGACCACGGCGACCATCAACAACGCCTATTGCGGCCGCCGGCCCCTGCTCACGGTGATCGACTGCGCGCACTGGCTTGGCGTTTTGGTCATCATTGGCGGGATTATCGGCGCCTGGGGCGCCTAGCCGCGGAATTCCGTCCCGCTGCAAAAGCCTTGATCTTCCTCAACGGCCGGGCACCACCAAAGTGGAATGCTGGCGACTTGTCGTGCGCGCGGGCGCCGTCGCATAATGGGGCCAACAACGAAAACAGTGCCTGCGGCATGGCTTGCAGGTGGGGAGGAAGTTCCGATGTCCGACAAGGTGTATGACGTTCCGGCCGCCTGGCAGAAGCGCTCCTTCGCCGATACGGCGAAATATGAGGAAATGTACGCGCGCTCGATCAAGGACCCCAACGGCTTCTGGGCCGAACAGGCCAAGCGCATCGACTGGATCAAGCCATTCAAGAAGGTCAAGAACACCTCGTTCGATACGCACAACGTCTCGATCAAGTGGTTCGAGGACGGCACGCTCAACGTCGCCTACAACTGCGTCGACCGTCATCTCGCCAAGCGCGGCGATCAGACCGCCATCATCTGGGAGGGCGACGATCCCAAGGACGACAAGAAGCTAACCTATAAACAATTGCACGCCGAAGTCTGCCGCTTCGCCAATGTGCTGAAAGCCCGCGGCGTCAGACGAGGCGACCGCGTCACCATCTACATGCCGATGATTCCGGAAGCGGCAATCTCCATGCTCGCCTGCGCGCGCATCGGCGCGATCCATTCCGTGGTGTTCGGCGGCTTTTCGCCCGATTCGCTCGCCGGCCGCATCGAGGACTGCAAGTCGACCGTCGTCGTCACCGCCGACGAAGGCGTGCGCGGCGGCCGCAAGATTCCGCTCAAGGTGAACACCGATGCCGCTTGCGACAAGGCCGGCGGCGTCGCCAGTGTCATCGTGGTGCGCCGCACCGGCGCCGCGGTGAACATGAAAGCCGGCCGCGATGTCTATTACGACGAGATCGCCAAGACCGTACCAGCCGATTGCCCGTGCGAGGAAATGAATGCGGAGGATCCGCTGTTCATTCTGTATACGTCGGGCTCGACCGGCAAACCGAAGGGCGTGCTGCACACCACCGGCGGCTACGCGGTCTACACCTCGATCACGCACCAATACGTGTTCGACTATCACGACGGCGACATCTACTGGTGCACCGCCGATGTCGGCTGGGTCACCGGCCACAGTTACATCGTCTATGGCCCGCTCTCGAACGGCGCCATCACCATGATGTTCGAGGGCGTGCCGAACTATCCGACCACGTCGCGCTTCTGGGAAGTGTGCGACAAGCACAAGGTCAACATCATTTACACCGCGCCGACCGCGATCCGCGCGCTGATGCAGGGCGGCAACGATCCGGTGAAGAAGACCTCGCGCAAGTCTCTGCACCTGCTCGGCACCGTCGGCGAACCGATCAATCCGGAAGCCTGGGAGTGGTACTATCACGTGGTCGGCGCGGACCGCTGCCCGATCGTCGATACCTGGTGGCAGACCGAGACCGGCGGCATTCTCATTACGCCCCTGCCGGGCGCCACAAAGCTCAAGCCGGGCTCGGCGACGCTGCCGTTCTTCGGCGTCATCCCGCAGATCGTCGACGCCGACGGCAAAGAGCTCAAGGGAGCCGGCTCCGGCAATCTGTGCATCGCCGATTCATGGCCGGGCCAGATGCGCACGGTCTATGGCGATCACGAGCGCTTCGTTCAGACCTACTTCTCGACTTATGCCGGCAAATATTTCACCGGCGACGGCTGCCGCCGCGACGAGGACGGCTATTACTGGATCACCGGCCGCGTCGACGACGTGATCAACGTCGCCGGTCATCGGCTGGGCACCGCCGAAGTGGAAAGCGCGCTGGTGGCGCATCCGAAGGTGTCGGAAGCCGCGGTCGTCGGCTACCCGCACGACATCAAGGGCCAGGGCATCTACGCTTATGTGACACTGATGGCCGGCGAGCAGCCGAGCGATGCGCTGCGCAAGGAACTGGTGGCCTGGGTGCGCAAGGAGATCGGCCCGATCGCCTCGCCCGATTTGATCCAGTTCTCGCCCGGCCTGCCGAAAACGCGCTCGGGCAAGATCATGCGCCGCATCTTGCGCAAGATCGCCGAGGACGAATACGGCAATCTCGGCGACACTTCGACGCTGGCCGAACCGGCCGTCGTGGATGATCTGGTCAATAACCGGCAGAACAAAAGACCGGCGAAGGCGGGGGCGTAAGCCTTCGCTCGTTACGCATCAGCCAGGGATTTTGCCGCTCCGCCGGTCAATTCGGCAATCTTGTGCACAAGCACGACTTCGTTGCGCGCGCCCGCATTGTGGGTGAACAATTCCATCGTCTCGGTCTCGTGATCGTCGACCGGGGCGAGCGCCGCGTCCGTGTAGTCGTGACGCTTGGCGTCCTTCTGGATGGCGCGGCGCATGGCGTCGATCTGGTAGAACTCCCATGCGAG
>Ga0181522_10000073_pt1 | contig 78770 bp, 57 predicted proteins | sample PEATcosm2014_Bin_27_FD_121103 | JGI IMG/M metagenome (GOLD analysis project Ga0181522, IMG submission 121103) | Peatland microbial communities from MTU Mesocosm Facility, Houghton, MI, USA - PEATcosm2014_Bin05_10_metaG | ecosystem: Environmental > Terrestrial > Soil > Wetlands > Peat | place...
CATGATATGTCCGGTCGAATTAGCACATGAAATGTCCGCTTTTAGCGAGCCGCTAGGGTAGAGCTACCAGCCTGGAGGGGGGCATGGAGAGCTACCCGAGGGCGGCAGTGGAGCGGGCGATGATCACCTGGGCGCAGGCAGGAGAGATAACCAAACCGGACATTTCATGTGCTATGAAAAGCGGACATTTTAATTTGCTAACGACAGAACCGGAGACAACCGAAGACAGAAGCGAGCGGAACGGTGGCAGCGTTCGACAGGAAGGCCTATCCGCAAGGCTCTTGATCTTGACGCACGATTCGCTACCCCGCCATCGGATGGGATGGAACTTTTGCAGAAGCTTTATCGTATTGCTTTCCAATAGGAGCGGTGGCATACTCACTATGGGTATCCCATAGGAGTAACGGGGCATGAGCTCGAAAGCAGACGTGTGGCAGGGGACATTGGCGCTAATGGTGCTCAAGACGTTGGAGACGCTCGGTCCGTTGCACGGCTATGGCATTGCCCGGCGCATCGAGCAGACCAGCGGTGATCTGCTGTCGGTCAACTACGGGACGTTGTACCCCGCGCTGCTCAAACTGGAGCAAGAGGGTTACATCGATTCCGAATGGGGCCAGTCCGACAACAATCGCAAAGCGAAATATTACCGGCTTACGCGCGCGGGACGAAAGCAATTGGCAAAGGAAGCCCAGGAGTGGGGACAAGCGACTGCGATTCTGGCGCGATTTCTGTCGCCACGTGAGGAGGAGTCATGAGCAGACTGCGCGGGCGGTTCTTGCGACTGGGCGGATTGTTTTACAAGGAGAGGTCTGACCGGGAATTCGCGCAAGAGATGGAAAGTCATCTCCACATGCACATCGACGATAATTTGCGCTCCGGCATGACCCCTGAGCAAGCGCGACGACATGCCCTGATCAAACTCGGCGGCTTGACGCAGGCCCAAGAAAACTACCGCGACCGCCGCGGCATTCCGGCGCTGGAAACATTCGCGCAGGATCTGCGTTTTGCCTTGCGAATGCTCCTGAAAAGTCCCGGCTTTACTTTCGTAGCGGTGATGATACTGGCGCTGGGCATCGGAGCAAACACAGCGATGTTCAGCGTGGTTCAGGCGGTACTGCTGAAGCCTATGGCGTACTCCGAGCCCGATCGCATCGTCACGCTGGCCACCTTTTGGAAGGCGACCGCCCACCAAAGCCAGGTCTCCGGGCCCGACTATCACGACTGGCACGATCAGAGCGACGCGTTCGAGTCGATGGCCTCGTACAATCACTGGGATACGTCGGTAATCGCGCAGACGAACTCCAGCGCCACCGCCGAATATGTCCATGTTGCCCCCGTCGCCGCGGAATTTTTCAACGTATTCGGGATGTCGCCCGCGTTGGGGCGCGAATTTAGCGCTGAGGAGCTGAAGGCAGGCAGCGCGGGCGCCTCGATCGTAACCTACAGCTTCGCCGTCCGGAACTTCGGCGAAGCCGGCAAGGCGCTCGGCAAGACATTGCAAATCGCCGGAAAGAGTATGGCCATCGTTGGCGTGATGCCCCTGGGATTTCGTTTTCCTGACAAGACCGACGTATGGATTACCGAGGATGCTCTCGAGCCTGGATCCGCTTCTCGCTCCGCGCACAACTACAAGGTCGTTGGTCGGCTGCGGACCGGCGTTACGCTCGAGCAAGCGCAAGCCCAGATGAAGTCCATCGGCGCGCGGATCGAGCAGAAATATCCCGACTCGAACAGCGGCCTTAGCGTCGCGGTCACCCGCCTGCGCGACCAGATGGTCGGCGACTATCGTCTAACTCTTTACGTGATGTTGGCCGCAGTCGGAGTGGTGCTGCTGATTGCCTGCGCCAACGTGGCCAACATGCTCCTGGCAAAAGCGGTTGGGCGCGCTCGAGAAATTGCCATTCGCGCTGCGGTGGGAGCGAGCCGTGTCCGCATCGTGCGGCAACTGATCACCGAGAGTGCGGTCCTCGCGCTCCTAGCGGGAGCGCTGGGCGCGGCTTTGGCGTTCTGGGGATCTCGCGCGCTGGTGGCGCTGGCGCCGGCGGATGTTCCACGGCTGGCGGAGGCCAGCATCGACGGTCGCGTGCTGCTCTTCGCGCTGGGTGTTTCGCTGGTGGCGAGCCTGCTCTTCGGTCTGGCGCCGGCGTTGCAAGTCATGCGCACCGACTTGAATACAGCCCTCAAACAAAGCGTGCAGCGAACCGGCGGCGGGAGTCGCGCGGATCGCATGCGGCAAGCCCTGGTCGTCGCCGAGATCGCACTGTCGGTCATTTTGGTCGCCGGAGCCGGGCTGCTGATCAAAAGCTTTGTCGCGTTGCAAAACGTTTCCTTGGGATTTCAGACCGAACGCGTGCTGGTCGCCCAGGCCAGCGTGCCCGCTTCCGATTTGGAGAGCGCGCGCCGCGCCACTCGCTTCTACAGGGACCTGCTGCCGCGAGTGCGTGGAATTCCAGGAGTCTTGGATGCGGGCGCGATCGGAGTTCCACCGGGTGACACGCAATCGGACGGCGGCTATTACATCGACCACTTGCCTGCAACGTTCGACGTCAGCGCACCAAACGCGGTCTTTTCCGTCGTCGCCCCGGACACTTTCACAACCGCAGGAATTCCACTGCGCGCAGGGCGAGACTTCAACGATGGCGACACCTATGACGCTCCCTTCGTGGCGGTGATTAACGAAGCCCTGGCGCGACAAGCTTTCCCCAACCAAGACCCCATCGGCCACTCCATTTTCTGTGGATTGGACTCAATGAACGCGATGAAGATTGTGGGCATCGTCGGCAACGTACGCCAATACGGCCCGGCGCGAGAGCCATCTCCGGAAATCTACATGCCTTACGAGCAGCATCCGCAACCGGCGACAGACCTCAGTATCTTGGTGCGAACATCGGCGCAACCTGCGACGCTCTCTCCCGCAGTCCGCGAAAAAATTCACGAACTGTCGTCGGAAGTTCCCATAAAGTTCACAACCATGGAAACGCTCGCGTCGCAGAATGTTGCCGCCCCTCGCTTTCGGACGCTGCTGCTCGGCATTTTCGCCGGATTGGCAATGGGTCTCGCCCTGGTGGGCGTGTATGGCGTGATGTCCTACGTTGTCGGCCAGCGCTCGAACGAGATCGGATTGCGCATGGCGTTAGGCGCTAGCCGAGGCGACGTGCTACGGCTGGTCCTGCGACAAACGCTGCTGCTTGCGGGCCTGGGAATCGTCATTGGACTAGCGGCCGCCGCTGGAATAACGCAATTGCTGACCAGCATGCTTTTCGGCGTGAGAGCGACCGATCCGATGACCTACGCCGCCGTAGTCGCGGTGCTCGTTCTAGCGGCTCTGGCCGCGAGTTACATCCCCGCACGGCGCGCGATGGGCGTCGATCCGATGGTCGCGCTGCGCTACGAATAACCAGCCGGGCTGCGACCCGCGTTCGCTGTCAGGGGTTTTTCTTGAATAACCCACCAAGTTGCTGCAATTGGCCGGCAGGATTCTGCTTTGATCCGCCAGCCCCAGGCACCAGCCCTCCTACGCATCCCAACTGAGATTTCAGCATTCCCGCAGCCAGGCCGCCGACGTCCGGGATGAACTTCGGATCGGCCGTCGTGCCCTGAATTTGAAACGGAACAGTGGTTTGGCTCTTGCAATTCTTGCTGCCGCCGCCGAGCTTGCCTAATAGCGCGCCGGTACTTCCGACCGGGCTACCGACCGCTCCCAGTACGTCGGTCAGTGTCGCCGCCATCTTAAAGTCCAGCACGTTCTTTGCATTGATCGTGCCACCACCAACCAGTGTGCCGACCGACGTTACCACGGCATTAAAGTTTTCCGCCTGCAGACCTTCCGGAGCCATGCGCAAATTGCTGGTCATCTTTTCGATCTCCAGATCCTTTCCCGTTTTCAGGCCAGTCAGCGACGAGATAGCGGAGAGTTTCGAGCCCAAGTCAAAACCAGCAAGTTTCGCGCCAAGCAGCCCAACGTTGCCGGTCGTGACTAGCTTGTTCGTCGGTCCGGCCAGGTTCAAATTCGTGCTTAGCGTGCCAGCCTGAAGCGAAGCGCCCGTCGGCAGATTAATCCCCAGCGCCGGAAGGAAAGCTTGCAGATCCCTGGCTGGCATATTCTGGCCTTCGACTTTAATGTGCAGAACCGCCTCGTCGCCTGGGATTTCGTAGGTGCCGGATAGATTCGTTACCGCCCCGCCGATTTTCAGGGTGGAAGGTTCCAGAACGCCCGCGTTCTTGGTGAGATCGTACTTGGTATGAAAATCAATCGTTACCGGCTCGGCAGTCGGAGACCCGCCGGCAATCAACAGCGCCTTCGAAAGTTTGGCGCTCCCTTTGGTCTCGGCAACGCCATTTTGCGAATCGAGTGTCGCGTTGAGGTCGAGAATGCCGCCAAGCCCCGCGGAAGTGTCAAGAAATCCGGTTGAAGCCAGATTCAGCGAAGTGACTGTCAGCTTCGCGCTGAGCGGTGTCAGCACGGTGTTGGTCTGATCCGCCGGACCAGCGGTTCCGTCTACCTTGAAGTTGCCGCCTCCGGGAAGGTCGGCGGTGACGGTGACCGGAAACTTCGAAGTCAGCAACACATCGGAAGCGACCACACTCACATGGTCATAGGTGCTGCGCTTCTGCGAAGAGGTGGAGCCCACGGTGATGCGGCCGTTGTTCAGTTCCAGTTTTTGCACCGAGAATTTGCCAGGCGATGCCGCAGAAGGCGTGGATGGCGTGCTGGCCGGCGCAGGCGTCTGCGCTTGAGGCTTGGCCGAGGACGCACCGAGAGTGGAGTAGTTCCATTCTCCGCCAGGATTGCGGATCAGCGAGACTTGCGGGCTGTCAATCGTAACGCCCGTTACGTTCAGCGTCTTCGAGAAAATAAGCGGCATCAGCTCGACGCCAACTTTGACCGATTTCGCCGTTAGAAATGGCGAACTGCTGTATTTTGGATCGTCCGCAATCGAGAGATTGTCCGCGCTCAGTCCACCGCTGAAAAGCGAAAAACTAAGATCGCCGACTTCCACCTTTCGACCCAGCGCGGCGGAGGCCTTTTGCTCGATCGTCGGTCGGAATTGGTTCACCGGGATGAGAAAGGGCACGATCAACACCAACACGATTAAAACGCCGACTACAATGGCGGCAATTCGAACGGAGCGGTTCATGGGGACCTCCATCTAAGGTAGGGATAGCAAAACCGATCGGGACGCGGCGTGGCGATGGTAACACACCGATTGGCAAGGGGGGTCTATTGCCGAAACCCGGATTCGGTAGGTCCTGGGAAGCACAAAACTGGAGTGAAAACCCGGAGTACCACTTGCGAAAGGACTCAGAGTCGAACCATCCCACCGGGTATTGACGCCAAATCGGAACTTCCTGCATCTAAATATCGAGGTGAAGGCTGGCGCCGGACGCGGCTAGCCTATGCGGACGCATCGGAAGGGCACACGGCTGGGGGGAAACTTGGCGGCGACCGACTGGCGAAGATTCTTGTCGCGAAAACGGATTTTATTCCCAATCCTGTTCGTGGTCCTGACCGCGAGCTGTAGCGTGGCCATGGCCGATGAGGAGGCGAGAAACGCCAACCTACCCGACGCCCCTACACCAAAGCCGCAACAAACTTCAGGTCAGCAACAAAACCCAGGCCAGCAGCAATCCGATTTCAAGACAGCGATTGCAATTCTCGGCAAACGATCCATATTTTTTCCCGAGCTGGCCCATGACAAAGGCCCTCTGGACGCCCACCAGAAACTGGAACTTGCGGTGGACGAAACCATCTCCCCTTCCCGACTTCTCGGTTCCATGTTCACTTCCGGAATCAGCCAGGCCCGCGATTCCCTGCCCGGTTACGGCCAAGGTTGGAGCGGCTATGGAAAGAGGTTCGGTTCCTCGGCAGGAAGCACCGCGTCCAATAACATTTTTGGAACTTTTCTTCTGCCGTCCGTGCTTCATCAAGACCCTCGGTACTTCGTCAAAGCCTTCGGTAGTCCGCGCAGCCGCATTCTCTACGCCCTGGAGCGCGTGGTGGTCACGCGCACGGATGACGGCAAAAGCACCTTTAATTGGTCCGGTGTGATGGGCGGCCTGATGGCCGAAAGCCTGGCGACCAGCTACCTGCCCGACGAAGAGCGCACGGCTGCTAAAACGTTCACCCGTTTTGGAGTGCGCATCGGTTTCAGCGCGTTGGACAACGTCGTGAAGGAATACTGGCCGACGATCTTCAAGAGCCTGGGAATCACGAACTTGGTACCCAGCGAACATTCAGACCCTGGAACGGTAACTCCGCCGGTCGGTCCGCCGGCGCAGCAACCGCAGCACTGACACCGGAGGCCTCACTTGCAATGGGCGCGCTGTGCGAAGCATTCCTTCTTTTCGGGAGACCGATATCTCGCGGCGCGCAGCGTATTTTGCCTACTCGTCAGTCTCGCAATTCCCGCCATGATTGCAGCGCAAGAAACCACAGCTCCAGAAAAGCCGGATAACGCGGTCCGCGCGCAGATGCGCAACGTGAAGTATCGTTTCTCCGATAAGGTATCCGTGCAAATCAATTTCTTGAATGGATCGTTGGTTCCGGTCGGAAAGAGCGAGTTTCCAATACTGGACGACAAGAATTCCTTCAAGATTCGCATCGACACCGCGGAGATTGCCATCAGTCCCGGCGACCTTGCGAACCTTCTGAACTCTTACGTTTTCGCTGAGCCAAAGTCACCCCTTTCGGGGATCTCGGTTTCGACCACCAACGGACGACTAAAATTGAGTGGGCGCCTTCACGACAAGGGCGACATTCCCTTTTCGAGTCAAGGCGTACTGAGCCCGATGCCCGACGGAAAGCTGCGGCTGCACAGCGAGAAAATCAAGGCTTTGGGCGTGCCGGTGAAAGGACTCATGGACGCCTTCGGTTTCGCTGTCGCCGACCTGATCAAATCGGGCAAAGTTCCCGGCGTCCAATCGGAGCAAAACGATCTGATCCTCGATCTGGAACAGATGTTGCCTCCTCCTCACATGGACGGCAAAGTGACCGCGGTTCGCGTCGAGACTAACTCGATCATACAAACCTTCGGCGGCGCGGGTCCCAAACCGAAGGCCAAGTTACAGAACGGAAACTACATGTCCTACCAGGGCCATCGTCTTGGTGTGGGAACATTGACGATGGATGACGCCGACGTCATTCTCTACGACATGAATCCCAGCGACCCTATGGACTTCTTTCTCGATCACTACAAAGAGCAACTCGCCGCCGGATACGCGAAGATTACCACCGACTTCCAATTGCACGTGTTCATCAAGGACTTCGATAAGCTTGGCCCCGTGAACGTACCCACGAAAAACAAACAGAACTGACCGGGCCAAGGTTCGCACGAAAATCGTGGCAAGAAAACCGAAAGCTCCAGTTGACAGCAGGACCCGCAAGCTCTATTTTCCTTCCACCGGGTAAACGATTACTTAGGGTGCCTGCCTTACCTACGCTGGCCCCGGTTAACGGAGGACACGCGGCTATGTTCCGTACTTCCAGACGAAGTTTTCTGCAGCAAGCCTCCGCCGCCGGGATGGCATGCTCGGCCGATCTCCTGTTCGGCCGTTCCTTAACGGCGCGGGTTCAGCCTGCGGGTTCGGTATCCGCGGCGCGTGTATATGTGGATTCCAGACGAACGACTGCGCCGATCGACCGCAACCTTTTCGGCTCTTTTCTCGAGCACCTCGGCCGCGCGATCTATGAAGGCATCTACGATCCCGGCTCCAAGCTCTCCGACTCCGACGGTTTCCGCAAAGATGTCATGGAGGAGGTAAAGCACCTCGGCGTGCCCATCATTCGTTACCCCGGCGGCAATTTCGTTTCGGGCTATGACTGGCTGGACGGCGTTGGTCCGAAGAAAGATCGACCCATGGTTCTCGACAAGGCTTGGAATTCGCTAAACTCCAACCAGTTCGGCACCAACGAATTCCTCGCATGGTGCAAAGAGGTTGGTACCAAGCCTCTGATGGGCCTCAATCTCGGAACGGGCACTCCCGAACAAGCCGCCGCCCTCGTCGAGTATTGCAACGTGGAAAAGGGCACGCGCTGGAGCGATCTCCGTCGGAAACACGGCATCGCGGCGCCCTACAAGATCGAAGACTGGTGCCTTGGCAACGAAATGGACGGGCCCTGGCAAATCGGCCACATGTCCGCCACCGCATACGGCTTGAAAGCCGCCGACGCCGCGCGGCAAATGCATTATGTCGATCCCTCGCTCAAACTCATCGCCTGCGGCTCCAGCGGCCCGTCCATGCCCACCTATCTGGAGTGGGACCGCGAAGTCCTCGAGCAGTGCTACGACTACGTGGACGGTCTTTCCTTGCACCGCTATTTCGACAATACCGAGACCACCGGAGGCGACAGCGCGAAATACCTGGCCATGAATCTCACCATGGATCGCCAGATCGCGGAAACCGTCGCCGTATGCGATCTGGTCCGCGGCCACAAGCGCTCCCCGAAACAGCTCTGGCTTTCCTTCGACGAATGGAACGTCTGGTACCGCGAGCGCCGCGGCGACGCCGTTGACGGCAAGAAAACCGAAGCTCCTCACCTGCTCGAAGAAATCTACAACCTGGAAGATGCGCTCTTGGTCGGGGGCTTGCTCAACACCCTGATCCGCAACTCCGATCGCGTGAAGCTTGCTTGCCTGGCCCAACTGATCAACGTCATCGCGCCGATCATGACCAACGCAAACGGCTTGTTCCGCCAGACGATCTACTATCCCTACAGTTGGGCCTTGCAATTCGCGCGCGGCGCGGCACTGAACGTTCTCGTGGAGTCCTCAACCTACGACGTAAAAGGATTGGATCAGGTTCCGCATCTGGATGTCGCAGGATCGCACAACGCCGCGGACGGCAGCATCGCCCTCTTCATTCTCAATCGCGATCTGCAGAAAGCTCACGACGTGGAAATCGTATGGGAGGACCAAGCCCCCACTCGCGTTCTGACCACCACCCTGCTCACCGGCGACGACCTGAAGGCGGTAAACAGTTTTCAATCGCCGCAAAAAGTGGCCCCGCAATCGTTTGCGAAGCCCACGACAACGAACGGCCGCACCAAGTTCGAGGTCCCTGCCCGTTCCTACACCATGGTCCAGTGGTCCTTGTAGCAGCGGATTCTTCAAGACAGTGCCGGACACTGGCTGAAACTACATCGCAAACTGTGCAGGCGCAACACGGCTGCGCCGATTGCAGACCCGATTCCAAAAAAGCCCGACAGACACCGTCGGGCTCACAGTTTTGGTAGCGCCGGCTTGGCCCGGCTCTTTTTACAAAGTGCAATCTCTAACGGGTCGTAACCTTGAACACGGTAACTTGGTGATATTTCTGCCCGGGCTTGAGCTCCGTCGTCGGAAAGTCGGGGTGATTCGGCGAATCCGGAAAATGCTGGGTTTCCAGGCAAAGCGCCGCATGCAGCCCGTACGACACGCCGCCTTTTCCCTTCACCGAGCCATCCAGAAAATTGCTCGTGTAAAACTGAATCCCCGGCTGCGTGGTTAGAACCTGCAGCACGCGACCCGACGCCGGATCGAATACGTCCGCCGCCAGCGCCAGCTTCCCGCCCGTCGCGTCCAGCACCCAGTTGTGATCGTAGCCGTGACCCAGCTTGATCTGCTCGTCATCCGCATTGATCCGTGCTCCCACCCCCGTCGCCTTCGTGAAATCGAACGGCGTGTCCGCCACCGGCTTCAATTCGCCGGTCGGAATCAAAGTCGCATCCACGGGAGTAAACCGCGAAGCGTACAAGGTCAACTGGTGATTCAAAATATCGCCCTTGCCTGCGCCCGCTAGATTGAAGTACGAATGGTTTGTCAGGTTCACGACCGTATCTTTGTCGGTCGTCGCCGAATAATCGATCTTCAGCTCGCCTTTTTCCAGCGTATAGCGCACCGTCGCGGTCAGATTTCCCGGATAGCCCGCTTCTCCGTTTTTGCTCAAATAGGTCAACTCAACGCCGTCAGTGATCTCTTTTGCTTTCCACACCACATTGTTGAATCCGTGCGGCCCGCCGTGCAGAGAGTTCGGCGCGTTGTTAATCGGCAGCGAATATTTCTTGCCATCCAGCGTGAAGGTCCCGTTCGCGATGCGGTTTGCATAGCGTCCCACCAGCGCGCCAAAAAACGCGCCTCCCTTCGCGGCGTTGCTGTTGGCCACATATCCGTCAAGATCATCGAAGCCCAGCACGACATCCGCGGAGTTACCATTACGGTCCGGAGTCTTCAGGGAAACAAGAATGCCTCCGTAGCTGATGATCCGCGCCTCAACGGTACCATCGCTCAAAGTAAAAACTTCGACGGATGTTCCGTCGGGCATTTTTCCAAACGGCTGTGTAGTCACAGTTGTCTTGGCCTCTGTAAGGGTTGCACACAAACCGAAACACAATAAACCCGTCGCCATCAGTCTAAACATTTTCACAAACCTCCGCGACCCGGCGGAACGCATCAATCGAGCCAGTAATCGTTTGCCATGCATTCGCACTCTAAGCCACTCACATAACGCTGTCAATTTGCATAACTGGATGCATAACTGGACGTTAAGCATTACATCCGCCCTGGCCCTGGTACCTCAAGGGTCTACCCGACCCAGTGAGTTCTCTCGCCGGAGCGGGCGCACCGCATAGATGGCAGCGGAGCCGAACAAACTCGCCAGAGCCATGATTTTCCACGCCAATTCGTAGCTGTGGCGCGCATCGAAAATTCTCCCCGCGATCCACGGTGCGCCCCATTGTCCAAGGGAGTATCCCATGACGATCAGTGCCAAGAGTTTGCCGAGAGAAGTCGTACCGAAGCATTCTGCCGCAACCAGGGGAATGAGCATGTAATCTGCGCCCATAGAAAATCCGAAGATCAGGGCAAAGACCCAGATCGCCGTCGACAAGTGAGCCGCGCCCAACATCAGGGTAGAGGCGCCGATCAACAGATAGAAAAGGGCCATGAGGTTCTTCTTCTGGAAGCGGTCCGCCAGGTAACCGACCAAAACGCGGCCACCCAAGCTCGAGGCCAGCAAAACGGTGGAGAAACGCGAAGCCATGGTGCCCGAATAACCCTGATCCTTTAGAAAGAGTATAAAATGCTGAATGACAGCGCCAATGGCTCCGATCACCAACGTTGTCGCTGCCAGGATGAGCCAAAAATTGGCCGTGCGGACCGCGGCGGCGACTCCTTCTGAAGGCGAAACGCGATCATCGGGAGCAATGCTTGGAGCATCGAAGGAATTGAATCCATCGGGGAACAGACCCAGCTCGAAGGGAGTGGAGCGCGTTACCCAGATTCCGACCGGAACGAGCACCACCAATAAAAGCGACCCAATGCCCTGCAGTGCGTGACGCCAGCCGATGTTTCGAATCAGAAAATCGACCAAAAGCGGTGAAATCACGCCGCCGAGACCCAATCCGAGGTAGGCGTAGCCCATCGCGCGACCGCGTCGTAGGCGAAACCAGCGCGTAATCAGGACCTGGTTCGATATCGGACCCGCCAGCACGTACCCCAGAACTTCCACAATGCAGAGAATTTCGTATTGCCAAAGCGTGGTTATAGACCCGATGAAGAATAGGGAGATGCCCGTGAGAGCGACGCCGGAGAGAATCACCCAGCGCACCCCGACTCGGTCGATCACGGCTCCGGCCAGCAGGCCAAAGGGCAAGCCAGCGAAGAGAAATCCAAAGAGAAAACCCTGCGTCATTTGAGCGCGCGTAAATCCAAGAGATTCCACAATCGCTGGGTAGAAGACTGGAAATCCATAAAAGATGACGCCGACAACAAAGAAAAGATTCAAAAATGCCGCCGCAACAATCCACCAGCCGTAGAAGATGCGCGGTTCTCGTGCCATCATCCGAACTCCGGGCCTAGGATCGCGCAAACCCGTTCTAACGATCCAGGATATGCATTTTCTCCTCGATACATTCGGGTCAACGGACGCGTGTAACTAAATCCGAACGACCGCAGCAGCTGCCCTGCGACGATATTCGACTTCAACCAATCTACGATCAAGACATCGCGAATAGAACAAGCAAGGAATCGTTCCAGCAGCGCGCGGGCGACAGTGGCGTTGTCGGCCATCCAAGGACCAAGATGATCCGCGAAAGAACCCTTCCGCCCGAAGGTGTATCCCTGCAGCTTCCCTTCCGACGTAATTCCCGAAGTCAAGGCGGGCGCTTGTTGGTGAAGAGACTTCAGTAGAAAACTGCGATCCGCCCCAAAAACCTCTCGATCGGTTTCGTACATGTCGTTCAAGAGACTTGGGGGAAAATCCGCGCAACAGCGTGCCTCAGACGTCCCAGCCGCTTGAACGGCATTTCTTCGTAAAGTCCAGCGCTCAATTTCGTATTCAGGCATGAACCCCAGTTTCTCGTAGAGCGGTCTCCCTTGTGGAGTGGCGTCGAGCTTGATGCACGGAATTCGCTGTGCGTCGAGGTATTCGATCGTTTGTGCGAGAAGCCTGGTTCCTATGCCTCGGCCCCGGCACGCAGGGTTCACCAATACCATACTTACCCACGCGAACCGGTTTTCGAACGAAATAGTCGTCGCAGTTCCGCACACTTGGCCGTCCAGCTCGGCCACAAAGCATCCCGTCTCGCACGCTTCCAGAAAGCGCTCCCAATCGGTTTCGGTCTGATTCCAACCCGCTATCTCTTTTAGGCACTGCGCGTCAGGAATGTCCTGCTTCGTCATAGCGCGTAGGTACATCGGGGGCAGCTCCCGGAAAAAAGCTCGATCCGCTAGACGCTATCACGGCAAGATCGGACGCGTCACCTGCTGTCCGAAGCGAGCAGCGCAACCCGTGCTGACGACAACGGAAGGCCTCAAGTACAATCGGATGCGATAGTCCTAGAATGTCAGCGTGTTGCAGTTGCTCAGGAAGAGACCCGCATACATGGCGATAGAAAGCCAGAAAACATCGATTCGTAACGTTACGGAATTGGACGAACTCCTCAGCGAGCCAACGGAGGCAACGGTACGTGCTTTGGCGGAGCTTGAGGGCGACCTTCTTATCCTGGGTGTGGGCGGAAAGATGGGGCCGACACTCGCGCGTATGGCAAAAAGGGCGTCGGAGGCAGCGGGGATGCCCCGCAGGGTGATCGGAGTCTCGCGATTCTCGTCGCGCGAATGCGAGGAGCAGTTGCAGGCGTGGGACGTGGAGACAATTCGCTGCGATCTGCTCAATAGGAAATGCCTTTTCGAACTCCCGGAAGCAGCCAACGTCATTTACATGGCCGGTATGAAATTCGGCTGCACGGGACAAGAGGCACTCACTTGGGCTATGAACAGTTTCTTACCGGGTCTCGTGTGCGAAAGATATCCTGATAGCAGGATCGCGGCATTTTCTACCGGCAACGTGTATGGACTTTGCCCGGTTTCCAAGAAAGGATCGCGAGAAAGCGACCCGCTTCATCCCCTGGGCGAATATGCAATGAGCTGCCTCGGGCGAGAACGGATCTTTGAACATTTTAGTCGCACAGGCAAGACGAACATAACGATCCTTCGACTCAACTACGCAAGCGAAATGCGCTATGGCGTTCTCTTGGATGTTGCGAAGCGGGTCTACGCGGAACAGGCGGTTCCTCTTTCCATGGGATACCTGAACGCGATTTGGCAAGGAGACGCTAGTGCGATGAGTCTGCAAGCGCTGGGTCACGCAGCGGTACCTCCCTTCGTCATCAACATTGCGGGGCCGGAACTGTTGAGCGTTCGTAGCATCGCTGAGGAATTCGGGGCGCTCTTTCACAAGCCGGTGCGCTTCGAAGGTATCGAATCGAATGACGCCCTCCTGAGCGATGCCGGAAAAGCCTTCAATTTGTTCGGCTATCCTCGTACCAGAGCCGCACAGGTGATCCTGTGGATCGCCGACTGGATTGCGCGAGGTGGAGCAACCTCAACGAAGCCAACGCACTTTGAAGAACGCGCCGGGCGGTTCTAGTAAGAAGGCGTCCGTGGAGATCACCTCTAGCGCTTATGACAAGGCAACTCAATTCCAGAATACGCGAGGTGCTGCGGCGGGGCTGCGTGATTCCAGCACACCCACTGGCGCTCACCGCAAACCGGAGCCTTGACGAGCGGCGTCAAAGGGCTCTCAGTCGCTACTATGTCGCTGCAGGTGCGGGCGGCTTGGCGGTAGGGGTGCATACGACGCAATTCGCAATTCGGGACCCAAGCCACGGGCTCTTCGAACCCGTATTGACACTGGCCGCTGAAGAGCTGGATCGCGCCGACCGGACCCGGGCTGAACCGTTGATTCGCATCGGCGGCATATGCGGCGAAACTTCGCGGGCCGTTCAAGAGGCTGAGTTGCTGGCGGATCTCCGGTACAGTGCTGGCCTGCTGAGCTTGGCCGCGTTGAGGGACACAAATGATGACGGACTCATAGCTCACTGCCGACGCGTGGCCGAGATCCTGCCCGTAGTCGGCTTTTACTTGCAGACAGCCGTCGGTGGCCGTGCATTGTCCTACCGTTTTTGGCGGCAATTCGCGGAAATCGAGAACGTGGTCGCCATCAAAATTGCTCCGTTCAATCGCTACCAGACCCTCGATGTTGTCCGTGCCGTTGCGGAGTCGGGGCGCGATGTTGCTCTTTATACCGGCAACGACGACAACATTGTGATGGATCTTGTCACACCTCATCGTTTTCGACCCGCCGGCGAACCGCGCCGCATTGTGGGCGGTCTCTTGGGTCATTGGGCTGTCTGGACGCGACGTGCGACCGAACTGCTGCAGGAGTGTCACACTGCGGCTTGCGACGAGAACAACCTTCCGAAGGGGCTCATTCAGAAGAGCGCGCAAATTACCGATTGCAACGCGGCATTCTTCGACGCGGCCCATAGCTTTAAGGGCTGCATCGCCGGCCTCCATGAAGTCTTGCGACGCCAGGGACTATTTGAGGGTATTTGGTGCCTGGATCCCAAAGAGACCCTCAGCCCGGGACAGCAGGAGGAGATCGATCGGGTCTACCATGCCTATCCTCATCTGAACGATGACGATTTTGTCCGTGAACGACGCGACGAATGGCTTCGCCCGTGACCCCGCCGAAATACAAAGGTGCATGATGCTGTCCAGCTAAGAGCCGACAGAACTTCGGCGGTACAGGCTTGGCCGCTCCCTCGATATTCCCCACAGCGGCTGGATGGTCATCTTGTCGGGTTTGCTTTCGTTTGGTGATTCCCAGCATTCCCGTCGGCAGATCTACCTTTGAAAGGGCCCGCAGAACAGAGAACAGATGACGACCGCTACATGTTCTACTCGCAAATCGACAAGAGTAACGCCGACATTATATTGGTCCGTAACTTCCGCTAGGAGTTCCCATTCTCATATCAGCTTTCACCCTGGGAGCTTTTTCGTCTGGTGCCCTCCTCTCCGGTTGTTATAGATTTCAGTGCGGAGGCTTCATGGATATTCTTGCAGCAATCAAGCGCGAGGAGAGAAAACTCGAAAAGCAGCTAGGCAAGCTGAACCACCAATTGAGCGGGGTGCGAGCGGCTGCGAAAGCATTGGGAGGCTCTGCGGAGCGCGAAGTCGTCGGCGTGAAAAAGCGCGTGCTATCGGCTGCTGGCAGGGCGGCGATTGTGAGGGCGGCGAAGAAGAGATGGGAAAAGTTAGGAAACAGGCGAAGAAGGTAGCGGCATAGTCTGATCTTCGCGGCCCTTGCGTTTAGAGCGCAAGATTCTCTTGACACCCAGGTCTCCGGGCCGGACCCTTCTCGGGAAGTGGTGAGGCCGGGGAGACTTGAACTCCCGACCTAGTGATTAGGAATCACTCGCTCTATCCATCTGAGCTACGGCCTCACGATGCTATCGTAACACGGCAGGATTTGTGCCTGGTTGTACCCGGGAACTGCACCCAACCATGCGTGAAAACCGTCGAAAATGCGCCGCCGAACTCCTCGTAAGTCGTTTATTCCCTGTCAAAGCAGGCTGTGCAGCCGATTTACGAACCCTTCGCTTATACATCTGAGCCACAGCCCCAACTTCTCCATCTTCTACACGGAAAACGAAAAGCCCGAATCCACCTTACCGGTGAATACTTTTCCACCTTCGCTGCGTCTTATCGAAGCGCATTCAGCCACGCCGCCAACACGCCGCAGCGGTTACAATCAACCTTTGTAAGGAGATGCATGGCCACGCGCATACTACGGTCCTTAGAAGTCTGCCCAAGCAGTCGCAAATCGCCGCTTGCATATCTCACGGGCGCTGGCGCAATTATACTGCTCGCCCTCACCGTTCAATCGCTGAGGGCGCAATCCGCCGCGAAACTCGACCGCGACGCCGTCCTCCATCATCTCAACGCAGTCATCACCTGGTACCGCGACGCAACCACTAAAATCAAACCCGTAGGTTTGCCCAGTGATGCCATTTATCAGGACAACGCCAGAAACCTTTCCTCCGAAGTCGTCCGCCTCGCATTTCAATCCGCCAGAGCCGAGGCGAATATCATCAGCATGGCGGACAAAGCCACCGCCCCCAGCGCGAGCGCCCCTGCCTCTTCCCCCGCCGTTCAACCGACCGACCAGCAGAATCGCGCTCAGGGCGCGGCCAAAATCGCCGCACAGATCGACGACACACAAGCGAAACTCGACGCCCTGAACAAACAGATCGCCACCGCGCCGAGAAGCAAGCAAAAGGATTTGCTCGCCGAGCGTGACCGCCTGCAGGGTCTGTTGACTCTCGACAAAGCTCTGCAAGACACCATTCAAAAAATGACCTCGTTCGTCGGAGGGACGACCGACACTTCCGAAGGCCTCGAGGGGAGCATCAACGAACTTGCCCATTCTGTGCCTGAAGTGCTGGGCGAGGACAACGCCAAGAAGCCTGCCGCCGCCCCTCCTACTATCTCCAAAGCCCCCACGGTTGCCACATCGTCCGGCCTGATCGGCCAATCTCTGGCGCTGTTCGATCAGATGCAAAGCATGCACCAAATCGATCAAATGGCCGACGAAACTTCGAAGATGCGCGCCACGGCCGACGCCCTTCGCAAGCCCCTGCGAGATATTCTGGTCGCTACCATTCAGCACGGCCGCGATCTCGCCAATCAAGCCCAGGGTTCCGGCGCCGGCTCATCACAAAACACCGCCCAGGAATTTCAGGCCATCACCGCGAAGTTCAAGGAACTGGCTGCCGCGACCCTGCCGCTCAGTCAGGAGCTTGTTGTCCTCGATCAGAGCCGTTCCAATTTCGAGGAGTGGCGCAAGTCCATTCTCCTCGAGTCTCAATACCAATTGCGCACTCTGCTCACCCGCGTGATTGGAATCGCCCTCGCTTTAGGCGCGGTCTTCATCCTCTCCGAGATTTGGAAACGCCTCACCTTCCGATACGTCCACGAGCCGCGCCGCCGCAGGCAATTTCTGCTGATGCGTCGTTTCGTGATGGGTTTCCTTGTGGGCCTCGTCTTGATCATGGGCTTCGTCAGCGAGTTCAGCTCGCTGGCCACCTTCGCTGGATTTGTCACCGCAGGCATCGCGGTTGGCCTGCAGGCGATCTTATTGTCGATTGCCGCGTATTTCTTCGTGATCGGCCGCTACGGCATTCGCGTCGGTGATCGCATCAGCGTGGCCGGTGTAACCGGCGACGTCATCGACATCGGCCTTGTGCGTCTCTACCTCATGGAGCTGGCTGGCACCGGTATCGAACTCTATCCCACCGGCCGCGTGGTCATGTTCTCCAACTCTGTCCTGTTTCAGGCTGCGACTCCACTGTTCAAGCAGATTCCCGGCACCGAATACGCCTGGCACGAAGTCGCCGTCTCTCTAGCCCCCGGAAGCAACTACAAGCTCGTCCAGGAAAAGGTCTTCGGCATCGTGGAATCGGTATACGAAAAATATCGCAACGTTATCGAAAGCCAGCTAGGCGGCATTGAGCGCCGGCTCGAAGTCCAACTGAAATCTCCTGTTCCTGAATCCAAACTTCAATTCACCGACGCCGGACTTGAATACGTAGTGCGCTATCCCGTGGACATTCGCCGGGCCTCGGAGATCGACGACAACGTTACCCGCGCCGTCCTCGACGCCCTCGACACCAACGAAAATCTGAAAGCCGCCGTGTCAAGTCCACCAAAAATCAGAGCCGCCATCAAAGGCTAGGGTCGACGCCGACCCTCGAGCCCCATTTGTGATAACTCGATGCGGTACTTTGCTATGGGTATAGCGCTGTTCTTTGGTTGGAAATGGAAGCAACCCGGGAGGCCTTGGGCGTAATCGTAACCCTTTCCATCGCGTGGGGTGCGCGTCTCCCATAATGCTAGTGCACACCTCGGGCACGGCCCACTCTCAAACCACCCCGGCTGTGCGATCATAATATTTGCAGCGACGATAACCTCGCGTAAACTCTTGCTCGTCTCAGTCCCGCTTGGGAGGCCATATGGCAGACGGTGACTTGCGCCCCATGAGTCTCGGTGAAGTCCTCGACCGCACCTTCAACCTTTACAAAAACAATTTCTGGCTGTTCGCGGGCATCACCGCGTTGCCCTTTTTCTTGTTGTTGATTGTTCAGGTGGGGATTGCGGCGGTAAGTTCGGCAGCCGCGAAAGGGCCGGCCACCCATGCCCCTCCGTTCTCTCCTAGCGCCATCGGCGGGATGATCGGCGGCGGAGCCTTGGTGATGGTTTTGTACGTTCTGATGATTGGTGCCGCCCACGCCGCCACCGTCTTCGCAGTATCCGACCTTTACCTTTCGCGCCCCGCATCCATTCGTGGATCATTCGAGCGCGTGGGATGGAAAGTTTTTCGGGTTCTCGCGGTGTTTTTTCTGATCGGCTTGATCCTCGTTGCCGGTTTTTTGATCGTCGTTGCGTTCGGCTTTGCCATCCGCAGCCCGGGGCTGATGATCTTTGGGTTTATTCTACTGATCGCCCCGGTGATAATTCTAATGTGTCGCATGGCCGTGTCGATACCCGCAGCGATGCTCGAAGACTTGGGAGCCGTGCGCGCCATGGAACGCAGCGTGCATCTCACCAAGGGCCATGTGATGCAGATCTTCGTCATCTTCTTGCTCGTGCTGGTCGCAACGTACGTTGCGATTCTGGTGCTTCAGATGCCGCTGCTGATCCTCATGGTGACTTCGGCTGCGGCGCACAAGACGCCTTCTTTTGGTTTACAGGCTCTCCAGCAATTGGCTGCATTTGTGTCCCAAGTGCTGGTCGGTCCCATTGGCACAATTGCCTTCTCGCTGATGTACTACAACCTGCGTGTGCGGAAGGAAGCGTTCGACATTCAACACCTGATGTCCTCCATGACCTCGAATCCAGCGCCGAATGCTCCTTCGGCCGCATGATGCCAGAATGATCGGAGACCGGACTCTTCCGCCGCGGTTTGTAAGACTGCTCATCATTGGCACTTGTTCGTTGCTGCCGGCCGGGATCGGATCCGCCCAAACGCCACAGATGCCGACGGAGATGGACGTGCCGTCCTACGAATCCGAATTGGATCGCGTCGCCGATGCCATCCAGCATCCGAAGCAAATCCCCGAGCTCCGCGAATCGCTGCCGCCCGCTTGGCCGGTGCGCGTGGGCGATAAGACGGTCCAGGTGCCTACCGACTGGCTTCGTTCCGACCTGAAACATCTCGAAGAGGAACCCGCGAGCTCTTCAACTATTTCGCGGGACGTCACATCACGTCTTGTCGCGATGCGCAAAGCGGCATCGGCCCTGGAACGGGGAGCGAGCCCAGCAAATTTGGATGCCGCCCATACACAACTCGACACAATTCTGAGCGCGCGAGAATTCGGCGCCGCCCAAGGGCCAAGCCCGTGGGACATGTTGAAAGCGCGCATCGCCCGCTGGATCAGCCTGCAAATCTATAAGCTACTCTCATGGTTACACCTGGGTGCTAAAGCGGGCAACGCTTTGGCGTGGATCACTGTTGGCGTTGCATTTCTCGCGCTTTGTTACTGGGCCTGGAAGACGCTGTACACGCCAATTCGGAAGCGCGAGATTCCCGTGGGACCCGCAACGCAATTGGATGATCCGCGCCAATGGGCTCGCGACGCCCTGGCCGCCGCCGACCGCGGCGACTATCGCGAAGCAGTGCACTGCGCCTATTGGGCGGCGGTCGTCCACCTCGAAACCCTCGGCTTCCTAAAGCACGACCGCGCGCGCACTCCTCGCGAATCTCTGCGCCTGCTTGACCCGCACCCTGCCGAACAAAATCTGCTCCGCGATTTCACGCGCCGCTTCGAATTGATCTGGTACGGCTATCGCCCCGCCTCAGCCAACGACTGGTCCGAAGCGCGATCTCACCTGGAGAAAATGGGATGCCTCACGCCCTCGACAGTGGCGACCGCAAACTCCTGATCGGCGCCATCGTATTGCTGGTGATCCTGATCGTCGCCAGCGCATATCTTTCTCCCAGGCAAAACTCGGAACGCTCCTCCTATCCGTCCAGCTATGCGGCAGATTGGGGCGGCGCAAAAGCTCCCTATCTTTTGCTCCAGAATCTGCACTACCGCGTGGAGCGCTGGGAACAATCGCCCACCGAAATCGGCGGAACGTCACGCGATGAGGTCTTGATTCTCGCGGGGCCAACGAAGATTCCATCCGACGAAGAACGGTCCGCCATCTTTGAATTTCTCCAACAGGGCGGGCGCGTCGTCGCCAGCGGTTCGGGCGCCGCCAAACTTCTGCCCAACGCCCCGCCCCTTACGGAAAATTACTTGACCGAAGAGACCTCGAAGTTTCCGGCACTGCTTCCTTCGCCGCTGATGCGCGGCGCGCCGGAGATCAGCATGTTCCCCCCCGAAGACTGGCAACCGAAATCCCCGTCGCAACTCGTCGTCTATGGAAACCAAGAAACGGCCGCCGTCATCACCTACCAAGTCGGCAAAGGCCAGGTGATCTTCTGGGGCGACTCCGCTCCCTTGACCAACGGCGGAATTCGGGAATCCGGTAACCTTTCGCTGTTCCTCAATTCCATCGGCCCCCCCGACACCGTCCGCGTTCTGTGGGACGAATATTTTCACGGCGCACACGGTACGCTGTGGAGTTACTTCGTGCGCACGCCGCTGATCTGGGGCGTAGTGCAATTCGGAATCGCGTTTCTAGCCATCGTTGCAACATACTCGCGCAGGCAAGGACCTATCAGTGTCCCGGCGAAAGTCCCGCGGCTTTCTCCTCTCGAATTTGTCGAAACGCTCGGCGATCTCTATTGTTCAGCCCACGCGGGGTCCGCGGCGGTGCGCATCGCCCATCAGCGACTGCGGTTCCAGTTGACCCGCCAGCTCGGCCTTCCACCGAATGCTCCGGACGCCGACCTCGCCCACATCGCCAGCGAAGCTTTAGCGTGGAACGAGCAAGAAATATCCGCTACGCTGACCCGCGCCGAGCGCGCCGCGGCGTCCGCGAAAGTTGCCGATGCGGACACGCTTCAGATCGTGCAGGAACTGTTTGACTACGCCAGCCGCCTGGAATTGCGGCGCACCCGAAACGAGGAGAGGCCATCCGCATGAACAAGACCACGGAATTAGCCGCGCATGTGCGAGGCGAATTGGGCAAAGCCATCGTCGGCCAGCGGGAATCGCTCGATCAACTCTTACTCGTGATGCTGGTCGGTGGCCACGCCCTCGTCGAAGGCGTTCCCGGCCTGGCAAAAACGCTCGCCGTCAAAGCTCTCGCACACATTTTTCAATTAAAATTTCAGCGCGTGCAGTGCACTCCCGACTTGATGCCTGCCGACATTCTCGGCGCGAACGTTTTCAATCTTTCCACCAGCGCTTTCGCACTGCATCGCGGGCCCATCTTCACCGATCTTCTGCTCGTGGACGAAATCAACCGCACGCCGCCCCGAACACAATCCGCTCTGCTCGAAGCCATGGAGGAAAAGCAGGTAACCATCGATGGCACGTGCTACGAGCTTTCAAGGTCTTTCGCCGTTTTCGCCACACAAAATCCCGTAGAATTCGAGGGCACTTACCCGCTGCCGGAAGCTCAGCTCGATCGCTTCCTGGTAAAGATTCGCATCGGGTATCCCGACGCCGAGCAGGAAGCCCAAGTCCTGCAAAATTACCAGGGCGGTTTCGATCCGCGCGAGCTGCAACGCCTGAATTTCTCCGTAGTGCCGATCGAAGTCCTGCTCGCCGCCCGCCAAGAAACCGCCGCCGTTCGCGTTGAGCCCGCTTTGTTTCGCTACATCGTCGCGCTGGTCGCCCGCACGCGAAATTCCGCCGCGGTTAGTCTCGGCGCCAGCCCGCGTGCCGCTATCAGCCTCATGCTTTTCGCCAAAGCCATCGCGGCTACCGAAGGCCGCGATTACCTGATTCCCGACGACATTAAAATAGCCGCACCGCCCATTCTCCGCCACCGGCTTGTCCTCAAACCGGAAGCCGACCTCGAGGGCATGACCGCCGATCAGGTCGTCCGCGAAATCGTGCGCTCCGTCGAAGTCCCCAAATGAGCGATCTCCCGCATCTCGTCCCTGAGACAACCGGCGGTTTCGGCAAGCCTGCCAAGCGCATTTCCTTTGCGTTCGGCCGCCGTTTCTTCTTACTTTTGCTGATCGGTTTGGTGTGGGTTGGCCCGGCTTGGAACGACCCGCGGTTTCTCTTCGCAATGGCGCTGTGGGACGTCGCTGTCGCGGCCGCCTGGATTTGGGACTTGCGTCGTCTCCCCAGGCCAGCGGAGCTAGATGTGAGTCGTGTCTGGAACCAACCCGTCCAGCTCGATGTTGAAGCGCATGTCACTCTCGAACTGCGAAACCTCGGCAGCCTTCCGATCGTTGCGGAACTCACCGACGACGCGCCGGCGAGTTTTCAATGCGGCACTCCGCAGCCTGAACTCGCCGCGCCCGCCAAGGAAACGTCGGCCGCAAGTTACACCGTGCGTCCCGGTGAACGAGGCGACGCAAAATTCGGCAGCGTCTATCTCCGTTATCGCACCGCGCTGAACATCGCCGAGCGCTGGGCGGTCGTCCCGCTGAATCAGATCGTCCGCGTCTATCCAAATCTCGAAGAATCGCAGCGCGATACCATCTACCTGATCCGCAGCCGCCAGGTTGCGATGGAAAAGCGCCACCAGCAGCAGCGCGGCCAGGGGCGCGAGTTCGAAAGTCTCCGCGAATACCGCCAAGGCGACGAATGGCGCGATATCTGCTGGAGTGCCACCGCCCGCCGCGGAAAATTAATCAGCCAGGTGCAACGCATCGAGCGCAGCCAGACCGTCTGGATCGTGCTCGACGCAGGCCGCCTGCTCCGCGCCCGTGTCCGCGGTCTTAGCAAGCTCGACTACTCCGCTGCCGCCGCACTCTCCCTCGCGCAGGTTGCTCTCTACTCCGGCGATCGCGTCGCCATGCTCGCCTATGGCCGTCGCATTCAGCAACGCCTTCCCGCCGGTCGCGGATCAGGGCACGTGCGCGCGTTGCTCGAAGGCCTCGCACAAGTTAAAGGCGAGGAACTTGAAGCTGATCACCAGCGCGCCGTTGAAGCCCTGCTCACTTTCCAAAAACGCCGCAGCCTCGTCGTTTGGCTCACCGATCTTTCGGAAACCGCCGCGACACCCGAAGTGATCGAAGGCGTCTCCCGCCTCGCACAACGCCATCTCGTGCTCTTTACCGTGATCGGCCAGCCGGAGCTGCGTGAACTTCTTCGTCAACGGCCGGTGACAGCGCGCGAAATGTTCCGCAACGTCGCCGCGCAGGAAATCGTCCAACGCCGCGACGTTCTTCTGCGTACGCTGCGTCAGCAAGGCGTGCTCACGCTCGAGGTAGATCCCGCCCGCCTTTCCTCCGCGCTAGTGAACCAATACCTAGGCGCGAAAGATCGCGCTTGATTTAGTTACTGGTGATGAGTGAGTGGCAGCCAGATGCACGCGGAAAGCTCGAACCTTACTTGACGGATCGTCCTCGGTGGTGGCGCTCGGCTTCCGCACCAGATACAACACCAGCAACGCAGCCAACCCGCCCGCCAACAAAAATTTGATGTGCGCCGGCAACGCCGTCGGCGAAACAAATGCCTCGACAACTCCAGCGATCACCAACAGCGGTATTGTCCCCAGCACCAGCCGCACGCTTCGTGAGCCGGCCCGCACTAGCGATTCCCGACGCGGCAAAATTCCCGGAAACAGTAATCCCTTGGCGATCCCCAACCCCGCTCCGCCCGCGATGAAAATCGCTGGCAATTCCAAAACGCCGTGCGCCGCCACAAAACTCCACAGCGCCAAGCTCATTCCTTCTCGCCAGCAGGCCACGCCCACTGCGCCCATCATCAACCCATTCAGCAACATCATCCAGGCCGTGCCGATACCTGCCGTAATCCCCATCGCAAACGCCGCGAACGCCACCGAAATGTTATTGGTCATGATCCCGCTGGAAGCCAGCGGTTTGACGGTGACAATCGAGTCCGTCCACATCTTGTGATTGTCGATCGACTGCATCATCGCCGGCCCCAGAAAAAACCGCGCGAATGCCGGGTCGCTCACGCTAAGCAACACGGCCGCCAATGCCGCCACCAGAAACAACACAAACGCCGTCAATGTGTCGGAAAATGTCTCTCGAAAAATCGCGGGAAACGTATCTTTATAAAAGGTCCATATCCCGCCGCGATTGGCCCGCCGCCCCATGTAAATCAAATTATGCGCGCGCCCCAGGAGCTGATTCAGGTAGATCGCCAGTTGTGTGCTGGTTGGATCTTCGCGCACAGTCGACAAGTCCGACGCCGACTGCCGATATAATAGTGCCAATTCCTGCAGCTCGGCCGGCGTCAACGCGGTTACACTCTTGCGTCCGCTGTCAGTCACCAGTTGCTCGAGCCGATTCCAATACGGCCGCCGCTTTTCAAGCCAGCGAGTGGAGATCACGGATGGAGCCTCTCGACAAGTTTACCATCGACACGCCGGAGCAAACGGCGCTGGAGTTTCCGCTCGCCGGAATCGGCAGCAGGTTCCTGGCCATGACCATCGACACCACGATCCAGTTTGGCGCTTTCTGCATCCTGTTCCTCGTTCTCGCCGTCGCCGTGCCTACGTTGCGCAGTTTCGGGTCGATCGCCCCTCAGTGGGCCATCGCGATCCTGATCGTCGCCGGCTTCCTCATTTATTACGGCTATTTCGCCTTCTTCGAAGGCGCCTGGAACGGCCAAACTCCAGGGAAGCGCTACGCCCAGTTGCGCGTTATGAAAGACGACGGGCGACCCATCAACGCGTACGACGCCGTAGCGCGCAATCTCCTGCGCATCGTCGATCAACTCCCTGTTTTCTATGGTGTCGCCATCATCAGCGTCTTTCTCAGCAAACAAAACAAGCGCCTTGGGGATTTCGTCGCCGGTACGGTAGTCGTGCACGAAAAAAACGTCGATGCCGCCCGCCCCTTCCTTGAAATTCGCCCGGACGATTCGGCTATGGCGTACGACGTCAACCGAATCACCCTCGACCAATTGCATCTGATCGAAACGTTCCTGCAACGCCGCGATACCTTTGATCCTGCGTTGCGTGGCTCCCTGGCCGCGCAAATCTCCGCGCGCATCGCCCAAACACTCGAAGTCCAGGTCCACGGTTGGCCCGCCAACGAAAAATTCCTCGAAGCCGTTCACGCTCAATATCGCGCCACGGGCCGCTATCGCAGCGCGTAAATTCAGCGTGAGGCCTGTCCAGCAGAACTCAACCCTCTATGACGATGTGGAACCCTCAAATCCAAATCGAAAATCGCCGTCCAGTCGTTAGCGGCCTACTTCTCTATGTCGCTGGGTTTGGAATTCACTACGTCGCTTCACTTTTCGGCGCACCTCTTGGCTCAGACTTTTTGGACTTGCTCCATGGCAACAGTAGAGAGAGCAAGCCAACAGTCTCTGACGCCGGTCGATTCCTACTATGCGAACCATAAGGTCAGGAATGGAACAAGCCCCCGAGATTCATCGACTCCACTTCGCATTTACCGTCAGTTTCCTTAACATTTTTCCGCAATGACCATGGGCCTCGCCTTGCTCCTGGTCTATCTCAAAACGAAATTCCTGCGCACCGGCGACGAACACTACAGCCGCGCCGCCTGTTTGTGGGTCCGCGTCTTCGGTATTACTTTAGCTCTCGGTGTGATCACTGGGATTCGCATGGAGTTCCGGTTCGGCACCAAATATCGCTCCCTCGCCGGCAACGTCGCCGCCGGAAAGAATCACGGGTAGGCTCTTGTACCTTACAGGCTGCTGATCGAGCGTGAATATCTGTCTGCGCGAAAAATGCCATCCAAATGTAGCTTGTCTGCTCTGCGTAAGATCAAAATAGTTGCTTCTTTCAATTCACTATTTCCCCGAAAATTTTTTTGCGTTTCATGTGACGCGGTTCCCTCCGCTGCGTCTAATCATTTAACAAGACGAGTTAAAATTATCCCGCGGGCGGTGCGTGAAGTGTCCTGCACGTCGTAGGCCGCGGAAACTTTAAAGGAGCTGTTTATGAAAATCTCGAAAATGCTAAGTCTTCTTTTTGGTACAGCGCTTTTGGTTTCTTCGGCAGCAATCGCAGGAGAAACCAATAAGAGCTCAGTTCAGCTGGATGACAAGGTCATCGTCGAAGGCAAAGCCCTCGCCGGCAAATACATTGTGGAATGGAGTGGCAGCGGTCCGACCGTTCAAGTAACCCTTCTGCAGGGCAAGCAGACTGTAGCTACCTTCCCTGCTCACGTGACCGAGCAACACAATACCAACCCGCAGGACGCGTATAGCACCAGCACTGCGCCAGATGGCTCCAAATCGCTTACCGCAATTTATCCCAGCGGGAAGCGTTTCTTCTTGCAAATCGACCAGAGCCAAGCCAGCCGGTAGTCCAACACCAACCGGTCAGCGTAAAAATCCACCGCAACCTTCGCCGCAACCTCGTAGAGGCACGGCCTGCAGCACGCAGGCTGTGCCCCATCCCAGCAGTGCCGATCCGTCTGAACGAACCTGCTGCAATTCCGTCATGGTCGAGCCGGCAAGGAGCTGCGGTTTTTTCGAAGGTATTCAGATCGCACTCTCTTTCTTAGCCCAGATTGACGACGCCGGCGCCGTGGCGTAGCGTAGAAGTTGTTATGAAAGACTCCGCGCATAGAAATCGTCGCTCTGGGATTGCGTGCATCGCGGTCCTCACGACGCTGGCGATGCTGATCGCTCCTTTTTGCGGGCGCATCTGCGCGGCTTCGACCGGATGCGAGAACGGTCAGGCTATCGCTGATTCTGCGGAGAGCTGTCATCGCGCCGCCGTTTCGAATCGCGCCGGGTGGGGCACGGATCTAGTGTCTGCGAAGTCGTGCAACCAGCACGAATTACCTGCAATCGTCAGTAACGAACCGAAGCCATCATCGCTGCTACGTGTCACGGCATTCACGGTTCCGTCTGGAATTCAGCAAACGAAATCTATCGTTCTTGATCTCGTCGGCCACTCGGCACGCTGCTGCAACAACGGTGATGATCCCCCGCAAGCAGGTCTTCCCGGCCCGACCACGTCCGTTCTCCGCATCTGAATAACTCCTATTCCGTAGCGAGATTTCCATGTCGAAGTCTACAGCCGCCCTTTTCGGAGGGCCGAGTTTAGATGCCACGCGAGCCCGCCATTACCCGTCGTGCATCCTTCTGCCCGGGAGCGTACCCAACCAACGAAGCGAAATTCTCTAGAAACCACCACGGAGGCACAATGAGCACCCGAAGAAATTTCTTCAAAAGCGCAGCAACTTTCAGCGCCGGAATCCTAGGATTAAGCACGCGCCTCGCCGCGCAAGCATCGCCGACGCCGCGAGATCACGCGCAAGACGTAAATCATTCCGCCCATCGCGTCCACGGCGAGTCCGCGGCAGGCCCCGCCGTGATCACGCCCGATGTCGCCGATCTCCCCTGCGAACTGGACGGCGCGGTAAAAGTGTTCAAGCTCAGGTCCGAGGTCGTGAAGCGCAAAATCGCACCGTTCAAAACCATCGACGCCTGGGGCTACAACGGAAGCTGTCCCGGCCCCACGATCCAAATTCAGCAAGGGGACCGCGTCCGCGTGATCTTCGAAAACCGCCTCCCCGAATCCACCACCGTCCATTGGCACGGTCTGGAAATTCCCATCGCGCAAGACGGAGTCCCCTGGATCAGCCAGAAACCGATTCCGCCCGGCGAAAAATATGCCTACGAGTTCACCGTGCATCAGGAAGGCACGTTTTTCTACCACGCGCACAGCGCCATGCAGGAGATGATGGGGCAAATCGGATTGTTCATCGCCCATCCGGAAAAACCGTACCAGCCGCGCGTCGATCACGATTTCGCCATGGTCTTGCAGGAATGGGCCGTGCTGCCCAGCAACTCTGTACCGAATAGCGCTGGAATGGAATTCAACTGGCTTACCTTTAATGGCGTCTCTGCTCCCGCGATTACGCCGATGATTGCTCGCCTCGGCAGCCGCGTGCGTCTCCGTATCGTGAATCTCGGTATGGACCACCACCCCATTCACCTGCACGGAAATCAATTCGTGCAAACCGGCACCGAGGGCGGCCGCGCTCCAGAATCAAGCTGGTATCCGATGAACACCGTCCTGGTCGGCGTCGCGCAAGCGCGCGTGATCGAATTCGACGCCAAGTATCCAGGCTCGTGGATGGTTCACTGCCACCTTCCCCACCACATGATGAACAACATGATGGACCTGCTGCGCGATCGGCAAATCACCACCGCCGACCAAACCGATCCGAAAGCGCTCAGCCAGATGCAAACCCTAGCCAACACCGTCGGCTTCGAGCACATGCACCACTCCCCGATCGCGGACAACGCCGATTCCGTGAAAGGTTTCCCGCAAGATGCTTTCATGGAAATGGGCATGGACCAAGTCGTCGAAAAACCCGAAACTTTTGGCCTCCTCGGAAACTGGAGCGCCGAAATGATGGGCATGATGACTCTGATCCGCGTCCTCCCCGACGACCAATACAACGAATTCCTCCGCAGAAAAAATTCTCCAGCTCTCGAGGGAACCCATGAACACCGCCACAATTCCTGACCATCCCTCTCTTGCAGGGCCCCGTTCCCGCCCGACCGTTTCAGTCCATCGACGCATCCTCATGGGCACGAAGGCATGGTTGCCGTCACCGCTTGTTTTCCTGCTCGCCGCAAATCTGTCCGCCCAGGAAATGCAGATGCCTCCCTCTCAGGAACATACCGAACACCACCATCACGGTGACATCCAGCCCGTCGAAGCTCACTATCCGCAATTAGGGCGCGCGCAAGCGGCCGCCCAAAACCCGCTCGTTACCCTCGAGCAAGTGGAAAATATCGCGCGCCAAATGAACCCCACCTTACATCAGGCCGAAGCAGAAATCCGCGCCGCCAAAGCCCGCCAGCAGCAAGCCGGCCTCTACCCCAATCCCTCCATCGGCTACACCGGCGACGAAATTCGCGGCGGCTCTGTGGGCGGAGGTAAAGAAGGAGTTTTCGTAGAGCAAACGATCGTAACCGCGGGAAAGCTCGGCCTGAGCCGGGAGGTCTTCGGCAAAGAAGTGAAACTCGCCACCATCGAAGCCGACGAGCAGCGCATACGTGTCGAAAGTGCAGTGAAAATGGCGTTCCTGCGCGTGCTCGCCGCCCAGGAAATGCTCGACGCCCGGCGCGATCTGGCGAAGATCGCGCAAGACAACGCCGAGACACAGCGGCGGCTCCTGAACACCGGTCAGGCGGACGAAACCGAGGTGCTCGACGCGGAAGTCGAAGCGCAACGCATGCACATCGCTGCCAGGATGCAAGAAAACACGCTGCGCGAAGAATGGCGGTCCCTCGGCGCGGTCATCGGTCAACCCGATATGCCGATGGCGACCGTCGCGGGCGATCTCGAACATGGGTGGCCGGAACTGAACGAAGAAGAAGCCGTGCAGGCCATCACGACAGAAAGTCCTGCGGTGCGCATTGCGGAAACCACCGCCGACCACGCGCAAGCATTGCTTGCAAGAGCCCGGCGCGAACCGGTTCCCGATCTGCAGGTTCGCGGCGGCTTGGAATACAACAACGAACTCCTGAACGGGCTGCCGTACGCCAAGGGCTGGGAAGGCATCGCCGAGGTCACCGTGCAGATTCCCGTTTTCAATCACAGTCAAGGCGAGGTCTCTGCCGCGCGCGCGAACATCGATCGTGCCGAGCAGGAAAAGAAGCGTATCGCGCTCACGCTGCGCGATCGCGCCGCGTCCGCGGTCGATCAATACGCAAACGCGCGCCTGATGGCGGTGGAGTTTCGCGATGAGATTCTGCCGCGCGCGAAGAAAGCTTACGGCCTGATGAGTGAAAGGTACGGTCTCATGCTGGCGTCGTATCCCCGCGTGCTCGAGAGCCGGCGAAAACTCTACGAACTCCAAATCGAATACATCGCCGCTTTGGAAGGTGTCTGGACCAACGGCATCGCCCTCGAGGGCTACCTGCTTACCGACGGCCTTGAAGCCCCGGCGCGGCCCGGCGAAGTCGACCGCCCCATCCGCGAAACCAACGTGCCGGCGCCGGAGCGCACCATGTCGCCAGGGGAAGGGATGCCTCGCCCATAGAGCCACCGTGCCATGTGGAGTAACTGTCTTTTATTCTGCAACTTGCATCGAGACCGGAAACCCAGGAACGCCATTTTTCGTAAGCGCGGTTCCGAGGGGCCCATCGGGAGAGTGGCGTTACCCAAATAAGGTCGCGTCTCTCCCCCTCGCGTGCTCGCACCGCTGATAGCGAGTGCGAAACACTAGTACCCTAGTCAGGTTGACCCGCTGAAAACTTGCTGAGTACTGTGCCAATAGGGCGAATGGGTGTCAGCGGCCGTGTTTTCTCCGAAAACCGCTCGATAAGCCACGTTAGACCCAAAGGAAGTCAAGGGGCCGAAGGAAGGGTAGGCGGAGCTTTCGTTCAGCTCGATCGGTTATGACCGCGATCATGAAAGCCGGACGGTACGAAATTGTCGGCGAACTTGGCCGGGGCGCTATGGGTGTGGTCTACAAGGCCACCGATCCGGTGATCGGGCGCGCTGTCGCGGTGAAAACCATCAAGTTGAGCGAGGAAGGCACGGGGCTGAGCCAGCCGGAACTGCTATCGAGATTTCAGACCGAAGCGCGCGCGGCGGGATTGCTGACGCATCCCAATATCGTTGTTGTCTTCGACGCCGGTGAAGAAGAAGGCCTGTATTACATCACCATGGAGCTGGTGGAAGGAAAGAGCGTGCAGGCACTGCTTGATGCGGGGCACGCCTTCCCGCTGCCGCGCGTGCTGCGCATCATGGAACAGGCGTGCAACGCGCTGCAATTCGCTCACGAGCGCAACGTGGTGCACCGGGACATCAAACCGGCGAATATCATGCTCACCGGCGACGATACCGTTAAAGTCACCGACTTCGGTACCGCCAAGATCCTGCAATTTGGAACGGTGCAACAGACCGCGCACGTCATGGGCACACCGAGCTACATGTCGCCCGAGCAGGTGAAAGGGCGGGCGGTCGATGGTCGCAGCGATATTTTCTCCCTGGGCGTGATGCTCTACGAAATGATTACCGGAGAGAAGCCGTTTCCCGGCCAAAGCATCACCACCGTGATCTATAAGATTGTGAACGAAGAGCCGGTGCCGCCGCGGCAAATCAATCCTTCGATTCATCCCGGCATCAGTGCGGCGGTGATGAAGGCGCTGGCCAAAGAACCGGAAGATCGGTATCAGAGCTGCCGCGAAATGTTGGAAGATTTGCGCAACTATCGCACGGTGGCAGGCGGCGAAGGTAATCCAAGATCCACCGTAGTGATGGGTACGGGGCAGCAGATATCGCCCGGCGTAACGGTGGCGATGAATCCGGAGGGACCTCGCGGCGCACACACCGGCAATCTGCACGGCGGGCCCGCAGGCCGTTTGGCAGCCATGGGCGCGGGAAATCCGATGCAGACGCCGCCGTTGCGGCGCACCGGCGCCATTCCTGCCTACGCAGAGCCAAAGAAGAGCGGCATCGCCGGCACGATTTTCGCCGCGCTATTGCTCCTCGGCGTGATTATCTACGGTGCCTACAAGCTGCGGCCGGTTTTCGACGATGCCCGGCAACATCGTGATGCACTGGCCCCGTCGTCCAACCAGACGCCAGTTGCCATTAGCGAAACAACACCTTCAGGAGGCGACGCAGCGGGGCAACCAGGAACGCCGCAAACCGCGGCGGCGGACACTGCCGACGCGAAATCCACATCCGCACCGGAAGCAGCCGCGGCAGCCCCGTCCCCACCTTCGGATGCGGACGTGGAAAAAGCACCGCCAAAGAAGCTTGAACCGGTACAGAACTCGAAGACCACGCAACTCAAGCAGCACATCGAAGAGGTGATCGCGGAACACGGATTGACCGGCAAAGCCAAAGTTCAAGGTGTTGGAAACACGCTAATTCTCGAAGGTAAGCTCCGTCCGGCCGAACACGGCGAGCTACTCAAATTATTGCGCGACGCACCTGCGGATGTTCATGTGGTAGACCACATCGAATACGATGACACACCCGCCGCCGCTGGGGATACCGCGGACCAAGGCTCGCACCCGGTGCCGTGGCACGGACTCGGAGCGATTCACGTGGTGACCGACGTAGTGGGGGCGACGGCGGTGTTGCGCGGACCGCGAGGCCATGCCCTCAAGGACTGCCAGACGCCGTGCAGCTTCAACAATCTCATTCCGGCGCATTACACTGTGGAAGTGAAGAAGGACGGCTACCGCGACACTCAGACCGCCCTGCAGATTGAAGCCAACAAGGTCTCCGATCAGAAATTGACTCTCGAATCACTCGCGAAGGGTCTGTTCCTCAACAGCGATCCAGCGGGCGCGGATGTGTTCGTGAATGGCGCCAAGCAATCCGGGCAGACACCGCTGACCCTGCCGCTGGCAGCGGGAGACTATAAGCTCACATTGCGGCTGCAGGGCTACGACCCGTACTCCGGAACGGTGCAAGTGAAAGATAACGTCCAGACGCAACTGGCGCTGAAGCTCACCGCTAAATCGAACGCCCGCATTGCCTGGGCCCAAGTGGACTCGTTTCCAAGAGGCGCGGAAATCTTGGTGGACGGAAACGCGACTGGCAACGTGACTCCCTCGCGAGTGGAAATGTCCATCGGGCTGCACACCATCACCCTCAAGATGGACGGGTTCAAGGATGTGCGGAGGAGGGTCGAAGTAAGTGACGGCGGTACGGTGACGCTCCACGAATCGCTCAAGCGACAGTAAAAAAAGAAGTTACACACGTCGAAAGAGGCTTTTTTGTCCTTGGGAGCGCGTCGGTACTGTCTAACTGCTTTCCCTCCCCGGTTTTTATGGTGTTCGTTCGAGACAGGATGAAATACGTTTACAGATATTCATTCTAAAAGAGTTAACGCGCTGATGTCGAGCCTTCCCTTTTCGGGGCCAAACGGGATATTTTGATTTCCGGAGCTACCCGGTCGGTTACATTTTGTAACTCTCCCTCGAAGCTAGTCCTAGGACTACATTGCGAAGGTCCTGGAAACAGGCTACTTACCCAATCCAATTCACGGAAGGAGGCGTGCTCGCAGTCTGAGCAGGTTCTCCCAGTTCGAAGTGTCGTGTTTCCTAGCCAAGGCGTGGTTCGCTGCAGAGAGCGGGCAGAACGGCAACCAAGTGAGGATGAATTTGGCTCTTCGCGTACCAACGTCTGTCGATAAGCATCGGCTCAAGCAGGGATCTCCAGAAGACTCGGGCACTGGCGGCGATCTTGCGACCGTGCCCGCAGCGATTGCGCGGACACGAAAAGAACCGGCGATGACCGACACCAGGACCGAGGAAACCGATCGCGCGCTGCGCAGACTCCATTTGCTGCTGCGATCAACGCGCCTTTACGAACGCAACCACCCCCACACGTTACAAGCCCTGGATGACGCGTACGAATCACTTCGCGGCGTGGCGTCGCGTTTGAAGGGGCTCGAGATTCGGGTGGAACGCGGCGGGTTGGTAGCGCCACAGGTCAGCGATTCGTTCCTCCCTGACGCAAAAGGTGAATTGTACGCGCTCGCGAAGGAATTACAGCGAGTTGGAATCCATGCTCTGACTTTCGCGCGAGAATTTCACGTAGGCGAACTCGACACTCTGGCGCAACTTGTGAAGGCAACGCTGCTAACATCGGAAGAGAGCGTGAAACGAGAAGCCGCGACGCGGTGGCCGGCATTGCTCGTGGAGAACCGGGTGGAAGGTATTTCGGTCAATACACAAACAGAACGCCGGGTGGACTCGGTGCTGGCGAGCCTGATCGCCGCATTGGTGGCTTATGGCGGAGGCTCGCCGGCGGAAACCAGCGATCGCCCAATTCAGCCGCCGGAAGTCGACGATCTGGTCGCCGCGCTGAGCTTACTGTCACGGCTGACGCCGCCGCTCGAGTCGGCGCGCGGCCTTTCGCCGGAAGAAGCGGCGCGGGCAATCCACGGAGCCATGGAAGAAGCCAGCCGCGATACGGTGCGGCTGCTGCTAAGCTGCGTTTCGCAGTACGCACCGGGCGGGGGCGAACAGCCGCAGCCGTACCTGCTGCGCTTATCGGAAAGCCTGATCTTCGAATTTCTTGTGCCGGAATTTACCGCCGGAGCGCTGACCGCAGTGGGAGTGCGGCCGATGTTGCACCGGCTGGGCGGAGTGCTGGTCAACGCGGGTAAATATGCCGGGCCGCACGCTTCGGCCCATCTTTCGTCGTTTGCCATGACGTGGTCGACGGAAACGTATCGCGAAAAATTGGTCGAAAAGTTCTGGCTGGAATTGCCCCCGCGAGAGAAATCGACGGTGCTACGCGGGCCGGACGTGTGGTGTGTGCCGATCGTAGCGCTTGGGCAGACGCTGGCGCAGCTGGCGGAAGCGGGAGCGGACGCGCCGCGCCGTGAAGCGCGCAGCATTCTCTTGAATTATGCGCGGCGCATCGAGAATGACGACGCCGGAGCGCGGCGCTCGGTGGCGGCCGGGCTGAATGAATTGACGGCGGTGATCGAGTCGCTGTGGCCCAATCAATTGCCTGAGGATTTGAGCGGCGGGACGCTGAAGGCACTGGAGAAAGAGACGGTACCGGAGACGGCTGCCCTGCTGGCGGCGTTTCTGGAGACGCTGGGGCGCATCGCAGTCAATCGCGGCGACTATGCGGGATTCGAGGGAATTCTCAACGGCCTGGAAAGAGCGCCCAAGGATCGCGATCACGATCATATGGCGGCGCTGGCTCGACGATTGGTGGCGCAGGACCGGTGGCTGCTGCTGGTAGATGCGGCGTTCGCCAACCGGCCGCTCGATCCGGCTTTGCCGCGCCTGTTGCAGCGCGATCCGGAACGACTGCTGGAGCGTATGACGTTGCTGCTCAGTGAAGCGAGCGGCGCGGAACTCTTGCCCGGGATGTCGCGGCTGTTGCGCACCATCGGTGTGCCGGTGCTGAACATGCTGGAAGCGCGCTTGTACGATTCGCGGCGTCAGCGCGTCAGCGCGGCGATCAAGCTGCTTGGATCGACCGACGCCGATCGATTGTTGCGCGGCTTGACGCGAGCGCTGGCGAGCTGGGAGTGGAGTCTGCAGGATCTGGCGGTGAGCGAACTGGCGCGGCCTGCCAATTCCGCGTCGGGGCAAAACGCGGCATTTGTGTTTTCCGCGATGCTGGCGGATGCGCATCCTCTGGTGGTGCCGATGATGATCGACCAAATCGGCCTGGCGCAAGAGACCACCTGCGTACCGCAGCTGATGGAAATTGCGGCCGGCGAGCAGGAAGTCCTGCGCGACCAATTTGTGCGCATCAAGGCGGTCGAAGCCCTGGGACGCATGCGCGCGCACGAAGCGGCGGAACTACTTCGGGCGCTTGCCGAGAAACGCGACGGCATTACCTATGTGGAGCCTTTGGGGTTACGCGCAGCCGCCGAAGATGCGCTCGCGATGATGGAAGACCGCCCGTCGTCGGCACGAGTGCGCGCGGCGTTTGACTCAGCGGCACAGTCGAGCGTCAACTTCGTGGTGCCGCGGCGCTACGCGCGCGTTCCGCTGGAGTCTCCGCTGCGAGCGCAAATCGATGGAACGCAGATGGGCATGGCGCGAGTGAAAACGATCAGCCTCGGCGGGGCTTATCTGGAATCGCCGAAGAAATTGACGGTGGGCGATTCGATCAAACTGGAGATTCGCACCGGACTTCGCAAGCTTCATTTCACGGCGGTGGTGCGAAATACCGGGCCGGAAGGCAACGGCGTGGAATTCGTGCATATGAGGGACGAAGATCGGGAGAAACTGAGAAAGTTAGTTCAGCGCCACCTCCAGCTCTAGTCCCGCCTGAATTGCAATCTCCAAACCTCCCTTTGCGAAATCCGCGTCGGATTACGCGAGGCTGCGTCGTCGATTCCGATTGCCTATGCTTTGCCCAGGTATTTTGCGACTACGTTGGCGCAGGCTTCGATAAACTCCTGTTCCGGTCTGGTGAACGTGTCGGCAAAATAGCTTTCGATATCGAGTTCTCCCGCAAGCTTCTTGTTCGCGTGAATGGGAACAACGATTTCCGATTTCACCAACGAAGATCCCGCAAGATAGCGCGGATCTTTGCTGACATCCTGCACAACCACGACTTTACCGCTACTGGCCGCGGCACCGCATAGTCCGGTATTCAGCGGAATGCGGACGTTGGGTGTGAAGCTGCCGACGTAAGGTCCGACGATCAAGTAGCCAGGGTCCGCCGGATCAACCAGATAAAAACCCGCCCAGTTGTAGCGCGTCATCTTCTCATGAAGCCGCTCGGCGACCCGCTCCATCAGGGCTTTGGCCGTACGAGCGCTCAGGGCATATTTTTGAAATTCATCGAGAAGCACTTTATGCGCTGGCGTCATGTTTTGGCCTCGCGACGATCAAGCAAGCCAACCGCCTGACGATTCACAAGCCTTGTAAGACATGCGAAATGGGCTCAGGCTCGGTCACCAAACGAGCAGAGATACGCAGATGAAGGCTACAGCGAGTTTGCATCCCATTTGCAAACTCCCGTAGTCGGGTTGCTCGCTGAATCGAAATGGCCACTTTCACCCGCGGCGGCCATTTCGAACGATGGCGAAACTCCTATTTGGGCATCACTTCGCGGGCCAATTTGCTCGCCACCACTTCGCGTATCTCATTGCGTTTCTTTCCGGCTTCGATCATTGCGTCTCGCGAGCCGTAATGCTTGGCAACGCTGGTCGCCGCTCTGGCGTCAAGCTGATCGATGGCGGCGTAGTTCGCGACCAACAACCCCACGGCAACGTCCCAGTCATTCGGGCTATCCGTCGTCACGTTTATCCAGACTTTGTAATCGCTGATCATGCCTTCCTTCTTCAGTGATTCATACACGGGCTTCAAGTTCTCTCGGACGTCTTTCCAGAACGCTTCTCCCTGGCCTGCCTTGATATGGTAGTAGGTGACGCGCCACACTGGCCCAACGTCATAATTCGGGCTTTGTGCGCGGCTGGGGACGGCCGAGAGCGAGATCGCGAAAAGCAGCGTGGCCCATAGAACTTTTCTCATGTTTCCTCCTGAATTTTTCAATGGATCGATTTTGCCCGGGTCCCGGACGGCGTCAAGTCCGGGTGAGTCTATCCTGCGCGGGTGTGCTCGTCAATCAACTCGCCCGCCGCAGCTGGGTGGGCACATAGATTACTATACCTAAAATAACTATTTTAATAACTGAGCATTCGCACGCGCAAGCAGTTCGCCGATACGCGGATCATTCCCCCCGGAATTCACTTAGCGAGAAGCGGCGATATCGCGGGCCCGTGCCCGAGGCGTGCAACATTGGGCGCAACCAATAAATAAAAATATTGATTGAAATAGACCGACGAGTACAGTACAAGCGCAATGATCATTCTCGTAGGCCGTGCTTTGGCGGGATTTTTTCCGTCGTCGCTAGGGGTAGCGATTGCACCGGTCGACTCAGATGCGCCAAGGAGGTTCGTATGGTACGCAGTCCGGGTGTGTGCGCTTGCGTGGTCGTGTGTTTGCTGGCGTTGGGCATTGCGGTTGCGACGACGGCACAAGTAAATACCTCGACGCTGATCGGGACGGTCAGCGACCCGCAAGGGCTGCCTGTACGTGGCGCGAAGGTGACTGCGACGAACGCGCTGAACGGCGCCGAACGCACCGCGGTGGTGGACGACAACGGCCGATACAGCTTGGTGGGACTCCCTCCCGGCCAATACAAAGTGAGTGTGGATGGCGGAGCGAACTTCGCCATTTTCGAGAATGACTCCGTGGTAGTGACGGTCGGAGAGGTTGTCGCGTTCAATCCGCGTTTGCAACTGCGGGGGATTTCGCAGACGGTAACGGTGACGTCGGAGACGGCGAACGTCGATACTTCCAAGTCGGAAGTGTCGCAGGTGGTGGACCAGCGCAGGATCGACAACCTACCCATTAACGGGCGGAACTACATCAACTTCACGCTGACAGATTCACAGACGACGCGTGACGTCGCGCCCACGATCGGCCCAGCGCCCACCAGTGGACTGAGCGTCGGCGGACAACGGGCCCGTTCAAACGAGGTGAGCGTGGACGGAGCCGACGCCGTGGACAACTCCATCAACGGAATACGCGCTACGGTATCGCAAGAAGCGGTGCAGGAGTTTCAGCTGATTCTGGGCGATTACAACGCCGAATATGGGCGAGCGACCGGCGGCGTAATCAACATCGTGACCAAGAGCGGCGGCAATCAAACGCACGGCGATGTGTTCGGCTATTTGCGGAACAAGGCGTTTCAGGCACGCAATGCATTTTCCGGGCAAGTCGATCCCACGACTGGCGACCTGGATCCGACCAAGCAGGCGTTCACGCGAGTGCAAGCGGGAGTGACGATCGGTGGGCCGATCGTGAAAGACAAAACGTTTTACTTTTTTTCGTACGAGGATACGCTGCGCGAAGAGACCGGATTTTCCAGCATCGGAGAATCACAGAATGGTGCCGGGCCGTGGGGACTGACCCCGGTGACATTACCGACGCCCGGCGGTCCTTTGCCGGTGCAGTTGACACCGTCGCAGGCGAGCTCGGTGCAAGCGCTGCTGGCGAGCGGGGTTCCAGCGTACCAAAATTTAGCGGTGGAATATGGGGCCTTGCTGGGATCGGCATCGAGCGTTGCGCTGAACAAGCTGGATTTTGGAGCGGTGGCCGCGTCGTTATCGGGAGGGACGCTAAGTCCGGGTCCGGGAGCGCAATTCCCGCTGCCGGTGTCGTGCCCCTTGGGCCAAACGGTGAATGCGGTGGTGTGCAACGGATTTGCTGCGGTCGGACCAAGCGGGTCCGTGGTACCAGCGGGAATCGCGCCGCTGCCGACCTCGTACGTCGGGCTGAATTCGCTGCGCGGAAATTTCCCAGTGACCGAAAAGACGAGCTTGTGGTCGGGGAGATTGGACCAGAAGTGGAACAACCAGAACAGTTCGTTTCTGCGCGTGGGCGTGTCGCCGTCGCTGGTGACGGGCATCGAATCGACGGCGCAAAATCAGGTATTCGGGCAGAACGCGGGATCGCGAGCTGGCGTCAACCAATCGCGCGACATCTCCGGAGTGTTTCAGCATGACACTATCTTGAGTGATACCGCGGTGAATCAATTCCGCGCGCAGATTGCGCGGCGCGGAGTACATTTCGGTTACTCGGAGCTACCAGGCGGCAGCGATATCGGAGTCAACATTCCGGGCTATGCATATTTCGGGCGGGAGCCGTACTCGACGGTGGATCGCATCGAGCGCAGATTTGAGTTCGCCGACAATGCGACCTTGGTGCATGGAACTCATACCTTCAAGTTTGGCGGCGATTTCAACCTGATCCAGTTACGGTCGTCGAAGCAGCAGATTTTTGAGCTGGATTATGGCGGCGACGTAAATTTTGGAGGGCTGGCGGTGTCAAGCTTCGGATTGCCGGATTCGGTGACGCTGCCCAGCGGGCAAACCGTGCAATTGTTTGGAGCTACGGGATTGCAATCGTACGGACTGGGAATTCCTACCACGTACATCCAGGGAATCGGTCAGTCGAATGAACCGTTCGACAATATCCCGATCGGATTTTTCGGCCAGGACACCTGGAGAGTGAACCGGAAGCTGACCCTGAATTACGGGCTGAGATACGACATCGAGATCACCCCGCTGTTTGCGCCAGCCACCGCAGTCAACGCGGCTGCAGAGCAGGCGCTGGGCGTCGTGGAGGGAATACCTCGAGACAATAATAACGTTGCGCCGCGTTTGGGAATCGCGTGGGATCCCAAAGGCGATGGAAAAACGGTGATCCGCACGGGCTACGGGCTGTTCTACGATCATCCACTGCTCGCCATTGCGTTTGATTCGGCGACCGCGGATGGCGGGAGGTCGGTGCAGCTGATTACCGCGGGAGGGACGTCATCGGCGTGCGGGCTGGTTCCGGGCGCCGGCATTTGCGGGGCGCTGGATTCGCCGACGAACCTGAATGGTTCGACGATTTTTCAAGGGGCGTTGAACGCGCTGCCGAGTATGGGGTACTTGCCCAATCAGCAGCGATTTAATCCCTTTGAGCAGAACTCCCTGTTCGCGAACCAAAATTATCTGACCGCCGGATTTCCACTCGCGATTTTGCCGTTCGTCCTGCCGGTGGCCAAGAATTTTCAGTTCGGGTACGCACAGCAGGCGAACTTGACGATTGAGCGGGAAATCACGGCATCGTGGAAGATCAGCGTGGGATATCAATACACACGGGGTCTCCACTTGTATCGGCCGGTGGATATCAATTCGACGAACCCGCAACTGCTGACGCAGAACTTGGCGAATGCGGATGCGGCGGGGCTGGGATTCTCCAGCCCGGTGACCGTGGTTGCGCCCGCCGCCAACGTGGCGCCAACGGCGACGACGTGTGGCATTGGCGTCATCGCGCCGAGCGTCTTGGGGCAGCTCGGGGGGTGCCCGGGATCGCTGGCGGCGTTGAACGGGCAATATGTGAGCACTCCGGCGTTCTTCAACTTCTTTCGGCTGTCCGGGCCGAATCCGTCGTTTGCAAGCGAGGTGCCCGGTGGCTACGCAACGCAAGTGCAGTTGGCGGGTCTTGCGGGATACCCAGTGGGATACGGAGTTCCGATACCGTTCAACAGCGTGGATGCGCAGCTGTCCGATGGAAGCTCGATCTATCATGGGCTGACCGTGAACGTGCAGAAACGGTTTGGGCATGGGTTTGAGTTGCTGTCGAGCTACACGTGGTCGCATACCATCGACGATTCCACGGATTTGCAGTCGCCGCTCGAGCCGCAGGACAGCCGCTTCCCGTATTACGAGCGCGGGAATTCGGATTTCGATCAACGGCACCGCTGGGTCACCAGCGGCGTCTTTCAAGCGCGAAGCGCACATAGCGGCGACGCCGCGTGGAGGCGGGTGGTCGCGGACTTTACATTGTCTCCGATCGTCGAATTGTCATCGGGGCGCCCCTTCACAGTGATTACCGGGACAGATTACCGCTTGGACTTGGGGGCGTCGAACGGGCGGCCTTCTGTGGGCACAACAGGCCCGACGGCCAGCTCGGCGTTCTTGCCGGGGGTCACGTTCGAACTGCCGAGCACATGTTTAACCAACACTGGCACACCGTTCTCGGTGCCGGGCGTGAGCCCTCCCTATGGATGCGATGGCAATTTGGGCCGGAACACATTTACAACCCCGGGATTTTTCGAGTTCGATTTGCGGTTGTCGCGCCAGTTTCCGTTGGGCGAGCGATTTAAGCTCGAGGCTATTGCCGATGGGTTCAATTTGACCAACCGTTTGAACGTGTCGGCGGTGAATCAGCTTTGCGACCCCGGGTCAGGTTCCACGTGCAGCGCTGGACAGCCAACCGCAGCGTACGATGCGCGGCAATTTCAGTTTGCCCTGAAAGTCATCTGGTAGGTTGCAGCGTCGTTCGGAGTTCGAGCAAATCGAGAGTTGTTGCGAGGGCCGCGCTTCCGCGCGGCCCTCGTTTTTACTACGACGGGATTTTCAGAAAAGGACCGGTACGCGTAAAGTAGTCTTATGGTTTGCCCTTTCACAAGGAAATCGAAAGGACCAGAATCGGCAGGCGGGAGTCACTCGGTCGAAAAGGAACTATGAACGCTGCATTGATTGGTATCGCGATCTTGCTGGCGGCGCTGGTGATCTGGCTGGTGCTGCAGAATGTCCGGAGCGAAAAAAAAGGTGAGGCGCTGGAGAATCAGCTGGGCGAACTGCGTCGAGATTTGCAAACCATCGCGACATCGTATGCCCAGAGTGCCGGCCACATTCAGACCATCGGCCAGACGGTGGCCCAAAGGCTCGAGAGCGTGACCAGCGCGTTGCGCGACGGTGTCACCAATTCGGCGCATATCGCCTCGCAGGGGCAAACGGCGATTGCCACCGAGTTAAAAAACACCCGCGAACAGATCGGCTTGATTCAGAAGCAGATCGGGGAAGTGCAGGAGCAGAGCCGCGGATTGTCGCAGGCGACGCAATCCCTGGAGGCGGTGCTGGGCGGCGCGAAAACGCGCGGGTTGCTGGGCGAAGTGACCCTCCAACGGATGCTGGAGGATTCGCTTCCCTCTTCGCAGTTCGCGATGCAATACCGGTTCAGCAGCGGTGAGTCGGCGGATGCTGTGATTTTTCTGCGCGATGAAAAGCTGATGGCGATCGATTCGAAATTCCCGCTGGAGGCCTTCCGCCGGATTGCCGCCGAAGGGGACGAAGCTCGCCGCACGTTTGCGAATGCCGTAAAAGGCCACGCCGACGCAATCGCGAAAAAATACATCGTGCCGGGCGAAGGAACATTGGATATCGCTCTAATGTTCGTGCCGTCGGAAAATGTCTATTGCGAAATGCTCAATACGCTTGATGGCCGGGGGCAGCAGATCGACGAGTATTGCCGAAATCGCAAGGTCATCGCGGTATCGCCAAACACGCTCTACGCCCACCTCTGCGTGATCGCCATGGGGTTGCAGGGCATGCAGATCGAGGAGAATGCCAAGCGGCTGCTGGCGAATCTGAATGGCGTGCAAAAGAATCTCGGCACGTTTGCCGAAGTGTTCGAAAAGCTCGGAACACACTTGAAAAACGCCCAGCAGAGCTACAGCGAGGCCGACCGGCGCTTCGAGAAAGCCCAGAACACGCTCGAGAATGTTCTCACCGGCGGCTCTCCGGCCCCGGCCTTGGAAGGCGAGCAAATTCCGTTGGCCATCCCGGCAGCCCGCACGTTTGGAAAATAATTGAGACGGCGCTAGCTGGCAAGACGGCGGCGATGGTGGTGCTCGGAACCAGTCGGCCGAAGCTTCGCAGGCTTTTTCGGCTTCTGCCGCGCCTCGGCGTTTGCCAGGCTCTTCTTCAGCGCTTCCATCATGTCGATTACGCGAGCTGGCCCACCCTTGTGTTCGGCGATAATCGTCTTGCCTCTCTGCTTGGCCTCAATGAGCGCTTTCAAATTTTCCTGGAACTTGTCGTGGAACTGCTGTGGCTTAAAATCCTGCGACAGGCTGTCCACCAATTGCTCGGCCAGTTTGATTTCCGCGGGCTTAAGCTTTACGTCCTTCTCGGCTTTTCCATAACCCGCGACTTCGCGTATTTCGTTCGCGTAATACATGGTGTGAATCGTCAAGCCATTCTTGCGCGGGCGAATAAATACGGTGTACTCGCGCTGGTGCATGGTAACGGTGGCTATGCCGACGCGATTGCTGTCTTCCAGCGTTTTTAGCAAAAGTGCGTAAGGCTTTTCGCTCTCCTTGTCGGGCATCATAAAGTACGAAGCGTCAAAATAAATCGGATCGATCTGCTCCTGCTTCACGAACGCGACGATTTCCATCACCGTGCTGGAACGTGGCGTGATCTTCTTGATGTCTTCCTCGCTGACGATCACGTACTTTCCTTTTTCGTATTCGTAGCCGCGCACAACTTCGGATCGCTCCACCTGACGGTTACACTGCGGGCAGAACAGCGGCTGCTTCAAGCGTGTGTGGCATACCGTGTGAAGTTGATGGAGATTCATCCGATGGCTGCGCGCGGCGGTATAGAGTTTCACCGGAATCGCCAGCAAACCGAAACTTAGCGTGCCTTTCCAAACCGACGTAGCCATGCGCTTTCCTCCCAGACAATCGTAAGGAACTCGGGGCACCGCGCAATAGGGTAATCAAGGTACCGGCGACCAGTCTACGCGGCTTTCGCGATTAAGCCGACAATGCGCTAGGATAGAACTGCCCCGCCCATTGGAAGCCCAATGGAAAACGAACGTCGCCGCACACCCAGGTTCCAGTTCATTGCCCCCGCCGAACTGGTAGACGATACCTCGGGCGCGCGAATTCAGTCATGGGTGGCCGATCTGGGACTCCACGGGTGCTCCCTGAGCGTAAAGGATGCCCCGCGCGACGGCACTACAATAACCCTGAAAATCGGCACGAATCCGAGGGAAACCTTCCTGGCGCGCGCCATCGTGGTGCATTCTCGGACAGACCGCGCGGGCATCCTGTTCGAGGCCGTTGCCCCATCCTCCTTCGAAATGCTCAGCAAATGGCTGGCGCAAGCGAAGTTCCCCACACGCCCAGCCTGAACCCCTCTCCCGCTAACCCCAGGCTAGGAGTTCTCGAATCGCGGCGGAGAAGATTCTCGTGTGGTTGTCAACGTCAGATTCGGTTGTGGCCGGACACATAAGGGCCATGCTATGAAACGGCGTCAGGAGCACGCCGCGGTTTAGCGCGTAGAGGTGAAGGAGACGCTCCAACTCGAAATCAGAAGCAGCGTACGACTCGCCGCCGTTGCGAGGCGCGTGCGCAGTGAACGTGTACTCGGCGCGCGCTCCCAGTTGAGTTACGTTCCATGGAAGATGAGCGTCGTGAATTTCAGCCGCGACTCCATCACTGAAGCGCTTCGCTAACGCGATCATATGGTCGAATGCGGCGGGCGTGAGGACATGCTCCAGCGTCGCGCGCATGGCGGCGACCGACAGAGCGTTACCCGCCAGCGTCCCGCCGATGCCCCCAACGTCGCAGTCTTCCAAATGAATCCGCCCAGAGATGCGCTGTGCGACTTCTTCCGTGCAACCGTAGGCGGCGCCCGGTATGCCACCACCGATGGCTTTTCCGAAAACGAAAAGGTCGGGCGCAAGTTTCCACTCGCGTGTGCATCCGCCCGGGCCAGCGCAGATGGTGTGGGTTTCATCGGCGATGAGCAACGAGCCGTAGCGCCGGGCCAGCGCTTTCGCGGCCTGCCAGTAGCCGTCTTGCGGCAGGATGATCCCGACGTTGGTCATCGCCGGTTCGGCCAGAATGCAGGCAACGTCGTTGTGTCTCAGGGCGTCTTCGAGCGCGGGGATGTCGTTGAACTCGACGACCCGCGTGGTTTCCGCGGGATTTACCGGCGGACCGACGTTGCCGCGTCGTGCTCCGACGCTGCCGTCGGCGTGCAGCGCGGCGAAACATTCGTCTACAGTGCCGTGGTAGCAATAGTGGAAAACAAGGATCTTGCTGCGCTGGGTGATTTCGCGGGCGATACGAATAGCGAAACGGTTGGCGTCGGTGGCGGTTAGCGCGAATTGCCAGAACGGCAGCCCGAAGCGGCGTTTTAGTTCTTCGCCGACCCAGAGAGCATCTTCACTTGGGAGCATCAACGTAATGCCCTGGCGAACCTGGCGTGCAACCGCTTCAGCAACAGCCTCTGGTGAATGGCCGGTCATCGCTCCGGTGTCGCCGAGACACAGATCAATGTACTCGCGGCCGTCGAGGTCCGTAAAACGGGCGCCTTTCGCAGACTTGACGAAGATCGGGAAAGGGCCAGCCCATTTCTTCATCCAGTTCATGGGGACCCCGCCGAGGAGCGAGTCCTGCGCGCGCCGGTACAACGCTGCCGAGCGCGGGTGTTCCTCGACAAAGCGAGCGGTTTCGCTTTTGTACATTTGTTGCAGTCTTTTGCGATCGATAGCTGGCATGTCTGGCAACGTCATCGGCAAGATCAATCGCGCTTCGGCAACGCGGCAGTCACTGTAGAGAAGCCGCGAATACTGGGTCAGCGTAAGTCGTGAATGATTTCGCGCGCCGCATTGGCACCGGATGCACCGGTCAACCCATTGCCTGGGTGAGTGCCGGAACTGCACAGGAACAATCCGCGAATCGGCGTTTTGTAGCGGGCCCAATCGAGCACCGGCCGCATGGCGAAAAGCTGATCGAGCGCCAGTTCGCCGTGAAAAACGTGGCCGCCCGTAAACCCGTACGTCGTTTCAAGATCCTGCGGCGTGATCACCTGCATTGATTCGATCAGTTCCGCGAATTTCGGCGAATGAATCGACAGTGTCTTGATCACCGCGTCGCCGAGTTGCTTCCGCCGCTGGTTCCAATTCCCTTCCTTCAATTTAAAGGGCGCGAACTGCACGTAGGCGGAGAGCACGTGCTTTCCCTCAGGTGCCAGCGAAGGATCGAGCAGCGTGGGTATTGTGACGTCAAGATGCGGCGCCGTTGAAAGCTCGCCATACTTCGAAGCATCGAACGCTCGCTCCAGGTAGTCGATCTCGTGGCCAATGTGAATGCGGCCAGAAAGCGCCTGCTGGATCCCGTCGGGACCGACCGCGTCTGCAAGCGCCGGAAATGTCGGCAAGTCGTCAAGCGCGAAATTCACTTTTGCCACGTTGCCGGCTGCACGAATGTTGCGGATGCGCAGGGCAAAAGTAGGATCAAGCTGCGAAGGATCAACCAGGTTGAAGAATGTGCGCTTCGGATCGACGCCCGATACCACCGCATCGGTGGCGATTTCTTCGCCGTCGGCAAGCACCACCGAGCTCACGGCGCCATTCCTGACGCGAACGTGCTCCACCTTTGCACTCGTGCGGATTTCCACTCCAGCCTTGCGCGCTGAGTCGGCGAGCGCGCGGGTCAATGCGCCGAGTCCGCCGCGCGGAAACGCCGAGGTGCCGACCGGGTGCGGATCGGCCGCGGCCCGCAAAAGGAGTACAGCCGTGCTCCCCGCCGACCAGGGCCCGAGTGCGGTTCCGAAAATGCCGCGCGCCGCGATGGTGGCGCGCACCAACTCCGTCTCGAAGAATTCGGCGGCAAAATCCGCAACCGCCATTGGTCCCCAGCGCAACAGGTTGAAAATTCCGTTCTTGCCCAGCCCTCGCACATTGCGTCCGGTCTTGAAAAGATTCCAGAAATCTTTCGGCGAAGGGGAATCGATGGCCGGCGGTGTGATGGAGGCAATCTGGGCAAACACTCCGGAAATTTCTTGCAGAGCAGCAGCGAATTTTGTGTAACTCGCGGCGTCTTTCGCGGAAAAGCGGGTGATGCCGCCGGCCGTCTTGGCGTGATCGTTGTAGAAAAGAAGCGCCCGGCCGTCGGGAGTCGGCGCGAAAACGCGCGGGTCGGGGTGCAACATTTGAAGCTCGTGCTTGTCGAGACGCATGTCACGCGTGATATCGGGGCGCATAGGACCGGCTGTGTGCGCGAGCGTGGAAGCATGAAAACCGGGATGGAACTCTTCGGTAATCGCCCCGCCGCCAATGATTTCGCGGCCTTCCAGAACGAGTGGTTTGAAGCCGCCTTTCGCGAGATAAAACGCGGCGACGAGCGCGTTGTGTCCCCCGCCAACAACAACTACGCGCTGTCCGATGGGCATGGTCAGCTTTTCTCGCTGTCCGGCGCGACTACCGAAGAGTGGTCATCGGTTGTGGTGGGAATCTCAGGCAGTGTTGCGACGGCAGGTTCCAACGCGGTCGGATCGCGCAGCGGCTCTAACGGCGCGTTGACCTGCGGCGCTTGCTGTCGGGTTGTGGACTTGGGTCCGTTCGATCGCGACGCAGCAACGGCTCTCTTCCAGTCCTTCAAAATCACCTGGCTGGCGATACGGCCAGGCGCGCCCATGATTCCGCCGCCCGGGTGCGTCGCCGATCCGCACATATATAAGTTGTCGATCGGCGTGTGGTAGTACGCCCACCCCGGCACCGGCCGCAGAAAGAAAAGCTGCTCCAGGGACAGCTCCCCTTGGAAAATATTGCCCTGCGTCAGTCCGAACTCGCGCTCCAGATCAAGCGGCGTCAGCACTTGCCGGCCGACAATCAACTTCTTGATGTTTGGCGCATGCTCGGCGATGGTTTCGACAACCGTGTCGCCGAAAGCCTCCCGCTGATCGTCCCACGTTCCCTCCGCCAGCTTGTACGGCGCGTATTGCACGAAGCACGACAGCACGTGCTTCCCCGGCGGCGCGACGCTCGGATCAGTGAGGCTCGGGATGACCATGTCGATGTAGGGCCGCCGCGAGAAATGTCCGTACTTCGCGTCGTCGTAAGCCCGCTCCATATACTCGATTCCGGGCGAAATCGAAATCGCTCCGCGAAGATGCGCTCCCGGCCCAGGCATGGCCTTGAAATCGGGCAAGCCGTCGAGCGCCATATTCACCTTGCCGGACGATCCGCGAAATTTGTATCGGCGAACGCTGTCGAGAAAATCTCCGGGAAGCTCGTCGGGGTGCAGAAATTTTTCAAACGTGAGGTGCGGGTCGACGCTCGAGGAGACCACGGTGGCGGATATTTCCTCGCCGGATTTCAGCACGACCCCGGCCGCGCGCCCATGCTTGACCAGAATCCGGTCGACCGCAGCCTGCGTGCGAATTTCGACCCCGGCCTCGCGCGCCGCGGCTCCGATTGCGTTGGAAATCGCCCCCGTCCCACCGCGGCTGAAGCCCCAGGACCGGAACGCGCCGTCAATTTCGCCCATGTAGTGGTGCAGCAGAACGTACGCCGTGCCGGGCGAGCGTATCCCCAAAAATGTCCCAATGATCCCCGAAGCCGACATCGTGGCCTTGAGCGCGTCGGTCTCAAACCACTGGTCCAGAAAATCCGCCGCACTCATGGTCATGAGCTGGATCAACGTATACCGTTCGTCGGAAGAAAGGCTGCGAAAACGCTGCATCAGAAAGTGCAACTGCTTCAAATCTCGCGGTTTCAGCGTCGTCGGATCCGGCGGGATCATCGACAGCAGCGGCTTCACGAAACGGCACATCGGCGTCATCATCTTCGAGAATTCGTCGTAGGCCTCCGCGTCCAGCCGCGAATGCCGCCGAATCTCGCGCTGCGTGCGCGCGTGGTCGTTCATCCGCCAAAGGTAATCGCCGTTGGCCATCGGCGTGAACGTCCCATCCAGCGGCAGGATTTCGAGACCATGCCTTGGCAGGTCAAGCTCTCGAATGATTTCCGGCCGAAGCAGCGAAACAACGTAGGAGCACTCCGAAAACAGGAAACCCGGAATAATCTCTTCAGTAACCGCAGCCCCCCCGAGCACATGGCGCCGTTCCAAAGCCAGCACCTTCTTGCCGGCCTTGGCGAGATAAGCCGCATTGACAAGGCCATTGTGCCCGCCGCCAATCACAATCACATCGTAGGATTGCGACATTCCCTGAAACTCCACGGTGAGTCAAATCCGCAATGAAAAACGAAGACGCGGCTGGAAGAGACGGGATAGTTTACTGGGATGAGCCACAACCGCACAAGCCCGCGAAGGACCCGGCGAGTATCGAATTCGTCGCGGCCGCCCGTGACCCTGAGTGTCGAAGGGTGGCGGGGCTTTCCGAGGGATCGAGAGTACCAAGCCTGGTTCTCTTGCCGCCGCCCAGCTTCGCCCCTATACTTTCGTTGCATTCCCGGGGATGGGGAGACCGCATGCCTGTAGGTACCGCCTTTCACGAGCGCACCATGGCGCTCTGCGAGAGTCTCAACTATCGCGAGTGGTCCGGCTATTACACCGTGGGCGTCTACGAGATGCACCACGAGCACGAATACAACGCCATCCGCAACTCCGCGGCACTCATCGATATCTCCCCGCTCTTCAAATATCGCGTGACCGGCAGCGAGGCCACCAAATTCGTCAACCGCGTCATCTGCCGCGATATCAACAAGGTCAGCGTCGATCAGGTCATCTACTGCTGCTGGTGCGACCCCGAGGGCAAAGTAATCGACGACGGCACTATCACCCGCCTCGGCGAAAACGACTACCGCTGGACGGCCGCCGATCCTAGCCTGCGCTGGTTCGAGCAAAACTCTCTCGGCCTGAAGGTAAAGATCGAGGACATTTCCGAGCAAACCGCGGCCCTCGCGCTCCAAGGCCCGACCTCCGGAAAACTCTTGCAGGCAGTAGCCGATGCGAATATCACCAACCTGAAATATTTTCGCGTGGCGCACGGAAAAATCGCCGGCGTCCCAGTCGATATTTCCCGCACCGGCTACACCGGGGATCTCGGATTCGAAATCTGGATGCCCTGGAAGGACGCCGTCCGAGTCTGGGACAAATTAATGAACGAAGGCGAAGTCTTCGACATTCACCCGGCCGGAATGGTCGCGCTGGATGTCGCCCGGATCGAAGCGGGCCTGATCCTCATCGAGGTCGATTACATTTCCAGCAAGAAAGCGTTGATCGAATCGCAACGCTACTGGCCCGCAGAAATCGGCTTGGGCAAGTTAGTCGACCTAAACAAAGAGACGTTCGTTGGACGGGACGCTCTGGCCGCACAAGCAAAGGACGGCCCAGAACGTTCCCTGGTCGGCCTGGAAATCGATTGGAACGAAGTGGAAGCGCTGTACGACAAGATGGGCATGGCGCCCCAAGTTCCCAGCATGGCGTCGCGGGTGGCCGTGCCCGTCTATCGCAACGGAAAGCACATAGGTAAAGCAACCTCGACCACGTGGTCCCCCACCTTGAAGAAAATGATCGCCCTGGCTTCTGTAGTCCGCGATCACTCCTCGGTCGGCAGCACCCTGAATATGGAAATGACCGTCGAGTCGGTACGCCACACCGTATCCGCGAAAATTGTGCCCATGCCCTTCTTCAATCCGCCCAGAAAGACTGCCGTTCCCGTCGCCTAGGTATGGAGTTCCAAACCCTCTATTTTGTAATCCGCTCCATCGAGTTGATGTGGTACCCGTTACCGCTTCGTTCGCGCTGCTGAGATCCTTTGCCGATCCCGATCCGCCGACGACAGCCGTCACTCCAATAAGAAATGCCACGGCGACCACAAGCATACCGTTTGCCATTTGCGCCCCCAGGTAAACACAAACAAATCCAGCAACTACTTCTAACAACAGGGGGGCGAACATCTCGGCAAGTACCTGAATGGGGTTCGTTGCGCATTGCGGGAACCGTTCGCAAGAACGGGGCTCAAAACGCTCTCGTCGGTGGCGATTCCCCGTCACGCTCGATCAATGGTTTACAGCGAATCTCTGCGCGGACAAGAGCAAGTCATCGAGAGTAGTGCGGTCGAGCAGATGACCGTGAAGAATCAAAGCACGTATCTGTTGAGTGTTCCGGATATCCTCAAGCGGATTGCCATCCAAAAGCAGCAAGTCGGCGTTTTTCCCAACGGCGACCGTTCCTTGGGTTTTACTTTTCCCCAGAAACTCGGTGGGATTTTTGGTCGCCGCCTGCAGTGCCTGCGTCGGGGAGAGCCCCGCCTGCACCAGCAGCTCCAGCTCCCGGTGCAGTGCGAAGCCGGGAATGACGTAAGGGGCCGGGCTGTCCGTGCCGGCTAGAATGCGTACTCCTGAAGTCTGCATCCGCGCGACGACTTGCATCGATTGCGCCAGTAGGTTTTCCCGCAGCGCAAAGTCCGCTGGCGTGACCAATTTGTCCTGCGTAACGCGCACGTGCCTCCATTTCTCGGCAATCGTGCGTGGCACAAAGCGCAGCAGCGGATCGTCCGGCGGATCCGTCTCCGGCCCCGGATAAGCATCGTTGCGAAGCAATACCAACGTCGGCGTTTGCCAAGTCTCGTTCTTCACAAATTTCGCAAACAGCGTCGCGGCCTGGTGCTCCGAATAAGTCTGCAATAGCTCACGCTCCCATGCCACTTCGCGATCCCGAGAACTCTGCGGCGTGGCGTTCTTCGCTCCGGCTAGAAATTGCTCGCGCATTAGTCGCGGCTCGTCGCTGGAGCACGCACGAAGCACGCCAGTAAGGTGCTCAATGCTTTTTTGCCCGGCGTCGGAAGCTTCCGCCGCGGTTACACGATCCGGAACATGCCCCACAAACGTGATGTGCTCGCGTCGTGCCGCCTGCGCGATCGCAAAATAAGCGTCGCGGCTCAGAACCGACTGCACCTTGATGAAATCAACTCCCTGCTCCACCAGCGTGTGCACATCCTCCGCGGCCTCGACAGCATTGCTCACCACCAGAGACGGCTGAAACGAAGGCGGACTCCCGTCCAGAAACGGTCCGGCAAAAAAAATCTGCGGTCCCATGCGCTTCCCTTGGCTGATATCGCGCCGCAGCGGCTCGAGCGACTCCAGATACCCGCCCATGTCCCGCACTGTAGTGATGCCATTGGCCAAGAGCAGCGGCACCATAAAATCGCGGCTCCCGCTCGGCTCGCCAGAGCCAGTAAGGTGTAGATGCGAATCCACCAATCCAGGGATCAGAAATTTGCCGCGCGCGTCGATCACCTGCGTGCCGCGAGGCACAGCCATGGATTGCGAAGGCCCGACAGCGTCAATCAAATGATCGGCGACAAGCACGGTCATATCAGGCCGAGCAGCCGCTCCTGTAGCATCGATGACGGTAACGTGAATGATCGCGAGCGGAGAGTTGCTTTGTTGCCGGGAGCACCCGCCGAGAATCGCAAAGACCAATGCAAGCGAGACAAAGAGTTTGATGGCGCGCGTCACAATCTATGTTGGATGCGCCCGTCCCGCCGAAGTTCGGCCCTGGATTAGCGCTTCCCGTAGCCGCCCTCCTTCCCTGAGTCCGGAAGGGTCAGAGGGAGGTTCGATGCGGCGCGAACCGGCACCATCATGGAGAGCTAACAACCTAGCTCCGGTTCGGGCGGCACAACCAAATTCGCGTCACGGGTTCAGCCGGTTATATTTGTTCAGCACCGCCCGCAACTCATCATGCGGCAAAGCCCGCACCCGATGATTCTCGATGCCAGTCATCGTTTCCGCCGCAACCAGCGCGTTGATGATGGCCTCCTCGGTCGCTTGTACGGTAGCCGCAAACACCGGTTCGATCTGATCGTTCGGCAACATCTTCAAATCCACCACGTGGTCCGTCGCCGAAGCCCCGGGATTCGCTGTCGAAAATGCGATGAAGATATCCCCCGACCCATTCCCCGAAATACTCCCGTCGCGCCCCAACCCGAGCGACACGCGCCGCGCAAGCCTCTTCAATTGGTGCGCCACGAGCGGCGCGTCGGTAGCCACAACCACAATAATCGACCCTCGATCTTCGCCTGCAAACGCGGTGCTCGCATAAGGATCATCCGCGTCAATCTCTCGCCCCACCGGAATTCCGGCCACGCGCAGATTACTTTTGGTTCCGTAGTTGCACTGCACCAGAACTCCAACGGTATAACTCCCATTCCCTTGCACAGCAAACTTCCGCGAAGAAGTCCCGATCCCGCCTTTGAACCCGTTACATACCATTCCCGTGCCGCCGCCCACGGCGCCTTCCTGCACCGGTCCGGAAGCTGCAGAATCAATCGCGTGAAACGCATGTTCAGGTTTTACGTGAAATCCATTGATGTCGTTCAGCCATCCGTCCCAGGTTTCCGCCACCACCGGCAGCGACCACCAATAGCCGGTAGGATCGGGCTGCCCGTGCGTGACCCGCCAATGAATCACGGCGTCGCGGACTACGCCGACGCTGTGCGTGTTCGTGATCATTACCGGACCTTCGAGAAATCCCGATTCCTCGACCCACGTGGTCCCGGTCATCTCCCCATTCCCATTCAGTGACCACCAGCCCGCGAACACCGAATTGTTCATTGATTCTTTGCCACGTGGCAAAATAGCTGTCACGCCCGTCCGCACCGGTCCCTTTCCGACTTCCAACTTGCCTTCCCCGGAAATCAGGGTCGTATGGCCCACGGCGACGCCGGAGACGTCCGTGATCGCGTTGAGTGCGCCGGGCGTCCCGTCAAACGGAATGCCTAGATCGCGGGCACGCGGTTTACCCCCGCCGCTTTGTTGCGCATACGTCGGCACCATCCCCAGAAGGAAAAAACACGTCAAGAACACCACTTGCCGCGAAGCAAAACGCATTCAGGTTTATCTCCAAAGACTTAGACGTCCCAAAAAAGGTAACGCCGGCTCGACCTCTACTTCCAAAGGGCTTCCAGCCGGCCTTTCGCGTCGTGCCCATTAGCTGCGATTAGCTCACGCGAAAACGCGAGCCAGGACGGTCGCCAGCGCCCGTGCGATTATCGCAGATTCTTCCGCGCTCACAATAAAGGGTGGCGCGAGCAGTACGTGGTCGCCACGCAGCCCATCGACGCACCCCTGGGTCGGATAGGTCAGCACGCCCTCGTCCAACGCAGCCTGCCGAATCTGTTCGGCGATGTTTTCTTCCCGGGCAAATGGTTCGCGCGCGGATTTGTCTTTCACAAACTCAATGCCGAGCAACAGGCCAAGCCCTCGAATCTCGCCCACGTGCGGATGAGTCTCCAAGGCTGCTAGCTGCCGTCGAAAAATCTTCGCGGCCGGCGCTACCCGCTCAAACAACGCGTGCGCTTCGATGACATCAAGAACGGCGTTGCCCGCGGCCGCAGCCACCGGATGCGCCTGGTATGTAAACCCGTGCTGAAAAGCGCCGCTGCCCCCCGCAAACGCCTCCACAACGTGCGGCGCCGCCAGTACCGCACCCAGCGGCGCATATCCGCTCGCGATTCCCTTCCCGACCAAAATGATGTCGGGCTCCACGTCCCAGTGCTGCACTGCGAAAGGCTTTCCCGTGCGGCCCATGCCGCTCATGATTTCGTCGGCGATCAAAAGAATGCCGCGGCCACGGCAAATTTCAGCAACGCGTCCGCAGTAACCGGGCGCTGCCGGCGCGGCCCCGAGCGTCGCCCCGACCACCGGCTCGAAGATAAACGCGGCCACGCTCTCACCATCGTGCTGCTCTAGAAATAAATCCAAATCCTCAGCGCAAGCCAGCCCGCACTCCGGAAACCTCATCTCGAACGGGCAGTGGTAGCAAAAACATGGCGAGACGTGCCCCCATTCCGCAAGCAGCGGCTGGTAAGGCATGCGTCGCGAAACATTCCCGCTCATGGACATGGCACCAAGCGTGCTGCCGTGATAACTCTGCCGCCGAGACACGACGCGAAATCGTCTCGGCTGGTTCTTCTCCAAATAATATTGCCGCGCCAACTTCATGGCCGTCTCGGCGGCCTCAGATCCCCCGGATGTAAAATAAACCCGCCCGCCATCGCGAAAATTCGCCGGCGCTAACGTCAGCAGTCGCGCCGCTAGTCTTTCAGCCGGCGCCGAGTGAAATTGTGAAGTGTGCGCGAACGCAATGTGCGAAGACTGCTCCGCCATCGCTCGCCCAATCTCAGCAACTCCGTGCCCGATGCTAACCACCGCCGCCTGGCCCGACGCATCGAGCAAACGCCGTCCATCCACGGTGTCAATCCAACACCCTTCGCCGCGGACGGCAATAGGTAGAGCCTTCCGAAAATTCCGCGGGAACATCGCTGGCAAATTTTCCATGAGCAGAAAAGATTGTAGCAGCGCCCACCCGAAAAATAAGAATACGTGTGTTACGCTGGGCCGCTTCTAAACGTCACGAACATTCTCGATCTGTCGGCGGTAAATGGGAGGGCGTGGCTGCGAAAATTCTGGCTCCTTTCCGCTTCAGCCGCGACGCGCCGCCGGTGCGGGCTGTTGGAGTCGCTTGTTGCCAAGCGGATCCATGGTGCCACGGGCTGCGCTGGCGGGAGTGCTTGTGCTACATGACCAAATGCGCGAAATCGACTCCTCACCGCCAGTGCTGCCTCAGCCGCCAAGCACCCTGATCCGCACCATCGGCCGCTCGAGCCTTACCGCCCTGGTCATAAATTCCATCATTGGCAGCGGCGTCTTCGGCCTCCCCTCGGTAGTTTCCGGCCGCTTGGGCCGCATGGCTCCCATCGCGTATTTCATCGCTGGCGCGGGCATGGCCATCATCGCCGGATGCCTAAGCGAAGTAGCCTCGCAATTCCGCGAAACCGGGGGACCCTATCTGTACGTCAGCGAAACCCTCGGCCGCTTCTGGGGCATCCAGATCGCCTGGATGACCTGGCTGTCCAGGATCGCGGCCGGCTCCGGCACCGCGAATCTCTTCACCACGTATCTAGGCCAAATCTTTCCCCAAGCCTCGCAACCCGTCTGCCGCCTCGCCACCTTGACGATACTCGTAGGCGTCCTCGCCATCGCAAACTTCATCGGCGTGAGATCCGGCGCCCGCCTTAGCGATTTCTTCACCGTCACGAAGATTCTGCTCCTTGCGATCTTTATCGCCGCAGGCCTCTGGTGGATGGCCGTACACGGCGCCGTCCCGCAAGCTCCACTGCCGCATAGGATCACCGGCTCAGACTGGCTCGAAGCCATCCTGGTTCTGGTCTACGCCTACGGAGGCTTCGAAGCCGTTCTCCTCGCGACCGGCGAGATGCGCGACCCTCGCCGCGACGCCCCCTTGGCTCTCCTGATCGGTATCGCCAGCGTCGCCGTGATCTATACCTTGGTGCAAGTTGTCGTCGGCGGAACACTTCCCGACCCTGCTGCAACCCAGCGCCCGCTCGCCGACTCCGCGGGACGCATCCTCGGCCAACGCGCCGCGTCAGCGATTGCCGCGGGCGCGCTCCTATCGATTTACGGCTACCTCAGCGCCAACATGCTGCATACGCCCCGCCTTACCTTCGCGCTGGCCGAGCGCGGCGATTTCCCTCGAATCTTCGCTCGCATTCATAGGCGCTTTCACACTCCTTACATCTCGATCCTGCTGTATACCGCTCTCTTGCTAGCCTTTACGCTAGCCGGCAATTTCCGCTGGAACATCACGCTCTCCGCAATCGTCCGACTGTTCACTTACAGCTCCGTCGCCATAGCCCTCTTGATTCTGCGCAAGCGCGCCCCCAACGCCAGCGCATTTCGTCTACCCGCAGGCAAGCCGCTGGCAATCGTCGCAATCCTGTTCTGCGCCGTCCTGCTGGCCCGGGCGCCGCTCAGCAATTCGACTGTAGTCCTCGGCACGGCCTTACTCGCCACCCTAAACTGGGTGGTAGTCAGAAATACGTCAGCGCCAGCCCCGACCTTGCGAGGAGACCCGCCGTCCCATCCCCCGTAGGGCGCAATACATTCCTTCAGGGCTCAACCGGTGATGATGGGCGAAAGGCGAACTCGAAGCATGGACGAACGCATCCATCCATGCTTCAGACGATCAGGAACCAGGGCAAGGACGGTGAAACCGGAGGTGAAGTGGCCGAGGACCGGACCTGGCTGAAAAACGGGCTGAAGATTCCTGGCACCTAGCGATGACTCCTTCGCTTGCGTGTGACCGCTGGGTCTAGCCTGCAAAATCTCACTGCAATGGCTTGGATTCCTAGCGAATTCGTGACATATTCACCGGTCGGCGCCCGCACCACCATCGCGCCTGCTTCACGAGAGGACCAAACAATGATCCGGATCGCTTTGCGGAGCGGCTTGGTCGCCGCGGCACTCACGTTGTGTTCGTTCGACGTCACGCTGGCGCAGGAAGCGGCCCGGCATCCCATCACCTTCGACGACATGATCAAGATGCACCGGGTCGGTGAGCCGCAAACTTCTCCGGATGGCAAGTGGGTGACGTACACGCTGACCACGCCCGACATGGACGCGAACCGCAATGCCAGCAATATCTGGCTCGTGTCCACGGAAAACGGCGCGCCGATTCAATTGACGCAAAGCGGACATGACTCCTCGCCCGTATGGTCGCCTGACGGAAAGACAATCGCCTTTCTTTCCTCACGCGCCGGCGACTCGCAGGTCTACATCCTCTCCCTGGACGGCGGCGAAGCACGCGCCTGGACGCATCTCTCTACCGGCGCGGACACGGTCAAGTGGTCGCCTGACGGTAAAACAATCGCCTTCACCTCGTCGGTGTATCCTGATTGTAAGGATGACGCCTGCAACAAACTTCGCGACGAAGACAAAGAGAAGAACAAAGTAAAAGCGCACGTCGCCGAGCATCTTCTCTATCGCCACTGGACCCACTGGTCGGAGGGCAAACGCAGCCATTTGTTCATCGTTCCCGCGCCCACTTCGCCTGAACAGGCTGAAGCCAACGCAACTGCCCGCGATCTCACCGAAGGCGCGGGCTACGACGTACCTCCCGACGAGCGCGGCAGCCCTGGCGATATAGATTTTTCGCCAGATGGCAAGGAGCTTTGCTTCACTGCGGTCACAGACAAAGTGGAAGCGATCAGCACCAACGGAGATTTGTTCCTGATTCCGGTGGCAGGCGGGGCCGAACCCAAGAAAATCACCACCAATCCCGGCTTCGACGGCAATCCCGTCTATTCGCCGGACGGAAAATACATCGCCTACCACGCGCAACTGACGGCGGAGTATGAATCCGACCGCTGGCGCGTGATGCTCTACGACCGCCAGACCGGAAAAAGTGAAAATCTTTCCGAAGCGTTCGACCGCAGTGCCGATCAAATCGCGTGGTCGGCGGACAGCAAGAAGATTTTCTTTGTGGCGGAGAATGAAACGCTGCGACCGATATATGCGATGGAAGCGCGAGCCGGAGCGCAGCCTCAGAAAGTTGTCGGCGAGGGCTACAACACCGGCTTGTCGGCCAGCGCGGACGGTAAGACGCTCACGTTCGAGCGCACAAGCTTGACCATGCCGGCAGAATTGTTTGCGGCCAAGAGCGATGGCTCCGGTTCACACCAGCTGACCCATCACAACGATTCGATCCTGGCCGGCCTGGAGATAAATGCGCCGGAAACCTTCTGGTTCGTGAGCGCCGACGGCACCCGTGTGCAAGCCATGGTCGTGCGTCCGCCGAATTTCAATGCCGATAAAAAATATCCGCTGCTGGTGTTGCTGCACGGCGGACCGCAAACAATGTGGTCGAATGCCTGGGGCTACCGGTGGAATCCGCAGGTGTTTTCCGCGCCAGGCTATGTAAGTCTAATGATCAACCGCCGCGGCTCAACCGGCTACGGCCAGAAATTCACCGACGACATCACCAACGATTGGGGCGGCAAAGCCTACGCCGACGTCATGAAAGGCATCGACGCCACGATCGCAAAGTACAAATACGTCGATGGCACGAAAGTCGCCGCCGCGGGCGGCTCCTATGGTGGCTATATGGCCGACTGGCTGGCCACGCATACCGGCCGCTTCAAAGCCATCATCAGCCACGCGGGCATCTACGACAAAGTCGCCATGTATGCGACCGAAGAACTCTGGTTCGAAGAACACGACATGCAAGGCACACCGTGGACAGCGCCCGACAACTACAAAAAGTGGTCGCCCTCGACGTTCGCCGCGGACCTCGGCAAATACAAAACGCCAACGCTGATCGTAGCGGGCGAGCGCGACTACCGCGTGCCGTACACGCAGTCGCTGGAGTTTTTCAGCGCGTTGCAACGCCAGGGCGTGCCGTCAAAGTTGGTGGTGTTTCCAGATGAAGGGCATTGGATCCTGAAACCGCAGAATGCGCAATTCTGGTACAAAACCTTCCTGGACTGGCTGGCTACGTATTTGAAATGATCGCTGACTCTCGAACCTAGTGTTTCGGACCTGTCGTCGGACCCCGACGCGACGGGCGTTTCGTGACGAAGCAAAAGCCGGTTGGAAGCCGGCGCCACCAGAGGCACCCTCGTACAGGCCCTATCTCGATTGGCTTTCGGCGATTTAGGTCGCGAACAACCGTTGAAGAGCTCGGCGCAAGAATCGGAAGAGGTGGAACAGAACAAAGACGGCTATCGCGATCAGCAACGCCACAACCACAATTGTGGCGCGAGGGTGAACGGTGGCCATCCAGGTCAACCAAACCGCCAGGGCGTCTTCGCCAAAACTTAGTGTCCAGTTGCTGAACGGTTCGGGGCTGGCGTTCACCGCGGCGCGAGCGCTGGCCTTGGTTCCATGTGAAGTAAGCGCCACTCCACCGGCAAGCAGCGCCGCTCCCCAACGCCATTCCGGCGGCACGCCGACGGCAGCGCCGTAGGCCAGCAGCGCAGCCGCAGGCGGACGGACGACGGTATGGATCGCGTCCCAAACCGTATCAACATAAGGAATTTTGTCGGCGAAGAATTCAATCAAGTAGAGCGCAATGGCGATGCCCAGCACCCAGGGATGCGAAAGAACCTGCAGCGACACGGGTAGGTGAATTACTCCGAAGCGTTGGAGAAGGCCGAGCGTAGCGATTGTCGCGTAAAGATTGAGGCCGGAGGAGAACCCAGCGCCAAGCGCGAGGCCTAGAGTTTCGACCGGATTCATGGGCGTATTTTAGCACCAAGCGCGTGACAAGCTCGCGCGGCAAGCATTTTCCGCAAGGCCCGGGCGAGCGGGGGACAGGAATGCTGCGCCCCAACAACGGAGTGCCGATCGATTAAAGATCGGCCACCCCTCGGCGGCAAAGGCGGACTAGCTTAACGCCCCCACGGAGCGGAGGTCCTCTTTCATCCCGGCCCAGCTTTGCCGCGAGGATTCTTCCGGAGTACCGGCGCCGCGCCAGTGAGTTTCAAGGCTGACGGCGTAGTGGTAGCCCTCGCGCTTGAGGGCTGCGAATTGGCCTTTCCAATTAACTATTCCGCGGCCTATCGCGGCCCAGTCGGTGCCTTGGCCGTCGGGTTTTTTTGTTACGTCTTTGCAGTGGCAGTGGCCGATGCGCTCCTTCGGCAAGAGTTGGAAGCCTTCGGGAAAGGGGTTTTCGCCGGCAGCCGCGGCGTTGCCAGGATCCCAATTGAGCATGAAATTTTCGGATTTCACCGCGGCTAAAACTTTCGCGGATTCCGCGGCCGTCGCGGTGTTACAGGCCATTTCGTTTTCGAGCAGGAGAATGATTCCCGATTTTGCGGCGATGGCGGCGGCTTCGCGAAGTTTGTCGTTGATGGCAGCGCGATACGGCGCTTGATCGTCGAGACGCCAGAAGTCGAAGAAGCGGACGCGATCGGTTTGAAACGCCTTGGCCAGTTCAATGCTGCGCTCCAGCACTTCGGGCTGCTGGTCGAAGGTAAAGTCGGCGTTGAACTGGTCGTGCTTGGGGCTGAATTTGGATCCTGGCGCGCCGGGCCAATCGACCTTGAACAGTGGGCTGGCGACATCCGTGACACGAAGCTTGTATTTTTCGAGGATGAGGCGGGCTTCGGTGATCTCCCTGGCGTCGAGCTTGAGCAGATTTTTGTTCCACATCCCGCGGAGCTCGATCCACTCCATGCCAAATTCCTTGGAGGCGACTTCGCAGGCGTGGCCAAAGTCCTGGGAAATCTCGTCATTGATGACAGCAACTCGAAAAGGTGATTTCATACGCTGATCTTGAGTTTCTCCTGGAGGTATTTTTTGCTGATCGCGGCGCATTCTTTCGGCGTGCGCGATTTGTCGGGAACGTCGTCGAGTTCAACGACGGCCCAGCCGCGAAAGTTCACTTTGTGAAGCGCCTTAAAGATGGCGGGCAAATCCACTTCGCCGCGGCCGAGTTCGACAAAGCGATAGTTTTTCTTGGGATCGGCGGCACCGGAGAGCTTCTCGACGTCCTTGATGTGCAGAAACAACAGGCGGTCGGAATATTTCTCAATGCATTTTACGGGATCGCCGCCGCCCTGAAAATAGTGGGCCACGTCGAGCTCGAGCTTGGCATACCTTGGGTCGCTGGCTTCAAGGATTTGGTCGACTTCTTCTGGACGTTCGCCGAGCGAGCCCATGTGATTGTGGTAGCCGAGCGGAATCCCGAGATCGGCGGTGCGCTTGCCGAGCGCGGTGAGCAATCGGCCCAGTCGTTCGTAATCCGCGGGGGTGATGGCGCGATCCTTGGGCCGATCATCCGTCACCTGGAGGTACAGACCGCCCGCGTCATGCACAAATTTCGCGTGCGCCGTGTGCTTGGCGAGTTCGTCGGCTTCGGCGGATTGAGCGAGCTTTATGCCGCCGCTGGAAAGCGCGACGAAGGTCAAATTGTGTCTTGCAACGAGATCGCGCAAGGGCTGCGGGCTGCCGAATTCCTCGATGCAATTGGAGCGAATCTGAATGCCCGGAAATCCCAGCGCGGAGATGTCCTCGATCGCCTGGCGGTCGTTGCCACCCCAAGTGATGGCGGCGTAGCCGTAGTGAATCTCGCTGGGGCCGGGCGGAATCGGCGTATCGAAGTAGGAGAGATCGGCAGGAGGATAGAGGAGCTCGCGGGCGCTTGAACGTTTGAAGGGAAGGCACGACGCGGCCGCGGCGGCGGCGGCTCCGGTGACGAATTCGCGACGCCGAAGTTTAGGATTCATGCGTTCTTTTCTCCTGTTGCTCAGGCATAACAGAACCTGCGGGCGAAACGCCTCGATAGAAGTTGCGTCTAAATTCGCGCCCTTTGAAAAACGCAAAGGGTGCGGCACCCGAGAAGAGTCGCATCAGACTCGCCCTTTCCGTCGCGCGGCCGAAACTCTTTTCTTGGCCTTGTGCGTGGATTTGGATGCTGGGCGTGGCGCCGACGCGGCGTAGCCCCTGGGATGGGCGCGGAACCAGTCCCAGGCGCTGCGCACGATATCTTCCAGGCTGGCATATTGCGGCTTCCAGTGAAGTTCGCGTCTGATTTTTTCGGAGCTGGCCACGAGGATGGCGGGATCGCCGGGGCGGCGCTCGACTTCACGAACGGGAATGGGCTGGCCCGTGACACGGCGCGCGGTTTCGATCACCTCGCGAACGCTGAAACCTTTGCCGTTGCCGAGGTTGTAGATCAGCTTGCCTTTTTCGCGCAGCGCGTCGAGAACGAGAAGGTGGGCACTGGCGAGATCGCCGACATGAATGTAGTCGCGCACGCAGGTGCCATCGGGAGTGGGATAGTCATTGCCGAAAATGGAGATATACTCACGCTTTCCCAGCGCAACTTGCAGAATCAACGGAATCAGGTGCGACTCCGGATGGTGATCTTCGCCTTGATCGGGCGTGGCGCCGGCGGCGTTAAAATAGCGGAGACAGGCGTAGCGCAGACCGTGAATGCGGTGGAACCAGTCGAGCATGTGCTCGACCAGGAGCTTGGATTCGCCGTACGTGTTGGTGGGATGAACGGTATCGGTTTCCTCGATGGGAGTGCGATCGGGCGTGCCGAACAGGGCGGCGGTGGAGGAAAAGACAAAGCGCGGAACGTTGTGGGTGAGGACGGCTTCCAGGAGCGTGAGCGCGTTCGCGGTGTTGTTGCGGAAATATTGCTCGGGGAATTTCATGGATTCGCCGGCTTCGATCGAGGCGGCGAGATGGATTACGGCGTTGATGCGGTGTTTTGTGAAAACGCGATCGAGGGCGGCGCGGTCGGAGATGTTGCCGACAACGAGCTTGGCGGGGCTTGGGACCGCCTCTTTGTGACCGTTGCTCAGATTGTCGAAGACGATTACTTCGGAGCCTTTTTTCACAAGCTGCGAGGTAATGACGCTTCCGATGTATCCGGCGCCTCCGGTAACTAGCACGCGATCGGGCATTGCTTGTGGGTCCCTCGATGGCCGTTGATGTAGAGTTTCGCTCGTGGCCCCCTGTCGCAGAGGCCGAGCCTATGAATTACATCAAGAATTTGGCGTTCGCGCCAGAAAAACAGCGCGTGGCGGGGATGGGCGCCGGGGATATCGGGGACTCTATGGAGGGACAGAAAAAACCGAGATGCCAATAGCTAAGGGAAAACGGTCGGATGCGAGAGGCCTGAGATGGTCGTGGCTGCTGATTGGATTCGTATTTCTTTTAAGCCCGAACGCCGTCCTCGCCGCGGACAGATCCGATATCGCTCCACCTAAGGACTATTCCGAAATCGTCGCGATCCTTCGTACATTCATCGAGGGGCAGCTCGCCGACAAGCACATACCCGGTCTTTCCATTGCGCTGGTGGACGATCGGCAGATTGTATGGGCGCAGGGATTCGGGTTGGCGGACGCCAAACGCGAGAAACCCGCGACGGCGGAGACGGTATATCGCGTCGGGTCGGTATCGAAACTGTTTACCGACATTGCCATCATGCAACTGGTGGAGCGGGGAGAGTTAAATCTTGACGCTCCGATCAGCGAGTACCTGCCGGATTTTCATCCTCACAATCGGTTTGGTGCGCCGATTACGCTGCGGGAATTGATGTCGCACCGTTCCGGATTGTTGCGCGAACCACCTATCGGAAATTACTTCGATCCGACCGAGCCTACGCTGGCGGCAACGGTTCGAAGCTTGAACGATACGGAATTGGTGTTCGCGCCGCAGACGCACACAAAATATTCGAATGCGGCGATTGCGGTGGTTGGCTATTTGCTGGAGGAGCGCAGCCACCAGGCGTTTGCGACATATCTGAAGCATGCAGTGCTTGATCCGCTCGGAATGGAACACAGTTCATTCGCGCCTGACGCCAATGTTATCCAGAACCTGGCGAAAGCCAAGATGTGGACGTATGACGGGAAAACATTTGAGGCGCCGACATTTCAGCTGGGTATGATTCCTGCGGGGAGCCTGTATTCCACGGTCAGCGATCTGAGCCGATTCCTGAGTGTCTTGCTGGCGCAGGGAAAAACCGGAAGCGGAACGCTTTTGAAGCCGGCGACGCTCGAACAGATGTGGTCGCCGCAATTTCCGAATCCGGGCGGGCGCGTGTTCGGGCTCGGATTTGCAGTGGGCGCTCTGGACGGTCACCGGATGGTCGGGCATGGCGGCGCGATTTATGGTTTCGCGACAACTCTGGATCTGTTGCCGGACGACAAGCTGGGGGTGGTCGTTACGGCGACCGAAGATGCGGCAAATGCCGTGACCGATCGAATCGCGGCGGAGACTTTGCGGCTCGTGCTGGCGCAGCGCAGCGGCAAGGCGGCAACGCTGCCAGCGCCCACGAGTCCGATATCGAGAGAAGTGGGTCGCAAAATCGTTGGGCGATATGGCGGGCGCGAGGCGGCCGTTGACCTGGCGTATCTGGGCGGACAACTGAACATGCTTTCGCTCGATGGCGGCGAACAGAAAGAGCTGCGGCAGATGGGCGATGATTTTATCGAGGACGGAATTCTTGGCTACGGTACGATGGTCACACCTCTTACGGGTGGAATTCAGATTGGATCGGCGACGCTCCCGCGCGTACAAATCGCAAAGCCGGGCGATATTCCAGACAAGTGGAAAGGGTTGATCGGGGAATATGGCTGGGACCACGATATTTTGTACGTGTTCGAGAAGGAAGGGCGGCTGTCGGTTCTGATCGAATGGGTGGAATACGATCCGCTGACGCAGGCTTCCGACGATGTATTCCAGTTTCCCGGCCGCGGTTTGTATGACGGCGAGAAAGCAGTTTTTACTCGCGATGCAGCGGGGATGGCCACGCAGGTTCAAGTCAGCGGAGTTGTGTTCAAGCGGCGGGCGATTGGCGGAGTCGCCGAAGGGATTTTTCGCATTCCTCAGGTCAAGAACGTAGAGGCATTGAAGAGCCAGGCGCTCGCCGAACACCCGCCTGTGGAGCATGGAGATTTTCGCAAAGCGGACCTGGTCGAGCTGACGACACTTGATCCAACGATCAAGCTCGATATTCGTTACGCTTCGAAGAACAATTTCCTCAGCACGCCGGTTTACTCCCAAGCGCGCGCGTTTCTGCAGCGCCCTGCGGCGGAAGCCTTGCTGCGTGCACACCAGAAGTTGAAACAGATGGGCTTCGGGCTGCTGATTCACGATGCGTACCGACCGTGGTATGTCACGAAACTGTTTTGGGAGGCGACTCCCGATGACAAAAAGATTTTTGTGGCTGATCCGAGCCAAGGCTCGCGGCACAATCGCGGCTGCGCTGTTGATTTGAGCCTCTATGACCTGGCGACCGAAAAACCGATCGAAATGGTTGGCGTGTATGACGAAATGTCGGAGCGGTCCTATCCGGGATATCCCGGCGGGACATCGCTGCAGCGGTGGCATCGCGAAGTGTTACGGGAGGCAATGGAGGACGAAGGATTTGACGTCTACGAGTTTGAGTGGTGGCACTTCGACTATCAGCACTGGCGCGCGTATCCGATTTTGAATATAACCTTCGAAAACCTCACTGCGAATAAAGCGGCGCGTTCTTTACCACATGCATGGATGATGCCTGATCTTGCAGCGAACGATTTCGCCTTTCAAGGGTGGCACGCCCGGTAATCCGGCGTGAAACAAATCTGACGATTCGAGGTTGCAGACGCTGATGAAGAAGATCCAGTCCCTACGGCTCGTGCTGTTTGTCGCCACGTTTGTTCTCAGCGGAGCGCTGTGCTGTCCACTGTTCGCGCAGACCGACGCGACGCTCGAGCAGCGGATCAAGAAAATCATGGAGCGCCCCGAATTTGCGCACGCGCGGTTCGGAATCAAGTTTTATTCGATGGACACCGGTAAGAGCGTCTACGAATTGAACGCACAGCAGCTGTTCGTTCCGGGTTCGACCACGAAGCTGCTTACCGAGGGCACAGCGCTTGAACTGCTCGGCGGTGATTATCGCTTCCATACCAGAATCTATCGAACCGGTCCTATCAGGAAGGACGGGACGCTGGATGGGGACCTCGTTCTGGTGGCAAGCGGCGACTTTGACCTCTCGAACCGCATTCAGCCGGACGGCACTCTCGCATTTGAAGATGAAGATCACTCGTACGGCGGTCCGGACAGCAAGGGACTGCCTGGCGACACGCTGCTGGTGGTGCGTGAATTCGCGCAGCAGATCGCAGACAAAGGCATCAAGCGGGTTAAGGGAAGATTATTGGTGGATACCGCGCTGTTTCCGGAAGGGGACCGTGAGCTCGGCACGGGTGTGGTGATCTCACCGATGGTCGTGAATGACAATGTGATCGACATGGTCGCAACTCCGGGGCCGACAGAAGGCGCGCCCGTAAGCTTGAAGATCTCGCCGAAAACGGCATACGTATCGTTCATCAATCAAGCGACGACCGGAAAGGCCGGATCAAAGACGAGCCTCGACTATTCGGATGAAAAGCTCAACCCGGATGGAACGCGGAGCGTCACGCTCACGGGAAATCTCGCGCTTGGAGCGCGGCCGCCGATGGCCGCATACCCGGTCCCAGAGCCCAGCCGGTTTGCGGCGACCGTGTTGATGGAAGCGCTGGCGGCGAAAGGCGTGCGCTGCGCGCTTGCCGAGCCCGGGGACAAGACCGACTTCAAGTTGCTCGCTTCCAACTACAAACCAGAAAACGTGGTTGCCGAACATGTTTCCCCGCCGCTAAGAGAAGACGTCCGAATTACGTTGAAGGTCAGTCAGAACCTGCACGCGAGCATGACGCCTTTCGTTCTAGGGGCAGTGCTGGCTCACCGTGACACCCGAATCGACCAGGCAGGTTTCGATTTGGAGAATAAATTCCTGACAGCAGGTGGACTCGATCTTACCGGTGCGTCGCAAACCGATGGCGCCGGGGGCAACGCATATTATTCACCGGATTTCATGGTCCGTTACCTTTTGTTCATGTCGAAGCAGAAGGACTTCGCGGACTTCCATCGTGGACTGCCGATTCTCGGGAAAGACGGCACGCTGTTCAAGATCCAAGTAAACTCACCGGCCGCCGGGCACGTCCACGCGAAGACGGGAACATACGGTGTTTACGATGCGCTGAACAAAGATTTGATGGTGACCGGGAAGGGCCTCGCCGGCTATATGGATACGGCGAGCGGACAGCATCTCATTCTGGCGCTGTACGCCAACATGGTCGCCGTTTCGCTGGACGATCCGGAAGCAACACAGAAGATCGTTGGCGAGGCGCTTGGCGAGATTGCGTCCGCCGCGTACGACGCGCCTTTAGAAGCGCAAGCGGACGTCAAGCTCGAGAGTAACAGCGGGTACGACGTGGTGATCCGGAATGGTCGAATTATCGATGGCTCCGGAAATCCGTGGGTTTCCGGTGACATCGCGATTCGCGGGAACCGCATCGCGGCGATCGGAAAAATAGACAGCGCGCGCGCCAAACGCGTGATCGATGCTACGGGACTGGTTGTTTCTCCTGGCTTCATCGATATGCTCGGTCAATCGGAAGACGAACTGCTCATCGATAATCGATCGCTGAGCAAATTGTCCCAGGGAATCACCACGGAGATCACGGGCGAGGGAGGATCGATCGCGCCGCAAAACGGCCTCACGCTGGCTGCGCTACAGCCGATGCTGGATCACTACAACCTCAAGGTGGATTGGACAACGCTTGACGGCTACTTCGAACGGCTGGCGAGAAATCGCACGCCTCTCAACATCGGGACGTATGTTGGCGCTGCTCAGGCGCGCGAGGCCGTGCTTGGCGACGTGGACCGTGCGCCAACGCCAGAAGAACTGGAAAAAATGAAAGGCCTTGTAGCGCAGGCGATGCAGCAGGGCGCATTCGGTTTATCGACAGCTCTGATTTATCCGCCGGGACATTACGCCAAAACCGAAGAGTTGATCGAACTCGCGAAAGTGGCTTCGCAGTCTGGCGGGATCTACGCCTCGCACATGCGTAGCGAGGGACAAAGCGAGCATGAAGCGATCGAGGAGGCTCTGCGCATTGGGCGAGAAGGGCGGCTGCCTGTTGAAATTTTCCACTTGAAGGTCAGTGGAAAAACGCGATGGGGCTCCATGCCGAAGATCGTGAGCATGATTCAGACGGCGCGCGATTCCGGGCAGGATGTTTCCGCGGATATGTATCCGTATGTTGCCGGGGCAACCGCGCTGGCGTCGAGTCTTCCGCCGTGGGTGGCGGATGGCGGGATGGAGAAGCTGCTCGAGCGACTGCACGACCCCGCAACGCGTGCGAAAATTAAGGCAGAGATGGCTACGGATCATGGGGGATGGGAAAATCTCTATCTGGACACAGGCGGCGCGACCGGTGTGATGATTTCGGGTGTCGTGAACCCCGCACTGAAAAAATATGACGGGGAGACAGTCGAGCAAGTTGCTTCAGAGCAAAAGAAGGCGCCACTCGACGCTCTGTTAGACTTCATCATCGCCGACAAGGGGCAGACAGGAGCGCTTTATTTCATCGCGAGCGAAAAGGATTTGCAGTATGCGTTGAAGCAGCCGTGGACGAGTCTCTGCCTGGATGCCGGCGAACTGTCTCTGGACGGGCCGCTTTATGAGCCGCATACCCATCCGAGAGCGTTCGGAACGATGCCGAGATTTCTCGGGCATTACGTACGCGACTTGCACCTGCTTCCGCTGGAACAGGCGGTTCGGAAAATGACTTCCCTGCCCGCACAACGCGAGCGATTGTCTGACCGCGGACTGCTCAAAGAAGGATATTTTGCCGACATCACAGTGTTCGATGCGAATTCCATTGAGGATACGGCTACCTATACCAAGCCGGACAGCCTTTCCAGGGGTGTGAAATATGTTTTTGTGAATGGGCAGTTGGAGTTTGAAAATGGAAAATTAACTGGAGTTATGGCCGGCCAAGGATTGCGCGGCCCGGGTTGGAAGCACGAAGATACACCTTTGCCAGGTACCAGATAGATGTTTCGCTGTATGGAATGGGGCGAAGACACGGATGCTTAAGGATCTTTAACGCCAGAAACTGGCGGATGTCGGGAACTTCATACCGCGAGGTTGCATCGCCATTAGTGGCGATGCGGCGCGAGAGGTGCTTATGGGCAAAAGTGTGCTGGGTATATTGGACAGCGAGTCACTGGAGATCCTGTATCGATGAACGCAGTAGCGCGTCGCTGCGTCACTATCAGAATTCGCCACTCAATTCTTGCCACCGCGCGGACTTCGCAGAGCAGCTGGTGTCGCGAATAGAGCTCTATCGCTCATTCGGCGGAGAGGATTCTCTTTCAACGACGAAGCCGTTCTCGGGAGATATTTTCACGGTGTAAATCTCGTCAAAGCCCTCTTCGAGCTTGGGGCCTAGCAGCTTTCGGAAGGTGCCCGCGACACCTGGCACTGGGATTTTGTGCTTCCCAGCTCGCTGATTGTTTCGCCGAATAGCGTCCTGCAGCGTAGTCTCAAAAAAGTACGCAACGACCCGAAAGCCAGACGCCTGCGCAGGTCCGATATAGCGCGATCGGTCATTTGGCAGCGGATTCGTATTGTCGATGACAAACGACTGTTTTCCCTGGAGGCAGGCCGCGAGCAAGAGTTGCTCCCGCTGCCGCGTTCGTAACATATCCAGGCTGATGCGAACGTGACTGTCGAAAAAACGATCACGATAAAATGATGTTTTCCCCGATCCCTGAATGCCCACAAAGATCACAGCTTCCATCGGCGGATTAGGAACCACCCGGGGCGACCTTTCGCGCGACACGCCGTGCGAGTCTTGGCAGTTTGGGAGGACGCGCGCCGTGACGCACTGCTCCAGCCACCGGCACGTATGTGAGCTGCATCCGTTCGCGCGCGCATCGCAATAGCAAACCACCTCGGCTCATATCTCCGCGGCCGACAAATTCTGCGGGAAACGTCAGCCGCTCTCCAAAAATTCCAAGCAAAGGCTCAACGTATTTCGGTGTCGCGACACTACCTAGCAGAACGACTTCGCTATCGCCCATGTGATCGCAAAGCAGTCGCGCGTCGCGCTCCAGCGGAACGCGATACCGCGGTTCGCTGGCATCCACACTTCCCGCCGCAATCTCCCGCAATTCTTCCAGAGTGAATGCCTTGTCTGGCGACACCAAACCTCCGGTAGCGGTAATCACAACAACACCAGGAATGCCGGGTGGGGGATTGGCATGGGTTTGGGCGTAGGTCAATTTGCCGCGGAAGTACAATCCGCTGATGAAACTGAAGATTTCTCCCAGCGGCACGCCCTCACTGCGAAGTCGCAAAGCCAATGGAGAGCGCCCGTTTTCTCCCAGAATCAACTTGGCGCGGAGACCGAAGACGTTAGCCGGTGAGAGTAGAAAGATCCGGCGCGGGCCGGAATTTAGTGAGAGCGTTGCCTCCGGAAACGTACCTGAGGAGGAACCTTGACCGGCGAACCTGATGACTTTCGTTTCCATTCTTTGCCTAAACGACACCACAGTACTGCGAGAATTCTCATGATAACTCAGCGGCCGGAAGGAGAAAATGCAGGCACGTCCACCTAAACCTAGACTTTTGTCTTCTTATAGCGTCCTCGTTGATCCTTGCGAACCGAGCCAGTCGCCCGTGAAGGGCTATCACGGTACCAACCATTGGATCGCCGCTAGCCGCCTTCTCGACATCGCCCCCAGCATCTCGGGCGATTTCCGCGAGCAACCGATTACTGGAAGTCGAGCGCGCTTGCGTCGCAGTTATGTCCTGCTTCGACGCGTAACGGTCGCGATGTTTGATCAGCAACCAGGAACGATTCACGTTGTGCCCATAACCTCGCGTGCGCACCAGCACCCAAGACCCTCGCAATTTGCGGCCTTTGAGCGTGAACTTCAGTTCCCCATTTTGGAGAGCTTTGCTGACACCCTCGTCTTCGGGCGTCCACGTTCCGTTGTCCGGAGACCATTAACGTCCCGCCGCCGTATTCTCCTTTCGGAATCACTCCTTCAAAACCCGCATACTCGATGGGGTGGTCTTCCACCTGTTGGCGAGTCGTTTCACCGCGGGATCGAGAGACGGTCCCTTCGGGACTGCCCAGGACAATAACACTCCGCCAAATTCCAGGCGGAAGTCGTAGTGCAGCCGGGAAGCACGGTGCTTTTGGATGACGTAGATCCCTGCAGATTTCGCAGCGTTCGACTGACCTCCCTCCGGTTCCGGGGAAACCTGGAAATTCCGCTTCTTGCGATACGTTCGGAGCGTCATGTGCCAGCTCGGTCCCGGTCAGGTCTGCTGCCAAACGTTAGATGCACGATGATCACTCTGGGCCGCGCAAACCTTTCTCATTCGGGAAATCGCCATTAACTGTGCCATTCAGCTCAGTATCGAGCCTGCCTTGTGAACGAAACTAAACACTCGTCTGAGGCTCACTATGAACATCGAAGTTGCTCGTGGAATGGGACTTAGGCAACAAATGTACACAAAAATTGCCGGCGCGAATCCAAGTGTGCACCTAAGTTTTGGGTTTCGAGGTCCCGACGCGGAAGGTTTTAGCGAGAAATCACAGCGTGCTGGCAGGAGATTTATGAACGAGCAGCGTCTAAGGGTGACAGAAATAGTAATTCGAAGCGGGTGCACGTGCGCTTGCGGGGCGATCATGCTTCTGGGCGCCTTCTTGGCTTCGGGCTGCGGTGATAGGAACGCCGCGGCTGCCGGGCCGCCACCGCCGCTGCCGGTCACCGTTGTGGAGATCCACCCGGCGGACGTGGCGATAACAGGTGAATGGGTTGCCACCCTCGACGGGTACGTGAATGCCCAGATTCAGCCGCAGGCCAGCGGATACCTGATCCGACAGGACTACAAAGAAGGTGCGCAGGTTTCCAAGGGACAGGTGCTCTTTGAAATCGACCCTCGCCCATTTCAGGCTGCGTTGGATCAATCCAAAGGTCAACTGGCACAGGCAAAGGGGCAGGTAGAGCAGGCGGAAGCGCAGCTCAAATTGGCTCAGATCAATGTGAATCGCGATACTCCTCTTGCGCAGGCGCGGGCTATCGCGCAGAGCCAACTCGACAACGATACGCAACAGAAAGCCCAAAACGAAGCAACGGTGCAATCGGCTAAGGCCTCCGTCGCTGCCGCTGAGGCTGCAGTTGCCAATGCGGAGTTGAATCTGGGATTCACCCAGGTCCGGTCGCTCATCACCGGTATTGCCGGACAAGCGACCACACAGGTCGGCAACCTCGTCAACGCACAATCGGTATTGACTTCAGTCTCACAACTTGACCCCATTAAGGCCTATTTCTCCATCAGCGACTCCGAGTACCTCAAGCTTACGCAGCGAGTCAGCCACGACCACGGCGATCTCCTCAAGAACGCTTCGGCGATTCCTCTGGCTCTCACGCTCTCAACCGGAGAGGAGTTCTCGCACAAAGGGCTGATCGCCTTCGTGGACCGACAAATCAACGTGCAAACCGGCGCCATTCGAATCGCTGCCGCGTTTCCTAATCCGGGGAACATTCTTCGGCCGGGGCAGTTCGGGCGAATCAGGGCCGAAACCGAACATCGCCATAATGCGCTGCTGATTCCGCAAGCGGCGGTGGAGGATTTTCAGGGCCTTCATCAAGTTTATGTGGTCGGCTCTGACGGCTTGGCTCACGTCGAAACTGTCGTGCTCGGCCCGCAGATCGGCACGAATTGGCTGGTTGAGTCGGGAGTGTCGCCGGGCGTGCGGGTGATCGTCGATAACCTTCAGAAGCTCCGCGACGGCGCCCCAGTCAATCCGCACCAGGGAGCCGCCGGGGAAACGACTCCAGCTACGAACTCGGCAGGAAGGTAATTGATGTCGAAGTTCTTTATTCGCCGGCCGATCGTAGCCATTGTCATCGCCATTCTTACGGTCATCGTCGGGCTGGTGGCGATGGCTTCTCTGCCCACCTCGCAGTTTCCCAATATCGTTCCACCAGAGATTTTGGTCACCGCGACTTATCCCGGCGCGGATGCCAAGACCCTATCGCAGGCGGTAGCGACGCCGATTGAGCAGCAGATGAACGGCGTCGACAACATGATCTACATGGACTCGGTGAGCGCCAACAATGGAGTGGTGCAGCTGTTCGTCGACTTTGACGTCAAGACCGATCCGGACATAGATCAAGTTCTTGGACAGCTGCGCGTCGATCAGGCGCAGTCGCAACTTCCGGCGCAGGTAACCGTGGCCGGCCTCACCGTTCAAAAGTCCCTGACATCGCCGCTGATGTTGATCGCCATCAACGCTCCCGGCGGCAAATTAAGCCAGGATTTTCTCACCAACTACGCGGTCATCAACATTCAAGATCAGATCGCCCGGGTGCCGGGAGTTTCTCGTGTCCAGGTCTTCGGTGGCACCTATGCGCTGCGCGTTTGGGTCCAGCCCGCCAAAATGGCGCAGCTTGGCGTAACCGCGCCGGAGGTAATTGCTGCGATTCAGACTCAGAACAACGTGAACCCTGCGGGGCAGATCGGCGGCGAGCCTATTCCCAAAGGCCAACAGTTCACCTACACCGTTCGAACGCAGGGTCGTTTGGTCAAACCGGAAGAATTCGGCGACATCATCATCCGCGCCAATGCCGACGGCTCGATCCTCCATCTCCGCGATATCGCTCGTATCGAGTTAGGCGACCAAGCCTATGCCATTTCTGCCCGTTACAACCAGGCGCCCTCGGGCGTTATGGCTATTTATCAGCTCCCCGGTTCGAACGCCGTGGAGACCGCTGCCGCGGTCACCAGGCGCATCAAGGAACTCTCCGCGACCTTCCCCCCAGGCATCTCATACGACATTCCGCTCGACACCACCAAGGCGGTCACGGCGGGCATTCACGAGATCGTCATGACGCTGGTCGAAGCTCTGGGCCTGGTTGTCGTGGTGGTCTTCATCTTCCTGCAGGGCTGGCGCGCCACGCTGATTCCCTTATTGGCGGTTCCGGTTTCGCTCATCGGAACATTCGTCGTTTTCCCGGCCCTCGGCTTCTCCATTAACACGCTGTCGCTTTTCGGCCTCGTGCTCGCCATCGGCTTGGTCGTGGATGACGCCATCATCGTCGTCGAAGCGGTGGAGCACCACATCGAGGAGGGGATGGACCCCAGGGCCGCCACCGAAAAGGCCATGGAAGAAGTTGGCGGCCCAGTCATTGCCATCGCCTTGATTCTGGCCGCCGTATTCATCCCAACTGCATTTATTCCCGGTATAACCGGCAGGATGTATCAACAGTTTGCCGTAACCATTGCCATATCGGTGCTGATTTCGGCTTTTAACGCGCTCACACTTTCGCCCGCGCTCGCATCACTCTTGCTCAAGCCCAAGGACAAAGAGGAGAAGAAAGGCCCGCTGGCAAAGGCGTTCGGCGTCTTTAACCGGCTCTTTCACCGAACCACGGAGAGATTTGTACACACCTCCGACGTGCTCGTGCACAAATCTGCCTTTGCTATGGCCGGCATCGCTATAGTCGCGGCACTGGCTGTTTTCGTCGGCAGCAGTCTTCCCGGCGGTTTCATTCCGACAGAAGATCAGGGCTACATGTTTTTGGCCCTACAACTTCCCGACGCGGCATCCGCACAGCGCACCGACGCCGCCCAACAGAAAATCAGTGCCGCCTTGCTCGAGACCCCTGGCGTGCAAGGTGTCATCGCGGTTACGAACTTTTCGCTGCTCACTCAGGTTCAGAGCACGAATGCTGGCTTCTTTTTTGTGGCTCTTAAACCGTGGGAGACTCGTAAGAGCAAGCAACAGCAGCTCGAATATATTCAGAGCCATCTGCAACAGCGACTGGCGGCTGATCCGGACGGCATCGCCTTTGCCTTCCCGCCTCCGTCGATTCCGGGCATTGGGACTTCCGGCGGAGTCACCATGGTGTTAGAAGATCGCTCCGGAACCGACGACCCGGCAACGTTGACAAAGAACGTCTTCGATTTTCTGGGCGCGCTTAAAAACCGGCCCGAGGTGGCCGCAGCCATTCCTTCGTACCAGCCCGCCGTGCCGCAAATTTATGCGGATGTGGATCGTGAGAAGGCGCTGCAGCAGCAGGTCAATCTGTCGGACGTTTACACCACGATGCAGACTTTCATGGGCGGCTACCTGGTGAATTACTTCAATCGTTTCGGTCGCCAGTGGCAAACCTATGTCGAGGCAGAAGGCACGTCGCGTGCCAGCATTAGCGATATCAATCAGTTTTACGTGCGCAGTGCCAACGGCGGGCAGGTTCCGCTGGCTTCGCTGGTTAGGGTCACGCAGATCACTGGTCCTGAGTTCATCTTCCGCTTCAACGAATACAACGCTGCGCAGCTCAACATTACCGGGGCGCTTGGTTATAGCTCCAGTCAGATTCGCATCGCGCTGGAAGACACATTTAAGAAAACCATGCCGCCCGGTGCGGGCTTCGACTATTCAGGCATGTCTTATCAGGAGCAGCAGGCTGAAAAGGGCGTGCCTTCCTGGGCGGTGTTCGGATTGTCGCTACTCTTCGTGTTCCTCATCCTCGCCGCGCTCTACGAGAGCTGGACGCTTCCTTTCAGCGTTCTGCTCAGCACCCCGGTCGCGATTCTCGGTGGATACCTGGCCCTCCGCGCTAGGCTGCTTGAAAACGACATCTTCGCCACCGTCGGGCTGATCATGTTGATCGGTCTGTCGGCCAAGAACGCTATCCTGATCGTCGAGTTTGCTAAGTCGAACTACGAAAGCGGACAAAGCATTGCCGAGTCCGCTCTTGGCGCCGCACGGTTGCGTTTCCGTCCCATCGTGATGACCGCTCTGGCCTTCATTTTTGGTTGCCTCCCGCTGTGGACAGCTTCCGGCGCTGGTGCCGCTTCTCGCCGTATTCTCGGAACCGTCGTAATTGGCGGCATGTCCCTCTCCACCTTTATTGGCCTCTTATTTATCCCCGCAACGTTCGCGGTTGTCGAGTATCTCTCCCATCGTTTTGTCAAAGGCGGCAAAAACACGACGATGGACTCGAAAGATCTCAAGCCCATCGACGTTGACAAAGGTTCCGGCGGCGGACTGCAGCCACCGGCCCTCGGAGATATGGCATGACGAGCTCTTCACTGAGTCGCACGCTCGTTTTCGCAATCGCGGCCGGAGTCCTCGTCGCCGTCGGTTGCAATGTAGGTCCGCGATATAAACGTCCCGCCTATGCCACGCCGCCGGCTTTTCGCGGAGCAGACAATACCTGGGTGGTCAGCGATTCGCAGAACTCTCTCGGCGATGAACAGTGGACCGAGGTCTTCCGCGAACCTGAGCTGAAAGCTTTGATACAGACCGCCCTCGCCAACAACTATGACGTTAGAATCGCGGCGCGGCGTGTTCTCGAACAGCAGGCGCAAGTTCAGATCACCCGTTCGCAGGAGTTTCCGCAAATCACGGGAGGCGGCACCGGTATTGGCGCCACGCTGCCCTCAACGCTTGGAACTAGCATCTCCAGCCCTCTGGCCTTCGGCAGTTTCAATGTCGGCGCCACCTGGACACCGGACTTCTGGGGTATCTACCGCAAGCAGACCGAAGCGGCCCGCGCCCAGTTTCTGGCGCAAATATGGGCGCAACGAGCCGTGCAATTGAGCATCGTTCAGCAAGTGGTCACGACCTATATCCAACTCCGAGCGCTCGATAGGGAGTTGGAAATCACTCAGCAGACGCTCAAAGTTCGGCAGGATTCTCTGGAGCTTACCAAAAAACTGGAGCGCGGCGGTTCGACCCCGCTCTCGGACGTGCGTCAGGCCGAACAGCTTCTCTACACCGCATCGTCGCAACTCCCGCAGATCGAACAACAAATTCAGCAGCAGGAGAACGCTCTCAGCATTCTCCTCGGCGCCAATCCCGGGCCGGTTGCACACACCGCGCCGGACGCTCTCGCGCCACCGCCTCAGGATCTTCCAACGAGTATTCCATCGCACCTTCTGGAACGCCGCCCCGATATCGAACAGGCCGAGCAAATGCTCGTGGCCGCGAACGCCCAGATCGGCATAGCGCGCGCGCAGTTCTTTCCGCAGCTCTCCATCACAACTTCCGCGGGTCTCGGCGGCAATGAGTTTTCGAATCTGTTCGACATTTCAGGCAAAACTATTTACGGCATCGGCTCACTTACGCAGCCTATCTTTGAAGGCGGCAAGCTTCGCGGGCAGCTCAAACTTTCTCGTGAAACCAAGGACGAGATGGTCCTTAACTACCAAAAGACTATCCTCGGGGCGTTCCGCGACGTTTCGAACGCCTTGATCGCGGTGAACCAGCAGCGCGTCAACCGCCAGGAGCAGGAGAAGCTGGTGGCCGCCGCACAGGACGCCACGCGCTTAGCCCGCATTCGATACCAGGGCGGTGCCACCGCATACCTCGAGGTTCTCACCACAGACTCCAGTCTTTACTCCGCGCAACTGAACCTGGTGAACGCGCAGCAAAATGAGGCCGTCACCCTCGTTCAACTCTACAGCGCCCTAGGCGGTGGTTGGCAATAATCCAGACCTTCGGGGTGCCGACGCCGAAGGTCTGTGTCGATCAACAGTTCGGGAACCTCGTTAGGTCTGGCGAAATTGGCGGCAAACGAAACTCTGGCCGACTCCAAAAAACAACGTCTGAGTTAAAATGATCATTATTGACGAGCGTCTGCACTCTTGGTGTGGATGAACGCAAAATGGCCCACGCCGAGAAATTCTTCGACCTGCCATCCAGCCGCGGCTTCGATGGCGACGCTGTCCGGCAAGGCAGTTGCAAAAAATCTATCTTGTCGGTCCGTCTAGCTTTGTTCTATGTCACGGGCCGGTGGAGCGCGGATACATCGAATGACAATCCAGACCAAAGTAACGCAAGCCGGCAAGAGAAATCGGCCGCGAGCATCTCCCGCGGTTTGCGCTTTCGAGGTCTGGCAGTGCGTTGGCAACTTTACGAGATGGCATTATGGGCAGAAGACCACGCACAGATCGAACAGAAGTGGCAGACCGTGAAGGAAGGGATCAACTCGGGATGTTTGACGAGGGACCACACCTCGCGGGCTGGAGAGACCAGATACCTATCCCCGTGGCATTTGCCGCTTTTCGGCCCAAACCAGATACTTTCAGACAATGACTAGCCTAAGAGAGAATATCGAAGCCGGGCATGGCGGCGGATGCAGACATGCGCGAACCTCTACTCCGCCCACGAAATCCCGTTAACGGGGAATCTGTTTTTCGTTCAACGCGAAAGCCAACGACGTGAAACATGGCCCTTGGACACACTTGGCGGAGGGACTCGCTCACAAAAGCACGACCCAGCATTTGCGCGTTTCAACTCGAAGGCGATATCTTGTATCGCTTTTTCGTAATGCCAGCTTCGTGTCTTCGTTCTGTTAGATTCCGCGTTACCTTACCGAAGCCGCGCAGTCGGCCCGCCTCATCATGCAGCGCTGTAATCACTATGTCGGCCCAAAACCGGGAACCGTCTTTCCGCACCCGCCAGCCTTCCTCCTGATACCGCCCCGTTACCTTGGCTATGTTCAATTCTTGGAGTGGTTGTCCCTTTTCTACAGCTTCCGGTATGTAAAATTTCGAAAAGTTCTTCCCGATGATCTCCTTGGCTGTATAGCCCTTGATGCGCTCCGCTCCTTCGTTCCACGTGGTCACCACGCC